>JGI24770J26754_10003335_pt1 | contig 10725 bp, 9 predicted proteins | sample LakOneMetagenome_FD_26754 | JGI IMG/M metagenome (IMG submission 26754) | reverse complement strand
CCACCATGGTTTACACAAGCCAGTAATAATGGAACGTGGTGGTGTTCGAAAGGTGAGACAGCGTGGACACAGGTGTCCACCCTACAAAACCGCAGATATGCGAAGGTACTGACAAGCGCAGACAGGGCCGTCCGCGCCCGAAAGAAAAGCTTAGCGCTGCGCGAAGTAGCTGCGCAGCCGCAGCTTGCCGACAATCCCAACCGGGAAGAAATAGATCGACAGTACGAACAGCACGCCCAGCCACAGCATCCAGCGGTCCGGGTGCACGGCCGCGGCCAGCAGCGGCACGCCTTCCAGCGCGCTCGATCCATGCGCCATCAGCTCCTTCAGGTAGTTCTGCGCCAGGATGAACAGCGCCGCGCCCACCACCGCGCCGTACATCGTGCCCATGCCGCCGATGACCACGATCAGCAGGATGTCGGTCATCACCTCGAAGCCGAGCGAGGTCTTGGGTCCGACATAGCGCAGCCACAGCGCCATCAGGGCGCCGGCCAGCACCGCCACCAGCGCCGCCATGCAGTTGGCCCAGATGCGGTAGACCACGGTGCGGTAGCCCAGCGCCTCGGCGCGGAACTCGTTCTCGCGGATCGCCTGCAGCACGCGCCCGAACGGCGAATTCACCAGGCGCAGCAGGAACAGGAAGAGCAGCAGGCAGCCGAAGAACACCAGGTAATAGGTGAGCAGCTTGCCGTCGATGGCGCGCCCGAACACCTCGTTCTCGATCAGCGTGAAGCCCGGCGTCAGCACTTCCGGCACGCTGAAGGTCTTGCCGTCTTCGCCTCCGGTGAAGTCCGACAGCTGCGACGCCAGCACCGCGAACGAAGACGCCACCGCCAGCGTGATCATGGCGTAGAAGATGGCGCGCACGCGCAGCGCGAACAGGCCGACGATGAACGCCAGCACCAGGGCCAGCAGCAGCGCCAGCCCCAGCCCCTTCAACGCCACGCCCCAGGTCGGTTCATCGACGGATGCCAGGCCAAGCCCGATGCCATAAGCGCCGATCCCGTAGAACATGGTGTGCGCAAACGAGACGATGCCGGTGTAGCCGAGCAGAAGGTCGTAGGAGGCCACCAGCACGATATACACGCAGATGGTGGCCGCCATGTTCAGCGGCCGCGCGCCGGCCGTGAGGAAGGGCGCAAAGGCGAGACCCAGCAGGATCAGCACCAGCACGGCACTCAGGATGCGGCTGCGCGGCAAATCGCCGGAAAGGAGTGTGTTCAGCATGCGCTCAGCCCCGCATCTTCGAATACAGCCCGGCCGGGCGCCACAGCAGGATCGCGATCATCAGGATGATGTTCGAGACCAGCGCCACTTTTGGGGCCAGGAAGCCGGCGTAGTTGGCCACCAGCGCCATCAGCAGCGCGCCGATGAAGCAGCCGCCCACCGAACCGAGGCCGCCGATGATGATCACGATGAAGATCATGATCATGATTTCGCCGCCCATCGCCGCCGACAGGGTTTCCTTGTACAGGCCCCACATCACGCCGCCCAGGCCGGCCAGCGCGGAACCGGCCGCGAACACGCCGACGAACAGGCGGCGGATGCGGTAGCCCAGGCTCTCGACCATCTCGCCGTTTTCCACGCCGGCGCGGATCAGGAGGCCGATCTTGGTGCGGTTCAGGGTCAGGAACATGGCGGCGAACACGACCAGGCCGACGATCACGGCCACCAGCCGGTATTTCTCGATGGCGGCGTCGCCCAGGAAGATGGCGCCGCGCAGGCTGGTCGGCAGCGGCAGCGGGATGGTCTCGGCGCCCCAGATCACGTTGATCAGCTGCTCGGCGACGATCATGCCGCCCATGGTGATCAGGATCTGCTTCAGGTGCTGGCCATATACCGGCATGATGATCACGCGCTCGAAGGCCCAGCCGAGCAGGGCGGTGACCAGCATCGCCACCGTCACGGCCAGGGCCAGCACGCCGAGGTTGACCAGCAATGAATCCATCTCGAGCCAGCCGCGCATCGGCAGCAGCACCAGGGTGGCGGCAAACGCGCCCACCGAGACAAAGGCACCATGGCCGAAGTTCAGCACGTTCATCAGCCCGAACACCAGGGTCAGGCCGCTGGCCATGATGAAGATCATCATGCCCATGGCGAGGCCGGCGACGGTGAGCGTGACCCAGGTCGGGAAGCTGCCGACCAGCGGCAGCATGAGCAGCGCCAGCACGGGCACGAGCAGCACCGGCGCGAGGTCGCGCGGGGCGCTCGGGAGCGGCGCATCCGCCGCTTGCGCTGGCGGGGCGGCGGAAGATGCGGCGGATGATGCAGCGCCGGCGCGGGGAAGAGTAGCAGGCATCGTAAGAATCCTATTGGTGTGCGGCCAGCGACAGGCCGAGCAGGCGCTGCTGCAGCGCGTCGTCGTTCGCCAGCGCCGCCATCGTGCCGGCGTGGGCCACGCGGCCGTCGTCCATCACGCTCACGGTGTCGCCGAGCGAGCGCACGAAGTTGAAATTCTGCTCGACCAGCAGGATGGTGGTCTCGTGCTCCTTGAGTTCGCGGAAGGCCGCGATCAGGCTTTGCACGATGCTCGGGGCCAGGCCCTTGGTCGGCTCGTCCACCAGCAGCAGCTTGCGCGGTTCGACGATGGCGCGGGCGATCGCCACCATCTGCTTCTGGCCGCCCGACAAATTTCCGGCCGGGTAGTTCCAGAATTTTTTCAGGGCCGGGAAGAAGCCGAAGATCCATTCCACGCGCGCCATGTCCATCGGGCCGCCACGCGCGGCCAGGTGCAGGTTTTCGCGCACGGTGAGGTCGGAAAACACGGCCATGCTTTCCGGGACGTAGGCAATGCCGAGACGGGCGATGTCGGGCGTGGCCAGTTTGGTGATGTCCTGGCCGTCGAAATGGATGCTGCCGGCGCTGGCCTTCCACAGGCCCATGATGGTGCGCAGGGTGGTGGTCTTGCCGGCGCCGTTACGGCCAAGCAGAACGGACAGGCCGCCGCGCGGCAACGTCAGGTCCACGCCTTGCAGGATGTGGTACTGGCCGATGTGGGTGTGGACGCCGGACAGTGTCAATAAGGGCTCAGCCATGGGCCGCGGCGGGTTCGGTGTCGGGTGTTCCAAGATAGGCTTCCTGTACGATCTTCGATTGCATCACTTCATGCGGATCGCCGTCCGCGACCAGGGTGCCGTTGTGCAGCACGATGATGCGGTCGGCCAGCTGGCGTACCACGTCCATCTTGTGCTCGACCAGCAGCACTGTCCTGGCGCTGTCGCGCTTCACGGACTGGATCAGGTCCAGCACCACCGGCACTTCGTCGACGCTCATGCCGGCGGTGGGCTCGTCGAACATCAGGATGTCCGGCTCCAGCGCCAATAAAATCGCGACTTCCAGCTTGCGCTGGTCGCCGTGCGACAGCGAGCCGACGCGCGCTTCGCGTTTGCCCAGCATGGCGACGCGCTCCAGGTAATGTTCGGCGCGCGCAATCAGTTCCTTGTGCCCGAACCAGACCGAGAACATGTTCATGCCCAGGCCCGCGCGGCTCTGCACCGCCAGGCGCACGTTCTCCCTCACCGTCAGGTTGGGGAACAAATTCGTCAGCTGGAAGGCGCGCCCGATGCCCAGGCGCGTGCGGCGCGCGGCGCCGGCCTTGGTCACGTCTTGGCCGTCCAGCAGCACGCTGCCCGAGGTGGCCGGCAACTGGCCCGAGACCAGGTTGAAATAGGTGGTCTTGCCGGCCCCGTTCGGGCCGACGATCACCGTCAGCGTGCCCGGATAAAAGTCGGCCGTCACCGCGTTGACCGCGACGTGNCCGCCGAAGCGGATCGTCAGGTCGCGCGTNGACAGCGAGGGNTGCNNGCGTGTTCACGGCCGCCATGTCAGCGCTTGTTCTTGACCGGCAGCGGCATCTCGTTGACCGGGATCTCGCGCACCAGTTCCAGCAAGTCCCACTCGTTGGCCTGGTTCTTCTTGATGCGGAAGTGGTACATCGATTGCAGCGCCTGGTGGTCTTCCTTGCGGAAGCTCATCTTGCCTTTCGGGGTGTCGAAGGACATGCCTTCCATCGCCGCCACCAACTGCTCGCTGTTCCCGCTCGGGACTTTCGACAGCGCGGTAAACACCGCGCTGGCCGCCGCGAAACCGCCGGCCGTGAACATGTCCGGCGGCGCCTTAAAGCGCTTCTGGTGTTCGGCCACCAGCCAGTCGTTCATCTTGTTCTTCGGGAAGGCGTAGTAGTAATACACCGTGCCTTCGGTGCCGCCGTAGTTCTTCCAGGTTTTCATGACCGGCAGGATGTTGCCGCCCGGTGCCAACGAGATGCCGAAGCGCTCGGGCTTCATGTCGGCGATCTTGTTCATCGGGTTCGGGCCGGCCCAGACGATGCCCAGCACGCGCGGCTGCGGCTTGTCCTTCAGGGCGTCGAACAGGCGCTGGGTCGAGGCGGTGAAGTCGGTGGTGGTCATCGGCGCGTATTCCTCGTGCACCACCTTGGCCTTGCTGCCGGTCGCGGCCAGGGCTTCCTTGCCGGCCTTGATGGCGTCGCGTCCGAAGGCGTAGTCCTGGGCCAGGAAGGCGACGCTGCCATTCTTGAGGGTGCTGGCGGCGGCCAGCGCATCCTGCATCGAGCTGCGTGCGGTGCGGAAGATGTACTTGTTCCACTTGTCGCCGGTAATGGCGTCGGACACGGCCGGCTCGATGATCAGCACCTTCTTGTATTCCTTGGCCACCGGCAGCATCGCCAGCGCCGAGCCCGACGAAGTGGTGCCGACGGCGATGTCGGCCTTGTCGTCGCCATACGCTTCTGCCAGCAGGGTGCGGCCGAGGTCGGGTTTGCTCTGGTCGTCCTTGACGATGACCTTCAGCTTGCGCCCGTTGATCTCCATCTTGCCGCCGGTGAGGTATTCCAGGCCCATCATGAAGCCGGTCTCGGTTTCCTTGGCATAGGCCTCGAGGGCGCCGGTCTTGCCGGCGATGAGGGCGATCTTCAGGTCGGGGCCGGCGGCCAGCGCGGCGGGGACGGCGCCGGCGGCAAAGGCGGTCACGATGGAAACGGCGAGGGGTTTGATCAGGTGCTTCATGTTGTCTCCTGTCTTTCTGATTCTGTTATGGAAGCTGGTCCAGGAAGCGGCGGATCGCGTCCAGCGCCGCCGGCTCGGTCAGCATCGGCGCATGGCCGATATCCGGTACTTCGGCGTACGCCATGGTCGGCGCCGCGCGCCGCATCCAGGCCGCCTGGTCTGGTTCGACCAGGTCGGACAGGGCGCCGCGCACCAGCAGGGTGGGACGCCGGTGCGCCAGGCGCCGGAAAGCCATGCGCGCCGCCAGCGAGGTGGGCCGCAGTTGCCCCGTTTGCAATGCTAACGCAATTTTCGGGTCGTAACGCAGGGCCAGTTGGCCGGAGTCGTTGGCGGCAAAGGCGCGCTGCGCCCACTTGCCCCATTCGGCATCCGGGTTGGCGGGGAAGGCGCAGGCATTGATGTCCTTCAGGTAGTGGGCCGCTTCGTCCCAGGTCGACAGCACGTTGCAGCGCCCCGCATAGCCGGCGATGCGCGCCAGGCCTTTTTTCGACAGCACCGGGCCGACGTCGTTCAGCACCGCGCCGGCGACCAGGTCGAGGTGGCGCATGGCCAGGGTCATGGTGATCAGGCCGCCCATCGAGGTGCCGACGAAGACGGCGCGCGCGATGCCGAGGTCGTGCAGCAGCTTGGCGACGTCGCCGGCATACACCAGCGGGTTGTAGTTGGCCGGATCGGGATCGTAGGCCGAATGGCCGCGTCCACGCACGTCGGGTGCGATCACGCGCCGGCCCATGCGCGCGATCTCCGGCGCCAGTTCGTCGAAGTCGGCCGAGTTGCGGGTCAGGCCGTGGATGCAGACCACGGGCAGGCGCGCCGGCCCCGAACTGGCGGCGTAGTCGCGCGCATACAAGCGCAGGCCATCGCCGCTCGTATAGCTGATTTCAGTGTAAGTGGACATGTGGCCTGTCATGGTTGGGGTTAGGGCTGGCAAAGGGCGTCCTCCCGGCGCCCTTGCCTGGGACCGTCAGGCGGCGCTCAGAACTTCACGTTGACGGTGGCGCGCACGGTGCGCGGGTCGCCGTAGAAGGCGGTCACGCTGTTGAAGAAGCCGGCGAAGTTATAGCCTGCCACCTTGTAGCGCTTGTCGGCCAGGTTGCGGCCGTGCAGGCCGACCTGCACCTTGCGGTCGGCGCTGGTCCAGACCAGGCTGGCGTCCCAGAGCGCGAAGCCGTTCTGGGCCAGCGCCAGGTTGCCGGGAACGGTGGCATCCAGGGCGGCGACGCCGGTGGCGCGTGCGATCTCGGTCTGGTACACCTTGCTCTTGTACGAGACGTTGTTGGTCAGGCTCAGGGAACCGTTGCGGCCAGCCACGGCGAACGGCCACTCGTAGCTGACGCCGAGGTTGGCGGCGTTGCGCGGCGTGTTCTGGAACTCGGTGCTCGGCGCGATGTTGGCCAGGCCGGCGCCGTTCGCCACCAGCCACTCCTTGTACTCGGCGTCGATGTAGCTGTACATCGCGTTCACGCTGAGCTGGTTGGTGAGGTAGGCGATCGCTTCCAGCTCCAGGCCCTTGATCTTGGCCTTGCCGGCGTTGGTGAGGGTGCCGGCGAAGCCGTTCACGCTGCCGTCGGCGGCAAAGGTCGGAATCGAGCCCGGGATCTGGACGTTCTTGTAGTCGGTGTAGAACACCGCCGCGTTGGTCTGCAGGCGGCCGCCGCCCATCGCCGATTTCAGGCCCAGTTCGGTGGTGCTGACTTCTTCCGGCGCCACGCCCTCGCGCTTGACCAGCGAGGCCGGGGTGTTCGGGCCGCCGGATGCGACCAGGTCCATGCGCGGGTCGAACATGCCGCCCTTGAAGCCCTTCGAGAAGGTGCTGTACAGGTTGTGTTCCGGCGCCAGCTTCCAGCCAAAGCCGATCTTCGGCGTGAACTTCTTGTCGGTGCGGTTCAGGTCGTTCTTGCCGAGGTTGGTGTTCGGTGCGCCGAAGATGATGGCGGCCGGGTTGCCCAGGTTGGGCGAGCCCGCCAGGCCGAGGTAGGTGGCCTTGAACACGGCCGCGCTGCGCTCGTCGCTGGTGTAGCGTCCGCCCAGGGTGATGTTGAAGGTGTCGGTCAGGCTGTAGCTGGCGTCGGCGAAGACGGCCCAGGTTTCGGTGTCGATGTCGTCGCGGGTCAGCAGCGACAGGCCGCCGGCCGCGTTGTACAGCACGTCGAATTCGTTAAAGGCATTCGTCTTCATGTAGAACACGCCGGCCACGCCCTGCCAGCGCGAGCCGGTATAGGTCAGCTGGAATTCCTGGCTGGTCTGGCGGTCGCTGTAGATCGACGGCGCTTCCCACAGCGGCTGCTCGAGCGAGTCGAAATCGATCGGCGCATAGGACTTGGATTTGCGGTGGGCGGTGATCGACTTCACCGACAGGGTCGGGTCGATCGTATATTCGAGCAGCAGCGAGGCGCCTTCGGTGGTCACCTTTTGCTGGTGGCCGTTCACCGCGTACAGGTTGGCGCGGGTATCGTATTCGCCGCCCAGGGGCGCGAGGTTGGCCGGCGCTGGACCGGGCGTGAGGCGGTAACCCTGCTTGGGTTCCGATTTGTCGACCGTCTTGTCGGCCGTGAAGCGCACGAAGAAGTCGGTGGTCGGCATCAGTTCGGCGCTGATGCGGCCGGCCAGCACGTCCTTGTCGTAGTTTTCGCGGCCATTGACCACGTTGCGGCCGAAGCCGTCGCGGTTGAAGGTGCCGACCGTGGCGCCGAGGCGCAGGATGTCCGAGACCGGGATGCTGCCCTTGACCACCAGGTCCTTCTGGCCGTAGGTGCCAATGGTGGCCTTGACGTCGGCCGTGGGCTTGGAGGCCAGCTTGCGCGTGACGTACTTGACCGCGCCGCCGATGGTGTTGCGGCCGTAGAGCGTGCCCTGCGGGCCGCGCAGCACCTCGATGCGTTCGAGGTCGTAGATGTCGGTCAGCGCGCCCTGCGGACGCGCCAGGTAGACGTCGTCGAGATAGATGCCGACGCCCTGTTCGTAGCCGGCCACCGGGTCTTGCTGGCCGATGCCGCGGATGTAGGCGGTGAGGGTGGTGTTGGTGCCGCGCGAGGCCTTCAGCGTGGTGTTCGGTACTTTTTCGGTGAGGGCGGTAATGTCGGGGATCGCCTGCTTTTCGAGTTCGGCAGCCGAGAGGGCGGTGACGGCGCCGGGCACGTCCTGGATCAGCTCGGCGCGGCGGCGCGCGGTCACGATCACCTTGCTGATGTTGTTTTCGGTCGAGGCCGCGGTGCCGGCGTCAGCGCCGGCCTGTGCTTCCTGGGCTTGCGCCATCCCGAACGTGCCGCTGTAGATCGCCAGCAGGACGGCGGTGGACATGGCGGAACGGTTGAGCAATTTCATTTTTTTGTTAGTCAGATGCATCGTTGTCTCCTGTTTTTGGAATGGCGGCGCGCGTTCGCTGATCTGCACCCTCACGCACGTCGAGCAGTGTGCCTCGGCTGGAACTGGCTGAAAAGATAACAATCCGCCCACCCTGTGTGCGAATTTGCACAAGGCCGTGCACAGCCGCGGTGCATACGCGCCGTGCATGCTGGCCAGGGAAAATGCTGCAAGTGCACAATTTTCGTGCCGTGGCAGCCGTTTGAGGGAATTGATTGCAGGAGGAATGTGCACTGGTGCACAATAGGTCATCTTGATATTTTTAAACAAAACTGAGCAAGTGCGCCGATGAATAGCCTGCCTGAGTGGACCGACCTGCGTTTCTTCCTCGAACTGGCGCGCGCCGGCACCCTGTCGGGCGCGTCGCGGCGGCTGGATGTCGAGCACACGACGGTGGCACGCCGCATCGACCGCCTGGAAAAAGAACTCGGTTCGACCCTGTTCGACCGTTCGCGCGAAGGCTATGAACTCACCGAGATGGGCCATGCGCTGCTGCCGCATGCCGAGGCGATGGAGGGCGCGGCCCTGGCGGCGGCCGAGCAGCTCGGCGGCGCCGAGGTGGCGGCCCATGGCGTGGTGCGCCTCGGGGTGCCGGAAGTCTTCGGCGTAAAGGTGGTGGCGCCGTTGCTGGCCGGGCTGCTGGAAACCAACCCGGACCTGTCGATCGACTTGCTGGCGCTGCCCAGCTTCGCCAATCTCGCGAATCGCGAGGCCGACCTCGGCGTGATGCTCGACCCGCCCACCACCGGGCGCTACATGGTGACGCGCCTGGCCTCCTTCCGCTTCTACCTGTACGCGTCGCCGGATTACCTCGACAAGCATCCGCCGATCCGCCAGCAATCCGACCTGGCCCAGCATTACTTCGTCGACTACGTGCAGGACCGCCTGGCCAGCCGCGAGCTCTCGTACATGGGCGAACTCGGTTTCACGCCGCGGCGGCGCTTGTGCTGCTCGGGCATGACGGCGCAGATCGAAGCGGCTTCGCTCGGCATGGGCCTGATGATGGCGCCGCCGTATGCGGTGCCCGACGACGGCAAGCTGGTGCAGGTGCTGCCGGGCTTCCATGCCGAGCGCTCGTTCTGGCTCGCTGCACCGACCGACCTGTATCGCCTGCGCCGCGTGAAGGTGGTGTGGAATTTGCTGCGCGATTACGCCGACAGCCAGCCTTCGCTGTTCGTCTGATGCATTCGGAGAGCACCATGACCAGTCGTTGCACGATCCGCCCTTACGCCGCAGCCGACCGCGACGCGGTCAACGCCGTCGCGCTGGCAGCCTTTGCCCAGTACAGCGGGGACTACCAGGACTGGCCCAGCTTCGCCGAAGGCATAGGCCGCATGGACAGGCTGGCCGAAGTGGGCGACCTGCTGGTGGCGGAGAAGGACGGCCTGATTGCCGGCGCCGTCGTGCACATGCCGCCGGGTTCGCCGCGCAAGCCCATGTTCCCCGAGGCCTGGTCGCTGGTGCGGATGCTGGTCGTCGCACCGTCCTGGCGCGGCGCCGGCATCGGGCGGCAATTGATGGCGGGCTGCCTGCGCGCCGCCGCGCGTGCCGAGGCGCCCGTGCTGGGCTTGCATACCAGCCCGATCATGGCGCCGGCGCTGCGCATGTACCTGGAGCTCGGCTTCGAACGCGATGCCGACCTGCCGCCGGAACGCGGCGTGCCCTACGGCCGCTACGTGCTACCCGCCGCGGACTTCGAGACGGCGTTGCAGCGGTTGTATTAACAAATCAGTCATGGCAGGATGGGGCTTCATTCCAAAGGAGAACTGGCCATGACCCTCGCCTCCAGCAGCGCCGCTGGCGTATCCTGCGCGTCCGGCGACGCCACGCTTGCCGCTACCCAGCGCGACATGCGCACCGGCTACCTGGGCGGCGCCCCGGGCGTGCTGGTCTCCGGTTCGGTGTGGGCGGTGGCCGCCTGTGTCGCGGCCTGGGTGTCGCCCGAGCGCGCCGTGTGGGCGCTGTTTGTCGGCGGCATGTTCATCCATCCGATCTCTGTGCTGTGCGCGCGCCTGCTCGGCGCCCCGGGCCGTCACACTCCCGGCAATCCGCTCGGCGCGCTGGCGATGGCCACCACGTTCTGGATGATCGCCATGCTGCCGCTCGCCTACGGCATCGCGCTCTGGCGCATCGAACTGTTCTTCCCCGCGATGCTGCTCGTGATCGGCGGCCGCTACCTTTGTTTCCATACGCTCTATGGCAACCGCATCTACTGGGTGCTTGGCGCCGTGCTCGGGCTGGCCGGCTATGGCCTGGCGAGCCTGGGCGCGCCGCCGGTGCTGGGCGCCGCGGCCGGCGCCCTGATCGAGATCGTGTTCGCCTTCGTGCTGCTGGCGGG
>JGI24770J26754_10003334_pt1 | contig 10725 bp, 7 predicted proteins | sample LakOneMetagenome_FD_26754 | JGI IMG/M metagenome (IMG submission 26754) | reverse complement strand
TCCTTTCGCTGAAAAATACGGCAATACTATTTTACCGGGCCGGTCCTCTCCCCCTTGAAAATTCCTGATCATTCACTAAATCAAACTACTTATATTTCTTAAAACCAAAACACGACTATATGAGAAAATTTTCAACCAGACTAATTTCGATTTTGTTTTTGCTGGTTCCCCTGATGTCCCTTGCACAGACAAGCATTACAGGCAGGGTTGTCAATGAAAAAGACGGCAAGCCTGTGGAAGGCGCAACCGTGATGATAAAGGGGAAGACCGGTGGAACCAAAACCGATGCCAATGGTAACTTCACCATTACAGCAGCCAAAGGCGATGTACTGGTCATAAGTTCAGTCAATTTCAAACAACAGCAGATTAAAGTAGGCAATGCTGCTATTACAGTAGGACTGGAAAGATTGGATGGAACCATGGATGAAGTGGTGGTAACCGCCATGGATATTAAAAAGAATCCAAGGGAATTAGGATATTCTGTTCAAACCGTAAATGGAACCGATATCCAGCAAACACAACGGGAGAATTTTGTGAACAGTCTGCAGGGAAGGGTTGCCGGGCTGTCTGTAACACCCACAACCGGTGCTGCCGGCGCTTCTTCAGGTATCATATTAAGAGGCTTTAATACCATGTCGGGTACTAATCAACCTTTATTTATAGTAGATGGTGTTATTTTAGACAATACCAGTTTCAACTCAAACTCATACAGCGGCAGTGGTGTTGGACTTGCTTCAGACGGAGCCAACCGGAATATTGATAATACCAACCGCATTGCTGATCTGAACCCCAACGATATAGAATCGGTAACGGTTTTAAAAGGCCCCGAAGCAACAGCGCTTTACGGAAGCCAGGCAAGTGCTGGTGCGATCGTGATCACTACTAAAAAAGCAAAAGTTACAAACAGGAAAATACTGGTAAACTATGATAACAATTTCCGTTTTCAAAAACTTACAAGATTTGCTGATGTAAATAACGAATACGGGCCCGGTACAAGCAATGGCGTACCTACTGCTCCTCCCCTGTTAGGACAGTTTACCTCCTTTGGTCCGAAATGGGCTGCTGGTACCCAGTTGTATGATAATGTTCATAATTTCTTTCAGACAGGTCTTTCACAAACCCATAACCTTGGCCTGGAATTCGGAACAAAGAATGTAGGGTTCAGGGCTTCGGGACAATACCTCGATAACAGGGGCGTGATCCCTCACAATAATTATACAAAATACAGTTTCAAAATTTCAAACACTACCCGGATCGGTAAATACATAAGCATAACTCCGGCTATAGCTTACTCAAAGGCCGACAATGTTAAACCAACAAAAGGAAGTTCATCTTACCTGATGAGTTTATACCAGTGGCCTGCCAATAATGATATCAGGAACTACCAGGATGATTACGGCGGTAAACTCACGTTGTTTAATGCGAATTACAATACCGACTACGATAATCCTATCTGGAGTGCCAAGAACAACACCACCGGCGATATAACAAAACGCTGGGTTGCTACACTGGGCATCGATATCAAACCATTTTCGTGGTTAACAGTAGCTGGCAGGTTTGGATATGATACCTACAAAACAGATGGCTACGTATTCATACACCCGCAGTCTTTTTATTTAACAGCAGCCACATTAGGTACGCTGGATAATTATTACAGAACTTATAAAGGATACAACCATACCATCACCGCAAGTGCAAAAAAAGAATGGAGAGGATTTACAGGGAAGTTAATGGTAGGTACGATGTGGCAGGATTATGAAACAGATGCGTACGGCGTATACGGCAACCACGTAGCCGATTCACTGGTTAACGGAAAATTATATAAGAACGGACAGGTGATCACCGGTTTTAATCCAAGAGACAGCAACCAGACCGCCTACGGTTCAAGAACACGTTTGCTCAGGAATTATTTTGGTGATGCAAACAAGATCATCTTCAGGGAGCTCGCTTATTTCGGCGAAGTATCCATCGGGTATAAGAACGTAGCATTCATTACCTATTCGCATCGCTTTGAATCGGCCTCTCCCATTCCATCTCAAAACAGGAATTACAATTACCCCGGCGCAAGTTTAAGCCTGATCGTTTCAGACATCCTCCCGTTCCTGAAACGGGGAGACATCCTGGACTACTGGAAACTGCGGGGCTCCATGGCAAGTACAGCAAGACTGAATGATCCGTATTCGAACCAGTCTTTCTTTGTGAACAACCAGAACAGTTCCGTAATACCGGGTAACACCTATGGTTTTACAAATGCAAACACATTCCTGACACCTGAAAAACAACGGACATTTGAAGTAGGAACTGAAATGCGTTTTTTAAACAGCCGGATAACAATTGATGCAGCCTATTATAATACGCTTTGCACCGACCAGATAACTCAAGGTTACAGGGCCAGCTATGCCACCGGTTATATATTAAATACAACCAATTCTTCTTCGTTACGTAATGAAGGTGTAGAGATAACATTGGGCCTCACCCCGATCAAAAGAAGAAATTTTAACTGGAACATCAATTTCAACTTTAACCACATGTGGAGTAAAGTATTGACCTTACCTGCATCCATAGGCCAGTACAATGATTTTTATAATTCCGATACGTACATCTCCAACGTAAGAGGTGGACTGATCAGGGGCAATTCCACCGGCACCATCACAGGTTCTACTTACCAGCGGAATACTGCCGGGGATATAATTATCAATGCTGCAACAGGTTTGCCTTTAACAAATGCAGGCAACCAGCTGATCGCCGACAGAACGCCTGATTTTACGTTGGGAACACTGAATACGTTCCGGTACAAAAACTGGTCACTGAGTTTCTTGTGGGATCTGAAAGTGGGTGGAGATATTTATAATGGAACCGACCAGGTATTGACAGGCCTGGGTAAAAGTGCCAGAACTGCAGACCGCAATACGCCTATCATTGTTAAAGGTGTGTTGAATGATGGTTTACAGAATACGGCTACCCCAACCGCAAATAATATTGTGATCATCCCCTACTTCTTAACCACTTATTATACAACAATGCCTGATGAGGAGTTCATTCAAAAGGATGTTAACTGGTTCAGGTTAAGGGATATCACCTTAAGCTATAAACTGTCTGACAAACTTATTAAGCGTATGAAGGGCTTAAAAGGAATGAGCTTTTTTATTACCGGGAACGACCTGATCCTTTCAACGAATTACAAAGGAGCTGATCCGGCTGTTAATGCAAATAACCCAGGCTCTTCGGGTGTTGGTGGATATGGTATGGACCTGGGAAATGCACCAACTCCGTTGAGTTTGAGTTTTGGTTTACGTGCTAATTTTTAATTGTTGAATTGTAATTGTAAAATTTAAATTTTTCTGTATGCAAAATAAAATTTTTAAAACGGTAATTTTTCTTACGCTCTTCAGCATGTTATTTTCTGTATCGTGTAAGAAAAAAATAGACGATGCTTATTTAAATCCGAATGCGCCGGTAATTGTACCTATTGAAAGTATATTATCCGGTGTAATCGGAAGCTTTACGGCTTTCTTTTCTTCTGCCGGTACCGGGTATGGTGTTCAGGCCGATGGCATATTACTGGGACGGTACATCCAATACTGGGGTACACAAACAAGCGGTGAACTTTATGGCCAAATGGGTTTCCCGGGTGCACCTGCTTCTGCCAGTGATAATACCGGTGGTCTTTGGGCCGCTGTTTATTACGGACAAGGACAAAATCTAAACAAGATCGTTCAATGGGGTGCCGAGCAGCAAAAATGGGATTATGTTGGCGTGGCGTATGCGATCCGTGCATGGGGATGGCTTGAGTTAACCAATGTGTATGGAGAAGCCATACTTAAAGAAGCATTCAATACCAGCCAATCGCAATTTAATTACGATACACAACCGGAATTTTACGACAGTTGCCGGGTGATCTGTCATCGTGCGTTAAATTATTTAAGCAGAACCGATGGCAATGTAAGCCAGGCTAATCTTGCAATCGGCGATGCCTATTTTTATAACGGCGATGTAACTAAATGGAAGAAATTTGTGTATGGGATATTAGCCCGTTCTTACATCAACCTTAGCCGCAAGTCTGATTTTTTAACCAAGGGTTATGCAGACTCTGCTATTAAATATGCCAACCTTTCTTTGTCGAGCAATGCCGATAACGCATTGGTAAGAGTAGCCGGTGGCCTTACCTCAGCCGTTAATAATTATTTCGGTCCCTTCCGTGGAAACATTGGTGCCATCAGGCAGGCTTCTTATATCGCCGACCTGATGTCTGGAAATAATGACAGTGCTTTTAAAACCGTTAGTGATCCCAGGAGATATTACATGCTTCGTGAAAACCTGAACGGTACATTCAAAGGATTCACTGTATGGAATGGCGCTGGCGGGCTTGCAGCAAATGATTATCCGAAAAACTTTTGGGGGAATGCAACGCCTAATTCTACTGCAGCTTCATCACCCGACAGCAGCCGTTACCTTTATCAAAATACCAGCCCATGGCCAATGATGACGGCTTCTGAGATGCAATTCATAGTAGCAGAAGCGGCCTATCTCAAAGGAGATAAAACAACAGCGCTTTTTGCTTATTCCAATGGCATCAGCCTGAATTTTGATATGCTGACCACTACTTATCCGCAAAACATACCAACTGTTTTTGCGATCACCCCTGCTACAAAAACAGCTTACCTGACCAATACGTTAGTAGTGCCGGGTGTAGCAACCAGCTTAACACTATCCCAGATCATGTTGCAGAAATATATTGCTTTATATGGTTGGGGAGTGCAGCAAACATGGACAGACATGCGGAAATACCATTACAGGGATCCGGACCCGGTAACAGGCGTGCAGGTATATGCCGGTTTTGCACCGCCATCAGGCACCAATTTAATCTCTACCAACAATGGTCAATGGGTGTTCCGGTGCAGGCCAAGGTATAATTCAGAATATCTTTATAATATTCCTGAACTGACAAGAATCGGCGCCTTAAACCAGGATTATAACACGTACAGACCCTGGTTCGCTATACCTTAACCATTAAAAACTTATGATAATGACAAATAAATTAAAAATAATAACAGCTGTACTTGCAATAACGTTGGTGGCAGGATCCTGCTTTAAGAAGGATGATTCAATAACCATTCTGGATGTAGGTTATGCCAATGATATGGCATACCTGAAATTCATAAATGTATATACTGCGTTAACTCCTTCTGCAGCTACCCCTGCAGCCGGCCCATCGGTTAATGTTTTTATTAATGATGTAAAGATCAATGCCGCTGCAGTGTCTTATGGTGGCCTCTTCCCTGCTGCACCGGCATATACGGCCGTTCAGCCGGCACTGGGTACAAATATTAAAGTGATCATCAGCCGGGCAACAGCGCCCGTGGCAGGTGATACCCTCATTAATAAAAATTACGACCTGGGCGCAAACAGCTATACAACGGTTTACTTAACAGATTCAACACCGAATCCCACTCCGCAGAGTCCTTACTTCCTTCCATTTGCTGAACAGATCAGCAACGCCAAAGTGGGATATTTTAAAGCAAGATTTGTAAACATGATACCCAGTACAGATACGCTCGAGGTTTTTTCAAAAAGGTTAAATGCGGTGATGTTCCCCGGAACCAGGTATAAGAATGCTTCCGACATGTTTGAGATACCTACCTTTCTTTTAAGCGATACCTTACAGCTAAGAAAAGTAAGTGCACCAGCAACCATCCTGGGAACCATTAATGGATTCACTGGTACATCTGCAAGAGTATATACAGTGTATTGTACGGGAAATATAACCGCTACTCCCCGGGCACGATTACTAACCTCCTTTACAAACCGGTAAGTAAATTTTAAATACAGGTATAAAAAAAGCTTTCCAAATGGAAAGCTTTTTTTATACCTGTATTTTTTTATCCGAAGAATAAATAAGCAAGGATGATGGAAGTGATCACGCCCACCAGGTCGGCGAGCAACATGGCCCCGATGGCATAGCGGGTATTTTTTATAGAAACAGAACCAAAGTAAACAGCCACCACATAAAATGTAGTATCGGATGCGCCCTGGAAAATCCCGGAGAGTTTGCTCGCAAAAGAATCCGGGCCAAACGCAGCCATGGTACTAACCATCATGCCCCGGGCTGCTCCCCCACTCAATGGCCGTATTAACGCAGTGGGTAGTCCATCCACAAACCGGGTATCTGGACTGAACATCGCAAAAAAATGTTTGATGCCGCTTATCACCGCATCAAAAGTTCCACTGGTGCGTAACATACTTACGGCAACCAGGATACCCAGTATATATGGTATGATGCGTATGGCCGTATCAAAACCATTCCGGGCCCCGTCAATGAATGCAGAAAATATATCTATCTTTTTATACAGCCCGCCCAGTATGATCAATAAAAATACAAGCAGTATCAGGCCATTGCTTAAGATACCGGAGAAAGACTGAAGTCCGGCTGCATTGAGCCGGGTAATATATAAAACAAGCAATGCAATAAGTGCCGATATACCCAGTACCCAGGTTAGTATCACCGGCTGAAATAAATTGATCTTTTGTTTGAATGAAACAATGATCATGGCTGTTATGGTGCCAACAAAGGTTACGATCATACAGGGAATAAAAACATCGGTGGGATCGGATGCTTTTTGTGCAGCCCTCACAGCAATCACACTAACCGGTATTAAATTCAGCCCCGCCGCATGCAGGCATAAGAACATGATCTGTGAATTGGAAGCAACGTCTTTGTTAGGGTTCAGTTCCTGCAGGCTTTCCATGGCCCGTAAACCAAAAGGTGTAGCGGCATTATCAAGTCCCAGCAGGTTGGCAGAAAAATTCATGATCATGTGGCCATGTGCCGGGTGGCCTTTTGGAACATCCGGGAAAAGTTTGGAAAAAAAAGGGCCCACAATGCGTGACAGCAAACGGATGCCCCCTGCTTTTTCGGCAATGCTCATGAAGCCGATGAACAGCGATAAGATGCCGATGAGTTTTAGGCAGATATCAACAGCCACCCAGCAGGTNTCGATGATGCCATCTATTTTAAGCGGGTTGGCCGGGTCTGATGCCTTGCCGCTCACCATCCAGGTAAAGATCTGCGTTTCACCAAAGAAAAAACATTTTATACCTGCCACGGTTATGGCGATCAGGATAAAGGCGCTCCATATTCTGCTTAAGGCCATGAGTGTTTGAAGTTTGAGGTTTGAAGTTGAAAGTTAACTATTTCTTTCAAAAACGCTCAACCACAAACTTCAAACCTCAAACTTCAAACACTAAATTCCTAATCCCTTACCTTTGCACCCAATTTTTAATTTTCATTTATTAATTCTTAATTAAAGAAATGGCTTTAAAAGCAGGAATTGTGGGGCTTCCCAACGTAGGAAAATCAACTTTGTTCAACGCCGTAAGCAACAGTGCCAAGGCACAGGCAAGCAATTACAGGTTCTGTACCATTGAACCCAATACCGGTTTGGTGAACGTACCCGATCCCCGTTTNGATAAACTGNCCGAACTGGTGAAACCGGAAAGAATTGTTCCGACACAGATCGAGATCGTTGACATTGCCGGCCTGGTTCGTGGCGCCAGTAAGGGCGAAGGACTGGGAAATAAATTCCTGGCCAACATACGGGAAGTGGATGCCATCATTCATGTGATACGTTGTTTTGAAGATGACAATATATTAAGAGATGAAGGGCCCATCAACCCGGTAAGCGATAAAGAGATCATCGAGACCGAACTGCAACTNAAAGACCTGGACAGCGTGGAAAGNAAACTGCAGCGTACCGAAAAGATGGCCAAGACCGATCCGAAGATGAAGGCCGAACTGGAAGTATTGATCCGTTGCCAGGANCATTTAAACAAAGGAAAGAACATCCTCTCNCTTGGCTTGAGCAAGGAAGAAAAATCAGCTATTGAAGACCTGTTCCTGCTTACCGATAAATCTATTCTGTATGTAGCTAACGTAGATGAAGCAAGCATGCATACCGGCAATAAATTTTCAGCAGCGCTGATCGAAGCGGTGAAGAACGAAGGCAATGAAGTGATCGTTATGACCAATGCCATTGAAGCACAGATCGCCGAGTTTGAAAACCCCGACGACAAGGCCATGTTCATGGAAGAATATAAAATGGAAGAACCGGCATTAGATCGTTTGATACACTCCACTTATAAACTCCTGAACCTTTCCACGTATTTCACTGCCGGCGTACAGGAAGTAAGGGCCTGGACGATACACAAAGGATGGAAAGCGCCACAGGCCGCCAGCGTCATTCATACCGATTTTGAAAAAGGTTTTATCAAGGCCGAAGTGATCGCTTACGATGACTTTATTAAATACGGTTCCGAAGCCGCCTGCCGGGAAAATGGCCGCCTGCGCATTGAAGGAAAAGAATACCTTGTGCAGGATGGCGATGTGATGCATTTCCGGTTTAACGTGTAATGTTTTTAACCGCAAAGAACGCAAAGCAACCCTGGTCTGACGTCCCCGTCCGACCATTCTCATCTCAATGAATCGCAAACAAACCGAAACGATGCCGGATGTATTTTGCTGCCGGCAATACCTATAATTTATCGATGATCTTCGATGCCTCATTTTTGCAAGGGTGAGGTTAATAGTATAAATTTACTTGTTGGTGTTTTTTATAAAACAAATATTCGTTGAAAAAAGTAATACTATATACCTTCTTACTAATTCTAGTCTTACTTGTAATTTTTGCAATTCAAAACTATCCAGTTTCCTCTGAGGCTAAAAATTTCTCTAGATTATCTGACACTGCTAATATTAGAAGAAATCTAGAGTCAATTATTAATACTCCAGATTACCGAAATCATAAAAATGTTGGCATACTTGATACTGTTGCTGAACGTATAAGGAAAGAATTCCTAAAATATACAAACCGTATTTCAATCCAAGATTACAAAGTGAATGGGAACAGTTATAAGAATATAATTTCATCTTTCGGACCAGAAGACGGCAAAAGAATTATTGTAGGCGCTCATTATGATATATGTCGAGAACAAGATGGCGCTGATGACAATGCAAGTGGAGTTGCAGGCGTTTTAGAATTAGCTAAACTTCTTAAAGGCCAAGTACTAAAATACAGAGTAGATTTAGTTACATACACTTTAGAAGAGCCTCCATATTTTAACACAACCCAGATGGGAAGNTATATACATGCTAAATCATTACATGATGCCAATATACCAGTAAAAGGAATGATTAGTCTCGAAATGANTGGGTATTACTCTGATAAAGAAAATTCNCAAAGCTACCCTATCGGTATTATGAAATGGATCTATGGAGATAAAGGCAATTTTATTACAATCGTACAAAAGTCTTTTTGTGGTGAATTTGCAAAAGAATTTAAAAGGTTATCATTTAAAAATAATTCAATAATCACGAAATCATTTAGAACTCCTTGGTTCTTAGGCGGAGCTAATCTATCAGATCATCAGAATTACTGGAAATTTGGATATAGTGCTGTAATGATTACAAATACTGCTTTTTTTAGAAACCGTAATTATCACACTCCATTAGACAAACTAGACGCATTGAATATTCCAAAAATGGGATTGGTAATTGATGGTGTTTTTAGAACACTCACTCACTTAGAATAAAGTAATTGAAATCGGCATAACTGCAACCAACATTGATTTGCTGCTATGGGAAGCTGACGGAAGGATATCCAGGCATTACTCCCCTATTCAGCTATGGGGCTGAACGGCAGCTGGACGGCATTTCAAAAATCAAAATAATTTCGTTTCTTTATTACAGTTCAGGGTTGGCGGTCACAGCAACAAGCCCCAAATGCCAGCTGAAATATAAAAAACATGAAAAAATTACTGATTCCGCTTGCGCTGGCATCGTTTAAATTGTCATATTGCCAAGATTCAATTTTTGGAGTATACAATATCGGGACTTCATTACCTGGTGAAAAAACAAACGGAACAGTATTAAAACTTAATTGNGATCACTCTTATCTCAGGGCAGATTCGATCACAAAAGACTGGGGTAAGTGGGAATTAAAGGATAAGGATCTGCTTATTTTGCATATAGACACCATATCTGCAAATGGGCGTACTGAAAAGTTTCAAGTAAAAGTACAGTATAAATTAATTGGACAGAAATTGGTATTGCATGACAAAGAATATTCAAAAAAAGCATTTAAAGATTTCATCCATTATGTAAACAAAAATACTACCGATCCTATGTTCAAAATAAGATATAGTGATGAGACTTACGANAAGTACCGGCTCTCAACAATGAATCTTTATTTTGAGAAGAAAGAGATAATTACGTGTAGATAAGTGATTCGGNTCACATCAGCTTTTGTTTAAGTATGTCTTGACAAAAGTGCAATCATCAGCAGTACAAATCTTTGTTTCACATTAGGCGGNCATAATCCTGTAAAGTATTGTTCCTGTAAAAAAAAATAATTTCATTTTATGAAAAACTACTTTCTTCTTCTCAGTTTCCTGGCCGGGCAATTTGTTTCGGCCCAATCACCCGATGTGCTTACGATAAGAAAATATGGAAATAATAATGCCGGCAATATCATCTATGAATTCACTGAATTTCTTTCTTTGCCCAATGTGGCAGTGGATACCGCCGGCCAGCAAAAGACCGCTGCGTTCATTATGGCAATGATGAACAAACGGGACATTCAGAAAGTGCAGCTTTTAAATGCTTCCACCGCTGGCGTACCCCCGGCTGTGTATGGCGAGGTAAAGGTGCCCGACGCAAAACAAACCCTTGTC
>JGI24770J26754_10003330_pt1 | contig 10739 bp, 9 predicted proteins | sample LakOneMetagenome_FD_26754 | JGI IMG/M metagenome (IMG submission 26754) | reverse complement strand
GATCGCCCGCCTGGACCGGCCGCCGCGCGCCCTGCCCGTCGAGCAGCGTATTGCGCGCGACTTCGGTCGCCTCGCCGATCGCGGTTTCTGCGCGCGCGTCGACAAAGCCGAAGAGCACAAGGCACGTTGCCGCCAGCGCTACTGCAAATTTCATCGCGCGATTCCAGTGAGTTGCAGTCGGCGCAACACTTTGGCCAGATAGGGCGGACAAGTGGCGCCGACGAGAGGCGCTGGACACATCCCATATAAGTTGATATCAACTCTTTATATTCGCAACCCCGAGCTGCCCGGCGGAGCGCTTCGCCCGTCCTGCGCTATCCAGAAGGAGTCAGATCATGCCGGCACAATCCTCAGCCGCAGCAGCGAAACCCGTTCCGGACGGCTTCCATACCGTCACGCCGCACCTGACCTGCGCGGGCGCTGCCGACGCCATCGAATTCTACCAAAAGGCCTTCGGCGCGACCGAGATCATGCGCGTGCCGGGGCCTGACGGCCGCCTCATCCACGCCAGCGTCATGATCGGCGATTCCATCGTCATGCTCGTCGACGAGATGAAGGAATGGGGCGCGCTCGGCCCCAATGCGCGCGGCGGCGGCTCCGTTACGATCCATCTCACCGTGCCCGATGTCGACGCCTGGTTCGCACGCGCGGTCGCTGCCGGCGCAACGCCCCGCATGCCCGTCGCGGACATGTTCTGGGGCGACCGCTATGGCATGGTCGTCGATCCCTTCGGCCATGCATGGTCCATCGCAACCCACGTTCGCGACCTGACCGCCGACGAGATCAGCGCCGCCGCCAAAGAAGCCATGAAGAACGCGGCGAGCTGCCCGGAGCAGGCCGCGAGCTAGAGGATCTCGATCTCGACCTTGTCGGGATAGAAGGCGAGATGCCCGGAGATGGCGGCGACAGCCGCGCCGGGCGCCTCGTAGGTCCAGACCGCATTTTCCGCGCGCCGCGCGCCGTCGATCAGCGAAAAATAATTGGCGTCGCCCTTGTAGGGGCAGTGCGTCACGCGCTCCGTGCGCTCAAAGAAGTCCATGTCCGCATCGACGCGCGGAATGTAATGCACGGGCGGATAGCTCGCCTCTTTCAGGATCAGCGCCGCATCCGTCTCCGCGATCCTCTTGCCATTGAATTTCACGCGCACGCGCTTCTGCGATGGCGTGATCGTAATAGGGTGATCGGGACCAGGCGTCTTGAGTATTGCGGACATAGAGCCTCCTCGCATTGCAGGCGAAGGTAGCGCGGCGCCGCGCGCTTTCGAGCGCTGCCCCCCCGCGCCAGAGAGCCCTATTCAGCCGCGTTCTTCTGCCCCGCCCTGCGCGCAAGCTTGGCCGCAATATTCAGCCCCACGCCCGGCCGCGTCCACGGGCAGACCGCGATGCAGATCGCGCAGCCCGAGGTCTCCGCGAAGAAGGGGATGCACCTGTCGAAATTCACCGACCATTTCTCGACGCCGCGCACCATCTTCTTGGCGGGCGCGATCGCTTCGGGCGGACAGGCCTCCTCGCAGACACGGCAATGCGTGCAGAAATCATCGACGCCGAACGTCCGCTTCGCTGTCGGCGCGAAAGGCGCATTGGTCAGCACGGCTCCTAGCCGGAAACCGGCGCCGAATTCGGGATTGATGAGCGAACCATGCTTGCCGAGTTCGCCGAAGCCTGCCTCGATCGCCGGCGGGATCAGCACCAGCTTGGTCGCCATAGGGCCCGTGACAGCGTCGGCGTCCCAGCCCTGTTTGCGCAGCCAGCCGGCGACCTTCTTGGCGACAGTCGCCGCGCGCGTGTACTGGCGCATCACGTCCACGCCAGCGTCGAGATCAGGCGCGCTCTTCAGCCGCTCGTAATCGTGCTTCACGCCGAGCACGATGACGTTCCGGAATTCGCTCGTCTGTCCTTCGAACAGCCATTCGCGTTTCAGCGGCGTCACGCCGATGCGCTCGCAATCGCCCTGCGTCACGAAATCCTGCAGCGCGGCGGTCCAGTCCTCAGGCGCTTTTTCGACCTGCGTCGGCGCAACTTCTGGCAACGGCGCATCCAGCACGACCTTGCGCTTGGCGCGTTCCACCGCGAGATCCGTGCCGGGCGGCTCGTTCGTGTAGAACCAGCGCTGCACGTCGCCGAAGGGAATGTCGCGGGGATCAGGCGCCCAGAACACAACCTGCGGCCGGCACGGCGCGCTGTCGCCGACGCCATTGATCTCGTCGCCGGTGACGGCGGGCCGCAGCGCCGTCATTTCGGCCTTGGGCGTGAACGGCCGATGTGGATTTGGCTTCGCCATCGACGCGCGGGCTCCGGAGTCGCAACCCGCACACGATAGCGATCGCCGGGCGGGCGCGACACAGGATTTCCGGCAGGCTGTCGCCTGCCGGAGGATTGCGCGTCAGACCCCGTGGCTCTTCAGCGCTGTCGCGATCTCGTCGAGGATCGCGGGATCGTCGATCGTTGCCGGCATCGACCATTCGTCGTGATCGGCGATCTTCTTCATCGTCGCGCGCAGGATCTTGCCGGAACGGGTCTTGGGCAGGCGATCGACGCAGACTGCGATCTTGAAGGCCGCGACCGGGCCGATCTTTTCGCGCACCAGCCCGACGATCTCTTTTTCGATCTGCGCATGCGGCTTGGTCACGCCGGCCTTCAGCACCACGAAGCCGCAGGGCTGCTCGCCCTTCAGCGCGTCCTTGATGCCGATGACCGCGCATTCCGCGACATCGGGATGCGACGACAGCACTTCTTCCATGCCGCCGGTCGACAGACGATGGCCGGCGACGTTGATGATGTCGTCCGTGCGGCCCATGATGTAGAGATAGCCGTCCTCGTCGATGAAGCCCGCATCCGCCGTCTTGTAGAAGCCGGGGAATTCCTCGAGATAGCTCTCGACCATGCGCTTGTCGTTCTGCCACAGCGTCGGCAGCGCGCCGGGCGGCAGCGGCAGTTTCACGACGATCGAGCCCATCGTGCCTGATGGCAGCGGCTTGGCGCCCTCGTCCACGATCTGCACGTCGTAGCCCGGCATGGGCACAGTCGGCGAGCCATGCTTGACCGGCAGCATGCCGAGGCCGACGGGATTGCCGACGATGCACCAGCCGGTCTCCGTCTGCCACCAATGGTCGATGACAGGCTTCTTCAGGATGTCCTCGGCCCATTGCACCGTATCGGGATCGGCGCGCTCGCCCGCCAGGAAAAGCGTGCGCATGCACGACAGGTCGTAGCGCTTGAGATGCTCGGCCTTCGGGTCTTCCTTCTTGATCGCGCGCAGCGCGGTCGGCGCGGTGAACAGCGCGGCGATCTTGTGCTCGGAGATCATGCGCCAGAAAGCGCCGGGGTCGGGCGTGCCGATCGGCTTGCCTTCGTAGACGATGGTCGTCGCGCCATGCAGCAGCGGCCCGTACACGATGTAGGAATGGCCAACCACCCAGCCAACGTCGGAGGCCGCCCAGAAGGCCTCGCCCGGCTCGATGCCGTAGAGGCCGCGCATGCTCCATTTCAGCGCGACCATATGCCCGCCGTTGTCGCGCACGACGCCCTTGGGAATGCCAGTCGTGCCCGACGTATAGAGCACATAGAGCGGATCGGTCGCCGCAAGCTCCACGCAATCGGCCTTCTGGCCGGCAGCTTTCGCCTTGGCGACGGCGTCGGCCCAGTCGTGATCGCGGCCGGCCTGCATGGCCGCCTGCGACTGCGGGCGCTGCAGTAGCAGGACAGCGGCGGGCTTGGCCGACGACAGGTCGATAGCCTGGTCGAGCAGCGGCTTGTAATGAACGACGCGGCCGGGCTCGATGCCGCAGGAGGCCGCAAGAATAGCCTTCGGCTTGGCGTCGTCGATGCGGGTGGCGAGTTCCTTGGCCGCAAAGCCGCCGAACACGACCGAATGGATCGCGCCGATACGCGCGCAAGCGAGCATGGCGAACACGGCTTCCGCGATCATCGGCATGTAGACGATGACGCGGTCGCCCTTGCCGACGCCGAGATTCTGCAGGACTGCGGCGAGCGACGCGACTTCGTCCAGCGCCTGGGAATAGGTGTAGGTGCGCGCCTGCCCGGTGACGGGGGAATCGTAGACCACCGCGCGCTGGTCGCCGCGGCCGTTCTTCACATGACGATCGAGCGCGTTGTAGCAGGTGTTGCAGGTGGCGTCGGGAAACCAGCGGCCATAGACGCCAGCATCCTTGTCGAAGATTTTCGACGGCGGCTTGATCCAGTCGATCTCCTTCGCAGCCTCTGCCCAGAAGACTTCAGGGTTGCTTTTCCACTGGCCATAGACCTGCGCGTAGCGGCTCGACATCTGTCCCTCCCGAAACTGGTTGGCGGGATTCATGGCGAGGGCGGCCCGCGAATGCAATGGCGCGGGCTTTAGCTCTTAGGCTATAGGCGGGCGCAAAGGACGCGCGCCGCCAATGTTCAGCCTGCCCGAAAGCCCGATTTTCTACGCCGCTGCGGTCCCGGCGGTCATTCTCGTCGGCCTGTCGAAAGGCGGCTTTGCGGGGCTGGCCACGCTCTCCCTGCCGCTGCTGGCGCTAGTCAGCGCGCCGATCCGGGCGGCCGCCATCATGCTGCCGATCCTGATCGTGCAGGACATGGTCAGCGTCTGGTTCTACCGGCACGATTTCGACCGGCGCGTGGTGGCGATCCTGCTCGCAGGCTCGCTGATCGGCATTGCGGGCGGGGCGCTTTTCGCGGCCCATGTCTCGAACGCCGCCGTGCTGCTGATCGTCGGCCTGATCGCGTCCGGCTTCGTGCTCTATTCCTGGCTGCGCAAAGCTTCGCGCGACGAGGCGCCGCAACCCGCAAATGTCGCGCCGGGCCTGTTCTGGGGCGCAGCGCTCGGCTTCACCAGCTTCATCGCCAACGCGGGCTCGCCGCCCTTCCAGGTGTATGTCCTGCCGCAGCGCCTCAAGCCGCAGACATACGCGGGCGTGCAGACGATGGTGTTCGCCGCCGTCAATCTCATCAAGCTCGGCGCCTTTTTCGCGCTCGGCCAGGTGTCCTTCGACAATTTCGCCGTCTCGGCGAGCTTGTTCCCGCTTGCCATCGCCGCCACCTTTGCCGGCGTCTGGCTGGTGCGCCGCGTGCAGGCGGGCATTTTCTACAAGTTCGTCTACGCCATGACCTTCGTGATCGGCCTCAAGCTGATCTGGGACGGCGCGCGGGGCCTCGGCGTGTTCTGACACACGCCGAAGCCGCAGCACCGTTACTTGCTCTTCAGCGTTGCGACCACTTCGTCCAGCATCTTCTTGGCGTCGCCGAACAGCATCAGGTTGTTGTCCTTGTAGAAGAGCGGATTGTCGATGCCGGCATAGCCGGACGCCATCGAGCGCTTCATCACGATCGAGTGCTTGGCCTTCCAGACTTCGAGCACCGGCATGCCGGCGATCGGGCTGCCCGGATCGTCCTGCGCCGCCGGGTTCACAATGTCGTTGGCGCCGATGACCATGGCGACGTCGGTCGCGGGGAAGTCGTCGTTCAGCTCGTCCATCTCGCAGACGATGTCGTAGGGCACCTTGGCTTCGGCGAGCAGCACGTTCATGTGGCCCGGCATGCGGCCCGCGACGGGATGAATGCCGAAGCGCACGTTCACGCCCTTGCCGCGCAGGATCTTGGTCATCTCGAAGACCGCGTGCTGGGCCTGGGCAACGGCCATGCCGTAGCCCGGTACGATGATCACACTCTTCGATTCCATGAGCATGTCCGCCGTCTCGGCCGCGCTGATCGACTTGACGTCGCCGGCCGGCGCCGCAGCGGCGCTCGACGACGAACTCGCCGTCGTGCCGAAGCCCCCCGCGATCACCGAGATGAAGTTCCGGTTCATCGCGCGGCACATGATGTAGCTCAGGATCGCGCCGGACGAGCCGACCAGCGCGCCGACGACGATCAGCAGATCGTTCGAGAGCATGAAGCCCGTCGCCGCCGCTGCCCAGCCGGAATAGGAGTTGAGCATCGAGATCACGACCGGCATGTCGGCGCCGCCGATGGCCATCACCATGTGCACGCCGAAGGCGAGCGCGATCAGCGTCATCACGATCAGCGGGAACATGCCGCCGGAGATCGTCGCTGCGCCCAGGAAAAATTTGCCGAAGATCACGATCAGCACCAGGCCGGCAAGATTGATCCAGTGGCGCGCCGGCAGCAGCAGCGGCTTGCCGTCGATGCGGCCCGACAGCTTGCCGAAGGCGATGACGGAGCCGGTGAAGGTCACCGCGCCGATCAATATGCCGATGTAGATTTCGACCAGATGGATCGTGTGCTCGGCGTGGCTCGCAAATGTCGTCGACGTGTCGATGTAGCTTGCAAAGCCGATCGCGCAGGCGGCAAAGCCGACCAGCGAATGCATGATCGCGACGAGTTCGGGCATCTGCGTCATCTGCACGGTCTTGGCCGCATAGAGGCCGACCGCCCCGCCGATGACCATGGCGAGCAGGATGAACACGAATCCCCAACCCACCACGATCGGGATTTCGTAATTGCCGGCGACGCGCGAGCCGAGGACGGTGGCGATCACGGCGATCGCCATGCCTGAGATGCCGTACCAATTGCCGCGCTTGGCCGTCTCGGGATTCGAGAGGCCGCCGAGCGAGAGCACGAAGAGGATGGTGGCTCCGATATAGGAGACCGTGACGAGGCTGGCTGACATGGTTCCGGTCCCCTTACTTCTGGAACATCGCCAGCATGCGGCGCGTGACGGCGAAACCGCCGAACATGTTGATCGTGGTGAGCGTGAGCCCGATGAACGCGATGATCAGGATCCAGATATCGGGCCTGCCAGGCGAATCCGGGGGCCAGATCTGCAGGAGCGCGCCGATCGCGATGATCGAGGAGATGGCGTTGGTGACGCTCATCAGCGGCGTATGCAGCGCCGGCGTCACATTCCACACCACCATGTAGCCGATGAAGATCGCCAGCACGAAGACGGTGAAATGGCTGAGGAAGGCCGGCGGCGCATAGGCGCCGACGAGCAGGAACAGGACGGCTGCGACGCCGAACGTGATCAGCAGCGTCTTCAGCGCCATCGGCTCGCTTGGCGCCCCGTGGCCGTGGCTGGAAGATTTTTTCGGCGCGGGCGCGGCAGGCGCAGCCACAGCGGCGGCAGGCTTGGCGGCGGGCGGCGCGGGCAGTTTCAGCGGCGGCGCCGGCCAGGTGATCTCGCCGTCCTTCACGACCGTGAAGCCGCGGATCGCGTCATCGTCCATGTTGACGACGATCTGGCCGTCCTTGGCCTTGCAGAGTTCTTCCGTCAGGCGCTGCAGATTGGTCGCGTAGAGCGTCGAGGATTGCTTGGCGAGACGGCTGTGCAGGTCGGTGTAGCCAACAATGGTCACGCCGTGGCGCACGACGGCCTCGCCGGGCACGGTGAGTTCGCAATTGCCGCCCTGTTCGGCGGCGAGATCGACGATCACGCTGCCGGGCTTCATCGACTTCACCATGTCGGCGGTGATGAGTTTTGGCGCGGGTTTGCCGGGGATCAGCGCGGTGGTGATGATGATGTCGGAATCGACCGCCTGCTTGGCGTACATGGCGCGTTGCGCGGCCTGGAAGCCCTCGCTCATCACCTTGCCGTAGCCGCCGCCTCCGCCGCCGTCTTCGTCATAGTCGACCTTCACGAACTCGCCGCCGAGCGACTTGACCTGATCGGCCACTTCCGCGCGCGTGTCGTTGGCGCGCACGATCGCGCCGAGGCCAGCGGCCGTGCCGATGGCTGCGAGACCCGCAACGCCCGCGCCGGCGATGAAGACCTGCGCCGGGGGGATCTTGCCGGCAGCGGTAATCTGGCCCGCAAAGTAGCGGCCGAAGGCGTTGGCGGCTTCCACGACCGCGCGATAGCCGGTCACGCCCGCCTGCGAGGTCAGCGCATCCATTTTCTGCGCACGCGAGAGCAGGCGCGGCACGGCGTCCATGGCGAGAACCGTGACGTTCTTCGCCTTCAGCTTCTCCATCAGCTCCGGATTCTGCGCCGGCCAGATGAAGGAGATGAGCGTCTGTCCCTGCTTCATCTGCGCCACTTCGCCGTCGGTCGGCGCGCGCACCTTGAAGACGATGTCGGAGCCGGACCAGACATCGGCGGCCGTATCCGCGATTTTCCCGCCAGCGGCGGTCAGGGCGTCGTCATAGATATTGGCGGCGTCGCCCGCGCCCTTTTCGACGAGGACCGAAAATCCGAGACCGATCAGCTTCTGCGCGACTTCAGGCGCAATCGCCACGCGCTTCTCGCCGGGGAAAATCTCTTTAGGAATTCCAATCACCTGCGGCATCGGCTCGGTTCTCCTTGGCGTCTTTGGGCGGCGACCGTCTCGGGCGGTTTTACACGTCTGAAAGCCGGGGCTGGCTTCATACATCAATCCGAAGCCGCACCATAGAACGGCGTCTGCGGGCAGGGAAATCCATCCCTCGACGGCAATTCGCCACACCGCGCCGCCGGGGCGACCAATCCGCCCGCCCGGCCTGCATCGTATGAAGGCGGGGGCAGATTAGGGAGCGGGGCGATTTCAGCAGGCAAACCGAAGAGAAGCCTTGGCGCGCGGCTCGCGATCGCCGTCGTGGCGATTGCCGCGCTCGTCTATTGCGCGCCGATCGCCTGGCTGACGATCAAGCAGCGCGATCTCGTTTTCCGCGTCTCGACCCTGCGCACGACGCCGGATCAGGCCGGTTTTTCGCGCGCGAAGGAAGTGGCGGTGAAGACCGCCGACGGCGAAACCCTGGTCGGCTGGTTCGTGCCGCCAGCCAAGGGCAAGCCGTTCCTCATCTATCTGCACGGCAATGGCGGCACACTGGAAAAGCGCGCGCTGCGCCTGCAGCGCATGACGGACGACGGCGCTGGCCTGATCGCCATCGAATGGCGCGGCTATGGCGGCTCGACCGGGTCGCCATCGCAGGCGGGGCTGCTGGCTGATGCGCGCGCGGCTCACGATTTCGCCTTGGCCGCAGGGGCTGCCCCGGGCCAGATCGTCGTGGTGGGCGAGTCGCTTGGCACAGGACCAGCGCTCTGGCTTGCGGGCGAGAAGAAGGTCGCGGGCGTGGTGCTGGATTCGCCCTATTCGGCCATCGTCGATGTCGCCGCCGATCGCTACTGGATGTTTCCGGTCCGGCTCGTCTCCCGCGATCCCTTTCCGGCGGCCGACTGGGCGAAGCGCGTGACGGCGCCGGTCTTCGCGGTCGCGGGGCTGGACGACCAGACCATCCCGATCCGCTATGCGCGAAAGCTGATGGCCGCGGTATCGGCGCCCAAGACCTTCATCGAAATCCCCGACGGCGGCCATGTCGTGCTGGGACGGCCGGAGATATTGCCAAAGGCGAATGTGTGGATCGCAGGGGTGGCGGGCGCCCTTTGAGCCATCGCCCGTCCGAGCTAAGGTCATGGCATCGGGACGGGGGGCGTTCCATGACCGATGAAATCAATCCGGGCGAGGCGGCCAGCGTGGACGCGACGCCGCTGCGTCAGGCCGTGCTGATCGTGCATGGGATCGGCGATCAGCGTCCGATGGACACGCTACGCAGTTTCGTTGACGCGGTCTGGCTGCACAATGCAGCCGGAAGCCGCATCACGCACCATCATGCCTGGCCTGCGCCCGACACGATGACAGACAATTTCGAGCTGTTTCAGATAGCCACGGGCGTGAACAAAGGCGTCCGTACTGACTTCTTCGAATTCTACTGGGCGGACCTCATGTCCGGGACGCGGGTCGGCGCCGTCTGGCACTGGATCATTTTCCGGTTACTTCTGCGGGGCGGGCTGAAGCGCGCATCGCCGGGTTTCCTGGCGGCCCGCCGATACGCCCGGATCGGGGTTCCCCTGTTGCTGCTGGCCGTCGGATTCTGCTTCGTCCATCTTCTGCGCATGATATTCGGCTCAAGCCCGCCGACGCTGTGGGCGCTGCCAGAAGCTCTCGTGCTCCTGCTATTCGTAGGCGCCAATCTGTTCGTGAAGAAGTTCGTCGGCGACGCGGCGCGCTATCTCATTCCCTTGCCCGACAATATCGGCGCGCGGCAGGACATTCGACGTCGCGGCGCCGAGTTGATCAGCAAGCTGCACGATGTCGGGAAGTACGATCGTATCGTCGTCGTCGGACACAGTCTCGGGACGGTCATTGGTTACGACGTTCTTGGCCATGCCTTCGCCAAACGCATGCACGACGTAGCCGTGCCGCTGTCGCTCGGGCCGCCGGAGGCGATGCGCCGCATCGACGCCTTGTGCGAAACGAAGGAGGGCTTCGATCAGGCGGCCTGGCGCACGGCGCAGCACGCATTGTTCAGAAGCGCGGAGGCGAAGAACTGGCGGGTCTCGGACTTCATCACCCTCGGCTCCCCTCTGACCTACGCGCATTTCCTGATCGCCGACGATCTTTCGGATTTCGACCGGCGCCGCCGGGACAAGGAACTGGCGACCTGCCCTCCGAAATTCGACACGAGCGAGAACGCCAAGAGCAGCGTGATATTCCGCCGTCCCGGGCGGACGACGGCGTCAATCCAGCATTCCGCGCTGTTCGCATTCACGCGTTGGACAAATCTCTACTTCCCGACGGCGCGCGGCTTCTTGCGCGGCGACGTGATCGGCGGTCCGCTCGCACACAATTTCGGATCGGGCATCAAGGATTGCCCGGTTCAGACGAGCCATCTCTACGGGCGCTCGATCTTCAGCCATACGAGCTACTGGTCGAGCGGCGGGCTCGTCGGCAGTCCAAGCCACATCGAGGCGCTGGCGGCCGCGCTCAATCTCTTCGAGAAGGAGCCTAGACCTTGATCCGGCTC
>JGI24770J26754_10003327_pt1 | contig 10740 bp, 10 predicted proteins | sample LakOneMetagenome_FD_26754 | JGI IMG/M metagenome (IMG submission 26754) | reverse complement strand
CGTCCACGCCACCCGCCCGTCGTTGGTTCGGCCGGTCGAAGCCGCCCAGGGCGGAGGTGCCTGCGGGCACCGACCTGGCCCGCCGCTACGCCGACTTCCGCTCGTACTTCTCGGCCGGCGATCTGGTGGCCCTCGGACTTCCCCCCGCCTCAGGGGCCGACGTCGACGTGACGGCGTACGGGTACGGCACGGCCGACGACATCTCCCGGTTCGACCTGGACCACTACCTCCCGGGCGACATCCTGGTGAAGACCGACCGGGCCTCGATGGCCACCGGCCTGGAGGTCCGGGCCCCGTTCCTGGACCTGGAGGTGGCCGAGGGGTGCCTGCGGCTCCCCGCCCCCTGGAAGGTGAATGCAACTCGCGAGAAGCTCCTCCTGCGGCAGGCGTTCGGCGACCTGCTCCCCGCCGAGGTGGTCGACCGGCCCAAGCAGGGCTTCGGCTCCCCAATGGCCCGCTGGCTGGTCGAGCCCGAGGTGGCCGACCTGGTCCGAGCCGAGCTGGCCGATCCCGCAGCGCCCATCTTCGACCTGCTCGACCACGACGCCGTGCAGCCCTACCTCACCGCGGCCGACCAGCGCCTGTGGAACCTCTTCACCCTGGCCCTCTGGTGGAGGCACCACCGGTGAGGAGCCGGCGTCGGCCAGGCGCAGGGCGGACGCCAGCGTGGGCTGAAGCGCTCCACATCAGCGTCACCTCGCATCGCTACCCGAGCGGCGTGGGCGGAGCCATGGGGGTCGAGGACTGGATCGGCCGACCGACCCGGGCTCTCTCTTAGCCCAGGTCGACCATACGGTGTCCCACCGACCTGAGGTGGGCGATCGCCAGCACGAGAAACGCGATGCCAAGGACGAGGTGGAGCCCGAAGAGGGGCCAGGCGGGCCACTGGCCGCGTAGAGCGACGTCGCGAAGCGCCTCGATGTCGACCGAGATCGGGTTCACCGAGTTCAGTCCGGCGGCCCAACTCGGGAGCTGATCTGGCTGGTAGGAGATGGGGCTGGCGAAGAACAGGGCCGTGATCACGAAGCCGATGACGAACTGCAGGTCGCGCACGAAGACCTGGATGGTGGAGCAGACGATGCACAGCGCCGCAGCGAACACCAGCAGTGAGCCGATGACGAGGGGCATCGCCAAGAGGGTCACCTGCGGATGGATCCCCTGAAGGGCGGCGACGATGATCAACGCCGGCACGGTGGCCACCAGCTCGATCGAGGCACCGGCCATCTTCGACAGCGGGAGCAGCTCGCGTGGGAACAGCGAGTGCCCCAACAGGTTGTAGTTGTCCATCAGACAGGTGGTCACACCCAACCCGTTCGATACGACCCGGAACAGGATCATCCCGGCCAGGAGGTAGCTCAGGTAAGGGAGGTCGCCGCCTTCCTGCTTGAAGATCACCCCGAAGATGAAGGCGTAGACCAAGACCACGGCGAACGGCTGGACCACGGCCCACAGGGCGCTGAGAGCGCTGCGTCGGTACTTGGCATCGAAGTCGTGGCGCACCCACTGTCGCAGGAGCCGCATCCGCTTCGGCAGGTCGAAGCCGTAAGTCGCAGAGCGGTGCACCGAACGCGAAACGGTGTCGGTCACGGCTTGACCACCTCGTGTCCGCTGCTGGCCATCTCGACGTATTCCCATCTGCTGTCCAACTTGAGACCGGGCCGATGGGTTGCATCGCCCTTGACCGTGAACGGGACGGTGCTGCGCGCGAGCGACTGCCGATGCTCCTGGTCGAAGTCGTTCGGGTCGAGGAAAGGGATGACGGCCACGCGCAGATGGTACGGACCGGGCGCGATCGGGAACGAGGCGATCTGGCCTGTGACCGTCCAGCGCCCTGACTGCTGCAGCAACTCGCTCGGGCCCTCCTCCGGCTCGGCGAAGCCTGCTCGGCCGATGGAATAGAAGGACATGACGATGTGACCCTCGGCCGGCATCGTCACGTCGAGGGTGAACCGAAAGGTCAGCGGATCGCCGGGGAGGAAGGTATCGGGGACGACCTCGAGATCTTCGATCGTCACCGGCGAATCGTCGACGGGATCGGCGACATCCTCGGCGTACACCTCGGCGTCGGTCACCGTGTTCCCGTCGCCCATCCTCCCGCCCGTATAGCGGCTGATAACCGAGATCGGGTCTCCCTGGACCACCATCCGACCGTGCTCGAGGAGGACGAGCGACGAACAGATCTGGCTGATCATCTGGTTGCTGTGCGACACCGCGACCACGGCTGCGCCGCGCTCGTGAAGCTCGCTGATGCGCCGCAGGCTCCGGCGCTGGAAGTCCCAGTCGCCGACCGACAGGACCTCGTCCAAGAGGATGAGATCGGCATCGAACGCCGTGACGAGCGAGAACCCGAGACGCGCCCGCATACCAGTGGAGTAACGCTTCAGGGGCGTATCCATGAAGTCTGCGAGGCCGGCGAAGGTGACGATGGCGTCGTACTTCTCATCGACCTCCTCGGTGCTGTGCCCGAGCAGCGCCCCTCCGAACCGCAGGTTCTCCGAGCCGTTCAGCTCCGGGTCGAAGCCGACACCGAGCTCGATGATCGGGGCGACCGTCCCTCTGATATCGACGGTTCCGTACGTGGGCTCGACGACCCCAGCGAGGATCTTCAGGATGGTCGACTTCCCGGCACCGTTAGCGCCGATGATGCCCACAGACTCGCCTGCCTCGATCTGCAACGACACGTCCTCGAGCGCGTGGAACGGCTCGCCGAAGCGCTGCTCGCCGAAGCGTCCCGGGATCAGCGCCCGCCAATTCGAGCGCTCAGAACCCAGTCGGTAGGTCTTGGTGACGTGCTGGATATCGACCACCAGGGCCATGCAAAGGGGTCCTTCGACGAGATGAGGCCAGCAAGGCGCACTGGCCGCCACGGCGGCTTGCAGCGTGGCGACGTTACACCTGGACGGTGGCGCGGCGGGCGTCGGCTGGCAGATGACAGTTGGGTATCCTTCGCCGGTGGCGGGGGATGGGCTTGCGGCCGACGATGTCGCGGTGGCGTCTGTGCAGCGCTCCATCGATGCGCTGCTCGGTGCTTTAACGACTGGGAGGGGGCGGTTCGACGATCTCGCCTGGCTCCAAGAATGAGCTCCTACGATCCAGCGATCGATGTCGCACTCGCTTGGCTCAGCAGCAGCTCCCCACGGGGGCGCTCCCGCGGTACGCCAGCGTGCTAGGCGAGGAGGATCCGGTATGGCAGCCTGAACAGCTCAACTTCATCACGGCGCCCGCCAGAAGAGTCCTCGGCGCATCGACCATCCGACGGCGAGGTTGATGATCGATGCCGCGCAGACAGCGTGAGCGGTCAACGGGGCCAACCTCAGATCTCCGACGGCGTAGCCACGTGCTTCAGGGGGACCCTTATCCTCGGGCTTCCTGGCCAGTCCTAGGAGTCCTACCGGGGTGATCCCCGGCTCCTGCCCCGCATGGCGAGCCTGCCAGAGGTTCGAGCCAGGAAAATTGAGGCGATGAACTCTCCCGTTCCGGATGCAAGAGCCTGACACGCGATGTCGGCCTGAAGGTCCGATCAACGTCGAGGTGAATCGAAATTGGCTTCCTCACGACGGGGGGCTTTGGTCGCGCGCTGCACGTCTTCGTGGTTGAGGTGATGGTTGTCGATTTGCACCTGATCCACAATCTTCGCTGACGCTGGAACTGCCCCGCCTGCCATTGCTGGGATGTCGTCGAAGAAGAAGCGGCGCTGTACGGCCAACACGTCGAAGGTCCCTTCCGCCGCACTGGGGGTTCGCCGGTAGTGGACGTTTCGGACGCCGCGAGGGAGTACTCCGGACACTGCTGCCACACGAATTTGCCCGCTGTGATTGGGCTTCGATCCATGGAAGAGGTTGTGAACGTACAGGACCGCCTCCCCTGCTGCGGCAGGAAGCACCTGCAGCAAGGTGTCCAACTCCGGGGTGAAGTCGAGGTAGAGCGACGGGGTGTCGAGGGATCGGATCGACGGCCGGCTGCGGTGTGAGCCCGGGATCACCTGCAGTGCCCCGTTGGTGACATCGACGTCGACCAACGGACACCAGATAGAGAGGGATTCGGCTTGGTCCTCCTCCACGTTGTTCCAGTCCTGATGGAGGGTGGAGGCACTTCCCGCCCCGGTGCCTTTCACGAGGAAGCTGGCGCCGGACAACCGCCCATCGGCGAACAACTCCCGGGCTGGTTCCTCGAAACAGGCGGTGATCACCTGGTCCACCCGATGGTTGACGGCCGAATCACCGGCGTGCACATTCGAGTAGATGCCCGACACCGAGCTCGGTGCCACCTCGTCCCAGAGGACTCGCAGCACTTCAAGCGCTGAAGAATCCAAGAACGGGACGCGGACAAACCCGTCGCGACGCAGCTGGTCATCGAGTTCCCGATCCTGCAACCGAACCCGGAGGCGGGCCGATCTCGACGCCGACGTCACGGCAGAACCTGTGAAGGGAGATCAGACTCGCCGAGAACTGGGTTCTCGAACTCGATCGAGTCCACAAGGCGGGCGCTCTCCGGAAAGCCCAAAGCACCGAAGGTGTGCTCCGTGAAGAATCGTTCCTCCAGGTGGTAGCGCTCCATCACGCCGGAGCCGATGCGGCGGTGGTGGATCACGTCAGTGCCAGCACTGAGGAGCGCGCAGCCAACGACTACCCGCGCCCGCCGACGACGATTGGGGGGAGATCCGTGCAGCACGCGGTGATCATGCACGAGGATGTCCCCTGCGGCCATGGGCACCTCGATCATCCGAGCGGAGGCCTCGGCCTCGATCGAGCGGAAGGGGTTGTCGGTCTCCGTGCCTCGGATGGTGAACGGAACGCGATGGCCGCCCGGCAGGAGCGACATGGCACCGTTGCGGTGGTCGACATCGACCAACGGCACCCACATGTTCCAGGAGGCAGCGTGTCGCTCGTCGACAAAGGTCCAATCCTGGTGGGCAGGCATGACACCGGCGTCACTGCGACCTTTGGTGACGAAGTTCATGAGCAGGGGACGGTGGTTCGCGAACAGTTCGTCGATCAGGGGCTGGAGAACACCGAGAAGCTCGACGTGGACCCGAGACTTCAGTACGGCATCATCTGAGTAGAGGGTCGCCTCGAATCCGGGCGGGACCACGCCGACAAGCTGACGGTGCACGCGACGCAAGCTGCGGAGCACCGGTCGGGCAGCACGTGGCACCACAACGAAGCCAACCCGGTCCATCTCAGCGTCGAGCCGCAGGTCGCGAAGCTGTGGACGATCGATGGCGCCGGGCTGTCGGGTGGGCTGGCTCATGACCTGTTGGATACCCTCGTGCTGGTGACCCGGTCGAGCCGGGCACGCACCACGTTATCCGGGCCCGTCAGCATCTCGAAGACCGGTCCGTGAGCAGGCGATCCTCAAACCGGCCAGGCGACCTGGCGCCACCTCCTCGCAAGTGTTCACCCGTTCAGCGTGGGTCAACAGCATCGAGTTCCTCTTCGCAACAACCGGTGCGCCTCCACCACGTGCATCGCACTGACAGGATGGTCACCATGAGATCCATCCAGGATGCGATCAAACGTGGCCTGATCTGGCTCGATCGACATCAGACACCGACAGGGGAACTACCGGCGTACGCGGCGGTGCTCGGAGATGGGCCACCCACGTGGGTGCCTGACCAGCTGAACTTCATCACTGGCCTCACGGCTGAGGCGCTCGCTAGCGTAGATGACCCAGTCGCCACGAGCGTCGTCGATCGAGCGGTGGACTTCCTCCGTGGGGAGGCTGAGGATGGGACGCTCTGGCGGTACTGGGCCCACGACAGCCCCGAGCATGGCCGGACGCCGCCTGACGCAGACGACACGGCCTGCTGCTCGCTTGCCGTCGCTTGCCGAGGTGACGACACAACCGCAAATCATGCTCCGCTGCTGGCGTCAATGGATGGCCGCGGACGCTTCCACACCTGGTTGCTTTGGAAGCCTGGTTTGGCGAGGCGCCGAGACCTGCGACCGCTGCGCAACCAGCGCGCCCCGGAGACACGACGCCAAATCCAGGATCTCTGGTCCAACACCGAAGCCGACTCTGACGACGTCGATGCCGTGGTCAACGCCAACGTATGCCGATATCTAGGCGTCCGAGCTCCGGCCAGCGCAGTGGACTGGGTGGTTTCGGTGATCGAGGCCGGCGGCGGAACGATGGACAAGTGGCATCACTCGCCATTCGCACTCTGGCATGCCGTGGCTGACGGCGCGGCTCGCGGAGTTCCGGGGTTTCAGGTTCTGGGTCCGATGTTGCGCACGCTGGTCGCCGAGTCGATGGAGGCCGACGCCGACCGACTCCGCGATCTGGATCTCGCGCGCGCGATGCGCACTGCGCAGGCGATCGGGATGCCCGCCACGGTCCAGGCGTGCCTGGCCGCCCGGCTGGTGGCCTCCCAGCACGATGACGGATCCTGGAACCGAGACCTCGTGTATCACGGCGGACCTCAGGAGTCGTTCGGGTGGGCCTCAGAGGCGCTGGTCACTGCAATGGCCATCGCAGCGCTGGCCGCACATGGGACTGCTGCACGATCTGGTGACATCTGATGTGTGGTGCCGAGAGGTGCCGCTGGAAGGATGTTCACCATGCCGAAGCCCTATCCCCGTGAGTTCCGCGAGGACGTGATCCGTGTGGAGTTGCCAGGGTTCCGTGGACACGGAGTTATGGCAGATCAGGCTGCTCGGGTGGCAGCGTAGGTCTCGGCGGGGGTGCGGTCATCGAGGCCGACCTGGTGCCGTGACCGGTTGTAGAAGACCTCGATGTAGTCGAACAGGATCGTGCGCATCTCCGAGCGGGTGAAGGTGTCGATCGGTCCCCAGATGTGGCGGATCTCTTTCTTCAAGGTGGCCCAGAACGCCTCCATGGCGGCGTTGTCGTAGCAATCGCCGACGCTGCCGTAGGAGCCGCTGAGCTTCCAGTCCGACAACCGGTTGGTGAACTCCACCGACGTGTATTGCGTCCCGTGGTCCGCGTGGTGGACCAGCTCGCTGGTCGGGTTGCGACGTCCGAGCGCCATGACCAACGCGGCGACCACGAGGTCGGTGGTCTGACGTTCGCCCATCGACCAGCCCACGAGGGTGTGGTCATGGAGGTCACGGATCCCGGCCAGGTAGAGCTTGCCGTCGCAGCAGCCGAACTCACTGATGTCGGCAACCCACCGCAGGTCGGATCGCTCAGCAGTGAAGTCGCGTTGGAGCAGGTCCGGGGCGGGGACCATGGCGGGGTGTCGGCCCTTCCGCCACTTGCGTCGCCCGTGAGCCCCGACCAGGCCGTCAGAGCGCATCAGCCTGGCCACGCGGTGACGGCTGGCGCGGTGACCGGCCCGACGGAGCTGGCCCCGGATCCGCGGCGCCCCNTAGGTCCCGCGTGAGTTGCGGTGGATCTCGCGGATCACCTCCANCAGCTCGGCGTCAGCGACTGCTCGAGCTGACANCGGCCGGGCGCGCCANGCGTAGTAGCCCGACCGGGACACGCCGGCCACCCGGCACAGATCGGTGACCCGATGCTCGGCTTTGTNGTCGTCAACGAACCGGAAGCCGATCACCGGTTCGTCTCCCTGGCGAAATAGGCGGCTGCCTTGCGCAGGATCTCCAAGTCGATCTCCTGCTGCGCGGTCTTCTTNCGCAGGCGCTTCAACTCGTCACGCTCGGACTCGCTCAGCGCATCNGGATCGGCGGCACGCTCGGTCGCTTCACGATCGAGCTTCACCCAGTTCCACAGCGTGCCNTCGGCGATCTCGAGCGACCTGGCCACTTCGGCGACTGGTCGACCCGACGACTTCACCAAGGCGATGGCTTCACGACGGAACTCGGCTGGGTACTTCGCTGGACGACCCATCCGGGCCTCCTTCCTCCAGGGTCTCCCCCAGAATCAGGTGTCCACGAGATCCTGGCAACTCCAGTGTGGCCCGCAACCGCGAGCCCGACGTGCTCCTCAAGACCATCGCTGCCGATTTCGGGATCTCGGAGTCGTGTCTGAACGGCTGGCTGCGTGCCGCTGATGTCGAGGACGGGGGGTGTTGAGTTCTTTGTGTGAGGTGTCCCGACCACAATGAGAGGACACCTTGATGACCCCCACTGAGAGCGAGGTCGAGACGGTGCCGAAGCCGTTGATCGACGAAGCGACATTGGACCGGCTCATGGCCCAAGTCGAGTCCGAGGGCCTTGAGCTCCTCGGCCCCGAGGGGGTGTTGACCGATCTGACATCGCGGATCATGAACCGGGCGATGGAGGTCGAGCTGACCGACCACCTCGGCTATGAGGCCGGTGACCCGGCTGGGCACGGCAGCGGCAACAACCGCAATGGGACCTCGTCGAAGACGGTGTTGACCGATGCCGGGGCGGTGCCGGTGAAGGTCCCTCGGGACCGCAACGGGGACTTCGAACCGAAGCTGGTCCCCAAGCACGCCCGGCGCCTCGAGGGGTTCAACGAGATCGTGGTGTCGTTGATCTCGAGGGGCATGACCACCCGTGACGTCCAGGCCCATCTGGCTGCGGCCTACAAGGTCGAGATCTCTGCCGAGCTGATCTCCAAGATCACCGATGCGGTGCTCCCGGAGCTGCGCGAGTGGCAGGCCCGGCCCCTCGACGCCATGTATCCGATCATGTACCTGGATGCGATCGTGGTGAAGGTCCGCACCGACGGCCGGGTCACGAACCGCCCCGTCTACATCGCCATGGGCGTCGGCCTCGACGGAGCCAAGCACGTGCTGGGCATGTGGCTCGGCAACGGTGACGAGGGCGCCAAGTACTGGCTGACGGTCCTGACCGAGCTCCGCAACCGAGGCGTCCTCGACGTGTTGATCGCCTGCTGCGATGGGCTCACCGGGTTCGGCGATGCCATTGAGGCCGTCTGGCCTCAAGTAACCGTGCAGACCTGTGTCGTTCACCTGATCCGCAACTCGATCCGGTTCACCTCATACGGGGACCGCAGAGCGGTCGCGAAGGCGCTGAAGCCGCTCTACACCGCCCCAACCGTCGACGCTGCCGCCCAGGCCCTCGACGCCTTCGAGACCGACTGGGGCCAGACCTACGGGGCCATCGTTGACCTGTGGCACCGGCACTGGGAACGGTTCATCCCGTTCCTCGACTTCGACCCCGCGATCCGCAAGATCATCTACACGACGAACGCCATCGAGTCGCTGAACTACCAGCTCCGCAAGGTCACCAAGACCAGGGGCTCATTTCCCACCGACGACGCCGTGCTGAAGATCTTCTACCTGGCGATCGAGAACATCGGCCACCACCGAGGCGGCGAGCTCGGCAGCCACACCCAAGACTGGAAACAAGCACTCAATGCGTTCGCCGTCGCCTACCCCGGCCGCATCCCCGACACCCTGAGCTAGCACCTCACACAAAATCCTTGACACCCTCGAGGACGGGCTCAAGCCCGGAACGACCGCAGCGGACATCGCCGAGCTGCGTGAGGCGAAGAAGCGGATCCGGCTCCTCGAGCAGGAGAACGAGGTCCTGCGCCGTGCCGCGGCATATCTGTCGCAGGCCAACCTGCCGGGAAAATGATGTACCCGCTCGTCCGCGAGCTCGCCGAAGACGGGATCCCCGTCACGGTGACGTGTCGGGTCCTCAAGATCGCCCGCCAGCCCTACTACCGGTGGCTCAAAGAACCGGTCACCGACTGCGAGCTGGACCGGGCGTATCTGTCCAAAGCGATCTTCGACGCCCACCACGACGACCCCGAGTTCGGCTATCGGTTCCTCGCCGATGAGGTCCGAGACGGCGGCCACAAGACCTTCGACCGAACGGTGTGGCGGCACTGCACGGACAACGTCTGGTGGTCAGTGTTCGGCAAGAAGAAGTCCGGCAAGAAGACCAAGCCCGGTGCCCCCGCTCACGACGACCTCGTGAAGCGGATCTTCACCGCCGATGCCCCCAACCGGCCGAGCACCGCACCGATAAAGGGAAGCTCTACCTGTGCGCGGTGAAGGACGTGTACTCGAACCGGATCGCCGGCTACTCGATCGACTCGCGGATGAAGGCCCGCCTCGCCGTCAACGCCCTCGACAACGCCGTGCGGCGCCGGGGTGACGTGGCCGGCTGCATCCTGCATTCGGACCGGGGCAGCCAGTTCCGATCACGCAAGCAGCAACGCGCACTCACCGTCCATCGCATGGTGGGGTCGATGGGCCAGGTCGGCTCCGCCGGCGACAACGCCGCCATGGAGTCCTTCTTCGCGCTGCTGCAGAAGGACGTCCTCGACCGCCAACGCTGGGCCACCAGCGACGAGCTCCGCCTCGCGATCGTCACCTGGATCGAACGGACCTATCACCGTCGACGACGCCAAGCCCGGCTCGGCCGATTGACCCCCATCGAGTTCGAAGCGATCATCAAACCCGCTCCCGATCAGGCAGCCTGACCCCCACACCCAACCTGTCACCGGATCACGCGGCAGTCCCTTGCGATGCACTTTGAGCCTCCCCGGGCTGCGTGGATGCCTTCGACAGCTCCACACTCGCCCAGGGGGCTCACGACTCAGCGGATGTCAACAACGTCCCAGGGCACAATAGCTAGCGCACCCGACCGTCTCGGCGATCGACTCGACATGGACCCGCAACGGCTCCGTGAACTCGTCGGCGACACCAATGACGTTCACATCGGCAAGCCGACGAGCAGCGCGCAGATGCGCGTAGCGTTGGTCTCCACAGGGGCTCCAGGAATCGAACGGTGTAGGGCCCAGCGATTCTGCGAGCCCTGTACAGCGCCCAGAGGACCACACGTCAGCTGCCTACCCCCCCCCCCCCCCCCCCCC
>JGI24770J26754_10003326_pt1 | contig 10741 bp, 5 predicted proteins | sample LakOneMetagenome_FD_26754 | JGI IMG/M metagenome (IMG submission 26754) | reverse complement strand
CGCCGAGCCGGTTTCCACGACCAGGCCGGTGGAGGCGCGCAGGCCGCGGCCGACCAGGTGCTGGTGGATGGTGGATGTCGCCAGCAGCGCGGGAATTGCGACCTGGTCGGCGGACATATTGCGGTCCGAGACGATCAGGATGTTGTGGCCGGACTTGACCGCATCGACCGCTTCCGCGCACAGCGAGGCCAGGCAGGCTTCGATGCCTTCCTTGCCCCAGGCGACCGGGTAGCAGATGTTCAGCTCATAGGACTTGAACTTGCCGCCGGTGTGCAGGCTGATCGCGCGCAGGCGCGCCATGTCGTCGAAGCCGAGGATAGGCTGCGAGACCTCGAGGCGCATCGGCGGGTTGACGTTGTTGGTGTCCAGCAGGTTGGGCTTGGGGCCGATGAAGGAAACCAGCGACATCACCATGCTCTCGCGGATCGGGTCGATCGGCGGGTTGGTGACTTGCGCGAACAGCTGCTTGAAGTAGTGGTACAGGGGCTTGAGCTTGTTCGACATCACCGCCAGCGGCGAGTCGTTGCCCATCGAGCCGGTCGCTTCCTCGCCCAGCACGGCCATCGGGGCCATCAGGAACTTCAGGTCTTCCTGGGTGTAGCCGAAGGCCTGCTGGCGGTCGAGCAGGGTGACGGCGATCTTCTCGCCCTGTGCGTCCTTGGCCCGGTGCTGGGCAAGCTGGCTTTCGGACAGCTTGATTTCGTTGAGCTTGATGCGCACCGACTTGATCCAGGCTTTATAGGGCTTGGCGTTCGAGTAGGTGTCCTTGAGCTCCTTGTCGTCGATGATGCGGCCGGCTTCGAGGTCGATCAGGAACATCTTGCCCGGCTGGAGGCGCCACTTCTTGACGATGCGCGACTCGGGGATCGGCAGCACGCCCGATTCCGAGGCCATGACGACCAGGTCGTCCTCGGTGATCACATAGCGCGCCGGACGCAGGCCGTTGCGGTCCAGGGTGCCGCCGATGTGGCGGCCGTCGGTGAAGGCCATGGCGGCCGGGCCGTCCCATGGTTCCATCATCGCGGCGTGGTATTCGTAGAAGGCGCGGCGGTTGTCGTCCATCGAGGTGTGGTTTTCCCAGGCTTCCGGGATCATCATCATCATCGCCTGGGCGACCGGATAGCCGGCCATCACCAGCAGTTCGAGCGCATTGTCGAAGCAGGCGGTGTCGGACTGGCCTTCATAGATCAGGGGGAAGAGCTTGCCCAGGTCTTCGCCGAGCACGGCGGACTTGAGCATGCCTTCGCGCGCGCGGGTCCAGTTGAAGTTGCCCTTGACGGTGTTGATCTCGCCGTTGTGGGCGATCAGGCGGTAGGGGTGGGCCAGCGGCCACTCGGGGAAGGTGTTGGTGGAGAAGCGCTGGTGGACGAGCGCGAGCGCGGAGATGCAGCGCGGATCCTGCAGGTCCTTGTAGTAGACGCCGACCTGGTCGGCCAGCAGCAGGCCTTTATAGACGATGGTGCGGGCCGACATCGAGGGCACGAAGAACTCCTTGCCGTGCAGGAGTTTCAGGGCCTGGATCGCGTGACCGGACGACTTGCGGATCACGTAGAGCTTGCGCTCCAGCGCATCGGTGACCATGATGTCCGGGCCNCGGCCGATGAAGATCTGGCGGATCACCGGCTCCTTGGCCTTCACGAAAGGCGACATCGGCATGGTCTCGTCGACCGGCACGTTGCGCCAGCCGAGCACGACCTGGCCTTCGATGCGCACGGCGCGTTCGATTTCCTGTTCGCAGGCGATGCGCGAAGCGTGTTCCTTCGGCAGGAAGACCATGCCGACACCGTATTCGCCGGGCGGAGGCAGCTCGACGCCCTGCTTGGCCATTTCGTCGCGGAAGTACTGGTCCGGAATCTGGATCAGGATGCCGGCGCCATCGCCCATCAGCGCATCGGCGCCGACGGCGCCCCGGTGATCGAGNTTCTTCAGAATCAATAGACCCTGCTCGATGATCGAATGGCTCTTGTTGCCCTTGATGTGGGCAATGAATCCAACGCCGCACGCATCGTGCTCGTTGGCTGGATCGTATAAACCTTGGGCTTCCATCTCTCGAATTCTCCACAATGCGGTCAGGGTCAAAAACGAGAATAGTGCAACGCAACACAAACGGCAACAAGAATAATTAGGGTCAGAGTCGAATTGTTTGACAACTTTTTGAAAGGACGATTAATTGGGGACAGAGTCAATCCATTGCTCAAGAATCGTGTTAAGTGCTTGATTTTTATGGTTTGGCGCGATTCTCTTATTGAGCGCGGCGCATAAAAAACGGCACGGAAACCCGTGCCGTTCGACTGAATGCGCATTCCTACGCTTGCGGACGGGGCGGAATGGGCTCCCGGAAAGGCCGGCCGCGCTTGGCAGGCAGGATCGCCCGCTTCGTTTTGCGCTCGAGCTCGGCCTTGAAGGTATCCGAACCCAGGGGCTGGTTCTTCAGGACCGAGGTGGTGACGAAATCGAGCTCATCCTGGGGGATGCCTTGCATCACCAGTTTGGTATAGGCGGCTTCGCGCTGGAAAGGGGTATTGCCCATGCCCCAGTAGAGGAGATGGTCGGTGACCAGGCCGTCGGTACGCACGCCCGTGTGGTGGGCATAGCTCGACCAGGGGTAGTCCAGCGGTCCCGACGAAAGGCCGGCGCGCACGGGATTGAGCTCGATGTAGCGGCTGCAGGCCAGGAAATAGCTTTCCGTATCGATGAGCGAAGTGCGGAAGCGCCCTTCGAACAGGCCGCCGCTGCGTTCGTACTTGTTATTGAACCAGGGGACGTAGAAGCGGCCCACCTTCTGCATCATCAGGGCGAGGCCGGTGGCATCGGAGGGCGTCGCCAGCAGGTGTATGTGGTTGGGCATGAGCACATAGGCATGGATCGCCACCTGGTAGAAGCGCGCCGCCTCCTTCAGCCAGGCCAGGAAACGCTGGTAATCCACTTCCTCGCGGAAGATCAGTTGCCGGTTGTTGCCGCGCTGGATGACGTGATGCGGCTGGTTCGGGATGATGAGTCGGGGAAGGCGTGCCATGGCGTGCTCAAAAGTCGAGCAGGCATTCTAGCTGAGAAATTTCACTCTGTCCCCAATTAATCTCAAGGTCGCCGAAAAAACGGCTCACTCTGTCCCCAATTAAGGTCGAGCACGCTTCTGATGAGCCATTGCTCAATAATTTGACTCTGACCCTCATTAAAAATGGGGCGAATTTGGGCAATTGCTCAATAATTCAACTCTGACCCCAATTAGAAGGGGTCAGGCGAGGGTGAAGCCGGCGGAGAGGCTGTAGCCTTCGCCGTAGGCGCTGCGCAGCGGCAGGTCCTGGCCGAGGCCGGAGCGGGCTTTCTTGCGCAGGCGGTAGACCAGCATGTCGACCCGGCGGCTGGCGTCCGGGTCTTCGCCGCCCATGCCGGCGACGATCACCTGGCGCGGGACGGGGCGGGTGTTGATGGTCAGGAGGTGCAGGAAGTTGCACTCCTTTTCGGTCAGGTCGATCACCTTGCCGCCCAGCTCGAGCTGGCGCGCGCTCACGCGCAGGGTCCACTTGCTCGGGGCCGGGGCCGGGTCGGCGGGACGCACGCGGCGATCGAGGGCTTCGATGTGGGCGGCAAGTTCCGGGAACTTGATCGGCTTGGTCAGGTAGTGGTCGGCGCCCAGGCGCAGGCCGAGGATGCGGTGGTCGAACGCCACGCGGCCCGTCAATACGAGCAGGCCGATCTCGGGATACAGCTGGCGCATGCGCGGGATGACGTTGAAGCCGTCCTCGTCCGGCAGGCCGAGGTCCAGCACCACGACCGCAGCCGGGGTGCGCGTCAGCGCGGCCCACATTTCGCTCGCGGTCTTGGCGATGGTGACGTCGTGGTCCAGCTCCCTCAGGAACTCGGCCATGTCGTCTGCATATTCGCCATTGTCTTCAACAATCAGTATCTGCGTCATGCGGGAGCCATGTTATTGATCGCTCCGATTATCACTGCTGGGACTGGATGAGGCAAGTCGTTGTTGTCCGCCATCGTCCAGTGCCGGCAGCCATAACCGGAATTCGGCCCCGCCACTTCCCTCGGCCAGGCGCAGCATGCCGCCATGGACGTCGACGATCGAGCGCGCCATGTACAGGCCCAGGCCGCTGCCCGCCAGGCCGTCCGCATTGCGGCCGCGGTAGCCTTTGTCGAAGATGCACGCGACGTCTTCAGGCGGCACGCCCTCGCCTTCGTCGCGCACGGTGAATTCGACGCCGTTGCCGCTGCGGCGCGCGCCCAGGGTCACCCGGGTGCCCGGCGGCGAGTACAGCAGCGCGTTGTCGACCAGGACTTTCAGCGCCAGGCGCAGGCCCTCCGGTTCGCCGCGCAACGCCAGCGGCAGCGCGTCGGCGTCGAGCTTCACTTCGCGTCCGGCCTCGCGCGCCTGCGCGGCGCCGCCTTCCAGCAGCTCGCCTGGCGCGATGGTGTTCGGCTGGCGCGCCTTGCCGATGGCAGCCATGCGGTCCGGCGACAGGTATTCGTCCAGCATCGCGATCAGGCGGTCGGTCGCCACCGCGATCTTGCGGTAGCGCTGGCGGGTCGGTTCGTCGGCGCCCTGCCCGGTCGCTTCCAGGCGCTGCACCGCGCCGTCGATGGTGGCCAGCGGGGTGCGGAATTCGTGGTTCAGCATGCTCGCGAAGCGGCGCTGGTCGGCCAGGTTGACGCGCTGCGGGGTCAGGTCGCGCAGCAGGCCGACCAGGGATTGGCTGCCGTCCTCGTTCTGCACGACGGTGGAGATCACCTGCAGGCCGACCGGGTGGCCGTCCGCGTTGCGGATGTCGATTTCCTGGGTCCGGCGTTCTCCCGGCGCGCCCGTGCTGCCCGCCAGGTGCATGCCCAGCGGCCCGAGGGCTTCCTGCGCGCCGCTGCCGGCGATCGCCGCCTGCAAGGCCTCGGGACCGTGGCCGAGCACGGCGCTGAATGCGGGACTCAGGTAGCGCAGCGTGTGCGCAGGCAGGTCGATGCTGAAGGCGATGTCGCCNGCGAGTTCGGCGATGACGCGGAACTGCTCGCCCATGCGCACGCCAGGCATGGGNTGGCCTGCTGCTGTGGTGGATGCATCNGTGCGACGGGTCATCGGGCGCTTTCTATGGGCGATGGAACGAGATTTGTCGGGCAGTATATCGTCCAGCCCGGCTATTTGTACAGACAAGCCGAGGACACCCTCGAACCGCATTTTTTGCGCCACGTGGACCGCAGTTGGTGGATAATTCGCGTCATGAACGATACCACCTCTCTCCCCCAACTCCCGGACCGGCTCTCGATCGACCCGAGCAGCCCTTTTCACAACCGCGACGTCTTCCAGCACGACATCGGCATCCGCTTCAACGACAAGGACCGCCACGACGTGGAAGAGTATTGCATCAGCGAAGGCTGGATCAAGGTCGCCGCCGGCCGCACGCTCGACCGCAAGGGCAAGCCGATGCTGATCAAGCTGAAAGGCAAGGTCGAGGCGTTTTACAAGTAAGCTGGTTTGATCTGAAAACGCAAAGGGCGGCTGGTGAAGATCAGCCGCCCTTTTCTTCATGGGCGTTGAGCGCCTTGGTAGGGTGGTCGGCTTCGCCGACCGCGCGTTCAAACAGTGCGTGCACAGCCTGTTCGTATCTATTCACCGTGTAGTTGAACGCGTGGGCGGCAGAGCCGCCCACCCTACGACAAACGCGACGCCGCTTATGCCGCGCCGTCTTCCAGCGGCGCGAAGATCGCCTGCAGGTCTTCCTGCGTCAGCGCCATCTTCTGCGATTCGCCTTCGGACAGGATCGACTGCGCCAGCTCCGACTTCTTCAGTTGCAGCTGCTGGATCTTTTCTTCCAGCGTGCCCTTGGCGATCAGTTTATAGACGAACACCGGTTTGTCCTGCCCGATGCGCCAGGCGCGGTCGGTGGCCTGGTTTTCGGCGGCCGGGTTCCACCACGGGTCGTAGTGGATCACGGTGTCGGCCGCGGTGAGGTTCAGGCCGACGCCGCCGGCCTTCAGGCTGATCAGGAAGATCGGCACCGCGCCCTGCTGGAAGGCGGCCACCTGGGCCGAACGGTCGCGCGTCTCGCCGGTCAGCAAGGCGTAGTGGATGCCGCGTGCCGCCAGTTCTTCCTCGATCAGGAAGAGCATGCTGGTGAACTGCGAGAACACCAGGATCTTGCGGCCTTCCTGCAGCAGGTCCTCGACCATCTGCATCAGGTCGGTCAGCTTGGCCGACACCGCCGCCGTGTTCTTCTTGCCCGGCATGGATTTCACCAGGCGCGGGTCGCAGCAGACCTGGCGCAGCTTGAGCAGGGCCTCGAGGATGACGATCTGGCTGCGCGCCACGCCCTTGCGGTCGATCTCCTCGCGCACCTTCTTGTCCATCGCCAGGCGCACGGTTTCGTACAGGTCGCGCTGCGGGCCGGAGAGCTCGATGCGGCGCACCATCTCGGTCTTCTCCGGCAGTTCCTTGGCCACGTGGTCTTTCGTACGGCGTAGCAGGAAGGGCTTGATGCGGCGGCTCAGGAGGGTGCGGCGCACCGTGTCGTCCTGGCGTTCGATCGGGTGGCGGAACTGGTTGTTGAAGGTCTTCTCGTCGCCCAAGAGGCCCGGCAGCAGGAAGTGGAACTGCGACCACAATTCGCCCAGGTGGTTTTCCAGCGGGGTGCCGGACAGGCAGAGGCGGTGGTTGGCGTTGAGCGAGCCGGCCGTCTGCGCCGCCTTGGAGCGGGTGTTCTTGATGTAGTGCGATTCGTCCAGGATCACCAGGTGGTAGTGATGCTCGCGCAGCTTCTCTTCGTCGCGCGGCAGCAGCGCATAGGTGGTCAGGACGATGTCGGCGTCCTTGATCTGGTCGAACAGGTCCATGCGCTCCTTGCCTTGCAGGAGCAGCACCTTCAGGTTGGGGGCGAAGCGCGCGGCTTCGTCCTGCCAGTTGGTCATCAGGCTGGTCGGCGCGATCACCAGCGCGGGACTCGTGAGACGGCCGGCTTCCTTTTCGGTGAGGATGTGCGCAATGGTCTGCACGGTTTTGCCGAGGCCCATGTCGTCCGCCAGGATGCCGCCGAGGTCGTACTCGCGCAGGAACTGCATCCACGACAGGCCATCCAACTGGTAGTCGCGCAGGGTGGCTTGCAGGCCCTTGGGCGGCTCGACCTTCTTCACGGAGCCGAACTGGCTCAGCTTGCGGCCGGTTTCGCGCAGGCGCTCGCCGCCGGTCCAGCGCAGCTCGAGGCCGCGCGCCAGGTCTTCCAGGCGCGCCGCGTCGAGGGTCGACATGCGCATGCGCGCCTTGATCTTGTCGTTGAAGTACAGCTCACCCAAGGTGGCCAGGATGGGCTTCAGGCGCCCCCATGGCAGCGCCACGCGCACGCCATCGGGCAGCGTGGCCAGCATCTGGTCGCCCTCGGCATGCGCGGCCAGCACCGCCGGGTCGAAGTCGCTCGGCGCACTGCGGATCAGCTGCACCAGCACCGGCAGCAGCGGCACGCGCTTGCGCGCCACCACGATGCCCAGCTCCAGCTCGAACCAGGCATTGCCCGCCTCGAGCGGTTCGTCGATGTCGGCATACCAGTCTTCGACCGCCACGGTGTCGTAGCGGTACTTGGCCGACTTCTGCACGTGCCAGCCGGCGTCGGACAGCGCGTCCAGGTCGCCTTCGGCAAAACGCAGCCAGTGGGCCTGGCTGTCCAGCGCCAGGGCGCCGGCCATCGCATTGAAGGGTGCGGTGACGGGCTTGCGGAAGCCCATCTCGTTGAGCTTGTTCAGCGCCGAGGCCTCGGCCTTCGGGTCGCGCTCGATGACTTCGGTGACGTCGCCGATCTGGCGCACCACGCGCTGGGCCGGATCGAAGGAGACGCGCTGGCCGTCGTAGTCGTAGGCCAGCACGGCGAAGTCGTGCCAGCGCGGCGCGCCGCCGTCGGACATCTGCACGGAATCGAGCAGCAGGTGGGGGATCGGTTTGACATCGTTGCGCAGGCGCTGGGTCAGCGGCTGCGGCAGCGGCATCAGGCCCTGCAGGCCGTGCGCCAGCAGCAGCTGCGAGACGCGCTTCTTGTCGGTGCCGCTCAATGCCGGGGCCTGGGCCACCAGCGCCTGCAGTTCGGCCAGCGAGATGTCGATGCCGCCGCGATTGAGTTCGAGCGGGCCGATCGACAGGTTGTCGATATACCACGGCGGGTCGGTCGGCAGCATGTAGTCGATCAGGTCGGCGCCGCTGTGGGTGGCGCCCTTGGCCGGTTCCACCGACCAGCCGAGCTTGGCCACGCGGCCTTCGTCGCGCCAGGCCAGGCTGGCCAGGCGGGTCGGGCCGGCCTGCAGCGGATACACGAGGCCGTTGGCCATGTCGGACCAGGAGTTCGCCCACAGCAGCTTGCCCTGCTCGAGCAGCATCTGCAGCAGGATGGCGCCGACCTTGCCCTTGGGTTCGGTGGCGCTGGTGCCCTGGGCCGAGCCGCTGCGCATGGCGATGAAGAAGCGCACCAGGTCGACGTCGTCGCCTTCCAGGTAGGCGGGCGGGGCCGACAGCAGCGAGAACACTTCGCTCACCGGGCTGGCGGCGGCCACGTCGCCGTTCGGGCGCAGGCGCGCCTTGCACAGGCAGATGGCCACGTGGCGGCCGCCGCTGGTGGGCGCCATCACGTAGACGAACTTGTATTGAACCGCCTTCGGATCGGCGACCTCGTCGGTCAGTTTGGGCTGCGGATGCGCCGCGGCCTCGACCCTTTGCAGCCAGCTCACCACCGGCGCGGGCAGGGCGGGAGCGCGTGCGGGAGCGCGGGCGACTACAGGGGCGTCACTGGCGTTCTCGCGATGATCATCGACTGTGTGCATGGGTCTTGTGTGTCTGTATTAAAAACGACAATAACGAACATTATCCTTCATACGGACACTTCCGTTTTGTTCGGAATCGCACGTAGCGGACAAAACTTGTCCGGGTGTCTCCTGCATGCGCATGTGCCTGTTTTGAAGATGGTCTGCCAAACNGTCTGTTCTCGCATGATCGGGGTGTGGCTGTCAAGACTGGCGTATCCGCCGTGTTTGGTTGATCATTGTTCGCTTGACCNCACGCTCCATTTCTGAACCATGCTGCCATCCATCGAACAACGCCTAGCAATCGAACTGTCCGCCAAACCGGCCCAGGTGGCCGCCGCCGTCGCCCTGCTCGACGAAGGCGCGACCGTCCCCTTCATCGCGCGCTACCGCAAGGAAGCCACCGGCGGACTCGACGACATCCAGCTGCGCCTGCTGGAAGAACGCCTGCGCTACCTGCGCGAACTCGAAGACCGCCGCGCGTCGATCATCGCCTCGATCACCGAGCAGAACAAGATGACGCCCGAACTGATGCAGTCGATCGCGCTGGCCGAGGACAAGACCCGCCTGGAAGACCTCTACCTGCCCTACAAGCAGAAGCGCCGCACCAAGGCCCAGATCGCGATCGAGGCGGGCCTGGCGCCGCTGGCCGACGCCCTGCTTGCCGACCCGTCGCTCGATCCGGACGACCTCGCCCGCGGCTACCTGCGCGAAGCGTTCACGAATGCGGACGGCGGCGCCAACCCGGGCGTGGCGGACACCAAGGCGGCGCTGGACGGCGCACGCCAGATCCTGATGGAGCGCTTCGCCGAGGACGCCANCCTGCTCGCTTCGCTGCGCGAATACGTGCAGGAGCACGGNGTGGTCGAATCGAAGGTCGTGGCGGGCAAGGAGGAAGAAGGCGAGAAGTTCGCCGACTACTTCGATTATTCCGAGCCCCTCGCCACCGTTCCCTCGCACCGCGCGCTGGCCCTGATGCGCGGCCGCCGCGAAGGCGTGCTGGACGTGATCCTGCGCCTCGATTCCGAAGCGGAGAAACCGAAGTGGGACGCGCCGCACAATCCCTGCGAGAGCCGGATCTGCGCCGCCTTCGGCATCAAGGCCGCAGGCCGTCCGGCCGACAAGTGGCTGCAGGACACCGCGCGCTGGACCTGGCGCGTGAAGAGCTCCGTCTACATCGAGACCGAGCTGATGGGTCTGCTCCGCGAGAAGGCCGAACTCGACGCCATCAACGTCTTCGCGCGCAACCTGAAGTCGCTGCTGCTGGCCGCGCCGGCCGGCCCGCGCGCCACCATGGGCCTGGACCCGGGCCTGCGCACCGGCGTCAAGGTGGCCGTGGTCGACGCCACCGGCAAGGTGGTCGACACCGCCACCGTCTACCCGCACCAGCCGCGCAACGACTGGGACGGCGCGCTGCACGTGCTGGGCCAGCTGGCCGCGAAACACGATGTGTCGCTGATCTCGATCGGCAACGGCACCGCCTCGCGCGAGACCGACAAGCTGGCCCAGGACCTGATCAAACAGCGCCCGGAACTGAAGCTCACCAAGATCGTCGTGTCGGAAGCCGGCGCCTCGGTCTACTCGGCCTCGGAATTCGCCTCGCGCGAGCTGCCGGAACTCGACGTCTCGCTGCGCGGCGCGGTCTCGATCGCGCGCCGCCTGCAGGACCCGCTGGCCGAACTCGTGAAGATCGATCCAAAGTCGATCGGCGTCGGCCAGTACCAGCACGACGTCTCGCAGACCCAGCTCGCGCGCTCGCTCGACGCGGTGGTCGAGGATTGCGTGAACGCGGTCGGCGTGGACGTGAACACGGCATCAAGCGCCCTGCTGGCGCGCGTCTCCGGCCTGTCCTCGAGCGTCGCCCAGAGCATCGTCACCTACCGCGACATGCAGGGCGCATTCGGCTCGCGCGCGGCCCTCAGGAAAGTGCCGCGCCTGGGCGACAAGACCTTCGAGCAGGCCGCAGGCTTCC
>JGI24770J26754_10003325_pt1 | contig 10746 bp, 9 predicted proteins | sample LakOneMetagenome_FD_26754 | JGI IMG/M metagenome (IMG submission 26754) | reverse complement strand
TGCGATTTTCGTCACCGGTCACACACACGCTCAACCCGCTCGATTACGCGTGGGCACCGCACGAGCAATACCTGCAAAAGTTTGGCGAAGGCGGCAAGCGGTTCGTGTTCCTTGGCATGAACCCCGGGCCGTTCGGCATGGTGCAGGTTGGTGTTCCATTCGGCGAGGTCAATGCCGTCCGTGACTGGATGAAGATCAGCGCGCCGGTTTCGCAACCTAAAGTCGCAAATCCTTCACGTCAAATAGAAGGATTTGCATGCCAACGCTCCGAAGTTTCCGGTCAGCGCTTGTGGGCGCTATTTTCGCAACGGTACCCGCGAGCGGAAGAGTTCTTTGCGGATCATTTCGTCCTGAACTATTGCCCGCTCGCCTTCTTTGACAAGGCGCGCAACGTGACGCCGGACAAGCTTCCCAAAGATGAGACGGCTCCGCTTTATGCAGCCTGCGATGCCCACCTGCATGCTTGCATCACGGCATTGAACCCGGAATGGGTCATCGGGATCGGCAAGTTTGCGGAGACGCAGGCGAAGCTTGCATTACAGGCTTTGCACCCCGATGTGAAGATTGGCACCATATTGCATCCGAGCCCCGCAAGCCCNATGGCNAACCGNGGCTGGGCGCNACAGGCAGCCGCACAGCTGGCGGCGCTGGGGATTTGGTAGTCAGACGAATCAAGTGGCCAGCGGCACTGTCCGTCTGATCTTGCGGGTAGCGCTAGCGCAGGATCGTGTCCTGCATGAAGCGCACCATTGAATAGAAGTAGTAGTCCGCGTTTTCACGACGCGCGAAACCATGACCTTCATTTTCGGCACGCAAATACCAAACGGGCGAACCATTGGCGCGCGCTTTGGCAACGATCTGTTCTGCTTCGGTATAGGGGACGCGCGGATCGTTCTTGCCCTGCACGACCAGCAACGGCTTCTTGATCTTGCCGGCATTGGTCAGAGGCGAAATGCTGTGCAGGAACGCGCGCATTTTCGGATCGCGCTCGTCACCATATTCGACGCGACGCAGATCGCGGCGATAGCTCTCGGTCGTCTCAAGGAAAGTGACGAAATGCGAGATTCCCACGATATCAATTGAGCCCGCGATGCGATCCGCATAGTTCGTTGACACCGCGAGGCTCATGTAGCCGCCGTAACTGCCACCGACGACNAGAACACGCGACGCATCGAGATCGGGCTGTGCTGCGACCCAGTCGAGCAACGCGCCAATATCCTTGACCGAGTCTTCACGCTTGTAGCCATTGTCAAGGTCGAGGAAGGTCTTGCCAAAGCCGGACGAGCCACGCACNTTCGGTTGAATGATCGTCACGCCCAGNTCATCGATAAAGTAGTTCCAGCGCCCCGAAAAGCCAATCTGCGCTTGNGCCTCGGGGCCACCGTGAATACTGATGACGACCGGACGCTTTCCGGCGAAACGTGCCGGTGCACGATTGATCAATCCCGAAATTTCGCGGCCATCAAAGCTTTTCCAGGTGATGATGTCCTGCGCCTTGAACTGGCTGGTGTCCATNGGACTCTCAGCTTTGGTCCATTGAGTCGCTGCACCGGTANTCGGATTCAGGACGAACACATCTCCGGGCGAACGTGCACTGCCGACGTTGAGCACGATGTCGACACTGCCACGGCGNGTGCCAACGCTGCTGATGGTGCCATCTGGCACGCCTTTGACAGGTACTTCCTTGAATGTCGCGCTGTTGTAAGCACGAAGTTCGTTCTTGCCTTTCACGTTGAGCCGGGTGTAAATGATGCCGGAATCACTGTCGTCGTCATCGTCTTCGGACGCACCTTCGACATCGTGAGGCAAGCCGCGCGTAAGCGAGGTGATCTTCTTCTTCGTCAAATCGTAGTACATGAGCTCGCGGAACTCGCCATCGCGATCGCTCGCGACGAAGATGCCCTTGCCATCACGACTGAAGCGTCCGCCCAGGTGCGTCGCCTTGACCTTGTCATCCTGCGGCAACACGCGCTCGCGCTTGCCGGTGTCGAGATGATGCAGCCAGATTTCACTCTCGTTGGCGGACACGTAGAGTGTCAACAGCAGGAGATTGCCCGCACGATTGAAACTACCACCAAACCATCCCGCACCCGGCAATTCTGCAATCACGCGGGCCTTGTCCGGCTGCATCGGATTCATTAGCCGATACGTTGTCGTGATGTTCGCGCGTTGCTCAGCGGTCAGATTGCGATCAAGCGGAACCGACGAGAAAAGCAACTCCCCCGTTGGCTTGCCGTTGATGCGCCGCCAGGCGCCACGACTGTGGCGGAAATTTGAATCGCTAAGCTGCACTGCAGGCTGACCGTCGACGTCCTGCCGGAAAATCTGGAACGCTTCGGATCCCCCCTTGCTCGCCTCGAAGACGATGTATTTGCCCTCGGTGGGCTCGATCGTCGCGCCGCTAACCGGGTCGGGATGTCGCGTGATGGGTGTGGCTTCGCCCAGCGGTGATTTCACCCAGAAAAGCTGGTTGGTGCTCGAGCCGGCGGCGCGATGCGCGACGATCATCTCCGTTTTTTTCGGATGCCAGGCAACGAAGCGATGGCCGCGAAAATCGGTGTATCTGGCAACGCTGTCGGCGAGTGACTTCGGAATCGGTGGAATGCCCTCGATGTGCAGGTTGGCATTAGGCGCGACGATGTCGGCTACGGGTGCAACGGGTGACTGCGCCAGCACCGACAACGAGAGGCTTGCAGATGCGGCAAGGTATGCGCATTGCAGGAACGATGACTTCATGGAAAAACAACTCCGTTGGGGTAAGCGAATGATTATTCCGGCTTGCGGGGTATCGGGCAAGCGGGTTTGCTCTTTGTGCCGGATTGGGTCCCCACGCCGGGGCGAGGATTTCAGACGACCCGCAGCTCGGGTTCGAGTGCAATGCCAAATTTGTCCTGCACGTCGGACTGTACCGCCTGTGCAAGCGCCCAAATCTCGGCTCCTGTCGCACCGCCGTGGTTGACGAGAACCAGTGCGTGTCGATCATGCACTCCCGCACGACCCATGCGCCGCCCCTTCCAGCCTGCCCGTTCGATCAGCCAGCCCGCCGCGACCTTTACCTGCTCATCCGGCGCCAGATACTGCGGCATGTCGGGAAAACGCGACCTGAGCGAACTGGCCACGTCTGCCGCAACAACGGGGTTCTTGAAAAAACTTCCTGCGTTGCCGATCACGGCGGGATCCGGCAGCTTGCGGGAGCGGATGGCGATCACCGCGCGCGAAACGTCCATCGCAGTCGGCTCCTTCACGCTGGCCTGCTGCAGCTCCACTTTGATCTCACCGTAGTCCAGGTGCGGCGTGAAACGGCGTGACAAATGGAAGCGCACACGCATGATGGCGTAGCGGTCGCGGATGCCATCGTTCCCCTGTTTGAACACGCTGTCACGATAGCCAAATCCACATTCGGATTTGCGGAAATCACGAGGCTCGCCGGTATCCGTATCAATGGTCATCACGCCATCACAGCTATCCGCGATCTCTACGCCGTAGGCTCCGATGTTCTGCACCGGCGCAGCGCCGACGTAACCCGGAATGAGCGACAGGTTTTCCAATCCACTTAGGCCCTGGGCCAGTGTCCACTGGACGAAAGGATGCCAGGGCTCACCGGCCATCGCTTCTACCAGAACGGTGGCGCCTTCGTCCCACACGATGCGCGCGCCGCGCGGCGCAACCTGTAACACCGGCGCTTCAATGTCGCGTGTCAGCAGAAGATTGCTGCCGCCACCCAGCAGAAAGGGTGGCGTGTTGCGCCCATGCGCAGCGCACCAGTCCATGAGCGCGATTTCGCTGGAAACGTTGGCGAACTGCCGGGCAGTTGCGTGGACACCGAACGAATTGAAACCTGCGAGCGGCAGGTCGCGCAGAAAGTGCATCAGTTGTTCGCGGAACTTACGCGATCACGGCGTCAGCCCGGGGGGAATGCCATTAGGGAATGCCTTCGCCAGCTTTGCGTTGATTTCCTCGATGCGGTGCGGCGGGCTTGGATGCGAGCTCTGGAACTCTGGCGTGCGTGATCCGCCACTCGCACGTTCAAGAATCTGCATCACGCGGACCATCGCGCGCGGGTCGTAACCGGCCTCCGACATCAGGCGCAAGCCGAGCCCATCGGCTTCCAGTTCATCGTCGCGACCATACTTGAGCATCTGCATCTGCCCGACTACCTGCGCAATCTGCGCCGCGCTGGCCGAATTAGATCCCATGGCAAACGCCCCGGTGAGGCCCTGCGTGAGTTGATCCTTGGCGATATGTTCTGCGCTGTGACGCGCGAGCACATGACCGACTTCATGCCCGAGCACGCCCGCGAGCTGACCTTCGGTCTCCAGTCGTGACAACAGTGCCATGGTGATGAATACCTGACCGCCCGGCAGCGCAAACGCGTTGACGGTGCGTGGGTCAGCGAGCGTGTGGAAACGGAACGGATAGCCGGATTTCGCAGCCACCGATTGCGCGACGACCTTGGCGCCAACCTGCGACACCAGTTGCCGCGCGCGCGCGTCCTGTGAGAGGCCGCCCATCTGCTGCGCCATTTGTGGCGCGGATTGCAGACCCATCGCAACTTCGTCTTTTTGNGTCATGCCGGCGATGTGCTGCTTCTCGCCCGTGATCGGATTCACCGAAGAGGAGCCGAAGTAGGAAAACAGCGAAAACAGTCCCACCAGCACGGCGATGATCAGTTGCATTTTGTTCATGGTGCGGACTCCTTGCTAGCGCCGGTAAATCGAACGGCGATCACGTTCCAGCGATTCATAAATGCCGCCGCACAGCGCACCGAAGATGACATGCAGCGCCACCATGAACCAGCTCCGGTAGTAATAGAACTCATGGAAGAAGTAGCTCATCGTGTAGGTGTTGATGGCATACAGCGCCAGGCCAAACAGACCGCCGCCGATGAGTCCTACCCAGAAACCCCAGCGATGCAGGGTGAACGAAATCACGAATGCGAAGACGAGGCCGAGCACCAGATGGACGGCAGTGCCGACAACTAGCGCGGTAGCGAACGGCGTGACATCGGCATCCAGCGCACCGCGACCGAGCACAATGGTTGCCAGCAATCGCGGCAGCCCGATCGCATTGTCATGCAGGAAATGCAGCGCGCCCATTCCCAGCAACAAACTGATCACCGCCGCCAAAAGGCCCGCGATAACCGCAGCGCGCTTGTCCATGCTGAGTGCTCCTGATGTTCATTGAATGTTTTGGTGCAAAGATTGTAAGCTCGGGTGTCAGTCGTGCACTAACGACATTGCACAATGAATACGCTGTGGAGCCACATCATGGGAATCTTCGGAAAATCAACCGCAATGGTCACTGCCGCCGACGCGCTGCCGGGTCGGACGCTGGCTATGGTGGTGCCGCGCAAACACTATGCAAGTGGCAATGACATCGTCGCGCCGTTCCCCCAGGGCATGCAGCTCGCACAGTTCGCCATGGGATGTTTCTGGGGGGCTGAGCGCGAATTCTGGGAGCAGCCCGGTGTCTACTCGACGGCCGTGGGCTACGCCGGTGGCTACACGCCTAATCCGACTTATCACGAGACTTGCACGGGGCAAACCGGGCATACCGAGATGGTGCTAGTGGTGTACGACCCGTTAAAAATCAGCTACGGGCAATTGCTGAAAGTGTTCTGGGAAGCGCATGACCCGACGCAGGGCATGCGTCAGGGCAATGACATGGGCAGCCAGTACCGCTCAGCTATTTACTGCTACACGCCCGAGCAGCGCGCCGCTGCAGACGCGTCGCGGGCGCAGTTCCAGGCGGCGCTGACGTCGCGTGGACTCGGTGCGATCACGACCGAGATTCGCGGCGGCAGGCCGGGAGAAGCAACACCCGAGTTCTTCTACGCAGAGGAATATCACCAGCAGTACCTGGCCAAGAATCCGGATGGCTATTGCGGACTCGCGGGCACTGGCGCCGTGTGTCCGCTGCCGACTGGAGCCAAGGTAAGTGCCTAGCGCGGAAAATTTTGTCCGCTAGCATTGGCCGGATGAAAGCAGGCAATTTGCGCATCGGGGTTGATCTCGGCGGCACCAAGATTGAAGCGGTCGCGCTGGACGCTGACGGCAGCGTCGTCTGGCGTGAACGCATCACCACACCGAAGCAGACAGCGGATTCGATCTACGACGCCATTGCCGATCTCGTACGACGCGGCGAGGCAACGCTCGGCGCGGCCGCAACCGTTGGCGTTGGCACGCCGGGCTCGCTGTCGCCCAAGACCGGGCTGCTGCGCGGCTCGAATACGGTCGTGCTCAACGGTCAGCCGGTCAGGCAGGCACTCGAATCACGGCTCAGGCGCGAGATCCGCATCGCCAACGACGCCAATTGCTTCGCGCTCTCCGAGGCCGTGGATGGCGCGGGCAAAGGTGCGGCTAGCGTGTTCGGCGTGATTCTCGGTACTGGCGTAGGCGGTGGCATCGTGATCAATGGCCAGGTCGTCAATGGTCTGCATGCCATCGCCGGCGAGTGGGGTCACAACCCCCTGCCGTGGCCACAGGATGACGAGCTGCCGGGCATGCGCTGCTATTGTGGCAAGCACGGCTGCGTCGAAACCTGGCTGTCGGGGCCAGGCATTGCCACTCGCTTTGCTGACGGGCGCACGCCGACGGCCGAAATAGACGCGAGGGCCACAGGCGGTGACGCTGACGCGGAACGTTATCTGCGGCGCGTGGAAGATCGCCTTGCGCGCGCGCTGGCGAGCATCATCAACGTGATCGACCCGGAGGTCATCGTGCTGGGTGGCGGCGTCTCCAATATCGGGCGGCTGTACGCCAACGTGCCGCCGCTGCTGTCAAAGTATGTGTTCAGCGAATTTGTCGAAACACGGCTGGCGCGCAATCTGCATGGTGATTCCAGCGGTGTGCGCGGTGCGGCGTGGCTGTGGTGACGGCTGGATTTTCCGCCAAAGAGATGTTCAGCTTTTTAGCAGAGGCCTTTCTGCATCGGGGCTGAGCCGCCAATCTGGCAATAGTCGACTTCTGCCGAAATACAGCCATAGCCCTTATTTAAACTGCCTTACAGAAAAAAGCCGCTACCCAAGCGTCAGTGCTTGTCGCTCTTCGCAATCGCCAGCAGCCGATCCAGTTCTGCCGTATGGTGAACCTTGTTGGACTCATGCCAGCGNCGGATGAGGTACATCGTTCCCGCGACCAGCAAGCCAAACGCCGTGATCGCCATGTAGGCCGACACACCGAGCCCGGTCATCAGCGCGTAGAAGCCGCCGAGCCCCAGAATNCAAGCCTGTTCGTTGAAGTTCTGGACCGCAATTGAGCGTCCCGCTCCCATCAGCATGTGGCCGCGATGCTGCAACAGCGCGTTCATCGGCACCACGAGATAGCCGCCGAGACCGCCCAGCAAAATGAGGAACGGGATCGCAACCCACAGATTGCTGATGAAGATCATCAGGATCACCGTGAGTCCCATGCCAATGCCCAGTGGAATCACATTGGTCGCGCGGTCGAGCGACATCTTGACCGACGCGATCACGGCGCCGACGGCGGTCCCGATGGCGACGACACCAACCAGCGCCGACGCCTGGCTCGTGCTGTAAGCCAGCGCCGCCGCAGCCCACGCCAACACTATGTAGCGCAGATTGCCAGCAACGCCCCAGAACAGCGTGGTCGTCGCCAGTGAAATCTGCCCAAGTTTGTCACGCCACAGGCGCACGTTGCAGGTCCAGAATTCAGGAAACAGGTGGCGGGCGTCGGGCATCGGCTGCATCGCCACGCCGGTGTGCGGAATCCGCATGTTGAAGATCGCCGCCACGATGTAGACAAAGATCATGCAGGCGATTGCAGCTTCCGGAGCCGTGGCGATATCAAAATCCACCATCGGAACGTCAATGTCGAGCAACCACTCGCTGACGCGACTTCCCACGAGCACGCCGCCGAGCACCACGCCCAGGATGATTGAGCCAATCGTCAGTCCCTCAATCCAGCCGTTGGCCTTGACCAGTTGCGACGGCGGCAGCAATTCGGTCAGGATGCCGTACTTCGCCGGCGAATAGGCGGCCGCGCCCAAGCCCACGACTGCGTACGCCAGCAGCGGATGCGTGCCAAACAGCATCAGCAGACAGCCGACAACCTTGATCGCATTCGAGGCGAGCATCACCTTGCCCTTGGGGAAGCGATCGGCAAATGCGCCGACCACCGGTGCCAGGACTACGTAGAAGAATGCAAACAGCGGCACCAGCGCCGCGCGCTGCCATTCGGGTGCGCCGTCATAACGCAGCAATTCCACGGCAGCGACGAACAGGGCATTGTCGGCGAGCGAGCTGAAAAACTGCGCCGCCATGATCGTGTAAAACCCGCGCTGCATGCGCTAACCGTCTCCTCTATTGGTGAGCCCGATCAACGCGCGCAGTGTGTGCGTACTGCCACACCCAAGCCCCCTCGTTCGCGGTGATCAACTTCGGCGTGGAGAGTAGCATAGGACTCGTTAACAGCCGATTACGCTCAAGACCCATGCCACGCCCCATCGTTGCCACCATCGACCGCGCAGCACTGGCGCACAATCTCGACGTCGTGCGTCAGAGCGCACATGGTGCCCGCATCTGGGCGGTGGTCAAAGCCGATGCCTACGGCCACGGGATTGCGTCGGCAGCCGCCGCTTTCGCCGACGCCGACGGCCTGGCGCTCATAGAAATTGAAAACGCAATTGCGCTGCGCAAACTCGGCTGGAAGAAGCCGATCCTGCTGCTCGAAGGCTGCTTTTCCACGCTCGACTGGCATGCCGCCGCCGAACACCGGCTGAGCTGCGTAATTCACTGTGACGAGCAGTTGAGCGAGTTCGAGGCGACGCCGCTGTCGCGCAAGCTGGATATTTATCTCAAGTTCAACACCGGGATGAATCGTCTCGGCTTTCGCATCGAACGGGCGCGCGACGTGACGGCAAGGCTGGCGCTGCATGCGGGCGTCGGCGAGATCACGCTGATGACCCATTTCGCCTGCGCTGACGAGCGCGATGGACACCTGGAGCAGTTGCGGCTGTTCAATGAGGCCACCGTCGGACTGCCGTTTGCACGCTCGCTCGCCAACTCGGCCGCCTGTTTTGATCTGGACCGCGTGCTGGGCGGCACCGGAAGCACCGACTGGCTGCGCCCTGGCATCATGCTCTATGGCGCCACGCCGTTCAACCATGCCACGCGTAGCGCTTCCTCGCTGAAGCTCAAGCCGGCGATGACGCTGAGCACCGAGATCATCGGTGTGCAGACGCTCAAGGCGGGCGACAGGGTCGGCTACGGCGCAGCTTATGTCGCTGACAAGGCCGGGCGAATTGCCGTGATCGCCTGCGGCTACGCGGATGGCTATCCGAGGCATGCGCCGACCGGCACACCAATACTGGTCAATGGGCACCGTACGCGGGTGGTGGGCCGGGTATCAATGGACAAGATCACGGTAGACGTATCCGATATTCCGCTCGCCATGGTCGGCGACCCGGTCGAACTGTGGGGAGCACAGCTTCCCGTCGACGAAGTGGCGAATGCCGCCGGAACCATTGGCTACGAGCTGCTGACCGGCGTCGCGCCGCGGGTGCCCAAACGGCACTGAACTCCCGGGCGACCGCGCGCAAACGCTTTTCCGGGTTTGTCAACCCCCGTTACAATTGATACGTTTTTAAGCGGCGCACTGTGGCTGGCGGTGTTTTGCTGCAACACAGCATATCCAGCTTTACACAAATCGTCACCCCCGGTCGACCGGGATCCCACACGAGAGGACTTTACTGACTATGAACAAAATTTACGCTCTGCTCGCAAGCTTTCTGCTCGCTGGCGCAGCCTTCGCGGCTGTCAACATCAACACGGCGACCCAGGCGGAGCTAGAGGCACTGCCTGATGTCGGCCCGGTGCGCGCCAAGGCGATCATTGACTACCGCACCAAGAACGGTCCCTTCAAGAGCAGCGAAGACCTGAAAAAAGTTGAAGGCGTCGGCGACAAGAATTTCCTCGACATGAAGGACAAGATCGCAACTTCCGGCCCGACCAAGATCGACTGGAAAACCGAAGCCAAGAAAGACGCACCTAAAGCTGACGCTGGCAAGAAAGAAGAGCCGAAAGCCGCCGCAGGCGCCAAGGAAGCTCCTAAAGCTGACGCTGGCAAAGCTGCCGCACCAGCCGCCGCTGCACCTGCTGCCGCCAAGGAAGCGCCAAAAGCCGCTGCTCCCGCCGCTGCCAAGGAAGCCCCGAAAGCTGCCGACAAGCCGATGAGCAAGGAAGAAAAAGCCGCTGCTGAAAAGGCCAAGAAAGAAGAAGCCAAGAAAGCCAAGGCAGAAGCCAAAGCCAAGAAAGATGCTGACAAGAAAGCCAAAGCTGAAGAAGCCAAAGCCAAAAAAGAAGCCGATGCCAAGGCAAAGAAAGAAGCCGAAGCCAAGAAAAAGGCCGACGCTGCCAAAGCCAAAGAAGCTCCGGCCAAGAAAGATGCACCGAAAGCTGACGCTCCAAAAGCAGAAGCCAAGAAAGACGACACCCCGAAGAAGCCCTAAGCTTCCTTCACTGTCCGGCAAAACCCCGCTTCGGCGGGGTTTTTCTTTGGTACACCGCAAACTGTAATTGCACCGATAATTTGATTTGTACCTCCGCGCCCTCAATTCAGACCGCATGTATCCCACCATCGACTCCACCATCGGCAACACGCCGCTCGTTCGCCTGCAACGTCTGCCCGCCATGCACGGCGTGCCGGAGAGCACGGTCATTCTCGGCAAACTTGAGGGCAATAATCCTGCGGGCAGCGTCAAGGACCGGCCCGCTTATTCGATGATTGT
>JGI24770J26754_10003322_pt1 | contig 10754 bp, 8 predicted proteins | sample LakOneMetagenome_FD_26754 | JGI IMG/M metagenome (IMG submission 26754) | reverse complement strand
CTTGGCCATTCCTCGCACTGGCGCTGCTCGTCGCCGCGATCTACTGGCCCGGCCGCGGCGGCGGCTTCGTGTTCGACGATTACCCCAACATCGTCGAGAACGCCAGGCTGCACGTGACCGGCTGGGACCGGCACGCGTGGCTGTCGGCGGTGTTCTCTTCCGATTCCGGCCTGGGCCACCGCCCGCTGGCGATGGCGACGTTCGCGCTGAACCACGTCTTCGCCGGGCTCGACCCGGTGCCGATGAAGCTCACCAACATCGCCATCCACGCGCTCAACGCCTGCCTCGCGTTGTGCCTGTTGCGCGCGCTGCTGGCGCTTGCGGTTCCCGCGGCCGATGCGCGCCGCCGCGAATGGAGCGCGCGCTTCGCCGCCGCGGCATGGGCGCTGCACCCGATCAACCTGATGGGCGTGCTGTTCATCGTGCAACGCATGGAAAGCCTGTGCCATGCGTTCGTGTTCGCCGGGCTGTGGCTGTACCTGCTCGGCCGCCGACGGCAACTGGCCGGCGAAGCGGGCGGATGGTGGCGCATCGTCGCCGGCATCATTGGCGGCACCGCGCTCGGCGCGCTGTGCAAGGAATCGGCGGTGCTGCTGCCGCTGTACGCGGCCTGCATCGAACTGTGCGTGCTGCATTTCCGCGACGGTCGCGGCGCGCGCGACCGCCGCCTGCCCGCGTTCTTCGGCATGGTGCTGGTGCTGCCGGCGGCGCTGGGACTGGCGTGGTTGCTGCCCGGCATCTTCTCGCCCGGCGCCTGGGCGACGCGCGATTTCACCCTGGGCGAGCGCCTGCTCACCGAAGGCCGGATCGTGCTCGACTACCTGCGCTGGACGCTGTTCCCGTCGCTGCGCGCCTTCGGCCTGTACCACGACGACATTCCCGTCTCGCGCGGCCTGCTGCAGCCGGCTTCCACCGCGTTCGCGCTCGCCGGGCTGGCGCTGCTCGTCGCCATCGCGGCCGCGCTGCGCAAGCGTCGCCCGCTGGTCGCGCTCGGCATCGCCTGGTTCCTGTGCGCGCAACTGCTGACCGCGACCGTCATTCCGCTGGAACTGGTGTTCGAGCACCGCAACTATTTCGCCTCGCTGGGCATCTGCCTGGCCGTGGCCGACCTGCTGCTGCTCGCGCCGCGCGGCGACGGCATGCGCCGCGTCGGCGCGTTGCTCGCGGTGCTGTGGCTGCTGTTGCTGGGCATGACCACCGCGCTGCGCGCGCGCGAGTGGAGCGATCCGCTGCGCTTCGCCGCGAGCGAGGCGACCAAGCACCCGCAATCGCCGCGCGCGACCTACGACTATGCGCGCGTGCTCGCGCTGGCCACCGGCTACAAGGCCGGTTCCCCGTTGCTGCCGCAGGCCTTCGCGGCGCTGGAACGGGCGCGCGCGGTGCCCGGCGCCGGCGTGCTGCCGGACAGCGCGTTGCTGATCCTGGCCGCGCGCACCGGCACGCCGCCGCGCGAGGAGTGGTGGAGCGACATGACCGCCCGCCTGCGCCGCGACCCCATCGGTGCGCAGGAAGTCAACGCCCTCGCCAGCATCACCCGTTGCGCGCGCGATGGCCAATGCGCGTTCCCGCGGGAACCGATGCAGGCGATGTTCGAGGCGGCGCTCGCCAGCGGCGAACGCAAGCCCGATGTCATGAACATCGAGGCCGACTACGCGTTCAACGTCCTGCGCCAGCCGGATGCGGCGCTGGCCCTGTGGCGGCAGGCGATCGAACTGCGCCCGGGCGAACCGCAATACCGGATCAACCGGGCGCGGGTGCTGATCGCCCTGGGGCGCGATGCCCAGGCGCGCGACGACATCGCGGCGCTGCGCGCCATGGGCAGTGCCGGCAACAACGAGACCGCGGCGCGCGAACTGGAATCGCGGATGGCGCGGACGGGGTCGCGCTGAGCATGCGCGTGCTGCTGGCCGCGACCTCCTATCCGTCCGGCGACACGGACTGGAAGGGGCTGTTCATCCTGCGCATGGTGGAAGCGCTGGCGCGCCGCGGCGATCTGGAACTGTCGACATGGTCGCCGCCCGGACCGTTGCCGGGGAATGTCGCGCGCGCGACGACCACCGGCGACGATGCCTGGCTGCAGCGGTTGATGGAACGCGGCGGCATCGCCCACCTGCTCCGGCGGCGGCGCCTGCAGGGAGTGGCGGCGGGAGTTTCGTTGCTGCGGCGCCAGCATCGCGCGTTCGCGCGCAACGCGGCGGACATGTTCCACGTCAACTGGCTGCAGAACGCGCTGGCGCTGCCGCGCGACCGTCGTCCCGCGCTCGTCACCGTGCTCGGCACCGACATGCAGTTGCTGCGCCTGCCGGGGATGCGCGCNNTGNTNCGCCGCAAGTTCCGCGGTCGCGCGGTCGCCGTCTGTCCCAACGCGGACTGGATGCTGCCCGAACTGCAGGCCGCGTTCGGCGATGTCGCGGTNGTCCGCTGCGTGCCGTTCGGGATCGATTCGCGCTGGTACGCGGTCGAACGCCGGTTCGAGGCGAATGCGGCGCCGAAATGGCTGTGCGTTTCGCGCCTGACCCGCGGCAAGCTGGGACCGTTGTTCGAATGGACCGAACCCGCGTTCGCGCACGGCAAGGCCGAACTGCACCTGTTCGGCCCCATGCAGGAACAGGTCGAACTGCCGGCATGGGTGCATTGGCATGGCCCGGCGTCGCCGGACGACCTGTGCGCGACGTGGTTTCCGCAGGCGCACGGCCTGGTCACGTTGAGCCGGCACGCCGAGGGCCGCCCGCAGGTCATGCTCGAAGCGCTGGCCGCCGGCCTGCCGATCGTCGCTTCGCGCCTGCCCGCGCACGCGGACCTGCTGGGCGAAGGCGATGGCGGGATGCTGTGCGATTCCGCATCCGCGGCGCTGGCCGCCATCGATGGCCTGTCCGATCCCGTCGCCAACCGCGCGCTCGGCCTCGCGGGGCGTGCGCGGATGCAGTCCGGCATCGGCACCTGGGACGATTGCGCGGGGCGTTATGCTGCGCTGTATCGTCAATTGCTCGCGGGCCGGGGATGAAAGTCGCGATTCTGGGCGCCGCCGGTTTCCTCGGCCGCAGCCTCGGCGAAAGCCTGGCCCGCGCGGGCGTGGAGGTGCTCGCCGCGACCCGCCGGCCGGCGAGCTTCGACCACGCCGGCATCCGCAACATCGTCGCGCCCTTCGCCGACGGCGGCGATTTCGTTCCGCTGTTGCGCGACGGCGCGGCGATCGTCCATGCCGCATCCATCAGCACGCCCGGCAGCAGCGCGGCGCAACCGCAACTGGACGGCAACCTGAGGACGACACTGGGCCTGCTCGAAGCCTTGCAGGAATCGCCCGGCAACCGCCTGCTCTACATTTCGTCCGGTGGAACCCTGTACGGGGACAGCGAGTTGCCGATGGCAGAGGATGCGCCGTTGCGTCCTCGTTCCTACCATGCCGCCGGCAAGATCGCGGCCGAGTCCTTCATCCGCGCCTGGGCTTCGCAATATCCCGGCACCGCGGTCGTCCTGCGCCCGTCCAACGTCTACGGCCCGGGGCAACGACCGGGAAACGGTTTCGGCGTCGTTCCCAACGCCTTCCGCTGCGCCGTCGAAGGCGCGCCGTTCACCGTGCTCGGGGACGGGCGCTCGCTGCGCGACTACCTGTACGTCGATGATTTCATGTCGCTCTGCACGACCGCGCTCTCGGCAAGGCTGGACAAGGGCTTCCACGTCTTCAACGCGTCGTCGGGCAACGCGGTGGAATTGCTCGCCCTGCTCGACCGCATCGACGCCACCACCGGCATGCCGCTGCGCCGGGTGTTCCAGCCGGCGCGGACGATCGACGTGCGCACGATCATGCTCGACAACGCCGCCGCGAGGACCGCGTTCGGCTGGAATCCGGCGATGGACCTCGACGAAGGGCTGCGCAGGAGCTGGCGCTGGTTCCGGGAATCGGCATGACCTCGCCGGCCACCACGCCGCGGGTCTCGGTCTGCATCGCCAATTACAACGGGGAACGGCTGCTCCCCGACTGCATCGACTCCGTGCTCGCCCAGGGCATCGACGTCGAGATCCTGGTCCACGACGACGCATCCACCGACGGTTCGCTCGCCCTGCTCGCCTCGCGTTATCCGCAGGCCCGGTCATCGCGTCGACGGAGAACGTCGGCTTCTGCATCGCGAACAACCGGATGGCGGATGCCGCCACGGGCGAATACCTGCTCCTGCTCAACAACGATGCCGCGCTCGATGCCGGCGCATTGCAGGCGCTCCTGTCGGCAGCGGAACGCATCGGCGGCGACGCCATCCTGACCTTGCCGCAACGCGATTGGGAAACCGGCGCCCTCGTGGACCGCGGCTGCCTGCTGGATCCGTTCTGCAACCCGATCCCGAACCTCGATCCCGAGCGCGACGACGTCGCCTACGTCATCGGCGCCTGCCTGTGGATCCCGCGCGCATCGTGGCAGGCGCTCGGCGGATTCCCCGAGTGGATGGAGTCGATCGGCGAAGACCTGTACCTGTGCGGCCTCGCGCGCCTGCGTGGCGTGCCGGTGCGTGCGCTGCGCGAGAGCCATTACCGCCATCGCCAGGGCGCGAGCTTCGGCGGCAACCGCGCCGACATGGGCCTGCGCACATCGATCCGCCGTCGACGCCTGAGCGAGCGCAACAAGACGCGCGCGCTGGTGATCCTCACGCCGACCTGGATCGTGTGGCCGCTGCTGTTCGCCCACCTGGTCGCTCTCGAACTCGAAGGCCTGGCGCTTTCGTTGCTGCGCCGCGACCTCGTCCTGTGGCGGGAAGTCTATTTGCCGGCGCTGCTGCTGCCGTTCCGCGAGCGCAAGGTCCTGCGCGCGCGGCGCAACGCGGTGCAGGAGGCGCGCACGATCCCGGTCGCGCGCTGGTTCTCGGTGGTGCGCTGGCAACTGCGCAAGGTGGCGATGTTGCGGCGTTACGGCGTGCCGAAGGTGGATTGAGCTTTCGGCAATGCCTGCAGCGCCGCATCGAAGGCGGCCACGGCGCGTCACGCAGGCATCTTGCCGACTCGAACCACCTGCAACTCCGGCAGCGGGAAAACGAGCGCGCGCCCCGTGTACGCGGGATTGGCGAGGAAGTGGCGGCGGAAGTGCCACGGCAGCACGAGGTGGTAGTCGTGGCCATGCGCGAGGACGTCGGCTTCGTCATGGATCGGCAGGAAGGTGCCCGGCGTCAGCGCGCCGAACTTGTCCGGGTTCACTTCGCCGACTTCCGCGATGTCTTCGGTGGTGATCCCGCAGTACTGCAGCAGCACGTTGCCCTTGGTCGAGGCGCCCAGCGCGGCGACTGTCTTGCCCTCGGCCTTCGCTTGCGCAAGGAATGCGCGCAGTTCGTCGCGCGATGCCGCAGTGCGGCGGGCGAAACCTTCGAAGGGCGCGAGCGTATCGAGCCCGCGCGCCTGTTCTTCGGCGAGGATGCGCGGAACGTCGGGGCTTTCCGCCATGCCCGAGGCGGTCTTGGCGGCGGTCACCGAGAAACTGCCGCCGTTGACGTCGTTGAATTCGACATCGACGATCGTGAATCCCACGCGATCCGCCATCCACTTCACCTGCCTGAGCGCGTAGTACTCCAGGTGTTCGTGGCACACGGTGTCGTAGGACAGCGCGTCGAGCATCGCCGGCATGTAGCTCTGTTCGAACACCCATACGCCGTCGTCGGCCAGCACGTCGTGGACGTCCTGCATGAAGGCCATGGGCGCCTCGAGGTCGTAGAACATCGAGAACGAGGTCAGCACGCGCACCGCCTTTCCCGGGCGCACCTTTCCCAGCGTGCCGGCGGTGAAGAAGTCCGCGCACAGGTCGACATGCGGCTTGTAGTACTGGCGGAACTTGGCGCCGGTGGGATCGATGCCGAGCAGGTCCGCGCCGATTGCCCGGGGATACGCGGCCAGCGTCGTGCCGTCGTTGGCGCCCACGTCGACGACGAGGTCGCCTTCTCGCAGCGGCACCAGCCGCAACACGCGTTCGACCTTCGCGTGCAGGTGCTTGACCATGCTGGCGTTGAGCCCGGAGCGGTAGCCGTAGTTGTCGCCGTACATCTCGCCCAGGTCGTAGGAATGCGCGAGCTGCAGCAACCCGCAGCCGCCTTCGGCCATGCACTTCACCAGGCGCAGCGGGCCGGTCGTGACCCGCGCATCGCGGGTGCGCGGGAAAACGCCCGTGAGCATCTGCTCTCCGAGGTCGAGCACCTGCACGAGGTGGGGATTGCCGCAGATGCGGCAGCGGCCGATGGGCGTGTACGAGTCCAAGTTCATGTGCACCCCGGTCACGGGTTCGATTGGCGACGGGCAGCGTCGACGCGCATCGCCTCGTCCAGGGTTTCGATGAAGAAGCGCGGGTCGGCGTGCCTGAAATGCCCGTACAACCGTGCCGGCCAATACAGGAGNCCCAGTGGCAAGCGCGCAATGATGCCCGCCATGGTCCGTTTCCAGGCCGGCTCNATCTGGCCGCGCAGCGTGTCGTACTCGCGCATCGAATAGCGACCGTATGCGCGCTGCAGCAGCAGGACGCTCAGCATGCGCCACGGCTCGCGCGGCGTGGCCACNCGCTTGGCGCCATCGGACAAGCCTTCGAACGACCACACGAGATTCGGCCAGCGCCGCATGAAGATGTCGAAGGCGCGCGCGCTCCACTGGCCATTGCCGTTGCGGATCACGACCAGGGGATCGGAGAGGACGACCGCGGTACCCGNGATCGGCCGGCGGAACAACACGCCGACATGCACGAACCCGGTGCCGAAGTAATCCTCCGGCTGCCGCTCGAGCCAGAGCGAGCGGCGCACGACGACCGCGCCCACGAAGGTCACGTGGGCGATGACGACGCGAAAGAATTCATCCCATTCCGCGGGCGAGAAAACGCGATCGTTCGCCAGGTCCGGGCGCGCGCGCAGGAGCTGCTTCTGCAGTTTCAGGTCGCGCACTTCGCAGCTGACGATCGCGATGTCGTGNCCGGCGCGCACCGCTTGCAGGACGCGCGCGACCGCGCCGGGATTGAGCACGTCGTCGTCGGTCATCAGCCAGCAATGCGTGCCGGACGCGAGTTCAACCGCATGGCTGCAATCGCGATCGAAGCCGGCATTGGACGCCTTCGCGCCTTCGCCCATGCGCACGTAGCGGATCCGCGGGAAGCGCACGGCATAGGACTCGACGATGCGGTCGGTACCGTCGGTCGAACCTCCGTCGACGATCACGACCTCCACGCCAGGTTCGAACTGCGCGACGATGCTGTCCAGCGTCTCGCCTATGAAGCCGGCGCGGTTCAGCGTCGGGATGCAGATGCTGAGTTCGACGCTCATCGCGCGGGCCCCAGCGACTTGATGCCGACGAGCAGCCGTGCATCGCTTGCGTCGGCCTGCATCGCATAACCACGGCTTTCGTACAGCCCGATCGCGCGCGNATTGTCCTTGTGTACGCGCAGNCGGATCGCCGGCGCGCCGCGATGGCGGGCCATCGCTTCGAGATGCTCCATGACCAGGCGCCCGAGTCCGTGCGCGCGTGCGCCGGGATGCACGGCGATGCCCAGGCTCGGAATCTCGTAGCCCTCGTTCCAGCCGCGCAGCAATCCGTAGGCGCGCACGTCGTCGTTTTCGACGAAGACGACGTACAGGTCCTTGCCCGGCNGTTCGGCGAGCACGCGCAGCGATGCGACGTCGCCCGGGTGCGGGTGGAAGAACGCGTCGTCGCCCGCGGCGGCGAGGTCGGCCAAGAAATGCGCGAGCGCCTGCTCGCGGCCTGGCCGCAGCAGAACGCATTCGATCGCCGGCTTCACGTCCATGTCAGCACGCGAGCGAGGCCAGCGCGTCGCAGACGCGCTGGATGCGTGCATCGTCGAGGCTCGGGCTGGAAGGCAGCACGAGGATCGATGCCGCGAGCGCGTCGCTCGCCGGCAAATGCTGCGGACCGTAGAGGTGCGGCATCGCGCTCGCCGGGTAAAAGCCGGGGCGCGTCTCTATGCCGAGCGCGGTCATCTGGTCCATCACCGCGTCGCGCCCCTGCGGGAAGGCATCGGGTGACAGGCGAACGCCAACGGCCCACATCACCGGGTCGACGTCGTCCCCGATCACTTGCATGGCCACGCCCGGCATCGCCTGCAGGCGCGCGCGATATGCGCCCCATACCCGCCCGCGCTTTTCGACGATGCGGTCGATCTGTTCGAGCTGCGCGCAACCGATCGCGGCCTGGAGGTTGGTGAGGCGGAAGTTGTGGCCCGCGACTTCGTGCAGGTAGCGCGTGCGCGCCATGCCGTGGCTGCGATACAGGCGCATGCGCTGCGCCAACGCATCATCGTGCGTGGTGACCGCGCCGCCCTCGCCCGTCGTGATCGTCTTGGTGGCGTGGAAGCTGTAAACGCCCATCGGTGCGATGGTGCCGGACATGCGGCCGCGCCAGCGGGAGCCGATCGATTCGGCCGCGTCCTCGATCACCAGTACGCCGCGCGCATCGCCGACGGCGAGCAGGGCTTCCATCGCGCAGACGTTGCCGTAGGTATGCACCGGCACGATCGCGCGGGTGCGCTGCGTGATCAGCGGCGCCACGGTATCGGCCGTGATGCACCAGGTATCCGGGTCGATGTCGGCAAACACCGGGGTCGCACCGACCATGCGCGCCATGTTGGCGGCGGCCATGAATGCGAAGCCCGGCACGATGATCTCGTCGCCCGCGCCGAGGCCCGCGCCGAGATAGGCCAGGTGCAGCGCCGCGGTGCCGTTGGCGACCGCGAGGACATGCCGCGCATCGGCATAGCGCGCGAAGTCGGCTTCCAACCGGTCGACGTAAGGCCCGCCGGAAATCCACGTCGATCGCAGGGCATCGACCACGTATTCCTCTTCGCGGCCCCAGAGCGTGGGCTCGGCCCATGGGATTGAGTTGCTCATGCGTACCGTCATCGCTCGATCGCCGGCTTGGCGAATTCCAGGGCCACGACGCCCATTCCCTTCAGGGTAGCGATATTTTCGCGGCGGACGTAGGTCCGTGCNGTCGCAAAAGGNTCGCGCCAGAACGGGTAGAACCGGCTGGTGCGCTTGGCGAACACATCGGCATCGTAGGAACCGGGGACGCGCTCGGCATAGACCGCACTCGAAACCGGCGTGCCTGTAATGGCGAACAGGGCCTGGAGGCGCTCCTCGTCGTAGTAGCGCTGCCAGAACACGAAACCCGCCNCATCGGCGTCGAGCAAACCGTACTCGTCGACATTCGTGAACTCTTCGAACCCCTGCGCAGCGCAGGGCACCGAGAGCAGCAGGCGACCGCCAGGCGCAACGCGGTTCCACATCGTCCGGAGCGCCGACATGTCATCGACGATGTGCTCAAGCACCGACATGCAGGTGACCAGGGGGTAATCGCGCGCGTCGGCCGGCAAGTCGTCGANCAGGACGCCGAAGAAGCGACAGCGGTCGTCGACGCCGAGGCCATGCGCCATCCTGCGTGTGCGCTCCAGGTCCTTGGCGTCCGGGTTGACGAGGTGGGCGCATGCGTGGGCATCCGCGCGCAGGTTGAGCAGGGTCAGCAGTCGCGGCGAGGAGACGTCGAGCACGCGCCCGGGGGACAGCGCCCGCATGCGGCTCCAGAAGAAGCCCATCTCGAAATGCCGCACCGAATCCAGCGGAAACACGATGCAACGATAAGCCTCGACGAAATGCCCGGCGAGCAACAGGCGCACGCCACCCGAAAAACACGCGAACCGGAACCGCATGCCGGGAACGCCGAACAAGCCGCCCATGAGCCAGTAGAACGGGAACAACAGCAATCCGGCCATCGCATACGCGATGCGTCCCGCGCCCTTCAGCGGTGGCGCCGAGGCCGGGAAATCGACGCGCCGCCTGCGTGCGCCACCGGTAGCGACGGGGATTTCCATCAGTTCGGGCATGACCTCGCACGGATCCCGGCGAACGCCAGCACCTGCTGGCGAGCATAAGGGCTGTAAAGCGCGCCTGCGGCGATGCCGGTGCAGGCGGCGACGGCGGCGATCGCGGTTTCCGCCCACGGCGACAGCGCGAAGGCACGGGACACCCATGCGCCGGCGAGCGCGGGCAGTAGCGCGAGAACAAGCGGAATCGCGATATCGCGCGCGAGCCACCCGGGGCCGGCGAAGCCCGCGACCCTGCGCCCGGTCACGATCGTGCCGACGAACACATACACCACGCCGAGCATGGCCCACGACATCGCACCGCCGATCGCACCCCGGTGCAACGCGAGCCACACGATGGTCGGCAGCGCCAGGACGAGCAACGCGACGTTGATCGCGAAGGGAATGCGCGGCTTGCCCATCGCCAGTTGCAGGGCGTAAGGGAAGTACATCAGGCCGTTGAGCGCCGAGCCCACCGCGAGCAGGGCCACCAGCGGCGCGACGCGTACCGCGACGTCATGGCGCCCCGTCCAAAGCGTCACGATTGCCTCGACATGCAGGGCCAGCGCGAGCGCCAGCGAGAACACCGCGGCGGCGAACATGCGACTGGTGTCGGAATAGAACTTCTCCAGCCCCGCATCGTCGCCGCGCGCGTGAAGCGTGGTGAACTTCGGGTAGATCACGTTGAACGCGGGCACGGTGAGGACCGTCAGGCCGCTCACGAGCAAGGCCGCCAGCATGTAGTGGCCGAAGGATTCCAGGTCGACCAGGCGCGACAGCAGCGCCTTGTCGAGTTGGGTGAATACCAGGGAGGTGATCGCGATACCCGACATCCACGCCGAAAAATGCAGCACCCGCCGCAGGTCCGCGAAGTCGTACGGCGCATCGCGCTCGCCGACCGCCCTTCCCGCCAGCGCCCGCAACACGATCG
>JGI24770J26754_10003320_pt1 | contig 10756 bp, 8 predicted proteins | sample LakOneMetagenome_FD_26754 | JGI IMG/M metagenome (IMG submission 26754) | reverse complement strand
ATACTTTCCGTTTTTATTGCAGCTCATCCTATTTTATTTACCGCTGGAGCAACCTAACCTGATATGCCATATATCCTATATCTATTCAAAAAACTATATTTTGCTGAAAATTTATTGAAAAAAGTAATCACCATATTACTCAGTTGTATTTGCTGCATCAATGCCGGTGCCCAGCAAGGCATCGCTTTCCAGCATCTCAATACCAGCAACGGGCTTTCCTACAGCGGGGTGAGTGACATGTGCGTGGATCAAAAAGGAAATGTATGGATCGCTACGGGTAATGGATTGAACATGTTCAATGGTAAAACAGTGGATAAATATTTCGTTGAAGAATATCCCCAGCTTCACAGCAATAATATCATTCATGTTACCTGCGACAGGGGCAACCGCATCTGGATACTGACCGCAGATGGTCATGTGAGCATGCTGGATGAAAAAAGACAGGTGCACCAGCTTGGGCTGTATAATAAGAATGAACCTGCAAAGACAGCATGGATATTGAATTCGCAGGGTGGAGGTATCATCCTGTGGACAAGGAACGGGCATTATTCCTACAATGCAAATACCTCGCTGGCGCCGAACGATACACTCAGTGAAAAAAATCTCATCCCATTCAGCTTAAAAGGATTTGATACTTTAAAATCAAAGAGCTTCCGGTTTGTTCATTATTATGATGACGATAATTATTTGTATGTAACCGAGGAAGCTTTTTTTAAGGTCAATTACCGGACGAAGGAAGTGGAAGGGAAATATGACATCCGGCATTGCACCCCTTTGGTTAAGTGGGCAAATAACAGCCTGTTGTTCTTCGATAGAGAAACCAAAGAAGTAAAAGCGGTTGACCTGGCAACAAAGGAAATAACTTATCCCTTCAAAGGATTAAAGGACCAGTCCGGCAAAGATGTTTCTGCTGTTTTTTATTTTGCTGAAAAAATAAGTGCGGAGAAATACCTGCTTACTTCATTCTCGGAAGGGATCTTCATTTATGATGCATCTACCAAAAAGATCTATCGGTATACCCATTCCCTTTCAGACCCTGCATCTATCAGCAACAATACACAATCCACCATTGCGGTGAGCAGGATGGGCTGGGTATTCATTTCCTGCAACCCCAATGGCATCAGCTATTTTAATACCAATGATTTCATCGGCAATCAAAATGTATTTACGGATAATAAGGGCAATGGCTTCGATGGTTATATAGCCGGTATCGCTACAAAGGATAACAATAAATATTATATCGGCACCGCTGAAGGGATACTTGAATGGAAACGAAATATCAATAAGACCACGTTCATAAATTTTCCGGGCAAGAACGGCGAACCGCTGATAAAAAAGGAAGATGTAAGTTCTATCGTGATCGACGGAGACGACAGGATCTGGTTCACCACGCTCAGCCAGGGCGTATTCATCATTGACAGGAACCTGGGCCTGCTGAAGAATATAAAATATGGCAACAATGATAAGTATGCCATTAAACTTAAACGGGTGGTTTATTTATTGACCGGCCCCGATAATTTTATATGGGCCTGCGGAAGCAATGGTATATGCAGGATAGATCCGAAAAATTTTGAGGTGGATAACCTGGAGAATACGCCGCTTGTAAAATTAGATTCCGTTCATTGCACCCCGATCCTGTTTACAGATAAGGATAACCTATGGGTTGCCACAGCGGGTAAAGGCGTGTATCATTATAATTTGCTAACGCAACAACTGGATAACTATACCAGGGAAACCGGCTTGTCGAGCAATGGTATCTTTTGCATCAATGCGGACAATGAAAAAAATATTTANATNGGTTCCCGGCTCGGATTGAATATTCTATATACGAACGGGAGGATCAAGACCATTACACAAAAAGACGGNTTACTGATCGACCGGGCCGAAGGCTTTTTACTGGATAAGCACGACCGCATGTGGATCGGGAATGATATCGGCCTGGCTTGTTACAATACCAAAGACAGTAACCTCGTAACTTTTGATGAACGCTATGGCCTGAGTATTTATGGGTTCAGGGTAGGTTCTTATTTTCAAATGCCTAACGGCGAATTTGTTTTCGGCACACCAAGGGGGATACAATATTTTCACCCCGATTCGCTTTACAACAAAAAAATATTCCTCAATGCGCTGATCAATAAAATTGAAACGAAGAGCATTGTTTCCAATATCACAGAAACCAGCACTTTTAATTTGCCTGCGTCTGATAACCAGGTAACGTTCTATTTCAGTTCTGTAGACTTCACACCNCATTTGCGTACGTACTACGAGTACCAGCTGGAAGGCATTGATAAAGGATGGATAAAACTGGCCGATCAGAATGCGGTGCGGTATAATTCGCTGCCGGCCGGTAAATTTATTTTTAAAGTAAGGATCAGCAACGACAACAAGAACTGGCAGGATGCGGAGAACCAGGTAACCATTGTTATTGCCACGCCCGTTTATAAAACCTGGTGGTTTAGGCTGCTGGCCACTTTGACCGGCATGCTGATCATGGCCTATGTTTTTAATTATTACCGGAAACAACAAATAGAAAAACGCAATAATCTTGAGACCGAACTGGTGATAACATATTTTGCATCACAGATAAACAGTCATAATAATATAGATGACCTGCTGTGGGATGTTGCAAAGAACTGCATCAGCAAATTGCATTTTGAAGACTGTGTGATCTATCTCAAAGACGAAGCAAGGAATGTATTGATACAAAAGGCAGCCTATGGCCCAAAGAATCCATTGGATTATACGATCCACCAGCCGATCGAGATACCTGTAGGAAAAGGCATTTCGGGAACCGTAGCACAAACAGGCAAGCCCGAGATCATCAACAATACCGGGGAAGATGCACGCTACATNGTAGATGATAAAAGAAGGAATGCTGAAATTGCAGTGCCGATCCTGAGCAACAACAAAGTGATCGGCGTCATCGACAGCGAACANAAGCAACGGGGTTTCTTTACACAAAAGCATTTNGGTATTTTGCAAACCATTGCTGTGTTGTGTGCCAACCAGATCCAGAAGACCAAGGCAGAAGAAGAGAAACAAAAAGCTACCATTGAATTACTCGAAAATAAACAGAAGGCGATGGAAAGCCGCCTGCAGAGTTTGCGCCTGCAGATGAACCCGCATTTTTTATTCAATGCGCTCAACTCCATTCAGCAGATGATACTGGCAAATGAAGAAATGGTGGCCACCCGTTATTTATCAAGGTTCTCAAAACTTTTAAGAACAGTTTTATTGCACAGTGATAAAGAATCGATCACTTTAAAAGAAGAAATTGATATTTTGAAAATGTATGTTGANCTGGAGTCGGTGCGGTTCAAAGAATCTTTTACGTATNTGATCAGTTGTGATGAGGATATTGANACCGAAGAAATAAAGATCCCTACATTATTGATACAGCCATTTGTTGAAAATGCCATCTGGCACGGGCTGATGCACAAGGAAGGCGACAGGAAGCTCAGCGTGAGTTTTAAAGAGAAAGCAGATTTCCTGCAATGCATCATTGAAGACAATGGCGTAGGCAGGAAGAAAGCGATGGAAATGAAGATCTCTACCGGCCAGGATAAGAAACATACCGGTAAAGGCATCTCCGTTTCCGAAGAAAGATTAAAAACATTAAAAACAGCAGATGGCAAACATGGCAATATCGAGATCATAGATATGGTTGATACTACCGGTGAGCCCATGGGTACACAGGTAATAATAAATTTCCCCATTCAAAATAAATAATATGCTAAAAGCACTTTTAATCGATGATGAAGAAAGAGCAACGGATTCGCTGCGGCTGATGATCGAAAAAATGATCCCTGAAATAAACCAGGTAAGGGTTTGCAATGATTCGAGAAAGGCGGCCGGGATCATACATGAATTTCAACCCGGACTTGTTTTTTTGGATATCCAGATGCCGCACCTGAACGGCTTCCAGTTATTGGAAAAGATGCCCAATAAAAATTTCAAGCTCATTTTTACAACTGCTTATAATGAGTATGCCATCCAGGCCATCCGCTTCAGTGCATTTGATTATTTATTGAAGCCGATCGACATCGAGGAACTGCAGGCATCCGTGAACCGGTTCCTGGAAACAAAGCAGGACTATAAAGTGCAGTTCGAGCTTTTAAAAAATATCATGCACAATATCCAGGCACCTTCGGCAGATGAATTCAGGCTGGCATTGCCTACCAGGGAGGGCGTATATTATTTGCAGCCTGCGGATATCATCCGTTGCGAAGGGTTGGGCAACTACACCAAATTCTTTATTGTTGGCGGAAAGCATTACCTCATTTCAAAAACATTGGGGGAATACGACACCCTGCTTTCACCGCACGGATTTATCCGAACACACAAGAGCCACCTGGTAAACAAGAACTGCATTTCATTTATAGACAGGGAAGGCTTTGCGGTATTAAAAGACAACAGCAAGGTTGAAGTGAGCCGCAGGAGAAAGGAAGAAGTAATGGAAGCATTAAAATAGATCGTTCTATTTTCCTATATGAATAAGTGTGGCGAATAAATATTTTTGATAAAACATTCACTTGGGAAACAGGGCAGTCGTATGTTATTGTATCCTGAAATTCATTTACAGCACTGCAATGATATCCGGGTAGCAGGCGCTGTAGGCAATGCTGATGATATCTGCGGCTTTCGGGATGGCAATTTTTGACACGATCGTTTTTGCAGATATTTCCTGCATCTTTTTTTTACTGTTGTAAAATCTTACCGTTAATGAAACAACAGGATCCCGGTTAACGAGTACACCCGTTTCAGTAATATAAAGAACAGTTGCCTTGGTGCGTATGCCTGTTCCAACAAGTTCTACCAACCTTTTATAAAATTGTGAATCTTCTTTTAATACCGGTGCTGCCAATACCGGTTTTTCAGTGATGCCTTTGCGGATAAAGAGGTTGTTGAGTTTTTCAACAAGGCCCTGGTAAACGGTATTGTTCAGGAGGCTGATATCCTCGGGCACCGCTTGCAATTGTAATAATTTCATAGNATTGTTTTTAGAATTGGAAATATTGCCGGCTTACTTGGTCCAGAGATAGAATTGGGGAATGATCTCATGGGCAGTCGCAATGCTGCATTCCGTTGTGGTACATTTACAAACCTTGTGCGAAGGATTTGCACGAACCTTGTATGCAAGCCCTGCTGCCACTATAAGAATGGCCGCCCGTTTCATAACCTGCATATTGAATACNCCCCTGAAACTTACTTTGCTTGTTTTTGTTTCCAGCCAGATGATGCCGTGGCAGATAAGCCTCCATGCATTGATATATGACCAGGTGATCAGGAAGGTCTTTACATACAATTCGATGCTTTCGGTCATATCAAAATCAGCCCCGATAAAAAATACCCGCATTAAACTGTATAAGACCGTTGCAAAGATCAAAGAGATCAGTAAACTTTTTTTGATGAACAGGAATGCTTTTGCAATAAGGGATGATCCTGCATGTAATTTTTTTTGTAAGGCGATACTGTTTTGCATGTGTGTAATTTTAAACTTTCAAATCCTGCCACGAATATGAAGTTTAAAATTTATACGAAAGGGCTTCTTCAAGCAAGCGGGTATTGTTATTTAGCAAACGGTGCGATAAACCCTGCGCAGGCCTGCTTAATACGCTAAATGGAGTATATATTTTGGGGTTCTTTGGGAAATGAAAAAGTTAGAAAGAACGGTGTTGTTTTACCCAGTCTTTGATATAAACCGCAATTTCGGAAGTGGTGGCACCGGGTGCAAATAACTTACCTACACCCATTTTATTTAATGCAGCCATATCATCTTCCGGGATGATGCCGCCGCCTGTGAGTAAAACATCATCCATTTTTTTTTCTTTCATCAATGCAATGATCCTGGGGAACACGGTATTGTGTGCGCCACTCAATATGCTTACGCCGATCGCATCCACATCCTCCTGCAAGGCAGCATTCACAACCATTTCAGGTGTCTGGCGAAGGCCGGTATAAATAACTTCCATGCCTGCATCCCGCAGGGCAGTGGCAATCACTTTGGCTCCGCGGTCGTGACCATCCAATCCTACCTTGGCAACTAAAACTCTGATGGGTCTGTTCATGTTATGATCTTATAATGCGAAAATACAGCAATGAAGTGAATGTATTACCTGCTGAACAGTTTCTTCTTTTTCATAAAAGCTGTATAGAAGAGTTCATTGGCTTTTTCATCTGCCTGTTCATAGAAGATGATCTTGTTCCCCAGCTGCCTGGAATAAGTATTTGTTACCGAATCCACCAATGTTGTTCTTTTAAAATGCTGAAAGAGTTCTTCATCATTACCCGGCATTTGTTCACTGATCAATAATAGATTTTTGAAACGGATATTACCCGGTATCCATAACAGGAAAGACCCGTTGAAACTCATGACCTTCTTTTTGAATAGCTCATCCTTTGCATAAAATTGCAATGCGCCGGCCTGCCCGTAATTGCCGCAATAAATGTTTGTATTGTTCTTTACTGAATCGGGAAGCGAATTAAAAAAAGATGCTGCTTTTGCTGTTAATTCTTTCCAGCCAAGCATGTCGGCAAAGTCTTGTGGTAACGGGTGTTCCTGCTGGTCTTCCCATTTATGTTTGATGTTATACTTTTTATAAACAGCTGCAAGCTTTGTTGGTTCATAGATGGGCAATGCCATCGGGAGTATCAGCCGGGTCATACCAATTATGATGATCATTAAAACAGGTTGTAACCATTTCAGTTTAACGGTCCATTGTTGCCATGCCACGGCGCCTGCTGCAAAAAGCATCGGATAGATGCCCAATGCGTAATAACTTTTTCCGCTTCCTAAAATGAGTAACAGGATGACGAAGAAATAAGTGTAGCCTAAAAAACGCCATGCTGCATTTTTTAAAAGCCATATCAGCCCGCCGATCCATACAAACAAAACAGGTAATGTCATCAGGAATTGTTCTTTGATAAAATCCATTTTGTTCACGTACTTTAACTGTGTCTCCCTGAGTTCTTCCATATGATGAACCAATGGCCAGTTGTGCAGGTATTGCCAATAAATATTTGGAAGGATGATGACAACTGCAAGCAGCAAAGCCATATAAACCCTTTTTTGAAAAAGAATTTTCCTTTGAGCTGAGATCAGTAATGCAATGAATAACGCGGCCGCAAAAAATGCAATGGAATATTTTCCATAAAAGCCAAGCGACAGGCTTATGGCCAATGCGATCAACTGGCTGGTTTGCTGCGAACGAAGAAAACAAAGCAGGAAATAAACAGAACTTGTCCAGGAAAGAATGTCGAGTATGTTTGGCTGGAACAATGCATGTGTTCTTAAAAAAGCACCAGTTGTAATGGCGATGCCTGCCAGTAGTTGAGCGAAAGTTCTTCCGCCCAGTTCTGCAGTGATGAGGCATGTGAATATGAGTGTGAAGGCGCCAATCAGGGAAGGCCAGAACCTTACCCAGTTTTCTCCTCCTCCCAGCCAGGAAGAGATGGTTGCCATCCATGACAGCAGCGGCGGGTTTTCCAGGTAACCCAATGCCGGGTGCTGGCCCTGCATGAAATATAAAAATTCATCGCGTTGCAATTCATATACGGGCGACCTTAACAGGAAGGGGAGCAGGAATTTCAGGATGGCGAGTAAGAGGATCAGCCACCATACAGGGGGTTGTTTTTGTTTCATTCAAAACAAGATAAGAATGAAAATTTAAAATCAATATTTTTTAGATTACAAGCATTGTGTATTCAGGAACTTCAATGTTGCCCTGTTGTAATCGCTGTACATCTGGTGATCGGATACGGCAAGATCGATCTGTTCTAAAACGAATGCTATTTGCAAAAGCGTTAAACTGCTTATCGCCGGAAAGGATGCAGGGTTTGCCTGGTATGCAGTAACCAGGGAAGGAGAAAATCCTATAAAATAATTTTTACTGTCGAGAAAATGTTGGCTTTTTAATTCAGCAAAGACCGCCTGTGATTGAGCAATGGAAATATCTCCCCTTCTTGCAAACCTTTCCGGGTAAAGCGGCGAACGTTCCTTGATGAAATATTTACTGCAGATGCCCCGGCCGCTCAACGTAGTTGAATTTGAAAGCGCTTCTGCATTTCCCGCTGCACCAACATTTTCATTGTTATCAAAACGTGCCATGCAAAACTGGAAAGGGATGGCAGATATTTGAGCCAGTACCGATCCCATTTGTGCACAATAACTAACGCCGGCTTTAAAATTATATGCATAAGACAGGAGAGAAGAAAATGATCCGCCATTGCTCATGCCAATAGAATATCTTGGTTTTGAACGATCGGTTATACCACGATTGTAAAAAGTATCCGTGATGTTACGGATGTTCACATAATCAACATTCGTAAGGGTATCAACGGGTGTGGTCAGCCATCTTAATTTCCCGTCTGCATTTGCATCAACGCCGGTGGTGGCTTCTTCTGCCTCGGTAACAATAACAGCAAAACCGTCTGTTACGAGGTCTTTGATCAATTGGATAAATTCAAAATTATTTACCAGGTTCAATGCCGTGCCACCGGTTCCATGTAATAAATAAACGATTCCTTTATGTCCTGCCGGGAAATAGGAATAAACAGGTTTAAGCCGGTCACGACCACGTATCTGCTCATACTGTAAAGTAAAGGGGCTGATATTTTTAATGGATCCCGTAACTGAAACATTTGAATTGGGCATGATGAACCAGGTATGCCATTCATTGGGTGCATTCAATACATTGATATCGCCGCTCCATTGATCGAATGACTGTGTACTGCTGTATGCATTGCTGAAGATATGAACGGTATCGCCGACCTTATATTTGGCAGAACCATAGCCATTATTTACTACCACGGTAAAACTATCCGTTACAGGAATGACAGGGTTAATGGGATCATCCGACTTATTACATGAAATAAAAGACAGGATGATAAAGGAGATAAGCAGTAATCTCATATTGATCAGTTTATGCATAGACTTTTTTGTGTTCGATAGGTTTAAAGCGATGAAAAACTTTCAATGGCCCTTTTTATTCGGTTGACGGTCTCTTCTTTTCCGATTGTTTCGGCAATGACAAAAACAGCAGGCCCCATTTTGCTGCCTACCAGCATTACGCGAAAGATCATTTGTAACTCACCAACCTTTATATTTTTTTCTGTTGCCAGGTTTTTAAAAATGTCTTCTATATATACAATGGAAAAATTAGTTGCGGCGTTTAATTTGTTTGCCAGTGTTTCAAAATAATCTTTCCTGGCATGGTCCCATTTTGGTTTTACAGAAGCTTCGTCGTATGTGATGGGTGATTCAAAAAAGAAAGCAGCCTGGGTATAAAAATCAGGTAATAATNTACAACGGTCTTTTACAAGGTCTATCACTTTTAATAAATAGGATTCATCAATACCTGTAATGCCTTGCGCACTTAAAACATCTTTTATCAATGGGGCCAGCCTTTCGGCAGGTGAACGTTTTATCCATTCATGGTTGAACCATTTGGCTTTTTCAAAATCGAATTTNGCNCCTGCCTTGTGTACCCGGTCGATGGAAAATTTTTCGATCAGTTCATCCATGCTGAATAGTTCCTGTTCTGTGCCGTCGTTCCATCCCAAAACCGCCAGCAGGTTTATAAATGCTTCGGGTAAAAATCCCCTTTCTTTAAATCCTTCTGTTAGTTCATTGGTCTTGGGGTCGGTCCAGTTCATGGCAAAAACAGGGAAGCCATATTTGGCACCGTCCCGTTTACTCAGTTTCCCGTTTGGCCCCATGATCAATGGAAGATGCACCCATTGAGGCATCTTATCCAGTCCGAATAAATATTTCCAGAGCATTACATGTACGGGGGCGCTGCTTAGCCATTCTTCACCCCTGAATGCATGCGTTATCTTCATTAAATAATCATCTACCACAACAGCCAGGTGATAGGTAGGCATACCATCAGCTTTTAGCAAAACCTTGTCATCTACCAGCGAGGATTCAAAGCTTACCTCATGATGTATGAGATCGGTAAAAGAGATCGTTTCGCCAACAGGCATTTTTATCCTGATAACATGCCGGGTGCCCGATTCCAGTAATTGTTTTACTTCTTCAGCAGGCAAGGTTAGCGAGTTCCTCATCTGCATCCTTATCTTATTATCATATTGGGGCGATGGATTTTCTGCTGTTTTATAATCAACCCTCATTTTTTCGAGTTCCTCCGGGGTATCAAAAGCATAATAGGCAAAGCCGTCGTTGATAAGCTGTTCAGCATACTTACGGTACATGGGTTTTCTTTCACTCTGGCGATAAGGCCCGTATGCTCCTTCTTTTAAAGGGCTTTCATCGGGTGTAAGTCCACACCATTTCAAACACTCAAAAATATATTGCTCGGCCCCGACCACATACCGGCCCTGGTCGGTATCTTCAATGCGAAGCACAAAATCTCCCCCGTTCTTACGGGCATACAGGTAATTGTATAAAACCGTGCGTACCCCGCCAAGATGCAGCCCGCCTGTAGGGCTTGGGGCAAAACGAACCCTTATTTTATTAGTCATCCGGCAAAGTTAAGGATCAGTTAATAAGTAAAACGGGCTAATAATAAATGCTTTTAAATACCGTTTATGTAAAGGTTTTACCGATTTTTAAAAAAAATTATGAGGTAGATTAAACTTTTAACTGTTTGTTGTATCTATCTATCATATTAAACACAAAATTAAAAAATTATGAAAAAGACACTCCGGTTGATGATGTTTGCTTTTATAGCGCTTTCGGTAACTTTTACAAGTTGTAAAAAATCTGATACTACAGCTGCTGATAATACTGACCTGG
>JGI24770J26754_10003318_pt1 | contig 10765 bp, 9 predicted proteins | sample LakOneMetagenome_FD_26754 | JGI IMG/M metagenome (IMG submission 26754) | reverse complement strand
GAAGCCCTTGCTGACTTCAGGCGCCCAGCGTCGCGCCAGTTCCTTGATCGTCGACACGTCGAGGTTGCGGTAGTGGAAGAACCGCTCCAGTCGCGGCATCAGCCGGTAAAGAAAGCGCCGGTCCTGGCAGATCGAATTGCCGCACATTGGAGACTTGCCCGCCGGCACCCATTGCACGAGGAATTCCATCGTCAGCGCNTCGGCAGTGGCGATGTCCACNTCGGACTCGATCACGCGCTGCCACAGNCCGGACTTTCGGTGCTGGTTGCGGTTCCAGTCGTCCATCGCCTCGAGCCGCTCCGGCGCATGCCGGATCGCGAACTCCGGTCCGTCGGCNAGCGGGTTGAGATCCTTGTCGGTGACGACCGTCGCGATCTCCAGGATCGAGTCGTTGTCCGGATCGAGTCCGGTCATCTCCAGATCGATCCAGATCAGGTTGTTCTCGTCCGGCGTTCGCATGCGTGCATCCCAGATCGTATGGCGTTGCAGTCTAGGCAAGCCGTGGCCAGTTGGAAACCCTGCGCTATGCTGCGGCCGATGACGCAGACCTTCCTCTGGCACGACTACGAAACCACCGGCGCCGACCCGCGCCGCGACCGCCCCGCCCAGTTCGCTGCGATCCGCACGACGCTGGATCTGCAAGAGGTCGGCGAACCGGTCTCGATCTTCTGCCAGCCGGCGCCCGATGTGCTGACCCATCCGGTCGCCTGCCTGATCACCGGAATCACGCCGCAACAGATGCAGCGCGACGGCGTGATCGAAGCGGAGTTCGCCGCGCGCGTGAACGAGCAAATGGCCGAGCCAGGCACCTGCAACGTCGGCTACAACTCGTTGCGTTTCGACGACGAGATCACACGCAACCTGCTCTACCGCAATTTCCATGACCCCTACGAGCGTGAATGGAAGGACGGCAACTCGCGTTGGGACCTGATCGACCTTGCACGCATGAGCTATGCGCTGCGACCAGACGGGATCGAATGGCCGCGTCGCGACGATGGCAGCCCCAGCTTCCGCCTCGAGCACCTGGCCGCCGCGAACCGCATCGCACAGGCGCGAGCGCACGACGCGGTCTCCGATGTGGAGGCCCTGATCGGCCTCGCGCGCCTGCTGCGCCTGCGCCAGCCGAAGCTGTGGCAGTTCTACTTCGATCTGCGTCGCAAGCAGCGCGCGTTCGAACTGCTCGACGTTGCGCGCATGACGCCCCTGCTGCATGTCTCCTCGCGCTATCCGGCCATCCGCGGCTGCATTGCGATCGTCGCGCCGCTGGCGCAGCACCCGACCCAGCCGAACGCGGTGATCGCCTATGACCTTGGCGTCGACCCGGGCCCGCTGCTCGAACTCGATGCCGAACAGATCGCCGACCGCGTGTTCACGCCACGCGCCGACCTGCCCGAGGACGTCGAACGCATTCCGCTGAAAGCGATCCACGCGAACCGCTCGCCGGCGATCGCCCCCATGAGCGCATTGAAGGGCGCGGACCCGGCGCGCATCGCACTGGAACCGGAGCGTGCATTGGCCAACCTCGAACGCCTGCGGGGCGTCGAAGGCCTCGGCGAAAAACTCCAGCGCGTGTTTGCGAGCGGTCAAACGCACACCGCCGCGCTCGATCCGGAGCTGGCGTTGTACGACGGCTTCCCGTCCGACGCGGACAAGCGCCTGTTCCGCATGGTGCGCGAAACGCCGCCGGAGCAGCTCGGCTCACGTGCATTTCCGTTTCGCGACGCACGCTACGTGGAGCTGCTGTTCCGCTACCGCGCGCGCAATTGGCCGGAAACGCTCGATCCAGCCGAACGCGAACGCTGGGACGAATTGCGCCGCCGCCGGCTCGATACCGCATCCCCGCTGACGACCATCACGCGCGAGGAAAGTCTCGCGCTGATCGGACGCATGCGCGTGAATCCTGCGACGCTGCCGGCACAGGTTCCGCTGCTCGATGCGCTCGAAAGCTGGGCGCGCGGACTGCTGTAGTGTGTCGGCCCTCGGCCGTCAAGCCATCGCGGCTACCGCCGCTCCTACAATAGCCCCTCCCAGCCTGGACCTCCGCCTTGTCCACCACCTATTTCTCCCCGGCAACCTTCANGTTCCTGCGCGATCTCGCCAGGAACAACAACCGCGCGTGGTTCGCCGCGAACAAGCCGCGTTACGAGGACGTGCTGCGCCAGCCGTTCCTGCGCCTGATCGGCGATCTTGCGGCGCCGCTCGCGAAGATCAGCGCGCACTACNTCGCCGATCCGCGGCCGCAGGGCGGATCATTGTTCCGCATCCATCGCGACACGCGCTTCGCCAACGACAAGACGCCGTACAAGACCTGGGCGGGCGCGCGATTCGCGCACGCGCGCCGGCGCGAGATCGAGGCGCCATCGTTCTACCTGCACATCCAGCCCGGCGACTGCTTCGCGGGCGGNGGCATCTGGCATCCCGAACCGGCGACGCTGAAGAAGATTCGCGCATTCCTCGAGGAGAATCCGGCCGCGTGGAAGAAGGCGGTGCACACNAAGGCGTTTCGCGAACGGTTCGAGTTCTATGGCGAAAGCCTCACGCGTCCGCCCCGCGGCTTCGATCCCGCACACGAACTGATCGAAGACCTCAAGCGCAAGAACTTCGCGACCGGCCAGTCGTTCACCGATGCGGTCGCCTGCTCGGACGAGCTGCATCCACGCATCGTCGACACGTTCAAGCGCGTGGCGCCGATGGTCGACTACCTGTGCGCCGCGGTCGAGCTCGAATTCTGATGCATNGCCTGCGCGGGACCATGCACCGCACCGTCGCGCCTGAATGACCAGCGCGACGATACCCGCGCGCCGCCTCGCCGGGTTTTACCTCGCCTACTTCGCCGCGCTTGGCGCGTTCTCGCCNTACTGGAGCCTGTTCCTGAAGGCGCGCGGACAGGATGTCGCGGCGATCAGCGTGCTNATGAGCCTGTGGTACGGCACGCGCATCGTCGCTCCGAGNGCGTGGAGCTGGCTCGCCGGTCGGTCGCCGCGGCCGATCCACTGGCTGCGTGGCGGCTGCGTGCTCGTCCTCGGCAGCTTCCTGCTGTTCCTGCTGCCGCTCGGTTTCCATGGCCTGTTTGCCGCGATGTGCGTGTTCTGTTTCGCCTGGAACGCAGTGTTGCCACAATTCGAAGCGCTGACGCTGTCGCACCTCGGCGCGCGCAGCGANCGCTATGGCCGCATCCGCGTCTGGGGCTCGATCGGCTTCATCGCGATCGTCGNCGGTTTCGGCTTCGCCCTCGACCGCCTGTCGATCNACTGGCTGCCGTGGTTGATGCTGCCGCTGTACGTCGGCCTCGTCGCGNGCAGCTTCGCGAACGACTACGGNGCTTCGGCACGGACGCCGNTCCACGGCGGCGGCGCGACGTTCNGCACNCAACTGCTGCAGCGCGAGGTCATCCTGTTCTTCGTCGTCGCCCTGCTCGCGCAGGTTTCGTTCGGACCGTACTACACNTTCTTCTCCCTCTACCTTGAACACCACGGCTATCGACCATCCACGCTCGGCGCGTACTGGGCCATCGGTGTCGCCGCNGAAATCGCCTTGTTCTTCGCTGCGGCATGGATTTTTTCGCGACTGGACGCGCGCAAGGTGTTGTTGTTCGCGTTGGTGTCGGCCGCACTCCGCTGGTGGGTCACCGCCCTGCTGCCGGAAAACGTTCCGTTGATGGTGCTCGCCCAGACCACGCACGCACTCAACTTCGCCGCGTTCTTCGCCGCCTGCATGCAGTTGCTGGTGCGCTGGTTCCCGGGGCCTGCCAATGCGCATGCGCAAGGCATCTTCTACGGTTTCTCCTCGGGCCTCGGCGGCGTGCTCGGCGCCTGGCTGGCGGGCTCGTTGTGGCACGTCGATGAAGGGCGCGCCGCCTTCCTCGCTGCCGGCGCGGTCGCCGCGTTCGCGGCGGCGCTGTGCGCGCTTTCCCTGCGCGGGCCGATACGCGGCCCGGCCTGAATCCGGACATTGCTGCACCTGCAGATTGACGCGGGGTTTCCACAACGATACCTTCGTCAATACGCATCCGTACGGAGCTGGGGAGAGCCCCGTGCGGCCAGCGTTTTTCTCCGTTAACGCTCCGGTTCGTCACTGACGACCGCAGGGACGCGTTGCGCCACGATGATCCGCGGGCCCGATTCGACTGCACGCCCTGCCGTGCGGTCGTTGGGAGAGGACATGCTACGCATCGCCTTCGCGCTGTTGCTCGCAGCAGCCGCCAGCAACGCCTACGCGGCCACCGCCACCACCGGCGTCGCCTTCGTACATGGCACCGGCAGCCAGACCGACGCCTACAACGACTACTGGCAGCCGACGATGGTCAACAACGTCAGGAACGGCCTGGTCAACCGGAACAACTACGTCGTCATCAACTGCGATTTCAGCCAGTACATGTGGGACAGCCGCGCCGCCGGGTGCCTCGCCACGCAACTGACGAGTTTCCTCGCCACGCACAACGTCACCGACCTCGTCGTCATCACGCATTCGAACGGCGGCAACGTGATGCGCTGGATCCTGTCGAACCCGACCTACGACAGCCGCTATCCCGCGATCATCAGCAAGGTGCGCTGGGTCAATGCGCTGGCACCATCCAGCGCGGGCACGCCGCTCGCCGACGCCGTCATCGCGGGCAACGTGTTCGAGAACGCGCTCGGCTGGCTGCTCGGCTACCAGAGTGACGCCGTGCGCCAGCAGCAGCGCAGCTGGATGGCCTACTACAACCAGAACAATCTCTATGGCACGGCCGGTCGGCCGGCGCTGCCGAAGGGTTTTTGGGACGTGATCGGCAGCGATGTGGAGACCGCGGTATGGGACTCTGACAGCTATTGCGGCGGCTACTCGTTGAATGTCGGCCTCGAAGTCACCCAGGCCTGGCTGTCGAGTTGTTCCGATGGATTCATCGAATGCACCAGCGCTGCCGCCGCGGGCCGGGTGTGGTTCTACGACACCGCACGCATGGCTGGCGGCGAACCGCTCAGCCACAACCAGAGCCGGCGCGCGTGCTTCGGCCTTGACACCATCCTGCGCAACGACCTGTGAGGAAAACGACCATGCACAGCCACAAGCAGCGTCCACTCTCCCGCGCGGTCGCAATCACCCTCCTCGGCAGCCTCGCGTTCGCAGGCAACGCATTCGGCGCGCAGGCATTGCGCCTGCTCGCGCGTACGACGAACGATGAGGTTCCGGCAGCCCTGAGTACACCGGCATCCGGCAAGCTCGCCACCGCGCATCTCGATCGCGCGCCCGTCGCGGTTTCGTGGGCACTCGATGCAACCCAGGCGCTCGATGCGCGTCCGCAGGCATTCACCAGCGAGAGCCGCGAATACTGGATCGACGCGAGCGAATCCGAAATGCAGGCGGGACTGCCGCTCGCGCTGAGCGCGGCTGGCGCGGTGATCCGCATCAGCCCGCACGGCGGCGCGACCCGCTCCGCAATCGCGATTTCCGATGTGCAGCTCAGCGTCGCCGGGCGTCGCCTCGACAATGCGGACGCGCTGCGCGGCCTCGCCAGCGAAGACGAATTGCGCGCCGCCGGCATGGACGCCGCAAGGGAGTGTCGCGTTGCGCCTGTCCGATTCAGTCCCGACCGGCAATGTGCGACTCGCACTGCCGAGCGCTCAAGGCAGCTATCTCGTGCATGTGCACGAACCGGCGAGCACGCTCGTGCTCAAGCTCGGCGCGGAGCGTGACAGTGTCGTCGGTACCGAACCGCTGCGCATCCGCGCATCGCTCGCCGGCGCGACGTTGCAGCGCATCGGCGGCATGATCAGTGCGCCGGACGGCTGGAGCCAGGATGTCTCGTTCGCCCGCCAGGCCGATGGCAGCTACCTTGCCAGCGTCACACCGGACCTCGGCCACGCCGGCGGTCCCGGACTGTGGGAAGTGCACGCGTTCGCAGTCGCGGGTGGCAAGCTCGCGGTTCCGCGCGACGCGCGCACGGCGTTCGCGGTGAACGTGCCGGTCGCGCGTTTCGATGGCACCGTCACACGCAACGACAGCGCCGGCCAGCGCGAGCTCGCATTGCGCGTCGGCGTCGAGACCGCCATCGCGAGTCGTTACCAGGCGTCCGCGGTGCTGTACGGCACCGGTGCGGACGGCCAATTGCATCCGGCGGCGATCGCGCAATCGGCAGCCTGGCTCGAACGCGGCAAGGGTGGACTCGAGCTGCGCTACGATGCGGCCAGCCTTGCGACCGCACTCGGTTCGCCGTGGGAACTGCGCGACCTGCGCCTGACCAACCAGGCCGACATGGGCGTGATCGAACGGCGTGAGCGCGCGCTCGTGCTGCCCTGANCCTGCTCGAAGGCATGGACGCGTAGGGCGGTACGCGCAAGCGCGTGCCGCCGACAAATGCCTCGCGGAAGCATGGCGGGCCTCGCGCTTCGCGCTCGACCCGCCCTACGCGTCGGCAAATCCGAACGCGAGCACGTCGCCAATGTCGTCGGTACCTGCCAGGCACATCAGCAGGCGCTCGATGCCGAGCGCCACGCCGGCGCATGCGGGCATCGCTGGCAGTACCGCAAGCAGGCGCTGGTCGAGCGGAATCGTGCGTTGCCCGCGCNNGCGCCTGCGCGCATTGTCGTTCTCGAAGCGCGCGCGCTGTTCGACGGCGTCGGTCAGCTCGTGGTAACCGTTCGCGAGTTCATGCGGACCGAGATAGAGTTCGAAGCGTTCCGCGACCGGGAAATCGCCGGCTCGAATGCGCGCGAGGGCGGCCTGCGTCGATGGAAAGTCGCGCACGACGGTAATCCGATCGTGCGGAAAGGCCGGCTGCAGCCGGTGCGTGATCAGGAGGTCGAGCCAGTCGTCGCGACCGAGTCCATCGCCTTCGATCCGCACGTCCGCGAGCGGCGCGCGCAATGCATCGATCGGGGCCGTGAACGGATCGATGCCGAGCCCATCGACGAACAGCTCGCGATACGTGCAGTGCACGATCTCGGCTCGATGGCCGAACGCACCCAGCGCAGCGAGCACGAGGTCCACCGTCTCGTCGATCAGGCGCAGGTGATCCCAGCCCACGCGGTACCATTCGAGCATCGTGAACTCGGGATTGTGGCGCCGCCCCGCTTCGCCATCACGGAACACGCGCCCAAGTTCGTAGCAGTCGCCGATGCCTTCGGCGAGCAGGCGCTTGAGCGGAAATTCCGGCGACGTGCGCAGCCAGCGCTCGCGCGAGCCGCCGTCGACGCGTCCCGAAAAATTCGTGACGAAGCTTTCGATATTGGGCTCGGTGTTGCCCGCTTCGGAAAGGATCGGTGTCTCGACTTCGAGCACGCCGCGCTCGGCAAAGAATGCGCGGATCAACGCGTACGTTCTTGCGCGCAATTGGAACGCCGCACTTCGCGCCGCCTCAGCCATCGTGCCTGCCGAGAAAATCGAGCAATGCCTGCTCATCCCAGATCTCGACGCCAAGCTCCTGCGCCTTGTCGAGTTTCGACCCCGCTTCCGTACCGGCGACGACGAAACTGGTCTTCTTCGAAACACTGCCGGCGACTTTCGCGCCGAGTCGTTCGAGTTTTTCCTTCGCCTCATCGCGGCTGAGCGCCGCCAGCGTCCCGGTCAGTACGACGGTGCGGCCGTCGAGCGGGCCGGCAGTCTGTTCCGACACGGCCGGCATCGACGAAAGCAGGCGCGCGCGCACATCGGCACAACGCATGAGCAGCGCCCTGCCTTCGCTGCTTTCCAGCCAGTCGCGCACAGCGAGCGCCGATTCCTCGGGCAGGCCGGCAGCGGACAATGCTGCCACGTCGGCATCGAGCAGCGTATCGATCGTTTCGAATGCAACGGCCACCTGCTCGGCGCGCTTTGCCGTCAGCTTCGGTATCTCGGCCTGCGCCAACACCTCTGCAAGACCCAGCGACGTCGCGAGCTTCGACGACGGCTGATGTTCGTCCGAAATCTCCACGCCGCCTGCGAGCAGGTCGTCGATCACCCGCTGGTTGCCGGGTTGCTGGAAGAACGCGTCGACCGCGCGCGCGACTTCGCCGCCGATGTCGGGCACGAGCTTCAGGATCGGCCACGGCAGGTGGCGGATCGATTCGAGTTCGCCGAACCAGGTCGCGAGTGCCTTGGCCGTGCTCTCGCCGACATGCTCGATGCCGAGCGCGTACAGGAAGCGCGCGAGCGTCGCCTTGCGGCTGTGCGCGATCGCATCGAGCAGGTTCTCCGCCCACTTCGTGGCGACCTTGCCGGCCTTGGCCCCGCCCTTGAGCGCATGTGCGGGCGTGGTGCCGTCGCGCTCGTCGGCGCGGCGNTTCATCTCGAGCAGGTCGTCGAGGGTGAGGCGATACAGGTCGGCCACCGATTTCACGTAACCGAGATCGCCGAGGTCCTCGATGTAGCGCTCGCCGAGGCCGTCGATGTCCATCGCCCGGCGCGAGGCGAAGTGGAAGAACGCCTGCGTGCGTTGCGCCGCGCAGGTCAGTTCGCCGGTGCAGCGCGCGACCGCTTCGCCCTCCTCGCGCACGATGTCNGATCCGCAGATCGGGCAGTGCGTCGGCATCCGCCACGGCCGCGCNCCGGCGGGGCGATGCTCGAGCACGACGCGCGCGACTTCCGGGATGACATCGCCGGCGCGGCGCACGATCACGGTATCGCCGACGCGCACGTCGAGGCGCGCGACCTGGTCGGCGTTGTGCAGGGTCGCGTTGGTCACGGTCACTCCGCCGACGAACACCGGCGCGAGTCGCGCAGTTGGCGTCGCCGCGCCGGTGCGCCCGATCTGCACGTCGATTGCGGCGACGGTCGTCTGCTGCTCCTGCGCCGGGAACTTGTGCGCTATCGCCCAGCGCGGCGTGCGCCCGACGAAGCCGAGCTCGCGCTGCGCGGCGAGATCGTCGAGCTTGTAGACGACGCCGTCGATGTCGAACGGCAGCGCATCACGTTGCGTACCGATGCGGCGGTAGTAGTCGAGGCAGCCCTGCGCGCCGNGAGCCGTCGACGCGAGCTCGCTCACCGGGAAACCCCAGTCGCGCAGCGTGCGCAGCACCGCGGAATGCGAATTCGGCAGGTCGGCGCCTTCGACGACGCCAAGCGCATACGCGTAGAACGACAGCGGCCGTTGCGCGGTGATGCGCGGGTCAAGCTGGCGCAGGCTGCCAGCCGCGGCATTGCGCGGATTGACCAGCGGCTTGATCGCGCCGTCGGAAGCGCGCGCCTTCTCGTTCCAGGCCTCGAAGCCGGCACGCGGCATGTAGACCTCGCCNCGCACTTCGAGCACCGCAGGCCAGTCCTTGCCGCGCAAGCGCAGCGGCACGTCCTCGACCTTCCCGCTGCGCAAGCGCAGCGGGATGGCCTTGATCGTGCGCAGGTTGGCGCTGACGTCCTCGCCTTCTTCACCGTCGCCGCGCGTGGCGCCCCGCACGAATACACCGTTTTCGTAACGCAGGCTGATCGCGAGGCCATCGAACTTCGGTTCGACCGAGAACAGCGCATCCGACACGCCCAGGCGCTGCTCGATCCTGCGCACGAAATCCTTCACCTCGTCGTCACTGAAGGCATTGCCGAGCGACAGCATCGGGATCTCGTGACGGACCTTGGCGAATGCGCCGGACGGTGCGGCGCCCACGCGCTGCGTCGGCGAATCCGGCGTGGCGAGCGCAGGATGTTCCGCCTCGATCGCCTCCAGCTCGCGCATCAAGCGGTCGTATTCGATGTCGGCGATATCCGGCTCGTCGAGCACGTGGTAACGGTAGTTGGCTTCATCGATGCGCGCGCGCAGCTCGGCGGCGCGGCGGGCGGGGTCGGCGTGGGTGGCGGTCATGCGGTCGATTTTAGCGGCTTGCCGCACGGCGGCGTGACGATGGCGGCCCGGTCACGGCAAACTGCGCGACAAATCCGCGCGAGGACACCACGATGGCGAAGAAGGGCTGGGCCGCGTTTCCGCATCCGGACAAGGGCTTCGACTACGCCGGCGACAAGCTCGCCAAGGCGTGGAAGGACCTGCATGCCGGCGATCAGGAGCCGTTCCCGGACGAGAAGCACGTCGCCGCCCTGCTCAAGGCCAACCCCAAACTCGGCAAGGATGCGAAAGCGATCGCGGGCGAGCTGCAGGATGCGTGGCGTGCATTCCACCGCGGCGATTTCCAGCAGGCGTACGAGGCCGGCGTCGCGCTGAAGGCGCTCGGCGCTTCCGTCGCGGTGAAGGCGGGCGGCATCCACGCGACCTACCTGCTCGACGACGACAAGGCGAAGACGGCGCGCTACGAAGAACTGATCGGACTCGCCGAGGCAGCCGTCGCCGCACTGCCGTCCGAAGCGAACAGCCACTACCGCCGCGCGTTCGCGATCGGGCGGCTCAGCCAGACCATCTCGATCACCAAGGCGCTCGCGCAGGGGCTCGCCGGCAAGGTGCGCGAATCGCTCGATGCGACGCTGGAGCGCGCGCCGAAGCACGCCGAGGCGGAAACCGCACTGGGCCTCTACCACGCGGAGATCGTCGGCAAGGTCGGCGGCATGCTCGCCAAGCTCACCTACGGCGCGAGCGCCACCGAAGCCGAGAAGCATCTCAAGCAGGCGTTGAAACTGACCCCGGCCTCGCCGATCGCCTGGGTCGAATACGGCAACGGCCTGCTCCTGCTGCATGGCGACAAACGCGAGGACGAAGTCGCCGAAGCCTGGGACAAGGCGGCGAAACTGAAGCCGCGCGACGCGATGGAAGCGCTCGACGCTGGTTGGGCCCGCGAGCAGATCGAGTAGCGCATTCGCCCCCGTTTCGATGCAACGCCGCATGGCCGGCGTTGCCGATCCTGTTAGGATCATCGGTTTGCGGAGAGTCGAGTTC
>JGI24770J26754_10003313_pt1 | contig 10781 bp, 9 predicted proteins | sample LakOneMetagenome_FD_26754 | JGI IMG/M metagenome (IMG submission 26754) | reverse complement strand
TATAGACGACCGGTCTATTTTTTGGCAAACTCTCTTCCCATGAACACTCGTCACGACAACACGCGCCAACACATTCTCGAAACCGGGCACCGGATCATCGCCGGCAAGGGCTTTTCGAGCGTTGGCCTGAACGAGATTCTGAAAACTGCCGGGGTGCCTAAAGGTTCGTTCTATCACTACTTCGAATCCAAGGAGCAATATGGCCAGGCCTTGCTTCAGGACTATTTTGAATACCGGCTTGTCGCGATGGAAGCCCTGCTCGGCGCGGTAGGCCCATCGGGACGGGAGCGCCTGATCGGCTACTGGCAACAGTGGCTGGATTCGCAGTGCGATGAATGTACCGACCAGAAATGTCTGGTAGTCAAACTGGCCGCGGAAGTCGCCGACTTGTCCGACGCCATGCGCCTGACCTTGCGTGACGGAACAGATCGTGTGATCGCCCGGATTGCCCGGGTCATCGACGATGGCATTGCGGATGGCTCCCTGCCAGCACTTGACGCCTTGCCGGTTGCCCAAACGCTGTATCAACTCTGGCTCGGTGCCAGCCTGATCGGCAAATTGCACCGGAACCGCAAGTCACTGGAAAACGCGATGGGTTTCACCATGAAACTGCTATCGCCCTGAATACGATGACGTCAAGCGGCCGCATTTTGATCGCGGCCTATTTTTAGCCCACTTTGATAGACGACCGGTCTAATCTTACAAAACCCTGCCTTCAAGGAGACTCACCATGACTTCCCTCTTCGACCCCATCAAGATCGGCGACATCGCCCTCGCCAACCGCATCGTCATGGCGCCGCTGACGCGCAACCGCGCCATCGCGGGCAATGTCGCCGGCCCGCTGACCGTGGAGTATTACCGCCAGCGCGCCAGCGCCGGCCTGATCATTTCGGAAGCCAGCCANATCAGCCCGACGGCGCAGGGCTACCTCGACACCCCGGGCATCCATTCGCCGGAGCAGATCACCGGCTGGCGCCAGGTAACGGATGCCGTGCATGCGGCAGGTGGCAAGATCGTGCTGCAGCTCTGGCACGTCGGCCGCATTTCCCACACCTCTCTGCTGCCGGCAGGCGAAGCGCCTGTTTCCTCTACCGCAAAAGCCGCGGAAGCGATGACCTACACGGCTGAAGGTTTCGTTCCGGTTTCCACGCCGCGCGCCTTGCGCGATGACGAAATTCCCGGCCTGGTAGCCGACTACCGCCACGCCGCCCGCAATGCCATTGAAGCCGGTTTTGATGGCGTTGAAGTGCATGCCGCCAACACCTACCTGATCGAGCAGTTCCTGCGCGACAGCGTCAATGACCGCAGCGGCCCGTACGGTGGCAGCATCGCCAACCGTGCCCGCCTGTTGGTGGAGGTCATGCAGGCCGTGACCGATGAAATTGGCGCGGGCCGCACCGGCATTCGCCTCAGCCCGATGACCACGTTCACCGCGCCGCTCGACAGCGATCCGCAGGCGCTCTACGGCTACGTCGTCGAAAAACTGGCCCCGCTTGGGCTNGCCTACCTGCACGTCATCGAAGGCGAAACCGGCGGAACGCGCACNCCGGAAGGCAAGGCTTTCGATTACGAAGCCCTGCATCGCNGCTACCCCGGTGCGTGGATGGTCAATAACGNCTACTCCCGCGAACTGGCCGTTGAAACGGTAGCCAGCGGCAAGGCAGATCTGGTGGCCTTTGGCCGCCCCTTCATCAGCACGCCGGACCTCGTCCGCCGCCTACACGAGGACAAGCCCTTGAACGAACTGCGCGCCAACCTGCTCTATGGCGGTGGCGCCGAGGGCTACACCGATTACCCGGCATTGGCCGACTAGTCGCCCTTCCACCATGGCCGCGACCGGGATTTCCCGGCACGGCCCCTACGCCAAAACCTCATGTCCTCATATCGCCGCTGGTTACCTGCACTTGCCTTGGTCGTACTCTCGCTCACCTGGGGCTACACTTGGGTGGTGGCCAAACACGGGCTCGTTTACGCACCGCCTTTTGCCTTTGCCGCCGAGCGCTGCGTGGGCGGCGCATTGTCATTGATCGTCGTGCTCAAGNTGATGGGACGCCCGTTCAAGCTGGTCGCCCCGTGGCAAACACTGNGCATCGGTCTGACGCAGGTAGCCGGCTTCATGGTTTTCCAGACCTGGGCACTGGTCGAAGGCGGCCCCGGCAAGACGGCGGTACTGATTTTCACGATGCCGATCTGGACGCTGCTGATGGCCTGGCCCATTCTCGGCGAACGTATTCGTGGCAAGCAATGGCTGGCGGCGGCAAGTACGCTGACCGGCCTGTTGTTGATCATTGAGCCGTGGGACATGCATGCCAGTCTGTTCAGCAAATTCCTCGGCTTGATGGCGGCCCTGTGCTGGGGAACCGGCACCATCCTGATCAAGCGCCTGCGCTCGACGACTCCGGTCGACTTGCTGACGCTGACAACCTGGCAAATGGCGCTTGGCGCGGTGCCGCTGGTCTTGCTCGCACTGGTGGTGCCGGAGCAGCCGACCCACTGGACACCCTCTTTCATCGGCATTCTGGCCTTCATGTCAGTGGCCAGCACCGCACTGTGCTGGTGGTTGTGGATTTATATTCTGGACCGCGTACCGGCCTGGGAAGCGAGCCTTTCCGTGCTTGGCACGCCGGTGGTGGCCATCCTCTCGTCGCGCTTGACTTTCGGCGAGGAATTCAAGGCCCTCGAAATCGCCGGGATATTGCTCATTGGCGGGGGCCTGGCGCTCCTGTCTTTACTCAGTTGGGCAGCCAGTCGCCGTCTTCCACCAGCCGCCAACCCTGTTCTGGAGCAGCCATGACCCCCCTGCAAGAAACCCGGCTGTCGATGCTGGACCTCGTGGCTGTCCGCGAAGGTGGCACGATTGCCGACGCGCTGGCCATTGCGCGCGACACCGCCCGGCACGTCGAACAGCTCGGCTTTACCCGCTACTGGGTGGCCGAACATCACAACATGCCGGGGATTGCCAGTTCGGCCACGGCCGTGCTGGTNGGCTACATCGCCGGNGCAACCCGCCACATTCGCGTCGGCTCGGGCGGCATCATGTTGCCCAATCATGCCCCGCTGGTCGTCGCCGAGGCCTTTGGTACGCTGGCTGAAATCTATCCCGGCCGCATCGACCTTGGCCTGGGCCGCGCCCCGGGAACGGATCATATGACCATGCGCGCNCTGCGCCGCGACCGCATTGAGACCGAAGCCGATTTCCCGCGCGACGTGGCTGAGCTGCAGCGCCTGCTCGGCCCCCGTCAGCCGGATCAACAGGTTATTGCCGTGCCGGGCAATGGCACCGAAGTGCCGATCTGGCTGCTCGGCTCCAGTCTGTTTTCGGCCAGACTCGCCGCCGAGCGCGGCTTACCGTATTCCTTCGCCTCACACTTCGCGCCTGCCATGCTGCTGCAGGCGCTTGAAATCTATCGTCGCAACTTCCGCCCATCGGACAAGCTCGCCAAGCCGTATGTGATGATCGGCGTACCGGTCATTGCTGCCGAAAACGACGCGGAAGCAGACTATCTGGCCAGCAGCACCTATCAGCGCGTGTTGGGCATCCTGCGCGGCGACCGCCGCCCCTTGCCACCGCCGGTCGCCGATTTCCTGGCCAACCTGCATCCGCAGGAACGTTCGGCCATCGGAGATTTCCTCGGTGCGGCAGTGATCGGCGGGCCCGAGTCCGTACGCGACGGACTGCTGGCCTTGAAAAATGCCACCCAGGCCGATGAGATGATTCTGGTCAGCGATATTTTCGACCCGGCCCTGCGCCTGCGCTCACTTGAATTGACCGCGCGCTTTTTCGCACCATGAACAACTGACTGGCGATAGCCAGACGATGCCAAAGGAGACTAGCAATGCCGCATACTTTCGAGTTCAGTTACCACAACCCGACGCAGATTCACTTTGGGCCGAACAGCTTTGCCAAGCTCGCTGATTTAATCCCGCGTGAAGCCACCGTACTGCTGCTGTACGGCGGCGGTTCGATCAAGCAGAACGGCATCTACGATCAGGTCACGCAGGCGCTGGGAGGGCATACCGTGGTCGAATTTGGCGGCGTCGAACCCAATCCGACACTCGAAACACTGACTGCTGCGGTCAACCGGGCAAAAGCGCAAAAAATCGAATTTATCCTGGGCGTTGGCGGCGGCTCGGTTGCCGATGGCGCCAAATTCATCGCCTGTGCAGCGCTCTACGAGGGCGATGGCTGGGACATCGTCAGCGGCAAATACGTACCGCGCCAGGCATTGCCCGTCGGTATCGTGCTGACCCTGCCGGCGACCGGCTCCGAATCAAATGCCGGCGCCGTCGTTACCCGCAAGGCCACGCACGAAAAGCGAGTCTTCTATGTGGCACCAGCGCGCCCACGCTTCGCTATCCTCAACCCGGACGTGATGGCCAGTCTGCCCGACCGTCAGCTGGAAAACGGTGTGGTCGACGCCTTCGTCCACGTCTGTGAGCAATACCTGACCTACCCGGTTGGCGCGCTGGTTCAGGATGGCTATGCCGAAGCGGTGATGAAAGCCCTGACAATGCTGGCCAAGACCTTCGACCAGCGCCAGACAACCAGTTGGCGGCAGAACATGATGTGGGCCGCCAATCAAGCCTTGTGCGGGGTCATCGGCCTCGGCGTGCCGGTGGACTGGGCAACACACCGGATGGCCGTCGAATTGACGGCGCTGTATGGCATCGACCACGGACGCACCTTGTCAATCATCCAGCCCTGGCTACTACGCGAGCTGATCGAGGCCAAGCGCGCCAAACTGGAGCAGATGGGTCGCCAAGTCTTTGGCCTGAACCAGCCCAGTGCCGAAGAGACCATCGCGGCCATCGAGGCCTTTTACCGCAGCTTGAACATGCCGGTGCATCTGTCTGATACCGACGTCAACGATCCCGACGCGGCAACCCACGTCATGCAGGCGCTGCGCGAACATGGCAATGCCGCACTCGGTGGTCATGCCGAACTGGACGACGCCAAGACAGAACGGATCATTCGCGCTGCCTGCGCCGTTCGCTCAGCCACGGCGAACTGAAGCACGCAATTTTGGCCATGCCGAATCAATGCTGTGGTGCTATGCTGAACCGCGTGTCGACTGTGATCATCCGATAACCCAGACGGAAGGAATCATTCACCATGCTGACCCCGACTCAAAAGCAGACCGCGCAATCGATCGTCAATCTTTTTGAAACCGGCGTTGTTCTTGGCGACTACGGCAGCGTCACCGTGATCCCCGGCGATACCGGACATCTCACCTTCGGGCGCTCACAAACGACGCTGGGCTCGGGCAATCTGCTGGACCTGCTGCAACGCTATTGTGGCAATCACGGCGCCCGCTTCGGCCATCGACTGGAACGCTGGTTGCCGCGGTTTGAAGCCAGCGATATCGCACTGGATAGCGAACTCCGGCTACACAATCTGCTCCGTGCCACGGCCGATGACCCGATCATGCGTGAAACGCAGGACATGTTTTTTGACGATGTCTACTGGCAACCGGCCGCGCGCAATGCCGCCAACCTCGGCATCACCTCGCCACTGGGCGTCACCGTGGTCTACGACAGTACCGTGCATGGTTCGTGGAAAGCGATACGTGACCGTACCATCGGAAAAGCCGGGAGCCTGAGCGCACTGGGCGAGAAAAACTGGATCAAAGCGTACGTCAATACCCGCCACGCCTGGCTGAGCACGCATCCGCGCAGCGATCTGCGCAAAACGGCCTACCGCATGGAGGCCTTTCAGCGACTGATCGATCAAGGCTACTGGGGCCTGGAACTTCCGCTGGTCATCCGTGGTGCCGAAATTTCAATGAGCTCGCTGCGCGCCATACCGCCCGGCTGCTACGATGGACCGCATCCGGGCACCCGCAGCATTACCTTGCAAACGCCACTGGCGCGCGGACTGGACGTGCGGCTGCTTCAACTCGGCATGTCGGATAACGGCATTGCCATCAAGGCCGACGGCATATTCGGTCAAACCAGCGTGATTCTGCTCAAGAAATATCAGGCCAGCGCAGGTATCCCGGCAACCGGCGTAGCAGAACCCGCATTGATTACCAGTCTCGCCGATCAAAGCTAAACGACGCACGGCGACATGGCTGTCGCCGAGTTGCCTTACCCTTCGGAACGGATGCTATCCACCGGCAGTGGCGGTTGTGGCCGACTGATGACGTAGAGAACCACCGTGCAAGCGCCCAGGAATGCGACGCTGGCAAGTGCGCTTGGCACCCAGGAATCTGCCAGACCGCGTGCCATCCACAACCAGACAAACAGGGCAAAAGCCGGCAAAGCCAGCAGCGCACAAAATGCCGCGGTCGCCAATGCAACTTTTTGGCCGATATGCCGTTTCAATTCGCTCATTCGACTTCCTCTACCATTAGCCAGATTGAGCGATTGTCACGCGCATCGCTGCTTGAAAGACTGAGCGCGCCGCCCTGATTGCCGCTGGCCTGACGGCCACTGCCGCCCAGCTCTATCCATTCACCGAGTCGTCCGGAAACCGTCGTTGATAGACTTTGGCTGTTGATGCTGCCATAACCGCCCTGGCTGGCCGACTGCTGGCTGATATCGAGTGTCACCCGACGGCCATTGAGCCGGGGCGTAGCATAAAAGCCGCGGCCGACATCCTGATACACCACCGTTTCATTGATCACCACGCCGCCTGGTCCGATCATCACTTGTCGCATCGGAATCGGCAGCGAGCGACCAACCTGGATGAATGCTTGCTCGCCCTCGACGGTCTGGACCATCTGCGCCGCATTCTCGCCGCGCACGCTCTTCGTATCCCAGACACGGGCATCGATGTTGCTGCGGCGGGTACTACCGAGAACAACCTGCCCACTGGCTTCGGCGCCACGCGCGTTTTCTTCGGACTGACGGTTTTGCGACACCCGGATGATCAGGCGCCGGGTCGGCGTATCGATGGCCGCGAGTGCGCGTTTGATTTCCGCCCGATTACGCGGCGAGGCCTTGAGAAAAAGCTGATTGTTCATGCCGGTCAGCGTGCCACCCGGCTCAACGAGCGGCAACAATGTCGGCAAGACCTGATCAACGTTCTTGCTGCGCAGTTCAATAACCTCCAACTGCTGCGCAGCCACCAGGCCAACCCAGAGCGCGATGGCTACGGTCAACAGGAATTTCAGGCCAAATTTCAATTTTTTATCCTCAAGGCGCAACGATGTGCGGCAAGGCCAGATACTCGCGTGAGTTCATTTCGGTCAGACGACTGACGGTACGCATGAATTCGCTGGCCTGCGTGCCTTCGGTGTAGAGCTGTTCGGCAGCACAGTCGGCAGTGATGATCAACTTGACCTTGTTGTCGTAGAAAACATCGACCAGCCAGGTCAGGCGGCGAGCTTCCGATGACTGATGGGAGGTCATTTTCGGGATGTGCGACAGCAAGACGGTATGGTAGGCGCGCGAAATTTCAAGGTAGTCGTTCTGCGAGCGCGGGCCACCGCAGAGGGTACGAAAATCAAACCAGATCACGCCATGGCCGCGGCGCACGGTGTCAATCTTGCGGCCGAGTACGTCGATCTGTCCGCCCTTCTTGCCCTCCTCCCCGGCGACCATGCGGAAATACTCGAGCATTTTTGCCTCGGCCGCATCGTCCGCCGGATGGTGAAANATTTCAACCTGCTCCAACGCACGCAANCGGTAGTCGACGCCCGAATCCACTTCAAACACATCGAGATGCTTCTGCAACAGNGCAATGGTCGGNAGAAAACTCTCACGATGCAGNCCATTCGGATACAGCTTGGATGGNGGGTAATTCGAGGTCATGACGATGATCACGCCGTTNGCGAACAAGCCATCCATCAGGCGCCCGAGAATCATGGCATCGGCAATGTCCGACACATGAAATTCGTCAAAGCAGAGCAGGCGGACNTCCTTGGCAATCGCTTCAGCCAGGCGCAGCATGGGGTCAGGCTCGCCCTTGTANTTTTCCAGATCNCGATGAATCTGCTGCATGAACGAATGAAAGTGCAAACGCTTCTTGCGACGATANGGCACCGCGTCGTAGAAGCAATCCATCAGGAAACTTTTGCCGCGCCCGACCCCTCCCCAGAAATACACCCCCCTCGGCGGCTTGGGTGGCGAGAGCAAGCGCTTGAACGTGCTACCGCGGTCAACTTTAAAAAACAGCAGGTTCGTATAGAGATCCTGCAATGCATTGGCCGCGGTCATCTGCGCCGCATCAGCCACATAACCTCGAGCATCGAGCAAATTCTTATAGGCATCGAGCATACCTTGCGCGGCTACATTCAGTTTTTTATGGGGCATCGCAGCGAGTCTAGGTTNAGGAAAGACGTATTCTGCCAAATAAAAAGGCGGGTGCGTTACCGCAACCCGCCTTTTGCACAGCCGACTGTCTGNTTAGAAGTTCAATGTACGCTTGTCACAAGCCAGNGCCGCTTCATGCACAGTCTCCGACAGGGTCGGGTGAGCGTGACAGATGCGGGCGAGATCTTCCGAAGCGCCACCGAATTCCATCGCGACAACGGCTTCGGCAATGATTTCCGACGCATTGGCACCAATGATATGTACGCCAAGAATGCGGTCGGTATCCTTGCAGGCCAGCATTTTGACAAATCCGGATGGATCACCCATGCCTAGGGCACGACCATTGGCCAAGAACGGCACCTTGCCAGCCTTGTAAGCGATACCATCCGCCTTGAGCTGCTGTTCTGTCTTGCCGACCCAGGCGATTTCCGGCGAGGTATAGATAACCCAGGGAATGGTATCGAAATTGCAATGGCCAGCCTGACCAGCCATCAACTCAGCAACCATGACGCCTTCTTCATGTGCCTTGTGCGCCAGCATCGGGCCGCGCACAACGTCACCGATGGCCCAAACACCCGGCAGGTTGGTCTTGCAATGAGCATCAACATCAACAAAACCACGGGCATCCAGCTTGAGGCCAACAGCTTCGGCATTCAGACCGTCCGTATTCGGCACGCGGCCGATGGAGACGATCAGGCGATCGGCATCCAGCTTCTGCTCCTTGCCATCCTTGTCGGTGTAGGCAATGGANACGGATTTCTTGGTCGCNTTGATGTCGCCAATCTTGACGCCCATCTGGATGTTGAGGCCTTGCTTGGTAAACAGCTTGAGCGCTTCCTTGGCAACGTCAACATCAGCGGCAGCCAGGAAATCAGGCATGGCTTCAAGAACCGTAACCTCAGAACCAACCCGACGCCAGACCGAGCCCATTTCCAGACCGATGACACCGGCGCCGATAATGGCCAGCTTCTTCGGCACGGATTCCTGATTCAGCGCGCCTTCGTTATCCATGACGATTTTCTGGTCGACCGGCAGATTNGGCAGATGGCGTGCCTTGGAGCCNGTAGCGACGATCACCTGCTTGGCCAGCACNTCTTCAGTGCCGACCATGACCTTCCAGAACTCGCCTTCCTTGGCGACAAAAGAACCATGACCCGGCAGGAAGGTAACCTTGTTCTTCTTCAACAGCATCTTGATGCCGCCGGTCAATTGATTGACCACACCATCCTTGCGTGCCTTCATGACCGGCACATCGATGCTGGCCTTGCCCACCTTGATACCTTGTTCCTCGAAACTGTGGCCAGTCTCCTCGAACAAGTGAGAGGTATGAAGCAGAGCCTTGGAGGGAATGCAGCCCACGTTGAGACAGGTGCCACCGAGGCGGGGCTCACCCTTTGGGTCGGCATACGAATTGGATTCGGCACAAGCGGCGGAAAAACCGAGCTGCGAAGCACGAATGGCTGCAATATAGCCGCCGGGGCCACCACCGATAACGAGCACGTCAAATTGCTTGGACATGAATAACCTTTCAGATCTTAAATGTGCAAAAGCGCCAGCCCCCTTTAACGGGGAACTGGCGCCAGGCAACGTCGATTAGACGCCGAGCAACAGGCGCGAAGGATCTTCCAGCGCTTCCTTCATGGTCACCAGACCAAGGACAGCTTCGCGGCCGTCAATGATTCGGTGATCGTAGGACATGGCCAGATAGTTCATCGGACGCACAACCACTTGACCGTTCTCAACCATCGCGCGGTCCTTGGTGGCATGGATGCCGAGGATCGCAGACTGCGGCGGGTTGATGATCGGGGTGGACATCATGGAACCGAAGATGCCGCCGTTGGAGATCGAGAAGGTACCGCCGGTCAGGTCTTCGATGGACAGCTTGCCATCCTTGGCCTTGGCACCGAATTCGGCGATTTTCTTTTCGATTTCGGCGATGCTCATCTGGTCGGCATTACGGATGATCGGTACGACCAGACCACGCGGCGAACCAACGGCAATACCGATGTCGATAAAGCCGTGATAAACGATGTCATTACCGTCGACCGAGGCATTCAGGATCGGGAATTTCTGCAGGGCGGCACAGGCTGCCTTGACGAAGAATCCCATGAAGCCTAGNCGGACACCATGTGCCTTTTCGAACTTTTCGCCGTACTGCTTGCGCAACGCCATCATCGGACCCATGTTCACTTCGTTGAACGTGGTCAGAATGGCGTTGGTTTGCTGAGACTGCAACAGACGCTCAGCGATACGGGCGCGCAGACGAGACATCGGCACACGCTGCTCGGTACGATCACCCAAGGCAACCGCCACCGACGGTGTCGGCATGGCTGCCTTGGCAGCGGCTGGTGCAGCAACCGGGCCAGCCTTCGGCGCAGCAGCAACAGCATCTTCCTTGGTAACCCGTCCACCACGACCAGAACCCGCGACATCCGCCGCAGCGACACCCTTCTCATCAAGAATTTTGCGAGCAGACGGGCTGGCTGTACCAGCCGGAGCCGCAGCGGCAGGCGCCGGTGCGGCGG
>JGI24770J26754_10003309_pt1 | contig 10786 bp, 10 predicted proteins | sample LakOneMetagenome_FD_26754 | JGI IMG/M metagenome (IMG submission 26754) | reverse complement strand
CCAGCCTGGCGGCGGCCGACGTGGCCTTCGAGGAGCAGGTCGAGCGCTTCGCCCTGGCCCCGGCCGCCGAGAACGTGGTGGCGCTGGCGCTGCGCGAGGCCGTCACCAACGTAGTGCGGCATGCCGATGCGAAGCGCTGCAGCGTCTCGCTGGCGCTGGAACACGGCGTGGCGGTGCTGCGCATCGCCGACGACGGCCGCGCGAGGAGCGATGCGGACTTCAAGCACGGCAACGGCTTGACGGGCATGCGCGAGCGCGTGGCCTCGGTCGGCGGCCGGCTGGCGGTGCGCGCGCAGTCGGGCCTCGAACTCGAACTGCGCATTCCTCTTGGGGCAACCGCATGATCCGCATCCTGCTGGCAGAAGACCAGACCCTCGTCCTCGGCGCGCTGGCGGCGCTGCTGCGCCTCGAGCCCGACTTCGAAGTGGCCGGCGCCGCCACCAATGGCCGCGAGGCGCTCGTCCTGTGCGGGACCTTGAAGCCGGACATCGTCCTGACCGACATCGAGATGCCCCTGATGACCGGCCTGGAGCTGGCGGCACGGCTGAAGGAAGACCGTTCGCCGGCGAAGGTGGTCGTGGTGACGACGTTTGGGCGCAGCGGTTACCTGCGCCGGGCGCTGGAGGCCGGCGTGCGCGGCTACCTGCTCAAGGATGCGCCGGTCGATGCGCTGGCCGCCGCGATCCGCGCGGTGCACGGCGGCGGCCGCGCGATCGCGCCCGAACTGGCCATGGAAAGCTGGAGCGGCGGCGCGGACCCGCTCACCGAGCGCGAACGCCAGGTGCTGCGCCTGGCCGGCGAAGGCCGCTCCAGCGCCGAGATCGCGCGCCAGGTGCACCTGTCCGAGGGCACGGTGCGCAACTACCTGTCCGAGGCGATCGGCAAGCTGGGTGCCGGCAACCGGGTCGAGGCCTACCGCATGGCGCGCGACGCCGGCTGGCTGTAGTCGCTCTCGCTCATGGGCTTGGGCCTGGGCTTCGGCGTGTGCATGAGCGGATAGATGAAGGTCATGTAGAGCACCAGCGTGAAGGCCATCAGGAAGCCGCAGATGCGCATCAGGGTGGGGCTGCTGACGCCATGCCAGATTACGGTGGCGCTGGCCGTGAACGGCATCATCATCAGGAGCGCCGCCAGCGAGCGCAGCTCGGGCGAGCGGCGCATGCGATGCCCGGCCAGGCCGATGACGAAATACCCTCCCGCCGCCAGCAGCATCCCGCCCAGCATGACGAAGGGCTCGGCCATGTCGGGCACCAGGTGGGCGATGGAACGCAGCAGCAGGGGCGGATGGATGAGCGCCAGCACGCCCGCAAACAGGCTGAACAGACGAAGATAACGCAAGGCACGCCCCCTCACGATGGGCCGCGCCGGATTCGGAACACTCATCGGTATGCTAATGATCCGAGCTGGACATGTCCCGACGATAGCACACCCACACCCCAATGAGGGTCAGAGTTGAATTGTTTGCCAACTATCCCCGAGATCTGTCCTTCGATCACGAAACATGGCCCCAACTCAGCTGACGCAAAGCTCTTGGCAAATAATTCGACTCTGACCCCAATTGGACTTGCCCTGCTTTCCGGCCGTCAAAATTAGGGTCAGAGTCGAATTGTTGGGTACGGTCTTCAGATCAATTGGCTGAGATAAGGATTAATTGTGCGGTGTCCCTTGGTGCTGCGATATTGGCAAATAATTTAACTCTGACCCCAGTTGGTGGGGTTGGCGGCGGTGGAGGCGGACTTCGCGGGCGCGGATGCGGCGGGGGCTGGGGCCGCGCAGCAGGGGGGAGGCGAGAACGGCCGAGACGATCAGGGTGAAGCCGAGCAGCAGGCCGCTCATCCACAGGGCGGCCGGGGTGGCGCTGCGCCACAGGGCGGCGGCGCCGGCGAGGAAGGGGGCGCACAGCAGCAGGGCGCACAGGCGCTGCAGGGATGGCGTATGGCGGATGCGGTGGCCGGCCAGGGCGATGGTGAAGAAGCTGGCGGCGGCCAGCAGCAGCGCGATCAGCATGCCGGCGGCCGGGACCAGCTCATTCGACGACGCGCCCGTCGGATACAGCATGGCGGGCGGTGCGAGCAGCACCAGGAAGCCGGCCAGCAGGCAGGCAAGACGCAAGAAAAGCATGTGATATTTCCTCGTTACGCAAGAGTTAGCTCAGCAGTAAAGAGTGAAGATATCGGAATGACAAGTTTCCTGGCGCGCAATTGAACGCGCTCAGTGGGCGGCGCTCTTGGAGAACAGGTTGATGACGGCGACCCCGGCGATGATCAGCCCTAGCCCGAGGATGGCCGGCAGGTCGAGGCGCTGCTGGTAGACCACCCAGCTGATGGCGGAGATCAGGACGATGCCGACGCCGGACCAGATCGCGTAGGCGATGCCGGTCGGTAGCACGCGCAGGCTGAAGGTCAGCAGGTAGAAGGAGAGGGCGTAGCAGCCCACCGTGAGCACGCTGGGCCAGGGGCGGGTGAAGCTGTCGGAGGCCTTGAGCGCGGTGGTGCCGATGACTTCGGCGCCGATGGCGAAGGCGAGGTAGAGATAGGCTTGGGTCTGGGNCATGCGCCCATGATACAGGCGCATGCCGCACGGCGTCAGCCCTCGGGCAGGGCGTGCCCGATCATGATGCGGTGGCCGTCGACGGTGCGCAGGCCGAATTCGCGCATGCCCCAGGGCTCGGTGGCGAGCGGCTTGGTGATCTCGGCGCCGCAGGCCGCGGCGCGGGCGTGCCAGGCGTCGGCGTCGTCGACGTCGAGGTAGGCGAACCAGCTATGGTCGCCCAGCTGGGCGGCGGGCAGGGCGTCGGGGCAGGCGCCGGCCATGATGCGGCAGCCGTCGCGCTCGAACATGCGCCAGCCCGGGTCGCCCATCTCGTGGATGGAAAAGCCCAGCACGTCGCGGTAGAAGGCTGCCGAGCGCTCGAGGTCGGGGACGGCCAGCACATACATATGCTTGTGGATCATGGCCGCCGTCCCCTGTCGATTACTGTTCGCGGACCCAGGTCTGGGAACGGCCGAACATCGGCGCGCCGATGTAGCCGCGCACTTCCAGCTTGCTGCCGTTGTCCTTCAGGGTCGCCTTGCTCTTGTAGGTCTTGCCCTTGGCCGGATCGAGGATCTCGCCGCCGGTGTATTCGCTGCCGTCTTTCTTGAGGCCCCACAGGATGGTCATGCCGATGATCGGCTGGTCCTTGCGCGCGCCTTCGCAGGACGTGCATTTCGGGTTCTGGTCCTGGTCTGCCGGGCGGAACAGCTTCTCGATCTTGCCGGTCAGGGCGCCGCCTTCCTCGCTGATACGCACCAGCGACTTCGGTTTCCCGGTCTCGTCGTCGATCGTTTTCCATACGCCCACCGGCGAGGCGTTTTGCGCCATTGCCGCCATCGGCATCGCAAGCGTCAGTGCAATCAGGCCGGCCTTCATCAAGTGTCGCATCTTGGGTCTCCAGAATCGTTATTGGTATGGCAGAGTGTAGCAAACAGTGTTCGCCAAGTGGATACCCGAATCCGAAGAATCCCTCCAATCGCGACAGGGGCTCCCGGCCGGAGTGGCGTCCGTGGTGACAGTCGGTGACTTTCTACCCGCCTGCGCGCCGATACAATGCCGTTTTCCTCCAGGACCCGCCCGCCGTGAAATCCCTTGCCTCCCTGATTCTGCTGTCGACCGCCTTGTCCACCCTTGCCGCCGCCGGTCCGGCGGCGCCCGTGATGAAAGTGCACGACCTGGCCACCGCCTTCCAGCAGGTGGCCGACCGCAACGCCGGCAAGCCGGATGCCGCGGTGCGCGACTTCCGCGAGACGATCGTGCCGCGCTTCCCCCAGTTCTACGGACCCCAGCGCTACCAGGGCAGGATGACCGAGGCCCAGCGCGACGCCCAGCTGGCCAAGGCCTTTGCCGGCTTCCCCGCGATCCGCGACGCCTACGCCAGGAAGGTGGCGGGCTTCACCCGCGACCTGCCGCGCCACATCGCCACCTTCCGCGCCGAATTCCCGGACTATCCCGCCGCCACCGACATCTGGTTCCTGCATTCGCTCGGCGAGATGGACGGCGGCATGCGCACCTTCAAGGGCGAGAAGTTCTTCGTCTTCGGCGCCGACGTGATGGTGCAGGTCCATGGCGACGGTGACGAGGCGGCCTTTTTCTACCACGAGCTGTTCCACGACTACCAGGCCCTGGATTGCGGCGAGGACCGGGTGTGGTCCCTGNTGTGGACGGAGGGGCTGGCCACCTATGTGTCGAAGCGCCTGAANCCGCAGGCGAGCNATGCCGAACTGCTGCTCGACCTGCCGCGCGGCCTGGTGCCCGACACGCAGGGGCAGATGGGACGCGCACTGGACGACCTGCACGCGAAGCTCGACAGCAGCGACGAGGAAGCCAATGCCGGCCTGTTCCGGCGCCGCGGCGACCAGACCGGCCTGCCGGCGCGGCGCGGCTACTACCTGGGCTACCTGGTGGCGGAGGATGTAGGCAAGACCATGAGCATGCGCCAGATGGCGAAGCTCGATTGTGCGGCGGTGCGGCCGGTCGTGTTCGCGGCGGTGGAGCGCCTGCGCAGCGCGCAGGGCAGCGGCAGGTAAGCATCCCGCTCTGCGTAGGGTGGGCGGTCCTCCGCCCACGCGTTCAACCAGCATATGAATGGACGACACGTCGCTTCACAGGGATGTGGACGCGTGGGCGCCGACTACCCNCCCCACGAACCGCGCGAGGCGTAGCCGGCAAAAAAAAACGCGGCCCAAGAGCCGCGTTTTACATGGGGCGATGCCGGATCAGGCGGCCGGCAGCTTGGCCAGCTGTTCCTGCATCTTGACCAGCGTCGCCGAGAAGTTCGCGACGCGTTCCTTCTCCTGCTCCACCACCGCGGCCGGGGCGCGGGCGACAAAACTCTCGTTGGACAGCTTGCCGCTGGCCTTGGCGATCTCGCCCTGCAGGCGCGCGATCTCCTTCGAGAGGCGTTCGCGTTCCGCAGCCGGGTCGATCTCGACCTTCAGCATCAGCTTGGTGGTGCCGACGATCGACACCGCGGCCGGCGACTCCGGCAGCACGTCGACGATCTGCACTTCGGCAAGCTTGCCCAGCGCCTGGATGTACGGGGCGAAGACGGCCATGCGGGCGCGGTCTTCGTCGTTGCCCGGTTCGACGATCAGCGGCACGCGCACCGACGGCGACAGCGACATCTCGCCGCGCAGGTTGCGGGTCGCGTCGATCAGGGCCTTCAGTTGCTCCATCCAGCCTTCCGCCTCTTCGCTCACCAGCGAGGTATCCGCCAGCGGGTAGGGCTGCAGCATGATGGTGTCGCCGGTTTTGCCGGCCAGCGGCGCGATCGCCTGCCACAGCGCTTCGGTCACGAAAGGAATGATCGGGTGCGCCAGGCGCAGCACGACTTCCAGCACGCGCAGCAGGGTGTGGCGGGTGGCGCGCTGCTGGGCTTGCGTGCCCTGCTGGACCGAGACCTTGGCCAGTTCCAGGTACCAGTCGCAGTATTCGTCCCAGACGAATTTGTAGATGGCGCTGGCGATGTTGTCGAAGCGGTAGTCGGCGAAGCCACGCGCGACTTCCAGCTCGGTGCGGTTCATCAGGGAGATGATCCAGCGGTCGGCGGGCGACAGGTCTGCCGGATCCGGGGCGCTGCAATCCTTCCCTTCCGTGTTCATCATCACGAAGCGGGTGGCGTTCCACATCTTGTTGCAGAAGTTGCGGTAGCCCTCGCAGCGGCCGAGGTCGAAGTTGATGTTGCGTCCCAGCGAAGCGTAGCTCGCCATCGTGAAGCGCACGGCGTCGGTGCCGAAGGCCGGGATCCCTTCCGGGTATTCCTTGCGGGTGAACTTGCCGATCTTGTCGGCGGCGCGCGGGTCCATCAGGCCGGTGGTGCGCTTGGCCACCAGCGACTCGACGTCGATGCCGTCGATCAGGTCGATCGGATCGAGCGTGTTGCCCTTCGATTTCGACATCTTCTGGCCCTGGCTATCGCGCACCAGGCCGTGCACGTACACGGTCTCGAACGGTACCTTGCCGGTGAAGTGGGTCGTCATCATCACCATGCGGGCGACCCAGAAGAAGATGATGTCGAAACCGGTCACCAGCACCGACGAAGGCAGGAAGTGCTTCATGTCGGGGGTCTCTTCCGGCCAGCCCATGGTCGAGAAGGGCACCAGGGCCGAGGAGAACCAGGTATCGAGCACGTCGTCGTCACGGCGGAGCAGCCCCGTGATGCCTTGCGCGGCTGCCTTGGCCTGCGCTTCCTCTTCGCTGCGGGCGACGACGATCTCGCCGTTTTCCCCGTACCAGGCAGGGATGCGGTGGCCCCACCACAGCTGGCGCGAGATGCACCAGTCCTGAATGTTGCCCAGCCACTGGTTGTAGGTCGTGCTCCAGTTCTCCGGCACGAACTTGACCTCGCCGTTGGCGACCTTTTCCAGCGCGACTTCGGTGATCGACTTGCCCGGATTGAAGGTGCCTTCCGGCGCTGGTTTACTCATGGCGACGAACCACTGGTCGGTCAGCATCGGCTCGATGACGACGCCGGTGCGGTCGCCGCGCGGGACCATCAGCTTGTGCGGCTTGACCTGCTCGAGCAGCCCTTGCGCTTCCAGGTCGGCGACGATCTGCTTGCGCGCGGCGAAGCGGTCCAGGCCCTGGTACTGCGCCGGGCCGTTCTCGTTGATCTTCGCGTCGAGCGTGAAGATGTTGATCGGCGCAAGTGCGGCGCGCTGGCCGACCGCGTAGTCGTTGAAGTCGTGGGCCGGGGTGATCTTCACGCAGCCGGTGCCGAATTCCTTGTCCACGTAGCTGTCGGCGATCACCGGGATCTGGCGGCCTGTCAGCGGCAGCGTGAGCAGCTTGCCGTGCAGGTGGGTGTAGCGCTCGTCGGTCGGATCGACAGCCACGGCGACGTCGCCCAGCATCGTTTCCGGACGGGTGGTGGCGACCGTCAGGTGGCCCGAACCATCGGCCAGCGGATACTGGATGTACCACATCGAGCCGTCTTCTTCCTGCGAGTCGACTTCCAGATCGGAGACGGCCGTGCCCAGCACCGGGTCCCAGTTGACCAGGCGCTTGCCGCGGTAGATCAGGCCCTGTTCGAACAGGCGCACGAAGACTTCGGTGACGGTCTTCGAGCGCGGCTCGTCCATCGTGAAGTATTCGCGCTTCCAGTCGGGCGAGGTGCCCATGCGGCGCATCTGGCCGGTGATGGTGCTGCCCGACTTTTCCTTCCATTCCCAGACTTTTTCGACGAAGGCGTCGCGGCCGAGGTCGTGGCGCGAGATCTTCTGGGCGTCGAGCTGGCGCTCCACCACGATCTGGGTGGCGATGCCGGCATGGTCGGTGCCCGGCACCCAGGCGGTGTTATAGCCGCGCATGCGGTAGTAGCGGGTCAGGCCATCCATGATGGTCTGGTTGAAGGCATGGCCCATGTGCAGGGTGCCGGTGACGTTCGGCGGCGGCAGCTGGATGGCGAACGACGGCTTGCCGTCTTCCATGGAGGCGGTGAAGTAACCGCGCTGTTCCCACTCGGTGCGCCAGTATTGTTCAATGTCTGCGGGCTCGAAAGACTTGGCAAGTTCCATGATGTGGTAGCGAAAAATTGTGCGAAAAGAACCATTATAGAGTAGATGGCGCTATAATCCGGCCCGCTGCTTCTGGAACTTCCAGGACGGCACACGCTAGGGGTCCTGCTGTCGCAAAAGCGACACGCGGGTGAGAAATACCCTCCGAACCTGATCTGGATAATGCCAGCGAAGGGAAGCAGTCAGAAGCATGGCCGTGCGCACCCGCGCGCGCCTCCTCGTATCTGGCACACTCCTTTGCTGGCTCCGCAAAGGAGCCACATGAACGCACCTCTGAACGCATCTCTGCGATTCAATGCCGCGACCGCCACGGTCGACGAAGCGGCGATCGAACCCTTCCCCAACTCGCGCAAGGTCTATATCGAAGGCAGCCGGCCCGATATCCGCGTGCCGATGCGCGAGATCTCGCAATCCCCCACACCCGACAGTTTCGGCGGCGAGGCCAATCCGCCGCTCTTCGTCTACGACACCTCGGGGCCCTACACCGACCCGGCCGCCAGCATCGACGTGCGCCGTGGCTTGACGACGCCGCGCCTGCCCTGGATCCTGGAGCGCGGCGACACCGAAGAGCTCCCGGGCCCGACCTCCGACTACGGCAAGGCGAGGCTGAGCGACCCCGCGCTTGCCGCCCTGCGCTTCGAACTGCAGCGCACCCCGCGCCGCGCGAAGGCCGGCCGTAACGTCACGCAGATGCACTACGCGCGCCAGGGGATCATCACGCCGGAGATGGAATTCATCGCCCTGCGCGAGAACCTGCGGCGCAAGGAATATCTGGCTTCGCTCGTCGATTCCGGTCCCATGGGCGCGCGCGTGGCCAGCCTGCTGGCGCGCCAGCACCCGGGCCAGTCCTTCGGCGCCAGCATCCCGCTTGAAATCACCCCCGAGTTCGTGCGCGACGAGGTAGCCCGCGGCCGCGCCATCATCCCGGCCAACATCAACCACCCGGAAATCGAACCGATGATCATCGGCCGCAACTTCCTGGTAAAGATCAACGCCAACATCGGCAACTCGGCCGTCACTTCCTCGATCGGCGAAGAGGTCGAAAAGATGACCTGGGCGATCCGCTGGGGCGCCGACAACGTCATGGACCTCTCGACCGGCAAGCATATCCACGAGACGCGCGAGTGGATCATCCGGAACTCCCCGGTGCCGATCGGGACGGTGCCGATCTACCAGGCGCTGGAGAAGGTGCATGGCAAGGCCGAGGAACTCACCTGGGAAATCTACCGCGACACCCTGATCGAACAGGCGGAGCAGGGCGTGGACTACTTCACCATCCACGCCGGCGTGCGCCTGGCCTATGTGCCGATGACGGCCAAGCGCCTGACCGGCATCGTTTCGCGCGGCGGCTCGATCATGGCCAAGTGGTGCCTGGCCCACCACAAGGAATCCTTCCTGTACACGCATTTCGAAGAGATCTGCGAGATCATGAAGGCCTACGACGTTTCCTTCAGCCTGGGCGACGGCCTGCGTCCCGGCTCGATCTACGACGCCAACGACGAGGCCCAGCTGGCCGAACTGAAGACCCTGGGCGAACTCACGCAGATCGCCTGGAAGCACGACGTGCAGACCATGATCGAGGGACCGGGCCACGTGCCGCTGCACCTGATCAAGGAGAACATGGACCTGCAGCTGGAACAGTGCGGCGAAGCGCCGTTCTATACCCTGGGCCCGCTCACCACCGACATCGCGCCCGGCTACGACCACATCACCTCGGGCATCGGCGCGGCCACCATCGGCTGGTACGGCACCGCCATGCTGTGCTACGTGACCCCCAAGGAGCACCTGGGCCTGCCCGACAAGCAGGACGTCAAGGACGGCATCATCACCTACAAGATCGCGGCCCACGCGGCCGACCTGGCCAAGGGCCATCCAGGCGCCCAGCTGCGCGACAACGCCCTGTCCAAGGCGCGCTTCGAGTTCCGCTGGGAAGACCAGTTCAACCTGGGCCTGGATCCGGACAAGGCGCGCGCCTTCCACGACGAGACCCTGCCCAAGGAGTCGAGCAAGGTGGCCCACTTCTGCTCGATGTGCGGTCCGCATTTCTGCTCGATGAAGATCACCCAGGAAGTGCGCGAGTATGCGGCGGCCAGCGGCGTGGCCCATGAGGCGGCGCTCGCGCAGGGCATGCAGGAAAAGGCGATCGAGTTCGTGCGCGGCGGCGCGAAGCTGTACCGGGAGGTGTGATGGTCGAAATCGAACTGAACGGCTCGCCCTACCTCTTGCCGCCCGGCGCCTCGCTGCACGAGCTGGCCGGCCAGCTCGGCCTGGGCGGCCAGGCGGTGGCGGTCGCGGTCAACCGCGAAGTGGTGCCGCGCCAGCAGTGGCCGCAGCGCTGCCTGCAGGCCAGGGACAAGGTGGACATCGTGCGCGCCATTGGTGGCGGCTGAAGATCGATTCTCGTAGGGTGGGCGGCTCCGCCGCCCACGCGTTCAAGCAGTATGTGATTCGAAGCGTGGTGCCTCTATGCGAACACGGTTTGGACGCGTGGGCGGGAAACCCGCCCACCCTACGGAAAAACGGAGACGAGAATGAACGAAAACGCAGAACCTGATTTCCTGACCATCGCCGGCCGCCAGTACGCCTCGCGCCTGCTGGTCGGCAGCGGCAAATACCGTGACCTGGCGCAGACGCGTGAAGCGACCCTGGCGGCGGGCGCCGAGATCATCACCGTGGCGATCCGCCGCGTGAACATCGGCCAGGACCCGAACGCCCCCAGCCTGCTGGACGTGCTGCCCCCAAGCGAATTCACCATCCTGCCCAACACGGCCGGCTGCTACACCGCCAGGGACGCCGTCTACACCCTGCAGATGGCGCGCGAGCTGCTGGGCGGGCGCAAGCTCGTCAAGCTGGAGGTGCTGGGCGACTCGACCACCCTGTTCCCGCAGATGCCGGAGACGATCAAGGCCGCGGAAACCTTGGTGCGCGACGGCTTCGACGTGATGGTCTATTGCAGCGACGACCCGGTCCAGGCCCGCATCCTGCAGGAGATCGGATGCGTGGCCGTGATGCCGCTCGCGTCCCTCATCGGCTCCGGCATGGGCATCCTGAACCCCTGGAACCTGTCGCTCATCATCGAGCAGGCCAGCGTGCCGGTGCTGGTCGACGCCGGCGTCGGCACGGCCTCCGACGCGGCCATCGCGATGGAGCTGGGCTGCGACGGCGTCCTGATGAACACCGCGATCGCGGCGGCGCGCGAGCCGGTGCGGATGGCGCGCGCCATGCGCCACGCC
>JGI24770J26754_10003305_pt1 | contig 10797 bp, 8 predicted proteins | sample LakOneMetagenome_FD_26754 | JGI IMG/M metagenome (IMG submission 26754) | reverse complement strand
GAAGATCGGCCTGCCGGCGCGGCTGAAAGCCCGCTTCACACGCAAGCCGGCGCCCGTGAAAACGGCCGAGCCGACCCTGGAAGAGGACGCGCACGAGTCGTCTACACAAGTCTGATTTTTACGCTATACTGGTTTCGTGGTCGCGAGATCACGGACGGCGCGAAGGCCTGTCGCAGCCACCACCGATAGCGTGGCGCGGAAGCAGGTAACGTTGAAGAAACGCTCGTGTCCGGAAGCAGTTCGCCCGCCAACTGAGGCAGCGAACGCCGGCAGCAACCGGCAGAAGGCGACGCCAGGAGATACCTGGAAGTCGCTCTTCCCCCCATTCCGTGGCCGAGCCTCGCGCTCGGCCGCACTTGTAAAAAGCGCCTGCGGGCGCTTTTGCTTTTTCCTGGCAATCCACGTCCATGCCTTATGCATCCGGGGCCTCGCGGCCGGCCCCCGGACAGGCTACAATCGCCCAGCGGCATTACCCGGGCGTACTATGAAAAATTGGATCAATCGTTTGTTGAGCGGCGCGGACAGCGGGGCTGGCGCGCCACAAGGCGCTGCCGCCGCGCCGGATGAATCGTCTGCGGACGTGGAGGCGGACGGCGCCGGCATCGACGCGCTGTATTACGGCTGGCTCGCCGGCCCGGCCACGTTCGAGGCGCCGCCCGAGACCGAGCGCCAGATCCTCGACCAGATCAGCCAGCTGGCCCGGAACCCGGCCATCGCGGCCGAGCTGGTCCCGCGCATTCCCGAACTGATTCCCCGGCTGCTGCGCAGCCTGCGCGACGAGAACGTCACGACCGGCGAGCTGGCCGCCCAGGTGGCGGAAGACGTGGTGCTGGTGGCCGAGGTGCTGCGCGAGGCGAACAGCGCCTACTACCGGCCGATGACCCCGATCAAGACCCTCGACGCCGCCATCATGCTGCTGGGCCAGAACGGCCTGCGCATGCTGCTGGCGCGGGTCGCCTTCCGTCCCGTGATCCGCATGCACGAGACCGGTTTCGCGCGGCGCGCGGCGCCCCTGGTCTGGAACCACTCCGAGAAATGCGCGGTCGCGGCCAGCCTGATGGCTCCGGGACTGACGGCCGACATCTTCGAATCCTGCCTCGCCGGCCTGATGCAGGACGTCGGCCTGATCGTCGCCTTCCGGCTGGCGGACCGGGTCTGCCCGAACGGCAGGGTGCCGGCCTCGACCGCCTTCGGCGTCGAGCTGCTGGCACGCAGCCGGATCCTCTCCGCTGTCATCGCGACCCACTGGGACTTCCCGAACAATGTCGCTGAGGCGATCAGCCGGGCCGGCGAGCCGGATGGGTCGCCGCTGGCGCAGGCGCTGGGGCAGGGGGATCGGATTGCGAAGTTGCGTATCCTGATCGATGCCGGCGTGGTGGAGGAGGACGATGCGCTGGTGGCGGAGGGCTTGAACGGCTTCCAGCGCCGCTGCCTGGGCAAGCTGAGCAAGCTGGATGCGTAAGGTGGCCGGCGAAGCCGCCCACCTTACCAAAGCAAAAGGGCGCCGACGGCGCCCTTTCTCCATTCGATCGCTTGCCGATCAGTGCGCGCACATCGCGCGCTCGACCTGGCCCATCCACGGCTCGGTCACCTCGCGGATCGCGCGGTCATTCGCCATCAGCTGCTTGAGCAGGTCGATCTTGCGCTGGCGCTTGGCGCCGTCCAGCGCCGGCACGCCGCCGATCGCCGCTCCGGCAGCGACACTGGCCTGCACGTTCAGCTTGTCGAAACCGTTCCAGTCGCCCGCCTCGGCCGCAACCTTCATCTGGCCGCTGAGGCCGGCGAGGTTTTCATACATCGAGAGGACGTCGTTCGAGGTCATGTTGCTACCTTGGAAAGTTTCATCGGCCGGATTGCCGCTTGTCTTCCCTTTTACGGACGCGCTTTCCGGAACTTTAGGGTTTCATTGAAAAAAATTTGAAATTTTTTTGCCGGGACACGAATGTTGTCAGTCTTGCATGGTCAACTGACCCGGTTTGGGCCAGAATGCACCCGCCATTCCCCGGATTCGGCAGTTTGGCTGCGTTTTCTGCAGTCTGTCGCAATCCGGACACAGGCGCCCGCTGGCCTGCGTAGAGTGCGTGCTGGGTAGTTGCGCCACGCAGCGCCACGCCATGTACGAGAAACCGAAGAATAAAAACTCAGTCGCGAGAGAGAGAATGATGAGAGACATGCGAGTCGCCCGCGCCGCGGCGGCGCTAGCGTTTGCGCTGACGGTTGCCGGCGCCCAGGCCGAGGCGCCGTACGCATTTGCCGCCACCCCGGGCAAACTGCCGAAAGACGTGATTCCTCTGCAGTACTCCGCCCACATCACGCCCGACGTGGCCGGCAACAGCTTCCGCGGCACGCAGACCGTCGAGATCGAGGTCTTGACGGCCACCTCGACGATCATGCTGAACGCCGACAACCTGGTCATCGACGCCGCCAGCCTGAGCGGCAAGGGCATCGGCAAGCTCGCCCTCAAGCCCATCCTCGACCGGGCCCGGCAGACCCTGCGCTTCGAGCTGGCCCAGCCGCTGGCGCCAGGCAAGTACGCGCTGGACCTGGCATTCAAGGGCCAGATCAACCGCGAAGGCCGCGGCCTGTTCTACGTGAACTACAAGGCGGGCGGGCTCGACAAGAAACTGATCGCCACCACCATGGCGCCGACCGACGCGCGCCGCATGCTGCCGACCTGGGACGAACCGTCCTTCCGGGCCCGCTTCAAGCTGACGGTCGACCTGCCCGACAACTTCAAGGCCTACTCGACCACCCCGATCGAAACGCAGGAGCCCCTCCCCAAGGGCATGCAGCGCGTCACTTTCGGCAATACGCCGAAGATGCCGAGCTACCTCGTGGTGCTGGTGGCGGGCGAGATGGAACGCATCGCGGCGAAGCAGGACGGCGTCGAGATCGGCGTCGTCACGACCGAAGGCAAGGGCGCCTCGGCCGTCTTCCCGCTGCAGGCATCGCGCGACCTGCTGCGCTATTACAACCACTACTTCGGCATTCCCTACCCGCTGCCCAAGCTGGACCAGATCGCCATCCCCGGCGGTTTCAACGGGGCCATGGAGAACTGGGGCGCCGTCGTCTACAACGAACCGACCCTGCTCTACGATCCGAAGAAGAGCCCGGACCGGGTCAAGAAGTTCACCTTCAACATCAATGCCCACGAGCTGGCCCACCAGTGGTTCGGCAACCTGGTCACCATGGCCTGGTGGGACAATCTCTGGCTCAACGAAGGCTTCGCCTCCTGGATGGCGGCCAAGGCGACCCAGCACTTCCATCCGGAATGGCGCCCCTACCTGGACGATATCGCCGAGCGCGAGTACGTGATGAACCTGGATGCGCGCAAGACCACGCACCCGATCCAGACCCCCATCGACACCGAAGAGCAGGCCGCCGCCGCCTTCGATGCGATCACCTATTCGAAGGGCCAGGCTTTCCTGCGCATGCTCGAGGCCTATCTCGGCGAGGACAACTTCCGCAAGGGCATCCGCGCCTACATGGCCAAGCACAAGTATTCGAACACCACGTCGAGCGACCTGTGGGCGGCGCTGGAAAAAGCCTCCGGCAAACCGGTCGAGAAGCTGGCCTCGGACTGGACCACGCGGCCCGGCTTCCCCCTGATCAAGGTCGAGCAGGCCTGCGAAGAGGGCAAGCGCAAAATCACGCTGTCGCAGGAGCAGTACCGGCTGGACGAGCCGGCGCTCGAAAAACGCCTGTGGAACGTGCCGCTGCAGGTCGGCACCGTCAACGGCAAGGCCTGGACCACCTTGCTTTCCGGCCCGTCGGCGACCATCACCCAGGCGAGCTGCGAGGGCGCCCTGGTGGTCGACCCCTACAGCGTCGGCTATTTCCGCGTGCATTACGACCCGGCCAGCTTCCACGCCCTGGCCGAACAGGCGCCACGCCTGCTGGACAGCACCCGCCTGCGCCTGCTGGCCGACAGCTGGAGCCTGGCCCTGGCCGGCCGCATGCCGCTGGACGCCTACCTCGAGCTGGTGCGCAAGTACGCCAATGAGCCGCGTCCGGCCGTGTGGGACGCGCTGCTGTCGCACCTGCGCACCGTGAGCTCGCTGCTGCGCGGCGAACCCGAGCAGGCCCTGGTGCGCCGCTTCTTCCTCGACCTGGCGCGTCCAAAACTCGCGGCGCTCGGCTGGGACGAGAAGCCGGGCGAGAGTCTGGATGACGCCCAGCTGCGCGGCATGCTGGCCACCTCGATGGCGCGCGCCGGCGATCCGGAGGCCATCGCGCAAGGACGCGCCCGCTTCGCGCGGTTCCTGGCGGACCCGTCCTCGGTGCCGCCCTCGATGATCGACTTCGTCACCCTGACGGCCGGCCGCTACGCCGACGCCGCCACCTACGAGGCCCTGGCCATGCGCGCCGCCAACGCCTCCAATAGCGAAGAGCGCAACCGCTTCGGGAAGGCGCTGACCAGCGCCGAGGATCCGAAGCTGGCCGCGCGCACCCTGCAGATGCTGCTGTCGCCGCAGACCCCGCCTGACCTGATTCCCTACATCATCAGCGGCGTGTCGAGCGAGCACCTCGACCAGACCTGGAACTTCGCCGTCGCCAACCGCGACGCGCTGCTGAGCAATATGAAAGCATTGGGCCGCCACGCCCTGTTCGCCACCATCGTGTCGAGCTCGGCCAATCCGGTCCACGCCGAGCTGGTCGAAAACTATATGCGCAAGAACTTCGGCCCGGACGGCGTTGTCGAAGCCGAGCGCGCCGGCAATGGCGTGCGCATCCGTGCCGCCCAGAAGGCGCGCCTGCTGCCGCAAGTGCGGGCCGCACTGCAACAACAATAAGGCAGTCACTTTACCAAGAAAAGGAAGCTATGAACACCAGCTGGACTCCGATCAAGACCGCCGTCGCCCTGGCGCTGTGCGGCGCCGCCTTCGCCCTTGCTCCCGCCCACGCCGCCGGGCAGGCGGCAAGTACCAGCACCGCACCCGCCAGGCCGGCTGGCGCCGTCGTGCTGCCGGGCGACGATTTCTATGCCTGGGCCAATGGCGAGTGGATGGCCAAGACCGAGATCCCGGCCGACCGCGGCGCCTGGGGCGCGATGTATGCGCTGGCCGAGGAAACCAATGCCCGCATCGTCAAGCTGATCGAGGGAGCAGCCGCCGACAAGGCCGCCAACGCCGAGGCGCGCAAGGTGGCCGACTTCTACAGCGCCTACATGAACGAGGCGGCGATCGAATCGGCCGGCCTCACCGCCCTGAAGCCGCGCATGGCGAAGATCGAAGCGATCAAGGACCGCGCCGGCCTCTCGCGCGTGCTGGGCGAATTCCTGCGCGCCGACGTCGACCCGCTCAACGCCACCAACTTCAACACCCCGAACCTGTTCGGCATGTGGATCAACCAGGGGCTGACCGACCCTTCGCGCAACGTGCCCTACATCCTGCAGGGCGGCATCGGCCTGCCGGACCGCGCCTACTACCTCGACGACAGCCCGAAGATGGCCGAGCTGCGCACCAAGTACCAGGCCTATATCGCCGCAATCCTGAAACAGGCCGGCTACAGCGAGCCAGAGGCGCGCGCCGCGAAGATCTTCGCGCTCGAATCCGAGCTGGCCCAGAGCCACGCCAGCCGCGAGGAATCCGCCGACATCCAGAAGGCCAACAATCCCTGGACCATGAAGGACTTCGCCGCCAAGGCCCCGGGCATGGACTGGAACGCCTTCATGCAGGGCGCGCGCCTGGCCAAGCAGGACCGCTTCATCGCCTACCACCCGGGCGCCATCGCGGGCGCCGCCCGCCAGGTGGCCGCGACCGACCTCGCCACCTGGAAGGACTACCTGGCCTTCCACAGCCTGAACCAATTCGCCGGCATCCTGCCCAAGGCCTACAACGACCTGCGCTTCGACTTCTTCGGCAAGACCCTGACCGGCAGCCCGCAGCAGTCGGTTCGCTGGAAGCGCGCCCTGTCCGCCACCAATGGCGCGATGGAAGAGGCGGTCGGCAAGATGTACGTCGCCAAACACTTCCCGGCCCAGGACAAGCAGCGCATCCTCAAGANGGTCGCCGACATCAAGACCGCCTTCGAGCGCCGCATCGNCAAGCTGGACTGGATGGCGCCGTCGACCCGCGCCCAGGCCAAGGAAAAAGTGCGCACCATGTACGTGGGCGTGGGCTATCCGGACGAGTGGAAGTCCTATGGCGCCCTGCAGGTCTTGCCGGGCGATGCGCTGGGCAATGTGATGCGCGCCCAGGAATTCCACACCACCCAGGAACTCGCCAAGCTCAAGCAGAAGCCGAAGAAGACCGACTGGGCCATGCCGCCGCAGCTGGTCAACGCGGTCAACCTGCCGCTGCAGAACGCGCTGAACTTCCCGGCCGCCATCCTGCAGGCGCCGTTCTATGACCCGAAAGCCTCGGATGCCCAGAACTACGGCGCGATCGGCTCGGTGATCGGCCACGAGATCAGCCACAGCTTCGACGACATGGGCGCCCAGTTCGACGCCCAGGGCCGCCTGCGCGACTGGTGGACCAAGGAAGACCTGGCCCACTTCAAGAAGGCNTCGCAGAAGCTGGTCGAGCAGTACAACAGCTATAAACCCTTCGACGACCTGGCGATCAACGGCCAGCTGACCCTGAGCGAGAACCTGTCCGACCTGGCCGGCCTGGCCGCGGCCTACGACGCGCTCAAGGCCTCGCCGAGCGGCAAGACCATCGAGGCCGACCGCGCCTTCTTCACCGGCTACGCCCACGCCTGGCGCACCAAGGAGCGCGAAGCCTCGCTGCGCCGCGGCGTGCTGACCGANGGCCACGCCCCGGGCCAGTGGCGTACCTACACCGTGCGCAACCTGNACGCCTGGTACAAGGCCTTCGACGTCAAGCCGGGCCAGCAGCTCTACCTGGCGCCGGAACAGCGCGTGCGCGTCTGGTAAAGGGCAGGGCAGGAGCCGGNTCCGCAGGCGCGGGCCCGGCTTCCTTCCGGATATCGTCGATAATGCGGCATGGACGCTGACGACATCTCGCGCCGCACCCTGGCGCACTACAACCTCACCGCCGACGCCTTCTTCGCCGGCACCATCGACCACGACGTGCGCCAGAACATCGAGGCGCTGTTGAACGCCATCGAGGCCCCGGCCCCCTGGGCCATCCTCGACCTCGGCTGCGGCCCGGGGCGCGACCTCAAGACCTTCAGGCAGCTGGGCCATACCGCCATCGGCCTGGACGGCAGCGAACGCTTCGCCGACATGGCGCGCGCCTACAGCGGCTGCGACGTGTGGCAGCAGGATTTTCTGCACCTGGACTTGCCGCCGGAAAAATTCGACGGCGTGTATGCGAACGCCTCGCTGTTCCACGTCCCCAGCGCCGCGCTGCCTGCGGTGCTGGAGAAACTGCACGCGACCTTGAAACCTGGCGGTGTCCTGTTCAGCTCGAACCCGCGCGGGCAGAACCAGGAAGGCTGGAATGGGCCGCGCTACGGCAGCTATTACGATTACGAAACCTGGGAGCGCCATATGAGGGCGGTCGGCTTCTTGCCGCTGCACCATTACTACCGTCCAGCCGGCCTGCCGCGCGAGCAGCAGCCCTGGCTGGCCAGCGTCTGGCGCAAGCCGATGTGTTAATTGGCGCACAGAGTTGCCGGGTGATGCGGCCTAAGGTGGGACTTCGATCCACACAGCGATGAGGTATGTCATGAACGAAGACCAAGTCAAAGGCAAGGCCAAGGACATCGGCGGCAAGATCCAGGAGAAAGTCGGCGAAGCCACCGGCAACCGCCAGACCCAGCGCGAAGGCGTGTCCAAGCAGGTCGAAGGCAAGGTGCAGGAGAAGGCCGGCGACGTGAAGGACATCTTCAAAGGCAACAACTAAGCTTCATTTACCCGGCAAAGAGCCGCGCACTGCGCGGCTTTTTGCTTGTTGTAGGGTGGGCCTGGGCGGCCCCGCAGTTCTGCCCACGCGGTCAAATCACGTCTCCGGGCTGGCTCCACGATTGATCATCGGTTCGTTGGACGCGTGGGCGGAATCCGCCCACCCTACGGGACCCCTAATTCTGCGCTTGCGCGGGCCTGTCTCCCAGCACGTCTTCGATGTAGAGCATCTTGACGATGACCGCCAGTGCCGCCGCCAGCGGCGTCGCCAGCGCCACGCCGGCAAAGCCGAACAGGGTGCCGAAGACCAGCTGCATGACGATCACCAGCGCCGGCGGCAGGTCGACCGCCTTGGCCTCGATCATCGGCTGCAGCACATAGCCTTCCACCAGCTGGACACCGAGGAAGAGCAGGGCGGTGTACAGCGCCAGGTCAGGGCTGATCGACAGCGCCAGCAGCACCGCCGGAATGCCCGCCATGATCGGGCCCAGGTAGGGAATGAAGTCGAGCAGGCCGGCAATGATGCCCAGGATGAGCGCCAGCGGTACATCCAGCATCATCAGGCCCGCGGTGGTGGCGACGCCGACGATCAGCATCGACGCCGCCTTGCCGAGCAGCCAGCTGGCCAGCGTCTTGCCCAGCTCCTGCTGCACCTCTTTCGCGCGCGGGCGTTTTGCCGGCGGCACCAGCCGGATCGCGCCTTGGGTATAGACGTGGGGCGAGGCTGCGAAATAGATGCCCACGAAGAGAATGATGACGACATTGCCGAGCGCGCCGATCACGCCGCCGAAGAACAGCCCGGCGTTCGGCACCATATTGCCCATTTGCTTGACGACCTGTTCCGGTGGCGGCAATTCGTCCACCACGCGCTTGAGCAGGGGATGCTGCTGGACTTCCGTTTGCAGGCGCTTCACGGCGGCCGGGATTTCTTCCGCCAGCTTGGTCGATTGCTCGGAAATCTGCGGCGCCATCGCCCAGCCGCCGATGCCGATGATTGCCGCCAGCACAGCGACGACGATGGTCAGCGACACCTTGCGGTTCATGTGCATGCGGCGCGCCATGATGTCGCTCAGCTTGTAGAGCAGGATGGCCATCAGGATGCAGGCGAACACCAGCAGCAATGCGTCCGCCGCCAGCACGACCGCCGCCGAGATGGCGACGAAAAGGATGGCGATCCCGCTGATCATCGTGACGCGCTTGGCGACCCGACGTTGCGCGGGCGGTGGGTCGCTCGGGTGATCTCGATCTTCTTGTTCGTTCATGGCTAGCCTCATCGGATCCAAGGTTGTGTTGCCAAAAGATTAGCACCCGAATCGTCTTGACGTCGCGCAAATGCTGACATTTGTGCAATGTGCGGACGCGAACAGAAGAAACGGACTCGCAGGCTTAATCTTTCACCATGCATGGCCATCCGGACATGTCAACTCAAGGAGAAGACCATGATCAACGAAAATCAAGTTAAAGGAAAACTGAAAGAAATCGGTGGCAAGATCCAGGAAGAATTCGGCGATGCGATCGACAGCCCGACCCAGGAAGCCAAGGGCAAGGCAAGCAAAGTTGAAGGCCAGGCCCAGAAGAAGGTGGGCGATGCGCAGGAAAAGGTGGAAGAGAAGCTGGACGACGTTACCCGCCGTCCGCACTGATCCGCTTTCAAGCGTAGAGAACAGCTGCCCGTGGGCAGCTGTTGTTGTTTACGAAGCGCCAAAAAAACAGCCGCCCTCAGGCGGCTGCTTATCCAGCTGGAACACCGGCTTACTTCGCTGCCGTCCCGCCCAGGTTCTTCTTGAAGAACGCTTCGATCATGCCNTACACGTGNCGCTGGCTGACCTTGCCCGAGATGCCGTGCTTGGCGCCCGGGTAGGTCATCAGGTCGAACTGCACATTGCGCTTGACCAGCTCGTCGATCAGGCGGGTGGTNTTNGTGAACAGCACGTTGTCNTCGGCCATGCCGTGGACCAGCAGCAGCGGCGACTTCATGCCGTCCAGGTGGGCGAACACGCCGCTGCGTTTATACGCTTCCGGATCGGATTTCGGTGTGCCGCCGACGAACTGCTCGGTGTAGTGGGTGTCGTACAGCGCCCAGTCGGTCACCGGCGCGACCGACACGCCCATCGCGATCTTGTCCGACGCCGCGGCCAGCAGGCGCAGGGTCATGAAGCCGCCATAGCTCCAGCCGAACACGCCGACGCGCTTGGCGTCGACGTAGCTCTGCTGCGACAGCCATTCGATGCCGGTCAGCTGGTCTTCCACTTCGACCTTGCCNAGGTTGTTGTACAGCGCATCGGTGAACTGGCGCTCGCGGCGGCTCGAGCCACGGTTGTCCAGCGTGAACACCACGAAGCCCTGCTGCGCCATGTACTGGTTGAAGTAGCTGCCCCAGCCGCGGGTCACGCGCTGCGAGTGCGGGCCGCCGTAGGTGAACAGGAACACCGGATAGCGCTTGGCTGGATCGAAGTTCGCCGGCTTGATCATCGAGTAATGCAGGGTCTGGCCATCCTTGGCCTTGATCGTCCCGAACTCGGTCGGCAGGTGGTCCGGCAGGTATTTGGCGTAGGGGTGGTTCGCGTTCAGCTCGTTCTTCTCGAGCCACTCGACCATGGAACCGTCGGCGCGGCGGATCGACACCTGCGGCGGGGTTTGCGGATTCGAGTAGGTGTCCACGAAGATCTTGCCGTTGCCCGAGAAGGCGGCATCGTGCATGCCGTCGCCGCTCGTGATGCGCACCGGCTTGTCGGCATTCTTGCCGTCCAGGTTCAGGGCGTAGGTCTGCTTGTCGATCACGGCGTCCTTGTTCGACGCGATGTAGACCTTGCCGGCGCTTTCATCGACNGCGAGGATATTGTCCACGCCCCATTCNCCCTTCGACAGCGGGTAGTGCAGCTTGCCGTCCATGCCGTAGACGTACAGGTGGTTGCGGCCGCTGCGCTCGGAAGCCCAGATGAAGGCCTTCTTGTTCTTCAGGAAGCGCAGGTCGTTGTGGATGCTGA
>JGI24770J26754_10003295_pt1 | contig 10822 bp, 14 predicted proteins | sample LakOneMetagenome_FD_26754 | JGI IMG/M metagenome (IMG submission 26754) | reverse complement strand
GCTTACGATCAACGGCCTCCTCGCCAACCGGTCGAAATCCATATCCGAACAGCGCCGCGCCCTGTTGTTGCCGCAGGAACTCATGCAGTTTCCGACCGACAAATTGATCCTCCTGCGCGGTGGCATTCCGCCGATCATCGGGACGAAGATTACCTATTTCAGCAGCCGCTTTTTCAAAAGCCGCGCGTTTCCGGCGCCGGAAGTGCCAGCCGCGCCAAAGCGAACACCCAGCACCGCGCCGCCCACGCTGTTCCGCGACATGACCGCCGAAGAGGCTGCCGGACACGATACCCGGCCAATGTCACAGGATGATGTCCTCACCGAAGATTGCCCGAGCTTCTTCGCCGACATGCTTACGCTGGATCACGACGGCAATGTCTCCGGGCTTATTGAGGAAGGCGACGAAAATGGCGGATAAAATTGATGGCGACACCTCTTCGGGACGCAGCCGCACGGCAACGCCAAAGCCGAACAAACCCAAACCGGACACGGCGAAGCCGAAGCGCAAAGCCGAGACACCGACCCTCACCGACGACCTGACCGGCAAATTCCTGCGCGTCGGCAACGCGCTCTATCGCACCTCGGATGACAAGAAGCCGATTGCCCGGCTCGAACCCGACCGGCTCAAGACCAGCAACATCGACGCCCTTCCCGACATCGTGCGGATCGCCAAGGCCAATGGCTGGACGTCGATCAGGTTGGGCGGCGGCGACACGTTCAAGAAGGCGGCATTTCTTGCCGCTGCCGCACAAGGGCTGACGGTCGAGAATTACACGCCGTCGAAAGTCGTCCAGGCCGAAGCAGCTCGCCTGCAAACCCGGAACGCCGAACGCGACAAGCGCCGCGAAGCCAAATCCACGGTGGGCAAATCACCCCGTCCGGCCGAGGAGACAATCACGCTCAAAACTCTGTCCGAACGGTTCCTGGACCAGACGCACGAGCAAAATGCCCGCGATCCCGAATTACGCCGCGCTCAGAGCCTTGTCGCCCAAACCATCTCGATCACGCGCGCGAAATACCCCGATGATCCCGTCAAGGCATCAAAGGAAGTCGAGGCCAGACGCCAGGAGGTCGCGCGCCGCATCGCCAACGGCGACAAGATCGCGACGATTCAGGTGCGCAACCAGCAGGCGCAGCGTGTCCGGGAGGTTACGCAGGAACAGGCGTTGCAGCGCGATGGGCGATCTCGTTGATGCCCGATGCCTTAAACCCCAAAAAGTTGCGGTTCTCTGCCCTTAAGTCACAGATTGTTGCGGTCAAGCGCGACCGGAGGCGCATAGCGACGGCAGGACAGTGGTTTGAAATTGCCATTATGAATGCACTCACGGTGCAGATTTAACGGATATTTCAATGAATCGGCATAGCTCTCCGTTGAAGTCCATTAAATTTACCGGTATAGATGCACTATGACTGCTCCTGAGACTGGAAAATTAAAGCGCCTCCTCGACCTCTGGCCCGCCCACGTCGTGATGACCTCTGCGCGCCTTGCCGAGCTGGGCATATCCCACGGGCTTGCGCGGCAATATGTCAAAAATGGCTGGATGGATCGTGTCGGGGTCGGCGCATTCAAACGCCCGAATGATAGCGTCGGCTGGGCCGGAGCGGTTGAAAGCCTGCAAGACCAATTGCAGATACCCGTCCATGTCGGTGCGCTGAGCGCGCTCGCCGTGCAGGGCCATCAACAATATCTGCGCTTGGGGCACGAAGCGATATTCCTGTTTTCAGCGCCCGACGTTGTGTTGCCCGCATGGTTCAGAAACCGGGACTGGGGGGCGGCGATCCACCCCGTCGCAACCAAGCTGCTACCCGATGGGCTTGGGCTGCACCGCGATGATGTCCAGGGCCATAAGCTCACCCTCTCCACCCCGGAACGCGCCATACTGGAATGCCTGCATCTCGCCCCTGACCGTATCGCCCTGATGGAAAGCGTCGAAGTCGCACAGGGACTGCTGACACTCCGGCCTGACCTGATGCAGGCACTTCTTGAAGCCTGTAACTCGATCAAGGTGCGGCGCCTGTTCCTGTTCGTTGCTGAGAAGAACACCTTACCTGTGCTGAAACGTCTCGACCTCAGCCGGATAGGTCTTGGGTCGGGCGCGCGCAGTATCGTCAAGGGCGGCGTGTATCACGCCGGTTCCAGGCTGACCCTTCCTAGAGGGTTGGTGGAAAATGGCTGATCGTTACCGGGAGCAGGTCATATTGCTGCTGCGCGTCCTGCCGTCGGTTGCGCGGGAGGAGCTATTCGCACTCAAGGGCGGCACGGCCATCAACCTGTTTGAACGCGATATGCCGCGCCTGTCAGTGGACATCGACCTGACCTATCTGCCGTTCGATGACCGGGAAACCGCGCTCGCCAACATTGCGGCCGCGCTGACCCGGATCAAGGGCAACATTGAAAAGTCGGTTCCCGGCATCAAGGTGACAGTCGTAACCCAGAGCGACGGGACGGAAGCCAAGCTCCACTGTCAGCTTGTGCGCACCCAGGTCAAAATCGAAGTGAATACGACGATGCGCGGCCATGTGTTCGCGCCGCGCGCGCTCGACTGCGCGCAAAAAGTGCAGGAGGAATTTGGCGCATTCCTCGAAATGCAGCTTGTTGCCAAAGGCGAACTCTATGGCGGAAAACTGTGCGCTGCGCTCGATCGCCAGCACCCGCGCGACCTGTTCGACGTCAAGCTGCTGCTCGACGATGAGGGCATCACCGAGGAAATCCGGGGCGGCTTCATCACCGCATTGCTCAGTCATCCCCGGCCCATCGCCGAAGTGCTGTCGCCCATATTCAAGGATCAGCGCCACGCCTTCGACGGTCAGTTCGAGGGCATGGCCTTTTTGCCGTTCACCTACGACGATTATGAAACCACCCGGCAGCGCCTCGTCGCAGAGCTGGGCGCGGCGCTAACCGCGGACGACAAGGCCTTGATGCTCAGCTTCAAGGCAGGTGAGCCGGATTGGAAGCTGTCCGGCCTGGCCGACCTGGAGCATATGCCTGCCGTGCAATTCAAACTGGCGAATATCCGCAAACTCAAGACTACCAACCCCGCCAAGCACGCCGCCGCTTACGAGACGTTGCGCGCGCATCTGCATAGCTAACGCCCGCGAGAATAAGGGATAGGCTCAGCGGGGTGCCGCCAACCGAGGAGAGGACCAAGGCAGCATCATTCGGACCACTCGATGCGATCAATCGCCATCTTCACAAAACGTCTTGCGTAGAACGATGTTGGCGTGCCCGTAAGGCCAGCCGTCAAGTTCAGCCACACGCACGAAGCCGGCCCGTTCATAGAATTTCGGAGCCTGGAAGCTGTAACTCGCCACCCAAACGCTTCGGACACCGCGCTGTCGGGCTTCATCCACGAACGCGTCCAGCAGCCTTTGCCCATGGCCCTTGCCACGATGATCGTCATCGACCCATAATTGCTTCAGTTCGGCACTGCCAGCCCAAGAATATCCAGCGGCAACCCCGACGATGCGCCCATCTTCGTCACTGATCGTAAAGGCCAGCTCGCGCGCATCGTCACAACCCGTGGCGCGTCGGTTGTAGTCATAAAGTCGGTCCTCGATCATATCGATGTCAGCCGGAGAAAGATCGTGCCGTGCCTTGATCCCCAGCGGCCCGGCAAAGCGGAGGTGGATCAGCGGATAGGGCCGCCCCGCACCATCGTCGGGAGATCGCCCGGACCTAACAAAGCCCAACCGTTCGTAGAAGCCCAGCGCGAGCTCGTTCTGCTCGTTGACATCGGTGGTCAGAATCGGCGTCAAGCCAAGTGCATGTTCCACCAGAGAACGCCCGATCCCCTTGCCGCGATGATCGGCATGAACCCAAAGCGCCTCCATCACCGACCCGGTCAGGCCCATGAATGCCATTGCGACATCACGGTCATCGACCGCGAGCCACAACGGCATTTGCGGCAGAAAACCCTGGACTTCCCGATCAATCGCAAGCCGATCTTCAGGTGTCAGGAAATGATGGGTTGCATCGACGGCACTGCGCCAGATGTCGATAGCGCGATCGCCATCGGCGGAACGGGAGCGCCGGATGTGTGTCATGCGTCAGGCCCAGCGACGAGCAATAGCCGCATCGCACATCGACGCTCCGGCGGAAGCCCGGATGCGACTTCTTTACCCAGTATCATGGTGAGCCGCTCATCCAGCTGATCGGTGCCCAAGGTCACGAACCCCATCCGCTGGTAAGCCGGTTCGTTCCAGGGAACTTCCCGAAACGTGGTCAGGGTGACGGAGGCAAAACGGCGTCGTCGAGCAAAGGCGACTGCTTCCGCTATCAGTGCCTGACCGATACCCTGACGCTGATGATCGAGATCGACTGAAAGTTCCCAGATATGGAGCACGTCGCCCGCCACTTCGGCGCACAGAAATCCGACGAGGCAGTAGTTATCAGTCTCTGCAACCCAACTCGTCCCCGCTGCGATCCATTCTAGGTGACGTTCGACCGGAATATCGTCACCATCGGCAAGCCATGCGAGATCGGGGATCGTCCTGAATAAATATCCAGCCGAGCGCTCGATGGCGGGGAGGTGAGGTGCGTCTGCGACGCGAGACGGACGGATATCGAAGCTCATTGCGCTGTCGCTTGGTCGAACTGAGCTTGGAAGGACTGGAGCTCGTCGGCATTTATGTCCGACACTGCCCAATATTCGAGACTGCCTGACATCCAGCGCGCAAGGTTATAGGTCTGTCGGTGCAGCGCTACCGGCAGCGACGAAGCGCCCTTAGACGCCGGACGGACGAACAGATTTATTGTATGGAGCCGTCGCCGATAGACCAACGCAGCGACGGGGCGACCGTCGATATAGTCGAGCCGTCCGCCGACCAGCGGAAACCCCTGCGACGCGAGATCGACGACTGGGGGTGAGAAATCGAGTTTACCGTTAAACCATGGTTTGACGACGTGGCGGTCAGAGGTGAGCACATCGGCCAGATGATTTGCTTGCAACGAACGAATATGCCCGGCGATCAGCTGATCGGGCATATCGGATTCGCTGAACTGCGGAACAGCCAGGAACAGCGCAGCGCTGGCAGCGATCGCGCCTATCGCGCCGCCGCCAAACCACGGCACATAGCGTGCGACCGGACGGCGGAACGACGACACCGATGTTGGCAATGACGCTCCAACCATCTCTTCGATGCTGGCGCGTAGATTCAGGGGCGCGCGCTCGTCGAGCGGTGACGATGAAAGCAGATCGCGGGTTTCCGCCAGCGAGGCGAGATAGGCCCCACACGTCTCGCAGCCACGAACGTGCGCCTCAAGCGCGGACGCATTCAAACCATCGAGTTCGCCATCGAAGAGTGCGCCTAATGCCGGTTCGCGGTCGCTACAGATGGTCATGCGCTTATCCCTTTTTTGTCATGGGATAGAAAAAGGGCCGCCAGCAGACTGCGCGCGCGCGCCAGTCGCGACATCACGGTGCCGATCGGAACATCGGTGATTGCCGCAATTTCGCGATAGGACAGCGCGTCGAGCTCGCGCAAAACGATGGCTTCGCGAAAGGGTTCGGGCATGCCAGCAATCGCGTCGCGCACTGACATCGCCTCGCGTCGGCTTAGCAGCAGTGTTTCGGGTGTTTCGTTGTTCAACTGGGCTTCTGCCAAAACCTCGACAAAATCTTCTGGCACGGCTCGATTAGACTTGCCCAAATCGATGAAGCAATTGCGAACGATGGCAAAGAGCCACGCCTTTTCGTTGCTGCGGCATGACGCATAGCCCTTCAGTGCACGCAGAAAGGCTTCCTGTACAACGTCTTCAGCCATCGACTGGTCGCGCGCCAGATAACGGGCGTAGCGATACGCATCGTCGAGATGCGGCAACATTTGCCGCGCGAATTGCTGGCGATCAATCGCCCCATCGGACGCCTCTGTCCGCAACGGATCGCGGACCACACGGAGAACCGGCCTCCAGAGATTTAGATTCTTATTCAACACGTTAGATCATTCTTTATTGTCATGGCGATGCGCTTCAATGCTGCTGCGCCAGATAGGCGATGATGTCGGCGCGCTGTTTGGGATTGGCAATCGAAAAGTACATCTTAGCTCCGGGCACCAGCTTTTGTGGATTGGTCAGCCAGCGGTCGAGATTGGCCGGTGTCCAAGTCAGGCCTGACCCCTTAAGCGCCGCAGAATAGGCGTAACCTGGAACCGTTCCTGCCTTGCGACCAACGACCCCGCGATGTTTGGGTCCGACGTCATTGTCGTCAAGCGAATGGCAACCGGTGCATGCCTGATAGAGCATCCTACCCGTTGCCGAATTGCCAGCAGCAAGGGTTACACGCTGGGGCGGCGAGGCCGCCGCCGCGACAAGCCTGTGCGGAGCCGCGCTGAGAAGGCCACTTGTTAGAGCTACCCCAGCGACGGTGAGCGCGACTGCGCCGATGGTTCTGAATGATCGCATCGGCTTATCCCACCAGCGCCTGGTCGATGATCGCGAGGGGCGATGAAGACCTTTTCACTTCGAGGCTCGAGATCCCGATGGCTGAGCGCAATTGTTCGGCAGGCACCAGCAGCGGCCCTGGCCCCGGCCCAACACCCGGCGCAGGCTGTGGATACGCCGTCGAACGACCGGCATGAAAAACCATGTGCCCTTCGGTCTTTTGCTGGATTTGGTGAATATGGCCATTGAGGGCGGTGACCGATGCGAACCGCTTGAGCAGCGCCAACGCTTGTGTGCCGTCGGCGGTCCCCCAACCCCATTCGGGAAAAAGCGGCCACAGCGGGAAATGGGACAACACCACAATCGGCGTCGATGCCGACAGGTGTGCAACATCGTCCTTCAGCCAAGCCAGTTGATCGGAACCCAACGATCCCATGCCCTTGTCGGCAAGATGAACGACATTGACGAGCGCGACGAAATGCACGCCGTTCGCATCGAAACTATACCAGCCATTGCCCTTTGTTCCCTTGCCATAGCGATCGAGAAAGGGCTGCGGGTTCGTTCCGTCGGCAATATCGTGCTCACCGGGAATGAAGCGAATTGGCAAATTGAGTTCAGCGAGTAATTGCTGGGCGATATCGAATTGCTCGGGCGTAGCAAGGTGGGTGATGTCGCCGGTATGCACGATGAAATCCGGTTGCACGGCCAGCGCGCGCACCTTGGCAATCGTCTCTTGGAGTGTGCCGATAACGTCCGGGTTGGCAGCCTTCTTGAAACCGACATGCGTATCGCTGATCTGCAGAAAGCTGAACGGTTTGACTGGCGAGGCTTTGGCTTTGCCGAATCCGGCTGTTGCGGCCAGCGCCTGATCGAGCGTGACCGACGACGCGATACCGCCGCCGAGCGCAAATAACGTGCCGGTTCCAGCCCAGCCCATGCATTCCAGCAAGCCGCGCCGATTGATTGGCTTGTCCAAATGGTGATCTGCCATATCCGTCCTTCCTTGGGGTTCGGGGATAAGACTGAGATGGATGGCCGTTTATTCCCTGCCGAGCATTTTAATCGCGGCTGATTCTTGAGCTGTCGTCGTCGGCAATCTGGGCGCAGACTAAGCCCCGATGATCAAACGAGGGCGCTTCGCCGAAAATCCACATGCAACGAGGGCAAGCCGCAAGTCAGATCCCGCAGGATTCGTTTGGGTCACGTTGTCCACGAAGGACACAAATGCGACGACACGAATTTTTTCCTATCGGGTTCTACCTCGATGCGGTGACGGAGGATCAGGTGGTGTGACATCCACTGACGGCTCCTTGAGTTCCATCTGCCGCGCATGGTGGGCAGCGAACACCCCGGGCGTGGCATTCATGCCCTGATGCTTGTCGAGGAAAGCGCGCACATCGCTGGCAAGTTCCCGGTCGTCGGATTGGCCGGTGGCGTCCAACGCAGCGGCAGTTTTTTGATAGGCACGGCGTATCTCTCGCCAACGGACGGTGCCGGCCGCAATGAATGGCGGTAACTGATCCTCGCCCCGTGCAACGGCGATGGCCTGTTCGTTGGTGCGGCGGTCGGACTGGGTGATCTGGCGGCTCCCTTCGGTTCGCAGCCGCGCCCTGAGCTTGACCAGTGCCATGCTCGATCCGGCAATCCCCTGTCCCCGCGCCCTGCGCGGAGTGGCTTCGGCAGCTATGCCCCGCGCGCGCAGTTCGCGCGCAAATCGTTCGCGAAAACGATTGAGCTGAACCGGTCGGGGGTTGAACCGCTTGCGATCCAGCCCTTCCGCCTGAACCGTCAGATGGACATGGGCGCGCGGCGTGTCGGTATGGAGGGCCATGACATAATCGTGATTGTCGCTCAGCTCGGCATGGGCCAACGCGCGGACGGCTCCCAGCACTTTGTCAGGGTCAGTGCCTTCAGGCATCGAGAAGATCAGCGACACCGACGACACCGTTGGCCGCGACCGCCAGTGGAGCGTGTCGCTCCACTCGGCGGCGCGCTCGGCAATGTCATCCTTGCTGGTCAGGATTTCACCATCGCGGGTTTCGATCTCCACCTCACCCTTGCGCCCGATATACTCAAGATGGGCTTTGACATGGGTGCCGCCCCGCTGGCGGCCCGTGACCTTGACCACCACCTCGGGGGCTTTGCGCACGATCCGCGCCAGTTTGGCCCGCGCTGTCGGGCCAGTGGCAACACCGTAGCTGGCATAGAGCGGCACGCGCGGCGCGCTGTTGGGATCATGGATATAGCGCACCCGGAATGCCGGACGGGTTGCTTCCCATAAGGCCGATTCCAGGCTCATCAATCTCGCGCCATCATTCAGGAATTGCCCAGTAGCTCGCATCGCCGCGCATGGCATCGCCAACGGCTGTCACTTGCTCGGAGATTTCCATCCGCATGTCGGCGATCCGGTGAAGCTCGGATTCGATATGCTTGTCGCCAGTTTCCAGCATCGACGCATTGGCGGCTTTCATCGCCTGATTGAGATTGCGGCCGATGCGCAGCAACTGCATCCTGATCGGCGCAAGTTCGGCGAGCAGGCCGTCATCGACGCGCGATTTGAGCGCGAGGTGGCGGCGCACCAAGGCCTTGATCCATCCTGCGCGATCGGTTGAACGCTGCGATGCACGGACCTCGATCACGGCAATCTCGACATCGGTAAACCGCAGAGAAACCCGGTTGCGCGCCGTGCCCTCGGGCCGGTCAATGAAGGGACGACCGGCACTCTCTTGCACCGCCTGTTCGATCATCTGCCGCACCAGCGCACTTCGCCCGCCCCGGCCGACCGCGAACCTGTCGAGCGCCGCGAGCGCGTCGGCGTCGAGCCGGATGCTCAGCATCGCAGTGTTCGGAACTGGATTTGTCGCCATCAAACATGCCCGCGTGAAACAGGGGCAATGTATGACAACACACGCCGCTAGGCATATCCTGCATTAAAGACAAATCAGACAATCCCCCTAAGATAAGCGCCCCCAAAGCGGGTTTTTACTTCGGACAATAAGGGGCTTCGGGGACGCTTGGGGGTTTGAGGTTTCAGGCTGGATGGGAAGCCTTGCTTCCCATGCGGGCCGAAGATCGCCGCACGATTTCATGCTGACGGCTGACGGTCGCGCTCCCCCATTCGGCGATCTCGCCAAGTGTGCGACCGCAGCCAGTGCAGAAGCTGGCGCTGGTATCCAGCGTGCAAATCTCTTTGCACGGAGAGGGTGGCCGCTTGGTCAAGGCTTCCCGATCTCTCCCCGATGTTCTTCTCGGGCAGCCGTCCATACTTCGCGCGCGGCGTCGGCGTTCATCGCGGCGATGCCCAGCCCGACGATCAGATCCGGCCATGCTGAAGTCCACAAAAACGCCGTGACCACCCCCGCCGCAATGATGGCGAGGTTGGCAAAAGCATCATTGCGCGCCGAGAGGAATGCAGCTCGCGTCAGGCTTCCGCCCCGATGCCGGTGGCTCGCCAGCAGGAAGGCGCAAAAGAGATTCACGGCAAGCGCGCCCGTTCCGGTCAGGGTGAGCGCAACGGGCGCAGGTGGCACAGGCAGGTTGAACTTCGACCACGCCGTCCATAGCGTTGCGAGACCGGGAACAAGCAAGATGCCCGCCAGCGCCATCCCCAGCCGCGCCCGGTGAATGGCACTCCACCCCAGCGCCGAGAATATGAGGATGTTCACCAGCGCATCTTCGAGGAAGTCCACACTGTCGGCGAACAGCGAGACGGAACCAATCGTCGAAGCGACGGCGAACTCAATCTCGAAATAGCCGAGATTGAGCAGAGCGACCAGGCGCACCACGCGGCTCAGTTCCCAGGTTGCGAGGGTGTTCGGCATGGTGCCGACCGTAGGGGTGATGGATTGCGAGGCAAGCGACATTACTCCTGGCAGATGCTGCCTGCGAACAACCAGCACCACAAAGCCCCGCCCGGCAGAGCCGGACGGGGCTTGGGTGCGATGGTCAGTGGCCGATCGAGGTGCGGGCGCGTGACCAGATCAGGTTGAAGGTCTTGCCATCTTCGTCGGCGAACAGGCTGGCGAAGATCGGGGCGGTGAAGCTCGGATCGTCGAGCTTGATCGAGAGATAGTCGCGGCCTTCCTTGGAGGTCTTCTGCCAGCACGCGCCGATCTCGGCCTTCGCCACGAACACCCGGTGCGAGGGGGCGTTTTCATTCTCGCTCGCTTCCTCGGCGACGATGGTGACGTTCTTCTTCTGCAAGCTCATCGTGACGATCTCGCCGGTGTAGTTGGTTTCGCCGGACTTCTTGAAGGTGCCGATATTTGCCATGATACTTCTCCTTGAGTTGGTCGAACCCCGCGCTCATTCGCGGCCTCGATGGCTGGTTTAAGGCAGGGGCTTGCACCGCTGCACCCAGCTCGGGGTCCCCAAAAAGTAATACTTTTTGGGGTGGGCAAGGGCCGCAACGCAGTGGAGGACGGTGCAGACCGGGGTTTCTTG
>JGI24770J26754_10003294_pt1 | contig 10823 bp, 8 predicted proteins | sample LakOneMetagenome_FD_26754 | JGI IMG/M metagenome (IMG submission 26754) | reverse complement strand
CAGGGCGAGCGCCTGGTGCCGCCGGCGGCCCCGCCCCCGGCCGTGTTCACGACCGCCGAGGTCGAACTGGTGCGGCCGATGCTGGTGACGGCCAGCCGCAACTGGGGCCTGCTGCATCCCGATTTCAGCCAGCGCCTGCTGCTGGCCTTCAAGATCATGAAGGAAAAGCATGGTTATGAAATGGCCCTGCTGGAAGGCTACCGCAGCCCCGCGCGCCAGGACGAGCTGGCCAGCGTCGGCAGCCACGTGACGAATGCGCGCGCCTTCCAGAGCTGGCACCAGTATGGCCTCGCAGCCGACTGCGCCTTCCTGCGCGACGGCAAGCTGGTGATCTCGGAGAAGGATCCCTGGGCCATGCGCGGCTACCAGCTGTATGGGGAGGTGGCCGAGTCGCTGGGCCTGACCTGGGGCGGGCGCTGGAAGATGATGGATTTAGGCCACAGCGAGCTACGCCTTCGCGGCGTGATGCGCCGCTGAGCGCGTTCGAAAATTCCTCCATGGCTGCGTTGCATCGTCTCGCCGTACTACCGTACTGTCTTCGACGATACGCCTTGCCCTGGAGTTTTTTCGAACGCACTGATGCTGCCGGACTTCTGTTGAGCCGCCGCAAAAGTTGCCCGGCGGTGCCGTGCGAGCATTTCCTTTAGAACATTTCTCCAACTACCCCCCCTCCCGCCATGGCAAGAATCTGGCAGTTCCTCACCGACAGCCGCCTGCTGGTCGCGATCGGTGTCGCCGCAATCGCGGCATGTCTCTTCATCGGCGCCGGCCTGATTGGCATCGACCTGATCTGGGCCCTGATCGTGGGGCTTGCCTTGCTGGCCGGGTGGGGCCTGTGGTGGGCCATCCGGCGCCACATCCGCGGGCGCATGGCGCGCCAGCTCGGCGACGCCATCCTGCCCGGGGAAGAGGCGCTCGCGCAGGCGGGCGGCGGCGAAGTGGCCGTGCTGCGCAAGAACATGCTGGAGGCGATCGCCACCATCAAGACCTCCAAGCTCGGCCTGACGCGCGGCGCGGCGGCGCTCTACGAGCTGCCCTGGTACATGATCATCGGGAACCCGGCGGCCGGCAAGAGCAGCGCCATCGCGCGCTCGGGCCTGAGCTTCCCGATCCCCGGCAACAAGGCGCTGCAGGGCGTGGGCGGCACCCGCAACTGCGACTGGTTCTTCACCACCGACGGCATCCTGCTCGATACCGCCGGCCGCTACTCGGTGCAGGATGACGACCGCGAAGAGTGGTTCAGCTTCCTCGACCTCCTGAAGAAGCACCGCTCGCGCGCGCCGATCAACGGCATCCTGATCGCGGTCAGCGTGGCCGAACTCGTGGCGGGGCCGACCAGCGCCTCGCACGAACTGGCCAAGAGCCTGCGCACCCGCGTGCAGGAGCTCACCGAACGCCTGGGCGTGCACGCGCCGGTCTATGTGGTCTTCACCAAGGCCGACCTGGTGGCCGGCTTCACCGACTTCTTCGCCGATACCGAACGCAGCGAACGCGAACGCATCTGGGGCGCGACCCTGCGCTACAACCGGCGCAGCGCGCCGCAGGACGTGCTGGCCTTTTTCGACGAGCACTTCGACGAGCTGTACGACGGCCTGAAGGAGATGAGCCTGGCGAACATGGNCGCCAACCGCAGCACCTCGATGCGGCCCGGGGTGTTCACCTTCCCGCTGGAGTTCGCAGCGATCAAGACGCCGCTGCGGGCCTTCCTGTCGACCCTGTTCGAGGAAAACACCTACCAGTTCAAGCCCGTGTTCCGCGGCTTCTACTTCACCAGCGCGCTGCAGGAAGGCAGCGTGCAGGACCTGTCGAGCAAGCGCGTGGCCAGCCGCTTCGACCTGGCGCTGCGCGAACAGCTGGGAGGGGAGGTGGCCGAGCAGTCCGGTTACTTCCTGCTCGACCTGTTCCGCAAGGTGATCTTCGCCGATCGCGAGCTGGTCAAGCGGTATACGAATCCGGCCAGCGCGCGCTGGAAGGTCGCCGCCTTCTTCGGGGCCACCATCCTGCTCGGCTGCGCGCTGGGCGGCTGGAGCTGGTCCTATATGGGCAACCGCCAGCTGGTGGCGAACGTGCAGTCCGACCTCGACAAGGTGAACAAGCTGCAGGCCGGACGCATCGACCTGCAGTCGCGCCTGGAGGCGCTCGACATCCTGCAGGACCGGATCGAGCAGCTGGACAAGTACCGGCAGGAGAAACCCTGGGCGCTGGCCTTCGGCCTCTATCAGGGGGAGGCGCTGGAGCGCAAGCTGCGCGACGAGTATTTCGCCGGCGTGCGCGCGGTGATGGTGGAACCGGTGACGGCCTCGCTCGAGACCATGCTGGCCGAAGTCAACGCCAATGCGGGCCAGCTGGCGCCCGGTTCACCGCCCGTCTCGGTGCCGGCCGGCCAGCAGGCCGTGGTGCAGAACGTGGCCCTGGCAAGCCCGCCGGCGGGCCAGCCCTACCAGAACGTGTCCGCCACCAGCGTCGCCGACGCCTACAACGCCCTCAAGACCTACCTGATGTTGGGCGACAAGTCGCACGCCGAGCCGGGCCACCTGAACGACCAGCTGACCCGCTACTGGCGCACCTGGCTCGAGGCCAACCGCGGCAATATGCCGCGCGAGCAGATGATCCGCAGCGCCGAGCGCCTGCTGACCTTCCACCTGTCCCAGGTCCAGGATCCGGCCTGGCCGCAGATGACCTTGAAACTCGGCCTGCTCGACAGCACCCGCGAGCACCTGCGCCGCGTGGTGCGCGGCACCCCGGCGCGCGAGCGGGTCTATAACGACATCAAGACCCGCGCCGCGACCCGCTTCCCGGCGGTAACGGTGGCGCGCATCGTGGGCGAGCAGGACGCGAACCTGGTGGCGGGCAGCCATGCGGTATCCGGCGCCTTTACCCGCGCGGCCTGGAAGGATTATGTGCTGGGCGCGATTCGCGAGGCCTCCAACAGCGAAGCCTCGAGCGCCGACTGGGTGCTCAAGACCGTCTCGAAGGACGACCTCACGCTGGAAGGCAGCCCGGACCAGATCCAGAAGGCGCTGGTCGAGCTGTACAAGGCCGAGTATGCGCGCGAGTGGCTCAAGTTCGTGCAGGGCGTCACGGTCGCCGACCTGAAAGGCTTCGAGGGCAGCGTGCAGGCCATGAACCGCCTGGGCGACCCGCAAGCCTCGCCGCTGGCCAAGCTGCTGCGCACGATCCATGACGAGACCGTGTGGGACAATCCCGGCATGGCCGGCGCCGCGCTGAGCAAGAACGAGCGGACCTTCGCGATGTGGTTCAAGGAAGTCATCCTGCGCCGCGCGCCGTCCGACGCGCGCACGATCGCGAACAACGTCGACCCGTCCACGCTGCTGGGCGCGCAGGGCGCGGGGCCGATCGGACGCGAATTCGCCGGCGTGGCGCGCCTGGTCGGCACGCGCGAGAAAGACGCGTCCCTCATGAGCGGTTACCTCGACGCCCTGTCGAAGCTGCGCACCCGCCTGAACGTGCTGAAGAACCAGGGCGACCCCGGCCCCGGCGCCAAGCAGTTCATGCAGCAGACCCTGGAGGGCAACGGCTCCGAGCTGGCCGAAGCGCTGCGCTACGTCGACGAGCAGATGCTGACCGGGATGAGCGACACCCAGAAGGCGGCCCTGCGCCCGCTGCTGGTGCGCCCCCTGATCCAGACCTTCGCCATGATCGTGCTGCCTTCCGAGGGCGAGATCAACAAGACCTGGCAGCTGCAGGTGGTGGAGCCCTTCCAGCGCAACCTGGCCGGCAAATATCCCTTCGCCGCCGGATCGAGCGTGGAAGCCACGCCCGCCGAGATCGGCCAGATCTTCGGGCCGGAAGGCGAGGTCGCGAAGTTCGTCAACACGGCCATGGGCCCGCTGGTGGTGAACCGCGGCGGCGTGCTGGCCCCGCGCACCTGGGCCGACATCGGCATCACGCTGGCGCCGTCGGTCGTCGCCGGCTTCCCGGGCTGGGTGGCGCCGCTGTCGGCGCGCGGCGTCGCCACCAGCGGCGCGCAGACCGTGTTCCAGGTGCTGCCGCACGCGGCGCCCGGCACGCTCGAATATACGCTCGACATCGACGGCCAGCAGCTGCGCTACAGGAACACGCCGCCCAGCTGGAACAATATGGTCCATCCGGGGCCGCAGGGCGTCGCCGGCGTGCGCATCAGCGCCGTCACTTTCGACGGCCGCAGCGTGGAGCTGTTCAATGCGCCGGGCGAGTCGGGCCTGAAGCGCATGATCGACGCGGCCCAGAAGAAAAGAAAGGACGGCGGCGTGTTCGAACTGCGCTGGAGCGCCCAGAACGTGGCCGTCACCGTGGACCTGAAGATCGTCTCGAGCGCCTCGGCCAACGGCAGCGGCGAGCAGGGCGTGGGCTTCAAGGGCCTGCGCCTGCCGCCCACCATCGTCGGCCGGCCGCCAGATGCGCCGCCCGCAGGCCAGGTCCTGGCCAGCGCCCAGAGAGGCCAGTGATGCGCGGCCCCGCTTCGCAGCGGATCGGCTACTTCGGCAAGATCCCGGCGCGCGCCGACTTCGTCAAGCTGGCCGACGACGCGCAAGCGATCGCCATGCTGGACCGCTGGCTGGCCCAGGTCATGACCCAGCTGGCCGAGGACGCGCGCTGGCGCATCAACTACGACGCCATGCCGGCGGTGAGTTTCGCCCTGGTGGGACCGGCGCGCCGGCACGCGGTGGCCGGGCACCTGGTCGCCAGCCACGACCAGTCCGGGCGCCGCTTTCCCTTCCTCGCGGCGCGCACCCATGCGCTGCTCGACCCCGCCGCCTTCGTCACGCGCAGCCCGCTGGCTTTCGCGCCGCTGTGGACCTTCCTGGAGTCGATGTGCCCGCGCGTGCTGTGCGAAGCGGACCCGAATCCGCACCTGCAGGCCATCGCCGACGCCGCGGTTCCGCTGGGCGACGCCGAGCCGGCCCTGTCGCACCTGCTGGCCAACGGCACCGTCGGTTCCCTGGGCGCCCTGCTGGAAGAGCGCGGATTCGCCCGCATGCTGCTGGCGCTCGGCCTGCTGCTGCAGCCGGTGATGCACAGCCAGCCGGCCGAGCTGCACAAGAGCCTGGTGCTGCCGCTCCCGAACGACCTGACCCAGCGCTTCGCGGTCGCGGCGTTCTGGCTGCAGCTGGTCGCGCCCTTCCTGCGCCGCGCGAACTTCGACCTGGCGCTGTTCATCACCCGCCAGGAAGGCCGGCCGGTGCTGGTGATCGGCTTTTGCGCCGCGCTGGCGGAGACCCTGCGCGCGCTGGTCGATCCGCTGGTCGGCGTGGAACAGCAGGTGCGCCTGATCGATACCGGCTGGATCGACGAACAGCTCTACATCGACCTCGACGTGCGCTCGCTCGCCAGCTACCTGGCGCAGGCCGACCTGCCCCTCGGCCTGGCGCGCGACATGTTCATGAAAACCTTCATCGGAGCCGCGACGTGACCTTTTCCATGAAAGCCCCGTTCCTGGTCCTTGCCCTGATCGCCGGCGCCGCCACGGCGCAGCAGGCGCCCCAGGACGCGCCGATCGTCGTCACCGGCACCGTCGCCGACGAGGCCACCCGCGCCGCGCTGCTCGAGCGCCTGCGCAGCGTCTACGGGCCCGCGCGCGTGGTCGACCAGCTTTCCGTCGGCGCCGTGGCCACGCCGGCCAACTGGAACGAGTACGTGACGCGCCTGATCGGTCCGAACCTGAAGCTCATCAAGGGCGGCCAGCTCAAGGTCGAGGGCAACAAGGTCAGCCTGCGCGGCGACGTCGCCAACGACGAGCAGCGCAGCAGGATCGCCGGCGACATCGCGGCCAGCCTGAATCCGACCTATGTGGTCAACAACGGCTTGCGGGTGGTGGAGTCGCAGCAGGCCGTGCTGGACGCCGCGCTGGCCAACCGCATCATCGAGTTCGAGTCGGGCAAGGCGGCGCTGACCGAAGCCGGCATGGCGGTGCTGGACCAGATGAGCGCCGCGATGCTCAAGCTCAAGGGCGTGAAGGTCGAGGTGATCGGGCATACCGACAACGCCGGTTCGCGCGCCGGCAACCTGTCGCTGAGCCAGGCGCGGGCCGAAGCGGTCAAGACCTATATCGTCGGGAAGGGAATCGCGGCGGAGTCGATCGCCGTGTCGGGAGAAGGGCCGGACCGGCCGGTGGCGGACAACCGCACGCCGGAAGGCAAGGCGCGCAACCGGCGCATCGAGTTCAAGGTGATCCAGTAAGCCGGCCCCCGGGGCGCGCCGGGGGCGCCCCGATCACGGCAAGGTGATCGTCACATGCGCCGCCTTCGGCGGCAGCTTCACCAGGTCGTTGTACTGGGCCAGCGCCGTCTCGGTCTCGCTCGAGAGCGCGCTCCGGAAACCCAGGTAGGCCCCCAGCCCTGTCACCAGGAACACCGCCCCCAGCACCCACAGCGACAGGTCGCTGCGCAAGGGGTTGACCACCTGGTCCGGCCGCTCCGCATGCGGCGCGAAGCCGCGGGTGCGGCCGCGCATGCGGGCGATCTCGTCGCCCAGGCGCGCCACCAGGTAGTCCAACTTGTCCCGGCCGTCGAGGGCGTAGCGGCCCTGGAAGCCGAGCAGCAGGCACATATGGAACACTTCCAACGCTTCGACGTGCACCGCGCCCTTGGCGCGCAGGTCCTCGAGCCGGTGGAAGAAGTGCTCGCCGGCGAGCTGGTCGCCGAACACGCGCAGCTGCAGCGGCCGGGTCTCCCAGGCTTCGCGCACTTCGAAGGACGAACGCAGGATGATCTCGTCGACCGCCGAGCAGAAGGCGTACTTGGCGGCGGTCACGTCCTCGGCCGAGATGCCGAGCGCCTTGGCGTTGCGGTCGACGTCGGACAGGAAGGCCGTCATGTTGTCGGCGAAGGCCACCTTGTCCTGCGGGCCGCAGCCGCTCTTCAGCAGGAACAGGGCGTAGAAGCCTTCGTACATGATGTCCGACAGGCGCTGGGGCGGGCGCGGCTCCTTGTCGCCCTGTTGCGGCGCCACGCGCCGTTCGACGAAGGCGCTCATGCGGCCACCGCGATCAGTTCGAGGCGCAGGTCGCGGATCCCGTTGGGGACATGCCCGTCCGGGACATAGACCGAGATCGCCTGGGATTTGAGCATCGTTTCATACAGCATGCCACGGTTCTCCAGGATGAAGTAATAGGTATCGGGCCGCACCGGCACCGCCGTCGGGACCTGCGGCGCGTGCACCAGTTTCACGCCGGGCAGGGCCGAGAGCACGAACTTGTCGACGTCTTCCGGCGCGCCCACCTTGAACTGCAGCGGCACCACGTCCACCAGCTGCAGCGCCGGCATGTCGGCCGCCACCGCGAGGTAGAGCGTGGTCTGCATATTGATGCGGCCCGAGTCGAGGGCGCCCAGGTAGTAGGAGGGGCGCTCGCGGTTCAGGGCGATCGTGAAGTAGCGCGAGGAGATCACGGTGTCGAGCAGGTCGCGGATGATGCCGTTCAGGCGCGCGAAGGGCGGGCCCGGGTCGGCGTGCACATAGGCCGGCAGGTCTTCCAGCCGGTAGCTGCGCGAATAGGTCATCAGGCCGCCGGCCAGCGAGAGCAGCTCGCCGAACAGGCGCTCGGGGTGCAGGTCGCGGTGGCCGAGGTAGTGCGAGAGGGCCGCGTAGCCGGTGCTGGCCGTGTGCAGCAGCCAGAAGGCGGAGACGTCGCCGCCGCGGATCTCGACCACGTTCTTGCTCGGCTCGCGCAAGTGCCCGTACAGGGCGTTGACCTTGGCCAGCAGCTTTTCCATCAGCCGCGCGAGGTTGATGTGCAGGCCCGGGGCCGCGTCGATCGACAGGCTGGGCGGCACGAAGGTGGGGTCGGCCTCGAAGCCGCCCGTCGGCACGCGCCGCAGCCGCAGCAGGGGGAAGCTGTCGTAGGCTTCGAGCGGCTCGGTGTCGGCCACCAGCCGCAGAGCCTTGCGCAGGTAGGTGATCGGCGCCTCGGCCGCGCGCGTGTACAGGTCCTGGGTGTCGAGTTCGTGGCTGGTGAAGCGGGTGTCCTGCGGCGCCGCCGGGGCGCCGTCCGGCGCGCAGTTCTCGCCGTAGGCCTTCAGCGCCGGCAGCGCCGCGTGGAAGGTCACCACCTGCTGTCCGGCCGGCAGCTCGTTCAGGCGCACCTGCAGCGGCAGCGGATCGCCGCCGGGAGCGCGATAGACTTCGCCGTCCGGGAACAGCACCGACAGTTCCTCGATGCGCAGCACGTCGTGGCGCAGGGCGTCGTGGTCGACCACGATCTTGCGCACGCCCCAGGCATAGGGGTGGAGGGCGCAGGCGGTCTGGTTCAGGCGCGCCTCGTGGTAGCGGTCCTGCTGCTGGAAATGCTGGGGCCGGAGGAACAGTCCCTCGCCCCACAGTAGCTTCGCTGGCATGCTCATGCGGCCTCGCTTGAGAAGCGGAAAACTCTAGCTTGGCGGAAACGACCGCGGTTTCATTGACAGCGCACAGAAGAAAGCGTCGCTGCTTGGGAACTGCCGCCGCGTGTGAGGGCGCAGGCGTGCAGGCCGACCGTGAGGCCCGCGCGTTCCGCCTCGCTCGCCGGCACCACGACGCGCCAGCGGCCGGCGGCCGGACGCTGGAACAGGGCGACCAGGGCCACATGGCTGGCTTCGCGGCTGACCTTTTCGGTCACCTCGTAGCGCTGGCCCGGCACCAGCATGATCTCGCGCACTTCGACCAGGTCATTGCCCAGGCTCTGCTTCTCCGCCTGCGGATCGAGGAAGGCGGCATAGGGCGTGGCCTCGAAGGCATCCTTCTGGCGCAGCGCGTACAGGCGCACGGCGAGGGCCAGCGGCTGGCCCGATTTATCGGCATTGAGCTTGGGCGCGGCGTGCAGGCGCAGGGCGATGTTGCGCGGTGGCTGCTGCGCTTCCGGCAGGGCGGGCGGCTTGCGCAAGCCGGTGGCCTGCAGGGCCGCATCGGCGAAGCCGCCACCGCCGCAGCCGGCCAGCAGAGCGATCAGGGTCACTGAAAAAACTGTTCTCATTTCCATTTCCTTTACGCAGTCCATGCGATCAAACACGGATTGAACCGGACTGGCGGAAGGCTGCCCTGATCGCGCGCAAGCGCAAGCCAGGACGTGGCTGGAGTGAGCGAACGCGGCTTTGGTTGACAGTGCGCAATTTCATTGAAAGGCGCATGCGAATAATAGTGGCTGGTTTAACTGTCGTGGAGAAGCATGATGATCAGCAAACGCTTGATGCCGTTGATAGTTGGCTTCGTCGCCCTGGCCGGGTGCGCCAGCGGCCCGCAAGAAAAGACCGTCAAGTCGACGGCTGCAGCAGGGGAACAGGTTTTCACCGATGCCGACATCGCCATCGCGTCGAAGCAGGAAGAAAAGGCCTACGCCATGCTGAAGGCCGCCGGCGCCGCCCACCCGGTCGACAAGCGGCCCTGGGTCAAGATGGCCCAGATCCGCTTCAATGCCGGCGTCTATGGCGAAGCGATCACGCATGCCCAGGAGGCGCTCGAGCGCGATCCGGACGATACGGTGGCGCACAGCATCGTCGCCGTCAGCGGACTGCGCGTGGCGAGCAAGGCACTGGCCGACCTGACCCGCAAGAACAACCTGAGCGTCGACGTCAAGAGCGAGGCGCAGGACCTGGCCAAGCTGCTGCGCACCAGCCTCGGCGAGCCCATCCTGGCCAGGGGCGAGACGTCGAAGCCGGCCCCTGCCAGGACGAAGACCCCGACCGCGTCGCGCACCCCGGCGCCGGCGCCGGCCAGCAAGTCCGCCGGCAACGAGACCGATCCGTTCTCCGGCCTCAAATAAGAACCGCGGCCGGCGCCCCCGGCCGTCCCATCCCCCGCAACCCTGGAGTCGACATGGCCAAGAATGAAAGCGTGCAGAAGCGCTTGCAGAAAGTGCGCGCGCCGCGCGTGCAGATGACGTACGACGTCGAGATCGGCGACGCCATCGAAAACAAGGAGCTGCCCTTCGTGGTCGGCGTGGTGGGCGACTTCGGGAACGACCCGGCCAGCGAGAAGAAGCGGCTGAAGGACAAGAAGTTCGTCAACGTCGACGCCGGCAACTTCGACGAGGTGCTGGGCGCCGTGGCACCGAGCGTCACCTTCAAGGTCGACAACCACCTGTCGCCGGAGGGCGGGCAGTTCGGGGTCCAGCTGCAGTTCAAGGAGATGGCCGACTTCCGGCCCGAGTCGGTGGTGCGCCAGGTAAAGCCGCTGGCGGGCCTGCTGGAGGCCCGCACCAAGCTGGCCGACCTGCGCAACAAGCTGGCCGGCAACGACAAGCTCGAGGACATCCTGAGCGAAGTGCTGGGCAATACCGAGAAACTCCAGGGCCTGCGCAAGCAGGACGGCGGGAAAGGGGAGGAGTGACATGGCGGCAGTTCTCGATACCACACAGGCGCAGGCCCTTCCCGCGGTCGAACTCGACACCTCGCTGCTCGACCAGATCGTCGAGCAGAGCCGGGTCGCCAAGTCCACGGACGAACACGAACGCGCGCGCGACATCATCGGCGAGCTGGTGACCCAGGTCATGCAGGGCACCATGGTGGTGTCGAACAACCTCTCAAGCATGATCGACGCGCGCCTGGCGGAACTGGACCGGATGATCTCCGATCAGCTCTCCGCCGTCATGCACGCCCCGGAATTCCAGAAGCTCGAGAGCAGCTGGACCGGCCTGAATTACCTGGTGAAGAACAGCGCTACATCCGCCAACCTGCAGATCCGCATGCTCAACGCCAGCAAGCGCGAACTGGTGAAAGACTTCCAGTCGGCCATGGAGTTCGACCAGAGCACCATGTTCAAGAAGGTCTACGAAGAAGAATTCGGCACCTTCGGCGGCGCCCCCTACGGCACCCTGATCGGCGACTTCGAGATCTCGCGCCAGCCCGAGGACA
>JGI24770J26754_10003291_pt1 | contig 10829 bp, 12 predicted proteins | sample LakOneMetagenome_FD_26754 | JGI IMG/M metagenome (IMG submission 26754) | reverse complement strand
TCATCAGCCGAAGCGTTTTTTGAGGATTCATATTGCTGCTCTTCAACATCCGCAGCATTTTCGGATGGATAGCTTTTTTTGCTGCAGCTGGTCAGTACAGCTATACATAAAACCAGGTAAAGCCACTGGTGGAGTTTTATTTTTTTCATGATAATTGGGTTATACTTTTACACACAATAATTTTGCCAAAAACAAGTAAATATTTTTTTATGAAACCTTTTCTGATTTTTTTAACGGGTATTTGTTTTTTAAGTACTGTAAAAGCGCAAACTGCCACAGATTCAGTAAAGGCCGCCGTGAATAGATTATTTGAAGGCATGAAAAACAGTGATGCGGCATTACTAAAGAATGCTTTTGCAGACAGTGCCATCCTGCAAACCATTACACGCAATAAGGAAGGAAAACTGGTAGTGGCTAACGAAGCCGTGAATGAGTTTGCCGGTTTTATAGCCCAACAGCCAAAAGGAGCTGCTGACGAACGGATCAGTTTTGATGTAATAAAGATTGATGGCCCACTGGCCATAGTATGGGCCCCTTATTCATTTTATTTTAATGGCCAGTTCAGTCATTGCGGTGTAAATTCTTTTCAGCTGGTGAAAATTAATAACGAATGGAAAATTCAATACTTAATTGATACCCGTCGCAAAAAAGGTTGCGAATAACACCTCCTTTTTAATACGCTATTTTATAAAAGGGATGCTGCCTGCAAATATTTTCGGGGGTATAAGGCTTGTCACAATAGGTTAACTGGGCCTTTTCAATGGTTTCTCTCCTGGCATCTTCCATAATTTCTTCCCAGGTAACATCGCTTTTAAATTTGCTGAAATGATTTTCCATGGCCGCTTTAAAATAATAAGAAAAAAAGCCGCCAAAAGTTGTATTGCCCGAGGCTCTTTCTCCCACATCGGCTGAGGTCATCAAAATAGACATGGGTGTGTCATTCATAAAAAGTTTTTTGCAGTTTTCCATGCTCCAGCCCAGGCCGGAGCTTCTTGTTTGTGCAATATCACTGCCAACAGTATTGCTGGAATTGGGATCATTATTACAGCAGTCGCTGATGACCAGGTTAAACCGGGCGCCTTTCTTTTTTACATCCACAAATATATCCTCAATGTTGAGCGTATAATCCAGGTAACTCTGTGCAGGAAAAGAGCGGAGGTCTAAATTTGGAAACTTCCGGTTTTGCTTGGGTATGGTAAACCCATGCCCTGAATAGGTAAAGATCACAATATCGTTGGGGCCTGGATTAAGCTCACTGATGGCACTGGCCACACTGGCTTTTCCAAAGTCTTTACCGTCTATTGTTTTAGTGATCATTTGTATTCCCATATATACCGAAAGGGTGGTGAAGGTTTTAATATTCCTGGCCTGGTCTTTTTTGCATGATTCCCCAATCTCAGCATCTTCAGTGTTGGCTACAGCCACTAGGAATAATTTAGCAGTATTTTTTGTTGCAGTGCCTCTTGATTTAGACTGGTCAAACATGTTGGTATAAAATGCGTCTTCCTCTGTAAAAAAAACAGAAACAAAATCCCGGGTCAACTGCTGCTGCTCAACCAATACAGGGGGACTTAGAAAAAAGCCCTCTGTTGGCTGATTCTCATCCGGAGAAGTAATTTTCCAGGGTTCAAAAACAGCCGTAGCAGGATCAAGTTTAAACCAAATATGTTCAGGGTAATATTTTACCGATTTATCTCCTAAAATTACTTTAGGATCAGACCCTTTATAATAAAAATGTGCAGAGTCGGTGTGCCCCTTTTTGTTAACAGCATATTTTTCCACTATTGTAAGCTCAATCAAAGCATCCTGTTTGGTAACTTTATCAAAAAAACGCACCCTGTAAAAACCAGTACCATTATCATAGCGTACCAAAAATGCATGAAAGTGCGTGGTATCACGCACATTGGTAAATGTATAATTAAGATTATAAACTGACTGGCTGTTTACTATAGGTTGAAAAGACAGCATCAATACGGATACTAACAGAAATTTTACTCTCATATAAAATTCTCGGGTGATTTGTTTTTGCTTTTAAATCTACTTTTATTTAATGAAAAATTCAAACGTAGCATTAATAAAAAAGCCTTCAAACCAAAAGGCCATAGCCATGGGTTTGAAGGTTTAAGAACTTAAGCAGGCTGTTTCAGCTGAATAACCCTGCACTAGCTTCCTGGCTTTGTGGGCCGGGTTGATGCAGTGTCCATTGCAGGCTTTGAACCCGTATCTGGCTTGGCAGTTGCAGGAGCCGCTTCCATTTTTTTCTCTGCTTCGGGAGCTTCTTTTTTTTCTGCGCTGTCGCCGCAACCGGTTACAGCTACCGCAGCAAAAAATGCACATCCGAGCAATGCTGGAACGAAAAGAGATTTTTTCTTGAACATATTAACTGGTTTAGGCTATAATACTACAAAAAAAATCCGGAAAATTAAACATCCGGGTGAAGTTTTGTTAAAATCTGTTTTTAAACTATGAAACCACTGTGTAAAAACTGTTTAAAAGGCTGTACTTTCCTGCAATAACAGGTACAAAACAGCGTTATACTTCAAATCCTACGCAAAATGAAAACAACTTTACCTATCCTGGCAGCAACCTGCCTCAGTTTCTCTTTATTTTCCTGCAGTACCGGAAAAAATATTGCTGATTTTCCCCACCCGGTAAATAAATTATCAGGCAGGGAAATGAACTGCTTTGTACAATTTACAGATGGAACCGTTAAGCAGTATGGCTCTCTGCGGCTGGTTACAGGCATTTTTCAGCAACCACACCTGGTAGCCGATGACAATGTAGTTATTCCGGCAACTGCAATAAAAGCATACCAGAACAAAGAGTATTATGCCGTATCTCAAAAAACGTTTACCAAAGTGGCTAAAAGTTATGTGGCCGTTGAAGCCCTGCCTGGCTTTGCCGTAAGGGTAATAACAGGCAGGTTAAACGTATACTCCTTAAAATATTATAACGGTCATAATACCACAGAAAAACTGTTTTTACAGTCAGGCGAAGAAGGACAGATCTTACCCTGCAGCGCCGATGCCCTGACAGGGTTGGTGAAAGATAACAGCGAAGCGGTGGCAGTATTGCAAAGCAAATCAAAAATGCTTACCGGTACTAAGAAATTACTCACTGTTGTGGATGTGTATAATAATTCCAAACTCATCACTAAAAACTGATTCTAAAGACCGGCAGCAGCCGGTTTTTTTATACCTGTAACAGCGTAAAAAATAAATCATTAATTTGGCGGCATGAGAAATTATTTCATCCTTGCTGCAGTATTACTTTTATTTGGCTGCAACCGGCATAAAAACCCTTTTATTATCATTAAAACCAATTTTGGTAATATCGAGGCAGAACTGTTCCCTGGTAATGCCCCTGAATCAGTGGCGGCATTTTTATCTTATGTTGACTCAGGCCTTTATAAAAACAGCTCTTTTTACAGGCTTACCATCCTGGAATCGATGACACCGGAAGAGAATACAGGGGTGATCCAGGGAGGTATCTGGCAAAGCAACAATGCAAAAGCAGCATCNNTGCCGGGTATACCCCATGAATCTCCTAAGCAAACAGGACTCTCACACACCGATGGCACCTTATCGCTTGCACGGACGGCACCAGGCACAGCTAACAGTGAATTTTTTATATGCATTGGCGACCAGACAGAATATGACAGCAGCAGATCCATAAACCCGGATGGACTGGGCTATGCTGCTTTTGGAAGGGTAACCAGCGGAATGGAAATAGTAAAGAAAATTCAAAACCAGCCTGCCAATGGCCAGCAGTTTACACCCCAGGTGGCTATCTTAAATATAGAAAGATTGTAGCTGCTACAATAAAAAAGGGTTCCCTTCCGAAACCCTTGTGTGTTCAATTGTAAGCGCTGTTAATTACCAGGCAATAATAGCAACCAGGGCCATTATTCCATAAAATGCCATAATAATGCCAATTGCAGTCAAAGCATCGGTAACTACAGGAGAATAAATCCTTTTCATTTTCTACGGTTTAAATGATTAAAAAATAGGCTCGAAACCTGGCTTTCAGGAGATACCGAATGAATAATGAAATTGTAAAGAATTTACTTTTGGGAGTACGGTAATTAAAGGGAATTGGAGAGGCTGTAAAGGTAAGATTATTATTGAGTGCAGCAAAAAATAGCGCCTGATTTTTACATAAATACTGTCACATAAAACTTAAATGCCATACTTTCTTTTAATATCACGATCGGTTTCCCTTTCTTTAATGGTATTCCGTTTATCAAATGATTTTTTACCCTTGCCAAGGCCGATTTCCATTTTAAACCATCCTTTATCGCTCAGTACTATTTTTAGGGGAATAATGGAATAGCCTTTTTCCTTAGTTTTTGCCTCCAGCTTACGCAACTCCCTCTTTTGCAAAAGCAGCTTACGTTCCTGCAGGGGCTGGTGATTGGTATAGGTGCCAAAGGCATATTCTGAGATATGGAGGCTTTTTACAAACAGTTCGCCGTTGTGAAAAACGCAATAACTATCGTTAAAACTGGCTTTTCCCGCCCTCAGGCTTTTTATTTCGGTACCACTCAGCACCATCCCGGCCATATAGGTGGTTTCAAAAAAATACTCGTGGTAGGCTTTCCGGTTGCTGATTTCCAAAACAAAATAATTTTTGCAAAGGTATTATAAGAAAGGGAAAGGGCAGGAGGTGCCTGGTAAATATGTTGGCTGTACCTCCTGCGCCGCCTGATTCTTTATGCACCATTTGCTTTTTAACAGTTTTTGGTAAAGAAATTGGAATAGTTAGTAAAAATAGCCAATGCAGGGTAAGTATCTAACCATATTGTTTATTGTTATTTCTTTTGTATTTACAAGTTGCGGCAAAAAGCATGTGCCACAGCAAACTGCCACCGTTGCTGCAACTGCAAATAAGCCGGTGGTAAAGAAAAAAATAAATGTTCCCATATTTAAAGTAATTGCAGTAAACGATAAAGCAGCAAAGCGGAATATTGATGGCAGGCTGTATTACGACCTTGAGGGCCGCCGTTACTGGAAGAATTATAATGACGGGAAGTATTACCTGTTTAATAAATCGATGTACACCGACCCCGCATTTAAACCTCATTAAAATAAAACCAATACTATGAAACGTTTTTTATTGATAATTGCGGGAGCGTTGAGTATACACACTGTTTCAGCCCAGCTGAAAACAACAACTGTATGCAAAGCTTTTGAGGTTGATATACTGGAAGGTACCATCAATGATTTGAACACCCAGTCAACCATCAGCGAGGTAAAGGCCGGTTTCCCCTGTTTCACCAATGCCGTGGATGAAACCGGTGGCAAGGGCTGTGGCGGTGTTTTTTATAAGGACAGGGATATCAGTTTTTATACAGAGCGTGGCTATGTAGAGATAGGTGAAAAATTTAAGGGCAAAATAAGCCTGCCGTTACTGGGCAGTAACCGGAATGCCACTTTTAAATGGCTGGGTTTCCCTAAAATAAAAGATGTGAACTGGGATGCTTTTCAAACCAGGTACGGCATATTGATCCTGTATTACACCAAAGCCGGCAAGATCTATAAGCTCCAGATGAGCCATTTCAATACAGACAGTATAAGGCTTTGTGAATAATCAACACCGGGCAGGTCTAATTATAAATACGATTATCCCTTAAACAGCACCAGCAATGTTGCCAGTTTCTCCTTCAGGTCTTTGCGGTGGATGATAAAGTCTAAAAAACCGTGCTCTAATAAAAATTCGCTCCGCTGGAATCCTTCGGGTAAATCTTTCTTAATGGTTTCTTTAATTACTCTTGGGCCGGCAAAACCAATAAGGGCACCGGGCTCACCACAAATAATATCACCCAGCATGGCAAAGGAAGCCGTGGTACCGCCAAAAGTAGGATCAGTGCAAAGGGAGATATAAGGTATTTTGGCATCACTGAGCTGCGACAGTTTTCCGGAGGTTTTTGCTAATTGCATTAAGGAAAAAGCGCTTTCCATCATACGAGCCCCGCCACTTTTATTGATGATCATAAAAGGTATGCGGTGCTGCAGGCAGTAATCGCAGGCACGGCTGATTTTTTCGCCCATTACACTGCCGAGGCTGCCGCCAATAAATTCAAAATCCATACAGGCCACCACCAGGTCATTGCCACTTACTTTTCCGTGTGCCACAGTGATGGAGTCGTGTATATCCGTTTTGGCATAAGTTTCTTCCAGCCGTTTTTTGTAAGGCTTCAGGTCTACAAACTCCAAAAAGTCTTTTGATTTAATATTGGCAAACAATTCGGTGTAATGGTTATCATCAAAAATGATATCAAAATATTCGTCGCTGCCAATACGGTGGTGGTGTTCGCATTTAGGGCATACAAATTTGTTTTCTCCCAGTTCCTCCACAGTGCAGGTGTACTTGCAATTGGGGCATTTGCTCCATAATCCTTCTGGAGCATCTTTTTTATCTTTGGTGGAAGTAAGGATGCCTTTTTTTATCCGCTTAAACCAGCTGGCTTTGTTTTCGCCGGGGGCGCCTTCGTCGCCGGCAAGACTGGCATCAAAATCTTCTTCTTTTAACATAGCATTAAATTAACACTCTTTCGTAATACAAAAAAGAATGAGGGGCAATTAATTTTTNTGCAAATTAACAATCAAATCTGTTAACAACAAACCNGCCTTTGGGGCAGGTNTGTTATTTTATTTTTTTATTAAGCGTTGCGGTTNATGCAGTTTAAATCTTCAAAAGCCACTTCAAGGCGCTTTATAAAAGTTTCTTCACCTTTACGGAGCCATACACGTGGGTCGTAGTATTTTTTGTTGGGAGCATCAGGCCCTTCGGGGTTACCTAATTGCCCCTGTAAATAAGCTTCGTTCTTTTTATAATTGTTCAGCACGCCTTCCCAGAACGCCCATTGCAGGTCGGTATCAATATTCATTTTAATGGCNCCGTAACTGATAGCCTCACGGATCTGGTGTTGTGGTGACCCGCTNCCGCCATGAAATACAAAATAAACAGGCTTGGCAGCAGTTTTTAATTCCCTTTGAATATATTCCTGGCTGTTTTTTAAAATTACCGGTGTCAGCTGTACATTACCAGATTTGTATACGCCGTGCACATTACCAAAAGCGGCGGCCACTGTAAACAGTTTACCCACTTTACTTAACTCGGTATAAGAATACGCAACATGTTCTGGTTGTGTATACAGTTTTGCATTGTCAATATCACTGTTATCCACCCCATCTTCTTCGCCACCGGTTACACCCAGTTCAATTTCAATACTCATGCCCAGTGGTGCCATACGTTTGTAAAACTCAACAGAAGTGGCAATGTTTTCTTCCAGCGGTTCTTCAGAAAGGTCCAGCATATGCGAACTGAACAGGGGCTGACCTTTTTCTTTGTAAAACTGTTCTCCGGCATCAATCAAGCCGCTTATCCAGGGCAGCCATTTTTTAGCTGCATGGTCGGTATGTAACACTACAGGTACACCATAATATTTTGCAACATTATGAATATGCAGGGCCCCGGAAATACCGCCGGAAATATTGGCCTGCAACTTATCGTTGGGCATTCCTTTACCTGCNATAAACTGTGCACCGCCATTGCTGAACTGAATGATAACTGGTGAATTTACTTTTGCTGCTGTTTCCAAAACGGCATTAATGGTATTAGTGCCAATGGTGTTTACTGCAGGCAGGGCAAACTGATTGNCTTTTGCATCATTGTATAATGCTTCTAAAGCATCTCCAAATAAAACGCCGGAACCGTATTTACTCATAAGTTAAAAATTTTTGCAAATGTAAGGAAGNGCCGCCAGTAGTTGAACTTTATCAAATGCATCTTTAGCAAGTTTTGATATTTTTCAATAATCGGTTAAGATATTGTGGCATATACAGCATACGGCTCCCATACCAGCTGAACATTTCGCCATCAGCAATTATAATTTTGGTACCGGGTAAATGCTGCTGCAGTTCCGCAATATGTTTTTCTTTGAAAGGATAGGGCTCAGAAGAGAGTAGGAGCAGCTGACACCCGGAAGCCTGTAATTGTTCCACTGTAACCTGNGGATAGCGTNGCAGGCCGGAAAATATATTTTGAAGACCACATTGCTNCAGCATGTCGCCAATGAATGTATCGCCGCCAACAGTCATATAAGGTTTCCGCCAGATGAGATAGGCTGTTTTTACCTGCTGGCCGGGCTGATGTATACTGGTAAACTCATTTTTGATACTTTTAATTAATTGCTGAGCCTGGGATANCCTGCCTGTCAACAGGCCAATGTTGTCTATCATGGATAAGGCATCATTAAAATTATTTACATCTGTTACCCAAACTGCAACATCTTTCGCCAGTTCTTCAACCTGTTCTTTTGTATTTTCTTCTTTATTGGCAATAACCAGGTCGGGTTGTAATTCCTTTATACGCTTAATATCCAGATTTTTAGTACCACCAACTTGTATTTTAGTTTTAAACCATTCTGGTGGATGCACACAAAATTTGGTAATAGCCACTGTTTCATTGTAGAGGCCCAGGTGATGGAGCAGTTCTGTTTGCGAAGGTACCAGTGAAATGACCCGTTTGGGGATATAAGCTAGCGCCGAAGGCTGGAGCAGTATCATGCCATAAAAATACGCTNATCCTGCGGAGAAGGCAACAAAAAAACTTCCACAACTATTTGACGTATCAAACAACCGTGGAAGTCAAGTTTTTGAGAACCAACCAAGCATTAGTTGGTTTTAAACAGGATTGATTTTGGACCTTCTTTTAAAGTTTCCCCTTTTACAGGTTCAGCTTTAAAAATGATTTAATCCGGTTTCAGTGGTGTTCCAGAGCAATTCAGCTTTCTAGGGCCATTAATCAACTCAGGACGTTGGTTTCGCCATCATCGCTTTTTACGGCATAGGCGGGATATTGGTTTTCTTTTGGTTTTTCGGCCTTTGCTTTTTACAGCTCAGGTTTTAGGATTTGGTTTTCTTCGGTCTTTTGGCCATCATCGCTTTTTACAGCATAGGCATTGGATATTGGTCGTTTTCTAAGGTGTCGTTTTCTTCAGGCCTTTGGGTGTTTTCTTTATTGGTGTTTTCTTCAGGATAAGGTTTGGTTTTCTTTGTTTGGTTTTTTAAGGTTTGGACTTTTTTATTTTCAGTTTAGTTTCTTAATTAAAATAGAAGTTGACTGATATTGGATTGTTTATGATTTTTCACAAACATTGGATTTGGATTTCTTTTGGCTTCGTCAGGATTTTTGGATATGATTGATATTTAATTCCTATCAATCAACTTCTGACACAAAGATGCAACGGATACAGGTGCCCGACAAGAGCGATATTGCTCTTTTTTTAAGGTATTGTATTTACTGCAGCAATCGTAGATACCCAGTAAACGGGGTAAGGGGAGATACGTGTTTGGGTATCGTAAAAATACGTTATGGCATCAGGTAAATTATTGATATAAAAAATGCCGCATCGTTACAATGCAGCATTGGCGGGCATTTGAGCCAATAGTAAAACAACGTATGTCGCTTACTTTGTAAGGCTCTGTATAATGTCGTATTTGGTAACAATATGATATGACCCACTTTCATCTTTGCTTAAAACTGCACCATTTTCTTTGGTGATACAGCTGCTGAGTCGCTCAACAGGGGTGTCAAATGCCACTTCTGGGTATGCTTTTTCCATTACTGTGGTAACCAGGGCATTTTTTATTTCAGGGTTACTTAAAATTTTATTGAATAACCCGCTTTCAGATATGGCGCCTGTATTAACACCTTCATCAATTACAGGGATATTCTCAATATCATATTTCTTCATCAGGTCAATAGCTTCCTGCACTGTTTGCTTACTGCTTATAGTAATTAACTTTTTTGTCCCACGCCCGCTCACCAGGTCTTTAAAAGTTTTCACATCTAAGAATCCACGTTCATGCATCCACTGGTCGTTATAAATTTTTGCCACATAGCGGCTGCCGTGATCGTGAAAGATACAAACCACCACATCATCTTTTTTTAAGCGGCCTTTTAACTGCATCAGCCCCTGCAGGCAGCTGCCGGCGCTGTAACCGCAAAACATGCCTTCTTCCTTTGCTATGCGCCTGGCCATGATAGCACCGTCTTTATCTGTTACCTGTTCAAAATGATCAATCACGCTCATGTCATAATTAGCCGGAACAAAATCCTCTCCAAAGCCTTCGCTGATATAGGGGTGCACAAAGCTCATGTCGATGTTACCAGTTTTAAAATAATTGGTAAGCAGGCTGCCGTATACATCAATAGCCCAGATTTGAATATTGGGATTTTTTTCTTTCAAAAATTGTGCGGNTCCGGTAATGGTACCACCTGTTCCTGCAGTACAAACCAGGTGGGTNATCTTTCCTTCTGTCTGCTCCCATATCTCGGGCCCAGTACTTTCGTAATGTGCCTGCCTGTTGGCGAGGTTATCATACTGGTTGCAATGAAATGAATTGGGTACTTCCTTAGCCAGCCTCTTGGCCACGCTGTAATAACTGGCAGGGTCTTCCGGTAAAACATTGGTGGGACACACTATCACTTCTGCACCAACAGCTTTAAGTATATCTGCTTTTTCCTTTGATTGCTTATCAGTAGTTACAAAAATGCACTTGTATCCTTTTACACAGGCAGCCAGGGCAAGACCCATACCGGTATTACCACTGGTGCCTTCAATGATAGTGCCACCGGGTTTTAGCTTGCCTTCCTTTTCTGCCACTTCAATCATTTTTAAAGCCATACGGTCTTTAATACTGTTGCCGGGATTAAAATAATCTACTTTGGCCAGTACGGTACAGGGAAGCTGCCTGGTTATTTTATTCAGTTTAATTAATGGGGTATTGCCAATCGTTTCTAAAATATTATTCAGCCACATG
>JGI24770J26754_10003290_pt1 | contig 10830 bp, 7 predicted proteins | sample LakOneMetagenome_FD_26754 | JGI IMG/M metagenome (IMG submission 26754) | reverse complement strand
TTGCGCAGCAAACCATTATCTACAAATATGCCCTGGAGCCGGTTCCCGATTGCTTTATGAATTAATGTTGCCGCTACGGTGCTATCTACACCACCACTCAAGGCCATGATCACGTGGCTTTCGCCCACTTCCCTTTTGATTGTATCGATCGTTTCCTGTACAAACATTGCCGGTGTCCAGTCCTGTGTACAATGACAAATATTTACCAGGAAATTTTTAATGATGTTTTTCCCCTGGGTAGTATGATACACTTCCGGGTGAAACTGTATGCCAAACATGGCTTTTTCATTTCCGGGAATTTTCCTGAAAGCGGCGACAGGTATGCTTTCTGTCTGCCCAAGCAATTCAAATCCTCCGGGAAGAATGGTGATGGAATCACTATGGCTCATCCAAACCTGTGTGCCTGAAACCTGCTGATCCAATAATTCATTTTGTGCTGTGATAAGCAGTTTCGCGCGGCCAAATTCTCTTTTATTCGATTTATCTACCCGGCCACCCAATTGTTTTGCCATCATTTGCGCACCATAGCAAATGCCCAGGACCGGAACATGTTTTATGATGGCGCTGATATCTATAGAAGGGGCATTTTCTTCATTCACGCTGCAGGGTGAGCCACTCAGGATTACGCCTTTTAATTGCTCATTATCTGCATCAAACTCTTTCTGGAAAGGAATAATTTCACAAAAAACATTTGCTTCACGAACTGCACGGGCTATTAATTGGGTGTATTGACTGCCAAAATCGAGGATCAAAATTTTTTCTGTCATAAATATAAATCGTTCCTGTCTTAAAAACCAGGATTGCCGCGAAGGTAATTCAAATTTGAAATTAAATTTTCAACCTTACCTTTTGTTGCGTTGACAGAATATCATATTTTTAATTAATTAACCGGAAAAGCTGAAATTATGAAAAAAGTTCCTGCATTATTATTTGCCTTTACATCCATCTTTTTGTTATTTTCCTGTGATATGGGTTTTAAGGAAAAAATAAAAGGAAATGGAAAAGAAGGCCATTTGGAAAAAACGTTGGCTGTTTCTGATAAAGTATTGCTTTCAGGTAAATATGATCTTGAAATAGTACAGGGAAATACGAAATCTATACAGGTAATAACGGATGAAAATATTTTGCCTTATATCATAATTGATGAAAAGGAAAACAGGCTCGCGATCAGGATGAAAGACGGCTATGATATTTCACCAACGACTAAAGTGCATTTGATNCTTACAACTGATAAACTTTCTGAGTTGAGTGTAAACGGCAGNGCCGATGTTACCAGCTCTTCCANACTCAGCGGCGCCGATTACCTAAAACTGGAAATTGAAGGTAGTGGCGATATGACGTTGCAGGTAAATACACCATCCGTAAATATTCATATTTCAGGAACCGGTGAAATGCATTTGAGTGGTGAAACAAAAGACCTGAAGATCATGATTGATGGCCAGGGGGAATTAAAATCAAAGGACCTCAAAGCTGAAAATGTTTCCGTCATCATCAACGGAACCGGTGAAGCGGAGGTCTTTGCATCGCTACCCTTGATATACATATTTCCGGCAGTGGTGATGTTTCCTATCTCGGAAGCCCGCAGGTAAAACAGAATATAGCAGGCTCCGGAAAAATAAAACAAATAGAAAATTAATTTTTTACGCCTGGTTTATTGCATGAGCCGGTAAACGGGATAACGCAAATGTGCCGGTTCGTAATAGGGTGAATTTTTATACACGAAATTAAGTTGTGCATCCGCGGATTTTGCAAAATCAGGATCGGCCTTTCTTTTTTCGTCCAGCATTTTTTGTAATGCAGGGTTCGCTGCCAGGTATTTTGCAGCCACATCTTCCCAGCGATAATTACTATACCCTTCTTTTTCCTGNAACACGGCATCAAAGAAATTCCAGTAAAAATAACTGTCATCNCCTTTNGGTTCCAGTGTTTCAACAATATACCTGTTGGCCGGCTGGTTGGTATAAATCATATAATCACCTTTAAGAAAATGCAGTTTGTCATTACGTGTACTGAGTGTAACGTAATAATTGATATGATGTTTTTCATAAGGTTTCGGATAACTTTTAAAATCATCGATATGATAATATTCTACGGAAATATCTGTATCATTCTGCAGCATGCGCATTTGAACGCCATTTAATTTAAGCCGGTCAATCACTTCATACCAGCCATGCGGAATGATATATGCNANAGGCTTCTTCACTGTATTNACGGGTACGAATGTGTTGTAAAATTTTACCTTTTTTTCAAAAGGTTTTGAGTGATCATAATAGATGCGCGGCATGCCGGTAACATCACTTGTTTTTGTNAGGGCTTCATACCCTTTGAAATTGATCAGGTCATATTTTGTAGTATCAACGCGCCAGCCCAGTGCAAAACTATCCTGCAACATGACTTCTTCAATCGATTTTTTTCTCATTGAAATTATTTCCTGCGCATGAACGGATGATTGCTCCATTAAGGATTGCATTAATGCATAAGTACTTTCTACGCGGTCTTTATAAGGTTTCAGCATATGTGTTTCCGCGGTAAAGCCAAGTGTTTGAAATAAGGTCGTATACCCGCTGCTATAGCGGGGTGATTCATAATAAGCAGTCCAGCCTTTATCCAGGTTTCCCTCTTCAAAATTTACATAAGGCGTCATCGGCCAGTTTTTTTCTTCCATACTTTGATATAAAGCCGGTTCGAAAATGGAATGTAAAAATTCACCGATCGGTCCGCCGAGTTTATTATGTTGTGTAGTGAGTAAGGTCATGGTATATTGATAATCCGCTCCATCACTTACATGGTTATCTACAAATACATCAGGCTTCAGCCATTGAAATATTTTTTCAAAAGCAAACGTGTTTTTTGTATCCGCTTTTATAAAGTCCCTGTTGAGGTCCAGGTTTTCGGCATTACCCCGAAAGCCATAACTTTCAGGGCCGTTTTGATTCACACGCGAAAAACTATTCCGGTTCAGGGCACCTCCGATATTATACGCGGGAATGACTGCAAAGACTACATTTTCGGCACTCTTTATTTTACCTGATGCCAGGTCACGCAACAACATCATGCTTGCATCCAGGCCATCCGGTTCACCCGGATGAATATCATTATTTACAAGAATAACGATCTTGTTGCCTGCATGCATTTTGTCCGGGTTAAAAGTTTTATCGGTAGAATAAAGAATAAGATGTAAGGGATAGCCGGCGTCTGTTGTGTCTCCTGAAAGTATTTTTATAGTTGAATATTTGGACGCCAGGTTTTGATAAAAAGTAATGCATTCAAAATAAGTAGCAGACCTCATTCCATTACTTTTTTCAAAAACTGTTGTGAGATCCTGCGCTTTTAGAACATTTGCAAAAACGGTTACAAAAAATAAGATGGGTAAAAAAGATATTTTTTTCATTAAATTGAGCCTTTTAAGATTTAATAATACATGGAAAGCTTAAAGGTACACCGAATTTTAATTGCAGAAGACGAACCCAAGATCGGCTTATTTGTTCAGCAGGAATTAATTACCCATGGCTATGAAACGGATTTGGCCGTTTCCGGGTCTATTGCTTTAGAATTATTGACCCGCATCAGCTATTCACTTATTATCCTGGATATCAATTTAGGAGATATGAGCGGCATTCATATTTGCAGGAGTTTCAGGGAGAAAAATGTGCATGTTCCGGTGATCATTCTAACTGCTATGGGCGACATGCACGATAAAATTCTTGCATTTGAGGCGGGTGCAGATGATTATATTGTGAAGCCGTTTCATATCAGTGAATTACTCGCACGAATGAAGGTCTTTTTAAAAAGATCCGAAGGCGGGCCTGGATTTGAAGAGATCATCAAAATTAAAGACCTCGAAATAAATATCACCAATAAACTCGTTAGCCGTGCGGGTATTACGATCAACTTAACGATTCGGGAATTTGCATTGCTTTTATTGCTTTGCAGGAATAAAGGCCATGCTATTTCCAAGAAAGAAATTTTATTAAAAGTTTGGGGCCTGGATTTCGAGACCGGTACCAATACGGTGGAAGTATATATCAACTTCCTGCGTAATAAGGTTGATAAAAATTTTTCATCCAGGATGATACATACCAAAACAGGTTTCGGATATTTTATCAATGAAGATGAAAAGGTATGAATTTAAGGTCCAAATTTTTATTGGTTTTAACGCTGGTCATTGCTGCCATTCTCGCCTTAAGTTTTTGCAGTGTATATTTTTTGTACGAGTATTCAAAAGATACTGATGAGAAAAAATTTTTATTGGCAGAAGCCAATGAAGCTTCTTTTTTATATTTCAGGTTGCATAAAAACACGGTATTGGAAGATAGTGTGCAGGCATCTGAAACAAAAAATTTTTCAGGTAGTAAAGCCATCAGTATTATTATTTTTAATGCGCAAAAAGAATTAGTATTTAGTTACCCAGATACAGCTATTCATCATTTAAAAAATATCATCCTGGACAGTATCCGGGAAAATAGCCCGTATTATTTTGAAAGCGGGGAATCATTATCTGTAGGTTTATTATACCGCCAGGGGAAAGAATATTGTTACACCATCGTTTCTGTAAATACGTATTTCGAAGAAAATCAGCGGGCACAATTAAAAAGTATATTAGTGATGGTGGCTTTTGTTTCTATATTATTTATTGTACTGTTTTCATTTTATTATGTTTTTATTGTTACTGCTCCACTTGTGAAACTCAGCATTCAGATGCGGCATATTTCTGTAAACAATTTGAAAAAAAGGGTAGAGGTAGTAAAAGGAAGTTTAAAAAACAACGAAATCGTACAGGTGGCCACTAATATGAACCTCATGCTGGACAGGCTGGAACGGGCTTTTGAAAACCAGAAAAATTTTGTACGGCATGCATCCCATGAACTGCGTACGCCGCTGGCAAATATGTTGCTGCAAACAGAATATGCCCTTGAGAAAGACCTGGAGAAAAATGAATACCTGCGAATTTTACAATCCTTAAAAGAAGATGAACTTGAGTTGATCTCGCTGATCAACACACTGCTGCAGTTTTCACAATATGAACAAATCGATAACCTGCAACTTCATCCATTAATGCGTGTTGATGATTTAATATACAACTGTATTTCTTTTGCTAAAAAAAGTTACCCCGGTATACACATTAATTTTGAATTTGCCTCTGCGCCTGAAAGTGAAGATGCCATTTCAGTAAATGGCCACCCGGAATTGTTGCGCGTGGCATTTAATAATCTTATTAAAAATGCGTATAATTATTCGCCGGATAAAAAAATAGATATTACGCTCGACACCAATGATGAAGGCGTGAAAATTATATTCGAAAATGCCGGGAAAGGTTTAGAGAAAGAGGAAGCAGAAAAAATGTTCCTTCCTTTTTTCAGGGGTCAAAATAAAAATACAACCAAAGGTTTTGGTTTGGGATTGGCTATCATTGAAAAAATTATGAAAATTCATCACGCGAAAATCATCTATCGTTATACAAGCGAAAATAAGAACCAGTTCATTTTATTTTTAATCAGGGGCAAAAAAAACCCGGTTAAAACCGGGGGTAAATGAATTCAAAAATAAATATTTTTTAAACGGCGGCAGCAACTTGCTTTGTCAGTTTACTTTTCAGGTTGCCTGCTTTGTTTTTATGAATGATGCCGCGCTTGGCCATTTTGTCAATCATTGAAATTACATTAGGCAATTTTTCTTTTTTCTGTGCATCATCTTTCTCGGCTTTCAGTCCGCGAATAGCATTACGCGTGGTTTTGCCATAATATTTATTGCGGTCCCTTCTTTTTGCCGCCTGACGCACATCTTTTTTTGTTGCTTTATGATTTGCCATTAATTTTTTTTTCGGACGGCAAAGGTAAGCAGAGATTTTTAATTGAAGAAATATTATATACAGTTAATTTTTAAAAAATTGAAAGAAAGCGCAGAAATGTATCTTTTATACTTTATTTAATTGCATTCAATGACCGATATTTGCAGCACCTGTACATTTTGAATTTCCAAATACCATTAGAATGAAAGATTTTTCATATATCACCGGCTCACACCCGGCATTTATAGAAACTTTGTATAAAGATTTTTTAAAAGACCCGGCAAGTATTGATGAGGAATGGAAAAAATTTTTTGAGGGCTTTGATTTTGCCGTATCTGCGAAAGCCNCAAATGGTGTGGCCAAAACATTGCCGGCAGANGAAAANGCTCCTGAAATTCCTGTTGATGCATTGCGTGANATTAAAGTGTACCGCCTGATCCTCGGCTACAGGAATAAAGGCCATTTAATCGCCAAAACCAATCCCATCCGGGAACGTAAAGACAGGAATGCGAACCTGGACCTTACATTTTTTGGCCTTTCAGAAAATGACCTGGATCAAAATTATAAATGTGGTGAAATATTAGGACTCGGTACTACTACACTCCGGAATATCCTCGCGCATCTTCAAAAAATATATGCAGGGAGTGTGGGTGTAGAATTTAAATATATCACTAACCAGGAAAAAATTAACTGGATCACCCGGGAAATGGAGCAGGGCTTTGATAAACCATTGCCATTGGAACAAAAAAAACGCATCCTCGATAAATTGAATGAAGGGGTAATTTTCGAAAAATTTCTCCATACAAAATATGTCGGCCAGAAACGGTTTTCACTGGAAGGCGGAGAAACTACCATTGCTGCGCTGGATGCAATCATTAATAAGGCCGCGGAATATGGCGTACAGGAAGCAGTGATTGGTATGGCACACCGGGGCAGGTTGAATATACTGGCGAATATTTTGGGTAAGACATATGGCCAGATTTTTAGTGAATTTGAAGGCACTGCAAAGCTCGATCAGACGATGGGCAGTGGCGACGTAAAATACCATATGGGTTATGGTAGTGATATACAAACAACCAATGGTCAAACAATGCACCTGAAGCTGATGCCCAATCCATCTCACCTGGAAGCCGTTGATCCTGTAGTTGTTGGATTTGCGCGGGCTAAGGCAGATATTTTATACAAGAGTGAATATGACAAAATCCTGCCTATTTTAATTCATGGTGACGCGTCGCTGGCAGGACAGGGAATTGTTTACGAGGTATTGCAAATGAGTGACCTGCAGGGATATGATACAGGCGGTACCATTCATTTTGTGATCAATAATCAAATAGGTTTCACTACAGATTTCGATGATGCAAGGAGTTCAGATTATTGTACATCTCTTGCTGCCGCTATTCATGCGCCGGTATTTCATGTAAATGGAGATGACCCTGAAGCAGTTGTGCGCTGCGTGGAAATGGCCACCCGGTTCCGCCAGGAATTTAATTTTGATGTATTTATAGATATGGTTTGTTACAGGCGGCATGGGCATAATGAAGGGGATGATCCAAAATTTACCCAGCCACAATTATATGCGTTGATTGATAAACATGCAAACCCGCGGGAAGTNTATACACAGTTTTTGCTGGAAAACGGAGAACCGGATGCCAAAGAACTGGCGAGTGGCATGGAGAAAAAATTCTGGAGTGATCTCCAGGAAAGGCTGGACGAAGTAAAACAAAACCCGCTTCCCTATAATTACCAGGCACCTGAATTGGCCTGGAAAAGCCTGGACCGGGCTACAGAGGCTGATTTTGAAAAATCCCCCGAAACATCTGTCAGTAAAGAATCATTCAGGAAAATTTTTGATGCNCTCATGAGCTGGCCGGAAGATTTCACACCACTTCGTAAAGTGCAGCGCATTATACAGGATAAAATTAAATTGTACCAATCTGAAAATAAAGTGGATTGGGCCACCGCGGAACTTATGGCTTACGGAAGCCTTGTATTGGAAGGTAAAAATGTTCGCATGAGCGGGCAGGATGTACGCCGCGGCACTTTTTCCCACAGGCACGCTATTCTGCGTGATGAAAATGATGGTAAAATATTTAACCGCTTAAGTACTTTGGAAAATGCAGATTCAAAATTTTGGATCTATAATTCGCTCCTGAGTGAATTTGGCGTGCTGGGTTTTGAATACGGTTATGCGCTCGCAAACCCGGATACACTCGTGATTTGGGAAGCGCAGTTTGGCGATTTTTGCAATGGCGCTCAAACGATCATCGACCAGTTCATTGCTTCAGGCGAACAAAAATGGAACCGGATGAATGGCATCACTTTATTATTGCCGCATGGCTATGAAGGGCAGGGGCCGGAACACAGCAGTGGCCGTATGGAAAGGTTTTTGCTTTTATGCGCAGAGTTGAACATGGTCGTGACAAATGTGACAACCGCAGCCAATCTATTTCATTTACTGAGAAGGCAGCTTGCCTGGAATTTTCGTAAGCCACTGATCAATTTTTCACCTAAAGCAAACCTGCGTTTTCCCGGTACATACAGCCATGAAGATGAATTTACAAACGGCCGTTTCCAGGAAGTGATTGATGATCGTTTTTGTACGGTAACAGAAGTGAAAAAAGTTTTGTTTTGCAGCGGTAAAATTTATTTTGACCTGGCGGGAAAACAGGAGCAGGAAAACAGGAAAGATATTGCCATCATTCGGCTGGAGCAAATCTATCCTTTACCTGTACAGGCATTGGATACTTTGTATAATAAATATAATAAAGCCGTATGGTTTTGGGTACAGGAAGAACCGCTGAATGCCGGCGCTGCTTCGTTTTTGAAAATGAACCTGGATGGGATCAATTATGGCGTGATCAGCAGGCATGCAAGCGCTTCGCCTGCAACNGGTTTTTCAAAAGTGCATAAACAGGAGCAGGAAGATATTATTGAAACTGCATTCTCCATTTAGAAATAATTTTTTAGAATAAAGCAATTAGAAAATATACTTTAGCAATAGAAATAAAAATGTATGATAGAAATTAAAGTCCCTGCTGTTGGCGAATCCATCAATGAAGTNACCTTGTTGAAATGGGTTAAAAAGGATGGCGATTATGTTGACCGCGATGAAGTGATAGCAGAACTTGAAAGTGAAAAAGCAACTTTCGAAGTGAATGCAGAGATGGCCGGTACTTTNAAAACCATTGCCAAAGAAAATGATACGTTGAAGATCGGCGATGCCATTGCTACTATTGATGAAACTGCTGTAAAATCTAACCCATCTGAAAATCAACCTGTTCAAAAGAACCAGGAAGAATCAACAGCGCCGAAAGAAGATCCCGCGCCTGTTGCTGAAAAGGCAGGAACTGTTCCGGAACAAACAGTTAGTAATGAAATAAAAAAAGAAGAAATTACTACTCCCGAAATACCTCCGGCCATTACCGTATTGCAACCTGAAACGCAGCAGGTAAAAGCCAGCCCGGTTGCTTCCCGCATCATTGCGGATAAACATATAGATCCTTCATCCATTCCCGCAACCGGAACGCATGGCCGTATCATGAAAACAGATGTGTTGGAAGCGCTTGCGCATCCGGGCAAAAAAGCATTTGAAGGACAGGAATTATTTTCCAGGAATACGCGCAACGAGAAAATGAGTAACCTGCGCAAAACCATCAGCCGAAGGTTAGTGGAAGCAAAAAATACATCTGCCATGCTCACCACTTTTAATGAAGTGGATATGAGCCGGATNATGGAGATCAGGAAAATGTATAAGGATACATTTAAAGAATTACATGGTGTGGGACTTGGTTTTATGAGCTTCTTTGCAAAGGCAAGCGCCATTGCTTTGAGTGAATGGCCTGCCGTGAATGCGTTCATTGATGTGGATGAACTTATTTACCACGACTATGTGGACATCAGTATTGCAGTCAGTACGCCACGTGGATTAACGGTTCCAGTCATAAGAAATGTAGAAAGCCTCAGTATGGCTGAGATTGAGAAAAAAGTTGTTGAAGTCGCTGCAAAAGCACGCGACAATAAACTCACTATGGAAGAATTACAGGGTGGCACTTTTACCATCACCAATGGCGGAGTATTTGGCAGCCTGATGAGTACGCCGATTATTAATATGCCTCAGAGCGCTATATTAGGAATGCATAAAATCCAGGAAAGGGCAATGGTGATCAATGGTGCCATTGTAATAAAACCTATGATGTACCTCGCTGTAAGCTATGACCACCGCGTGATTGACGGAAGAGAAAGCGTTGGCTTTTTGGTACGCATTAAAGAATTATTGGAAAACCCGGAACTTTTACTATTTGGGAAAGACCCGGTAAAATCTTTATTGGAGTTATAATAATTGTCCTTGAATTTATATAAAATGATGTACTGTTTTCATGTAATCTTATACTTGACATGAGCAGGTGGCATTCATACCTGAATAGTTCAACAAAAATTATTCAATCCTATAAAGGTGAATCTCCGTTTTCACTTTATCTCAAAGATTACTTTCGTTCAGAGAAAAAAATGGGTGGCACTGACCGCAAATGGATCAGGCATTTTACTTTTTCCTATTTCCGTTTGGGGAAATCATTAACAGGAATTCCAGTGGAAGATGGCATCAAAGCAGGCTTGTTTTTATGTAGTGTGGAAACTGGTGCCTGGATTGATTTATTACAGGAGGATTTGATAGCAGCAATCAATAAACCACTTTCTGAAAAGCTGCAAATTTTACGTACTACTTATAACACTTTTGATACCGGGCAAATTTTTCCATTACCCAAAGAAATTGCTCAAGATATTGATATGACTGATTTTGCGGCTTCTCATTTGCATCAACCGGATGTTTTTATTCGCATACGCCCCTGTAAAAAAGAGATCGTTTTTTCCGCATTGAATAAAAAAGAAATTGCCTTTTACGAGGCAGATGAAAACTGTTTGGCATTTGAACCTGATACCAAACTGGATGAAGCGTTGAGCGTGGGTAAAGATGTCATTATCCAGGATCTTTCCTCACAAAAAGTAAGTGATCTTTTTCGCCATATTGCTCCAAAAAATATTTG
>JGI24770J26754_10003288_pt1 | contig 10833 bp, 9 predicted proteins | sample LakOneMetagenome_FD_26754 | JGI IMG/M metagenome (IMG submission 26754) | reverse complement strand
CCGCACCCGCGGTGCCCGANGTGGACGACGCCACGACGGACGTCGACGCGCCCGACGCCGACGACGTGGAGCCCGACCCGCACGCCGTGACCATGAGCCCCAGGCTCAGCACCGCCGCGACGAGCCCCAACGAGCGGGGCGGCGCAACGGCGAAGGTTCGTCTCTGCCGGTTTCGCACGGTCAGAGCGCCGGGCCGGCCGGCGCCGTCGTGATGGTCTCGACGAGGTTGTCGATCTTCGGCTCCAGGACAAGCACGTGGGCCTCGTCCGCCACCGCCGCCGCCTCGACCAGCGCGGCCACGGCCGCATCGTCANCCGCACGCACGAAGCGCGCCCGGTCGAAGGAGCGCTCGTCACCGACGATCACCCCTTCGACGGTGAACGAGGCCACCTCGGTGGTGCCAGGCGCCAGCGGCATGGCTGCAGCGCCTTCCGGTCCCCCGCGCTCGACGGCGAGGACCAGCGAGCCCCCGGTCGCCGCCGCGTCGTGGGCGAGCGGCAGGCAGGCCATCACGATGGTGAACTCCATGCCGGCTTCCTTGTGGACGTGCTGCTCCTTGAAGTCGTCGCGCTGCTGCATCTCGAAGAACGCGGCGCGGCTCGGGTAGCGCACGATGCCGACGCGATCCCAGGCGGGTGCGCCGAGGGGCTGGTCGCGGACGTCGCCGAGGAACGCCACCGCCGCCCCGATTGCCGCGAGCGGGCCCAGCGGGGCGTAGGCATCGTCGGCCTCGCGGCCCGACACGGTGGGCGCGCTCTCGTCGGCGTACTGCGCGACCGAGTGGTACTTCATGAGGTTGAGCGCCCAGAAGGGCCCGTCGTCCTCGGGTGCGAGATGGAGCCAGCGGCCGATCATCTCCCAGTTCGGCGTGCCGTAGGCGGGGGTGGGTCGATCAGCCATGAAGGAGCTCTTTCGGTCGGTGGGACAGGGAACGGAGCATCCCGAGACGGGCCTCGAGGGTCGGGATCGTCAAGAGGTGAGCAGCGCGTCGAGCGCGTCCGCGAGCAGCACCCGGACCTCGCTGGAGGAGAAGCCGCGGTGCACGCGGTAGAGGTCGAGGGTGTCGAACTGGGTGAGGGTGTCGACGGCGGCGCTGCGCGCTCGCCGTCGCGGCACGTCGAGGGCGGCGAGCTCGGGCGCGAAGTGCTTCTCGGTCTGGTCCCGCAACGCACGTCGTGTCGCCTCGACCTGCTCCCGGATCACCTCGTCCTCGGCGCCGCGGACCCGCGACGCCCGGAACGCGGCGGCGACCGCTTCGTAGAGCCGGAGTCGCGAGGACACGAAACGATCGATCCGCTCGTCGAGAGGTCCTTCGCCGATGCCGTGGATGAGGAAGAGGGGCAGGGTGCGGTCGAGGTGCCGGCTGATGGCGGCCCGCACCAGCGCGTCGCGGTCGTCGAAGTAGCGGTAGACGGATCGCACCGACAGCCCGACGCGAGCGGCCACGTCGTCGGGGGTCGGGTCGAGGACGCCCTCCGCGAACAGCTCGATCACCGCGTCGAGCACGGCGAGCCGGTTGCGGTCGCGGCGCGCCAAGCGACCGTCGCTGGACACCATNGGCGCGCTCATGTCGGAGCCTGTGCCAGGAGTTCTCGGAAACTACGGTCAGTACGGCNTCGCGAGAGGATATTGGCAGTGTATGTGACACTTCTTGCGCGTCGCAACCANCCGCGGGGGGCGCGGGTGCTCGATCAGGAGCCGACGTAGGCCGCCAGGTGCTCGCCGGTCAGGGTCGAGCGATCGGCGACGATCGCGGCGGGCGGGCCTTCGAAGACGATCTGGCCTCCGTCGTGACCGGCGCCCGGACCGAGGTCGATGATCCAGTCGGCATGGGCCATCACCGCCTGGTGGTGCTCGATCACGATCACCGACTTACCGGCATCGACGAGACGGTCGAGCAGGGCGAGCAGGTTCTCGACGTCGGCGAGGTGGAGGCCGGTGGTCGGCTCGTCGAGGATGAACACGTCACCCTTCTCCCCCATGTGCGTGGCCAGCTTGAGACGCTGCCGTTCGCCGCCCGACAAGGTGGGGAGGGGCTGGCCGATGCGCAGGTAGCCGAGCCCGACGTCGACCAGCCGCTCGAGGATCTTGTGGGCGGCGGGTGTGTGCGCCTCCCCCTCACCGAAGAACGCCTCCGCCTCGGTGACCGACATCGCGAGCACCTCGCTGATGTCCTTGCCGCCGAAGGTGAACTCCAGCACCGAGGCGTCGAACCGCTTGCCCTCGCACACCTCGCAGGGCAGGGCGACGCCCGCCATCATCCCGAGGTCGGAGTAGATGACGCCGGCGCCGTTGCAGTTGGGGCAGGCCCCTTCGGAGTTCGCGCTGAACAGTGCGGGCTTCACGCCGTTGGCCTTCGCGAACGCCTTGCGGATCGGCTCCAGCATCCCCGTGTAGGTGGCCGGGTTGCTGCGTCGCGAACCGCGGATCGGCGTCTGGTCGATCGAGACGACCTCGTCCCGACCGGCCACCGAGCCGTCGATCAGCGAGCTCTTGCCCGAGCCCGCCACGCCGGTGAGCACCACGAGGACCCCGAGCGGGATGTCGACATCGACGTCCTGGAGGTTGTGCGTGCTCGCGCCGCGGACCTCGAGCGCGCCCGCCGGCTCTCGCACGGTCTCCTTGAGCGACGCCCGGTCGTCGAGGTGGCGGCCGGTGAGCGTCCCGCTCTTGCGCAGGTCCTCGACCGTGCCCTCGAACACGACCTCACCGCCCTCCGTGCCGGCCAGCGGTCCGAGATCGACGACGTGATCGCCGATGGCGATGGCTTCGGGCTTGTGCTCGACGACCAACACGGTGTTGCCCTTGTCGCGCAGTTGGAGCAGCAGCTCGTTCATGCGCTGGATGTCGTGCGGGTGCAGCCCGATCGTCGGCTCGTCGAACACGTAGGTGACATCGGTGAGCGACGATCCGAGCTGACGGATCATCTTCACGCGCTGGGCCTCACCGCCCGAGAGCGTGCCGGACGGCCGCTCGAGGGAGAGGTAGCCCAACCCGATCTCGACGAACGAGTCGAGGTTCTCGCGCAACGCCTCGAGCAGCGGCGCGACCGACGGATCATCGATCTCCTTCACCCAGGCGGCGAGGTCGGTGATCTGCATGGAGCACGCGTCGGCGATGTTGATCCCCCCGATCTTCGACGACCGCGCTTCCTCGCTGAGGCGTGTCCCGCCGCAGTCGGGGCACGTGGTGAACGTGACGGCTCGTTGCACGAAGGCGCGGACGTGCGGCTGCAGGGAGTCCACGTCCTTCGAGAGCATCGACTTCTGGATCTTCGGGATCAGCCCCTCGTACGTGAGGTTGATGCCCTCCACCTTGATCTTGGTCGGCTCCTTGTAGAGCAGGTCGTCGAGCTGCTTCTTCGTGAACTTCTTGATCGGCTTGTCCGGGTCGAAGAAGCCGCAGCCGGAGAAGATCCGGCCGTACCAGCCGTCCATGCTGTAGCCGGGGATCGTGAGCGCGCCCTCGTTGAGCGACTTGCTGTCGTCGTAGAGCTGGGTCAGGTCGATGTCGTTGACCGACCCCCGGCCCTCGCAGCGCGGGCACATGCCCCCGAGGATGCTGAAGCTGCGCCGCTCCCGCGTCGTCCGCCCCGCCTTCTGGGTCGTGACGGCCCCAGAGCCGCTGATCGACGCCACGTTGAAGGAGAACGCCTGCGGCGAGCCGATGTGGGGCTGGCCGAGTCGGCTGAAGAGGATCCGCAACATGGCGTTCGCGTCCGTGGCGGTGCCGACCGTCGAGCGCGGGTCGGACCCGATGCGCTCCTGGTCGACGATGATCGCGGTGGTCAACCCGTCGAGCACGTCGACGTCGGGACGCGCCAACGTCGGCATGAAGCCCTGCACGAAGGCGCTGTAGGTCTCGTTGATCAGGCGCTGGGACTCCGCCGCGATCGTGCCGAACACGAGCGAGCTCTTGCCCGACCCGGACACGCCCGTGAAGACCGTCAGCCGGCGCTTCGGGATCTTGACGCTGACGTCCTTGAGGTTGTTGACGCGGGCCCCCTGCACGCGGATCAGATCGTGGCTGTCGGGACCCCCGGCGCCCGTGTTCGCAGCTCTGCTCGCGGCCGTGCTCGAGCTCTTGGCGGATGCCGTGCGCGCGGAGGCCTTCCTCGTGGTGCTGCTCGTCATCGATCTCTCCATCTGTGGGGCGGCCCGGTCGAATCCGGCGTTCAGGCTTGCGCGATTCGTACGAGGTTGCCCGACGGATCGCGGAAGGCGCAGTCGCGGGCACCCCACGGCTGGGACACCGGCTCCTGGAGCACCTCGGCACCCGACGCCCGGACCTTCTCGAACGTCGCATCGAGATCGACGGCGCTGAAGATCGCGGCCTGCAGCGATCCCTGGGTCACGAGCGTCTGGAGCGCGTCGCCCTCCGCTTGCGAGCGCCCACCGTGGGGCTGGGACAGGACGATGCTGACGTCCTGTCCGGGTGCCCCGACGGTGACCCAGCGGAAGCCATCCGCAGCGACGTCGTTGCGCACCTCGAGGCCGAGCGCATCTCGATAGAAGCCGAGGGCCTCGTCGGGGTCGTTGACGGAGATGAACATGGTGGAGACGGTGACGGTCATGCCCCGACTGTACGGAGGACGGTGCGCCGGCTGCTTCTCCGATCCTGCTCGAACGCGCTGAGCTTCGAGCAGTTTCCGCGCCGCGGTGCGGTCAGGCCGTGACCGGGTGGCGGCGGGGTCGCGTGGCCACCTGGCTCACGCACGCGGGGACGACCTCGAGGTCTCGGTGGTCGCGGGCGCGGTACTCCGACGGGGGCACGCCGACGATCTCGGTGAAGCGCGAGCTGAACGACCCGAGCGACGTGCAACCGACGGCGAAGCAGGTGTCGGTGACCGACATCCCCTGGCGGAGGAAGGCCTTCGCCCGCTCGATGCGCCGCGTCATGAGGTACGAGTACGGGGTCTCGCCGTAGGCCGCCCGGAACTTCCGCGAGAAGTGCGCCGGCGACATGAGCGCGGCCCGGGCCATGGCGGGCACGTCGAGGGGTTCCGCGTATTCGCGGTCCATGAGGTCGCGCGCCCGTCGCAGGCAGACGAGGTCGGCGATCTCCTCCGGCGTCATGCGGGCGACCATAGGCGAACCCCCGGCGTGGTCAAAGCACATGGCGCAGGGAGGTTGGCGGGGAGGTCACCGCCACAGGGTAGGACGGGAGGCGATCACGCGGGCGGGCGATGGCCATCGAGCCGGGGAGGTTGGTACTGTGCCGCCGCTGGCCGTCCAGACGAAACGGATGCCCCAGAGCACATCGGGGTCGGGCGCCCACTACCTGATCTCGAGGACCTCTGTTGAGAAAGCTCTCTGCGCTGTTGCTCCTGGTGCTGCTTGCGGCCGCCTGCGCCACCACACCGGACCCCTCGACGGCGGGATCACCCAGCACGAGCACCATCCCGCTCGGATCGAAGGCCAACGGCGGGCGTCCACCGAACATCGTGCGCATCCTCACGGACGACCAGGACATGTCGAGCATGGCGGTGATGACGAAGACGCAGGCCCTTCTCGGCGCTCGGGGCGTCACCTACACGAACGCCGTCGTGAACCTGTCGTTGTGCTGCCCGTCGCGCGCGACGCTCCTGACCGGGCAGTACGCCCACAACCACAAGGTGTGGGACAACGGCGGTCCGCTCGGGGGCTACCTCCACTTCGCGAACGCCGACAACTCGCTCGCGCCGTGGCTGCACGCCGCGGGCTACCAGACCGCCCACGTCGGCAAGTACATGAACGCGTACGGGAAGAAGCAGGTGAAGGAGATCCCGGCGGGGTGGGACCACTGGTTCAACGTCGTGGATGAAGCCCGCGAGTCCTACCCCTACTACGGGTACACGATCTCGGACGACGGCGTCAGCCACACCTACGGCGAGGACGACAAGGACTACATCACCGACGTGTTCACGGACCGCGCCGTCGCCGACGTCCAGAAGATGGCGGCGACCGACCAGCCGTTCTTCCTCGACTTCTGGCCGACCGCGCCCCACCAGGGCAACGGCCGTACGCCGTCGAAGCACATCGGGCCGGTGCCGGGCCCGAAGTACGAGCAGGCGAACCAGGACACCCAGGCGCCGCGGACGCCCAACTTCCTGCCTGCCGACACCGAGAACCACATCCCGGAGGGGTTGCGCGGCTTCGGGGAGCAGTACCGGATGGCCAACGGTGGCCCCTCGACGTTCCCCGCCCTGATCGACGACAGCTACCGGGACTACGTCAACTCGCTCCTGTCGGTCGACGATTCGGTCGAGCGCCTCGTGAACACGCTCGCCGCCAGTGGGAAGTTGGACAACACGGTGATCATCTTCACCTCCGACAACGGCCTCATGTGGGGCAACCACGGCCTCGCCAGCATGAAGTGGGAGCCGTACGAGGAGTCCATCCGGGTCCCGCTCATCATCAGCGGTCCCGGCTTCCCGAGCGGGGTCGTCACCGATCGCACCGTGGGCAACGTCGACCTCGTCCCGACGATGGTGCAGCTGGCGGGGGCCAAGGCGGGCCGGACCATGGACGGCCACTCGCTGGTCCCGACCGGCAACGACCCACCGACGGTGGACCGAGACCGCGGGATGCTCATCGAGTCGAACATGTTCGACCCGGCGAAGCCGCTCCAGTTCACGGGGTTCCAGGTGCCGCGCTTCAAGGGGGTGCGCACCGTGGGCTTCCAGTACACCGACTGGGCGGACGGCACGATCGAGCTCTTCGACCTGCAGAACGACCGGGCCGAGATGCACAACCTGGCGGACGACCCCGCCCACGCCGGCGACCGCGCCAAGCTGGCGGCCGCGGTCGACCGCCTCAACGGCTGCGTGGGCACCGACTGCATCGTGGACATCCCCGGGCTCACCGGGAGCCGATGACCGCCGCGGGTGGTGACTGAAGGACCCTTCAGCGGTGTCCGGGGCGCGTGCGGTGGTGACGTGGTCTCCTGTGATCATGACCGGCACCAGGACCACGCGCAGGACCCGGACCGACGACCGGATCCGGACCGAAGNCACGACCCGGATCACCGCACGCCGTCGAGCGACCCGGCCCTCAGCGGTGCTGCTCGCGGTCCTCGCGATCGTGGTCGCCGCCGGCTGCGCCACCACCGCGACGGGCTCGGGTTCCGGCGCCGCGCCGGCGACGGGATCCACCCCGGTCGGGACGAACCCGCCCGGCTCCGTCGTGCCGGCGTCGACGCACGCCACCGGGCCGTCGGCCGGCTGCACGGCGGGAACGAAGGCCCAGCCGGGCAAGGCGAACGAGACGCTCACCTCCGGCGGCAAGGAGCGGGCGTACGAGCTCGACATCCCGGCCGGCTACGACGGGACCAAGCCCTACGCCGTCGTCTTCGGCCTCCACTCGCTCACCGTTGACTACCGAATCGTGCCCGGCATGTCGGGCTTCGCGGACATGAACCCCACCTACGACTTCATCGTCGTGTCCCCGTCCGGGCTCATCAGCACGGTCCCCTACTGGAACGCCGCGCCGGCCGCCGACAACTACGACGTCACGTTCCTGACCGAGCTGCTCGACCACGTGGAGGCCACGCTGTGCGTCGACACCGCCCGGGTCTTCTCGGTCGGGATGTCCAACGGCGCCCAGATGTCCTCCCTCCTGGCCTGCCGGCTCCCGGATCGGATCGCGGCGATCGCGCCGATCGCCGGCGTCGAGTTCAACGAACCGTGCACCGGCGCCCCCGTCCCGGTGATCGCGTTCCACGGCGTCGCCGATCCGATCGTGCCCTACGCCGGCGGCGGCCTGAACTCGGTCACGATCGCCAACCAGAACTTCTACAAGGGCACGGTCCCGGCCGGCGTCGCGACCCCGACCGGGGTCGACGAGTCGATGAAGCGCTGGGCGGCCCACAACGGTTGCGGCCCCGACTTCGTCGAGACCCGCGTCTCCCCCGAGGTCCGCAAGCGCACCTGGCCGCAGTGCAAGGCCGNNACCGTCATCTACCTCGTGGACAACGGCGGNCACGCCTGGCCCGGCAAGCCCCAGCCCTCGTTCGAGAAGTCGTTCGGGCACGGCACGACCGAGATCGACGCGACCAGCCTGATGTTCGCCTTCTTCTTCGATCACCAGAGCTGACGCCGACGCGGCCGGTCGTGCGCCCGCCGTCAGCCGCGGGTGCCACCGCCGAGCAGCCCGCCGAGCACGGAGTCGAGCTCCGTGCCTCCGTCGAGCTCACCCTTCAGGAGCCCACCCAGCATGTCCGACAGGCCGCCGGAACCGGCTCCCGCACCGGAGGAGTCGCCCCCGAGGAGGCCACCGAGCCCACCGAGGTCGCCCAGGTCTCCGAGTCCCCCGAGATCACCGAGGGGTGAGTCCTGGCTGCCGGTGAGCTGCTTCGCCAGCCACCCGAGCACGATCGGCGCGAGCAGCGGCAGCAGCTTGGCCATGATGCCCTCACCGCCTCCGCCTCCCGCGTCACCCACGAGGCCGCCGAGCTGCTGGGTCACGGCGCCCTGGTTCGCGCCGAACACGTGGCCCAGGATCTTCTGCCCGTCGGCCTCGTCGACCTGCGTCAGGTCGATCCCGCCGTCGACGACGCTGCCGTCGTTCCCACCAAGAGCGCCGAGCAGCGACGACGCACCGCCGGGATCCTCGGCGTTGGCCTTCATGCCTCCGACCAGCGTGGGCAGGGCCTTGCGCACCAAGCCCTCCGCCTGCGCCGGGTCCACCCCGAGGCGTCCGGCGACCTGATCCATGGGGATCATCGCGAGCAGGTCATCCAAGCTGTCCATGGGAGCGCCCTTCCGTCGGCCGACGGTCCGGGAGGTTACCCACCCGAGCCCGGCGCGGTCGGGCCGGCGCGCTCGTCGCGGAGCGTCAGGCCGTCGGGGCGTCGGTGGTGAGCCTGGTGATCGCCTCACGGAAGACGCGCCCGCGGTGGCGGTAGTCGTCGAACGCGTCGAAGCTCGCCGCCGCCGGCGAGAGCAGGACCACGCCGTCGGGCTTCGCCCAGGTCCAGCCCCGGGCCACTGCCTCCGCGAGGTCGGTGCACGCTACGGCCTCGACCCGCGGGGACCGTTGCGCCTCGACCTCGCGCTGGATCTTCGGACCGGTGCCGTAGACCGTCAGCACGAGCGTCGGCGTGTCGCGCCGATCGAGGGCCTCCGCCAACGGGGCGTAGTCGATGTCGCGGTCGAGGCCGCCGGCGATGAGCGCGATCCGGCGCCCGGGGAACGCGTCGACCGCGGCCAACGTCGGCAGCACGTTGGTCGAGAGGTTGTCATCGACGAAGTCGACGCCGTCGAGCGTCGTCACCGGTTCGAGGCGGCTCTCGAGCGCGCCGAACCCCCGGGCCGCGTCGTGCAGGGCGGCGTCGTCTTCAGCGCCGGGCACGCCGAGCTCCTCCAGGCAGGCGCGTGCGATCGCGGCGTTCACCACGTTGTGCCCACCGAGCAACCCGAGCGGCTCGGACCACGCCGGCGACCACGTGTCCTCGGAGACCCATCGCACCTCGGGACCCAGGAGCTCGCGACGCGCCACGAGCAGCGGGCTCGTCGCCGAGGCGACGGTGAGGCGGGCGCCGGGCTGCGAGCAGAGCGACAACTTGTCGCGGAAGTAGCTCTCGGCGCCGCCGTGCCACGGGAGGTGGTCCGGGTGCAGCGAGGTGACCGCCACGACGGGCGGGGTGCTCGCCACGTCGGTCGCCTGGTAGCTCGAGGTCTCGATCACCCAGAGGTCGGCATCGGTGGGCGCGTCCACGGCCCAGGGCGGCGATCCGAGGTTGCCCCCGGCGAACACCCGCAGGCCCAGACCGCGCGCGAGGTGCGCGGCGATCGTGGTGGTGGTGCTCTTGCCCTTCGTGCCGGTGATGCACAGCACCCGGCTCCGGTCGACGGACTCCAACCAGAGCCCGAGCCCGCCGACCACCGCGACGCCGGCGGTCTCGAGCGCAACGACCTCCGGGCTGTGCCGGCTGATGCCCGGTGACTTGATGACCGTGGTGCACCCGAGCAGGGCCTCGAGCCCGGGCCCGGCCGTCGGCAGGACCATCTCGTCCTCGATGCGCTCGGCCCGGTCGTCCACGATCACCGGCTCGATCGCCAGCGAGCGGAGCTTGCGCAGGTTCGCCCGGCCCTCGGTGCCCAGTCCCCAGACGCCGACTCGTTGCCCCCGGAGATCAGTCCAGGAGATCGGCGGGCGCATGCTGATCGGGGATCCGATGGGGGCCGAGCGGGCGGAGAAGCCGGTCGACGTGCGGCTGCAGCGCCCCGGGGATGAGCCGGCCGACCTCGACCGCCAGCTGCTGGAGCACGGGGTCATCCGCGCGGTCCTCGCGCGCGGCCGCCAGCAGCGTGGCGACCCGGCACTCGTCGACGTCACCGACGCATTCGAACGGCTTGATCTCGCCGGACAACCCGGTGAGCGTGCGGAGCTGGTCGACCAGGTCGGGGTTGCCCAGGGGCTCGGCGCCGTCGAAGACGGCCCGCAACCGCGCCGCCGGCAGGAAGGGGGCGAGGATGAGATCGATGAAGCAGCACTTGTCGCAATGACCGCACCAGTGGTCGAGGCGCTGCGCGGGGTCGATGTGGAAGGCCCGGTTGCAGCTTCTGAACGCCAGGTGGTACTCGTCGAGGTGGGTGAAGTGATCGGCGACCCAGAGCTCGCTGAACGGGCGGAGCCACGAGAAGTACTCGACCGGGGTCGGCAGGGCTTCGTGCAGCGCCGCCCGGAACAGGTCCTCGAACTCGGGGGTCTTCGACCACTGGTGGTTCACCGTGCGCCCGTCGTGCACGACGTTGCCCGATGACGCCGACCACTCGTTGGACATGACGACCGCGTCCCGGCCGTCGAGCAGCGCGGCGGCGACCGCGATCGCCGAGAGGATCCCGGTGACCGG
>JGI24770J26754_10003285_pt1 | contig 10844 bp, 8 predicted proteins | sample LakOneMetagenome_FD_26754 | JGI IMG/M metagenome (IMG submission 26754) | reverse complement strand
TCCGGGTGCAGGCCCGGAACAGGAGAATTGTGGCTGCGAAACCACGCGTACACGAGATCGCTAGCGAGCTCGGAGTCGACAGCAAGGTAGCCCTTGCTAAATTGAAAGAAATGGGCGAGTTCGTCAAAGGACCGTCCAGCAGCGTAGAGCCGCCGGTCGCCCGTCGTCTCCGCGCCGCCTTGGAAGCGGAAAGCACCAGCGCGAAGGCTGCCCAGCCCAGCGCAGCAGCTGCCTCCGCGACGAAGACAACCACGACCGCACCTGCTCCCGGCCCCCGGCCGAGCACGGGTGTGAAGCCCGGAGCCAAGCCGGGAGCACGTCCCACACCGGGCAAGCCCGCTGCCCAGCCCGTGGCGACCGCGCCGGTTGCAAGTGAGCCGACGGAGGCCGCTACGGTCCCCGTTGCTCCGCTGACCGTTGCGGAGCGTCAGGCACAGGCCACAGAGAAGGCTGCTGCTGCTGAGAAGGCCGCTGCTGCCGAGAAAGCCGCTGTTGCCCCTGTGGCAACGAGTGGCAGTGCAGCTCCGGCTGCTCAGACCGCGGGTGGCTCTGCCACGCCGGTCAAGCCGGGTATGCCCCGCCCGGGTGCTGCTCGTCCGGGTAACAACCCGTTCGCCAGCAACCAGGGCATGGGCCAGCGTCCGGCGCAGCCGCCGCGTCCGGGTAACAACCCGTTCGCGAGCGCACAGGGCATGGGCCAGCGTCCGGCCACACCGACCCCCAGCAACATTCCCCGTCCGGCCGCACCGCGTCCGGGCGCTCCCCGCCCCGGTGGACCCGGCCAGGCCCCGCGCCCGACCGGTTTCGGCCAGCGTCCGGGAGCATTCCAGCGTCCCGGTGGCGCACCGGGTGGAGCCGGCGGCGCACGCCCCGGATCCGCTCGTCCCGGCGGCGCACCTGCCGGTGCCCCCGGATTCGGTCCGCCCCGCCCCGCCGGTGGTGGAGCGGGTCGAGGCCGCGGTCCCGGTGGTGGAACCGCCGGTGCCTTCGGTCGTGGCGGCGGTAAGAACAAGGCTCGCAAGTCCAAGCGGACGAAGAGGGCCGAATTCGAACTGCGCGAAGCCCCGTCGCTGGGTGGCGTGAGCGTACCCCGTGGCGACGGTGGAACCGTTGTCCGTCTGCGCCGCGGCGCCTCGATCACCGACTTCGCCGACAAGATCGACGCGAGTCCCGGAAACCTCGTCACTGTGCTGTTCCACCTCGGTGAGATGGCCACGGCGACAGAGTCCCTCGACGAGGCCACGTTCGACGTACTGGGCGAAGAGCTCGGCTATAAGATCCAGATGGTTTCGCCTGACGATGAGGATCGTGAGCTTCTGCTCGGCTTCGACATCGATATCGATCAGGAACTCGAAGACGAAACCGACGAAGACCTTGAGATCCGTCCTCCCGTCGTCACCGTCATGGGTCACGTCGACCACGGTAAGACCGCGCTGCTCGACGCCATCCGTAACGCCAAGGTTGCAGCGGGCGAAGCGGGCGGCATCACGCAGCACATCGGTGCGTACCAGGTCATCACCGAGCACGAGGGCATCGACCGCGCCATCACCTTCATCGACACACCGGGCCACGAGGCGTTCACCGCCATGCGTGCCCGTGGTGCGCAGGTGACGGACATCGCGATCCTCGTGGTTGCCGCTGACGACGGCATCATGCCCCAGACCATTGAGGCGCTCAACCACGCACAGGCTGCCAACGTGCCGATCGTGGTCGCAGTGAACAAGGTCGACAAGCCCGGAGCCAACCCGCAGAAGGTCCGTCAGCAGCTCACCGAGTTCGGCCTTGTCGCCGAAGAATACGGCGGAGACGTCATGTTCGTGGACGTGTCGGCGCGTAACAAGACCGGTATCCAGGAAATCCTCGACGCCGTGCTGCTCGTTGCCGATGCCGGGCTCGACATGCGCGCGAACCCCAACAAGGATGCCCGCGGTGTTGCCATTGAGGCCAAGCTCGACAAGGGCCGTGGCGCGGTGGCAACCGTGCTCATCCAGTCGGGAACGCTGCATGTCGGAGACTCGATCGTCGCCGGAACGGCTTACGGCCGCGTTCGTGCGATGGCGGACGAGAACGGCAACGCGGTTACGTCCGCCACGCCGTCCCGAGCCGTCCAGGTGCAGGGCCTCTCGAGCGTTCCTCGCGCCGGTGACACCTTCCTCGTGATTGAGGAAGACCGCACCGCGCGTCAGATCGCCGAGAAGCGTGAAGCCGCCGAACGCAATGCACTGCTGGCCAAGGCCCGCAAGCGCATCAGCCTCGAGGACTTCACCCGTGCGCTCGAAGAGGGCAAGGTCGAATCGCTCAACCTCATCATCAAGGGTGACGTTTCCGGTGCTGTTGAAGCACTGGAAGAGTCGCTGCTCAAGATCGAGGTCGACGACTCNGTTCAGCTGCGCATCATCCACCGNGGTGTCGGTGCGGTCACGGAGAGCGACGTCAACCTCGCNACCGTCGACAANGCCATCATCATCGGGTTCAATGTTCGCCCCGACACCAAGGCGCGCGAACGCGCAGCCCGTGAAGGCGTGGATGTTCGCTTCTACTCCGTCATCTACTCCGCCCTCGAGGACATCGAGAATTCCCTCACCGGAATGCTCAAGCCCGAGTACGAAGAGGTGCAGAGCGGTATCGCCGAGATTCGCGAGGTCTTCAGCTCGTCGAAGTTCGGAAACGTCGCTGGTGTCATCGTTCGCTCCGGTACGATCACCCGAAACGCCAAGGCTCGCGTCATTCGCGACGGCGTCGTGGTGGGAGACAACCTGGGCATCGAGTCGCTGCGCCGTTTCAAGGACGATGTCACCGAGGTCCGCACGGACTTCGAGTGCGGTATCGGACTGGGCAAGTTCAACGACATCCAGATCGGCGACGAGATCGAGACGATCGAAATGAAGGAAAAGCCGCGGGTCTAGTTCCACGGNCTATCCGGCACGACAGTGCTGGAACCGAGCTCTGGGTCTCCGTTCGACCGTCCACTGGGCATTCGANCGGAGACCCGCAGTTTTTAACATGNAATCACCAGCANCATCNGACAAAGGGAGTACCTCATGGCAGATCCGGAACGCGCGAGAAAAATGGCGGACCGCATCAAGGTCATCGTCGCCAAGCGCATCGAGCGGGGCCTTCGGGACCCGAGACTGGGCTTTGTCACCATCACCGATGTGAAGGTGACGGGAGACCTGCAGCACGCGTCGGTGTTCTACACCGTGTACGGCTCCGTCGAGGAACGAACGGACAGTGCAGCTGCGCTCAAGGCGGCCACCGGAATGATGCGCAGCGAGGTGGGCAAGAACATCACGGCCCGGCTTACCCCATCGATTGAGTTCATCGCGGACGCCATTCCGGAGAACGCGGCGTTGATCGATGACCTGTTGCGCGAGGCGCGTGAGCGAGACGACGCNACCGAGGGCAGCAAGGGCACAGCCAACTATGCCGGCGACGCCGACCCGTACAAGAAACCCCGCGAGTACATCGACGAGGACGAATCGGACGAGGGGTCCGCGGAAGCGAAGTAGCCCCTTCGCGCCGATGGGCGGTGCGTCGATGGGCGTTGCGTCGATGGGCGGTGCGCGGGTGTGAGAATCTCACATCCGCACACCGCCCATACGTTTTGTCAGCAGCCGGTGCGGCTCAGCCGGGAAGGGAGTAGCCGCCCGGTTCGGTGAGCACGGCCAGTCCGTCGCTGAGCAGGCCCGCCAAGGCTCGGTCGCGCTGCGCGGATTCCGGCCAGAGCCCTTCGATCTCGGTTGCCCGCACGGGACGGTGGGTTGAGCGCAACTCGGCCATGATGAGGCCTCGGACCTGCCGGTCGCTGCCCTCGAATTTTTTCTGCACGCTCTTGCGCGGGCCGTCATAAGGCGGATACCCGCGCGCGCGCCACTCGCACAGCTGCGCAACAGGACAGTCGGAGCAGTGTGGGCTGCGGCTTGTGCACAGCACAGCCCCCAGCTCCATCGCTGCGGCGTTGAATACGGCCGCTTCGGTGCGGTCGAGGGGCAGCAGCGCCTCCATTGCGTCGAGGTCGCGGGCGCGGCTGGGTGGTGGGGGTTCGGCGTTCCCTGCGCTGAGCCGGGCGATCACTCGGCGGGTGTTCGTGTCGACCACCGGGTGCCGGTGTCCGAATGCGAAGGCGGCGACGGCCCGGGCGGTGTAATCGCCGACCCCGGTGAGAGCGAGCAGCGCGTCCACCTCATCCGGGACGACCCCGTCGTGCAACTGCGTGATTTGAACGGCGGCGGCGTGTAGCCACAGTGCTCGGCGCGGGTAGCCCAGCGTCGCCCATGCCCGAACAGCTTCGCTCGGCGGGACCGACGCCAGGCTCTCCGGGGTGGGCCAGCGTTCAAGCCAGTCCGCCAGCCGAGGAATGACGCGGTTCACGGGAGTCTGTTGCAACATGAACTCGCTCACGAGCACGCCCCACGGCGAGAAATCGCGGCGACGCCACGGCAGGTCCCGCGCATGGCCGCGGAACCAGGTGTTCAGAGTTTCGCTCACGGTGAGCGCGTCGGCGGTCGGCCGGGTCGATGCGGGGGCTGTTTCGTTCATCGCATCTAACCTAGGCTTGAATCATGAAGCTTCGCTCCACACCCCGCCGAGAATTCTTGCGCACGCTGGCCGCCGAGATCGTGCACAACTACGGGCGAGGACGCACCATCATCGCCATTGACGGCACGCGCGACTCGGGCCGAGCGGCGTTCGCCGATGACGCGGCCGCCGTCCTGGGTGACGCCGATGGTCGTCGGGTCTTTCGGGCGTCCCTTGACGACTTCCAGATATCCCGTGCCGATCGGAACCGGTTCGGGCCGGAGAGCGCCGAACGGCACTATCGCCACGGGTATGACTACTCGGCGCTGCGTCGGGTCCTGGTGGAACCTTTCCGGATGGGCGGCAGCACGGGCTTCGTGACCGAGCAGTTCGACGCCGGCCGAGATGAGTGGATTGAACCGACGTGGCACACCGCGCCGCCGGATGCGATCCTGGTCATCGATGGGGAATTCGCCAATCGTTCGGAACTTCATGACCTCTGGTCGTTCAGCATGCTCCTGGAATCGGCGGCGACGAACCCCGCAGATCGGATCTACCTCGACGAGGTCGGCCCGCNTACGCTGGTGAATGCCCTCATCGACAACACCGACGAGAGTCTGCCGCGGCGAGTGTTCACCGACAGCTGCTGAGGAACCATGCGTGACGTGACCGGCTCGTGCCGGGTGCCCACGAGGGGCCATCCCGTCAGTCCTGTTCGCTTGCCTGCAGCGCGGCGAACCGGGCGAGCACCGCTTCGGTGCTGAGGTGCCGACCGCTGGACTCGACCTCGTGCACGAGCTCCGTCAGCAAGGCATTCACCGGGGCAGGCTTACCCACGACCGCCGCCTCTCGCACGACCGCACCGTTCAGGAAGTCGATTTCGGTGAGCTGCCCGCGCAGAATGCTCTGCAGAGTGGAACCGCGGTTCGGTACCGCGCCCATGCGGGCACGCATCCGCAGGGGCAGGATTTGGCCGGCCCAGAGCGGGAGGCGGGAGAATGCGCGTAGGCGTCGGTCGTCGAGTTTCTGCAGGGATCCGAAGTGCACTCCTCGCCTCATGGCGACCTGCACGGTCTCCCGCATACTGGCCGTCATTATTCGGCGCAGGGCCGGTTGCGACACGACCTCCTGAACGGTGAGTCCGGTGATAGCCGGCAGGGCATTGAGCATGTTGACCACGAGCTTGGTCCACTGCGCGCCCACGAAGTTGTCAATGGGACGGGTGTGCAGCGCCTGGCCGATAACGGACTGCCAGTGCAGCGTGCCGGTGTCGACGGGACCGGTGCCGCGACCCAGGTAACTGGGGGCCGTAGTCGTCACGGTCACCTGTCCGGGCCGGGTGTAATTCGCCGCCACGATCACCAGCAGTCCGAAGCATTCCGAGCGGGGAAGCAGTTCCTCAGCCGTGCGGACTCCGTCGAGGCCGTTTTGCACAATGATGANCGGGCATCCGTCCAAGAATTTCGCGTTGTCGGTAATCGCGGCCGCCGCATCCTGCGCCTTCGTGCACACGAACGCCAGCTCGGGCGTCTCAGTCAGGCGTTGCTGGGCACGGGGATGCGAATGCGCCTGCCCGAATTCGCCACTGAGGCGAATGCCGTCTGTCTGGATGGCGGCCAGCGCCGCTCCGCGCGCTGTGACCGTGACATCGTGCCCGGCGGCTTCGAGCAGGGTTGCGAAGAGGCCACCAAGGGCCCCTGTGCCGATCACTGCAATTCTCACGGCTCACAGCTTACGTGCCAGCAGACTGGTTGCACACGCTGATAACCTCAATGAGTGAACAGCGGCCTTCTCCTCATTGACAAGGTGCAGGGCTGGACCAGCCATGACGCCGTAGCCCGAATGCGGCGCATCGCCGGCACCCGCAAGGTCGGCCATGCCGGCACCCTGGACCCGATGGCCACCGGATTGCTCGTGCTCGGCATCAACAGTTCAACGAGATTGTTGACGTATGTGGTCGGACTCGACAAGGAATACCTGGCCACGATCCGACTGGGGGCGGCCACGACCACCGATGACGCTGAGGGCGATGAGCTCAGCCGCGCCGCCCCAGAGGCGATCGCCGCGATCGCTGCCGAGGCAGTGCTCGCCGGAATCTCAGAGCTCACCGGCGACATCAGCCAGCAGCCGAGCGCCGTGAGCGCCATCAAAGTGGACGGCAAGCGCGCCTATGCCCGGGTGCGCGCCGGCGAAGACGTGCAGCTTGCGAAGCGTCCGGTGACGGTGACGTCTTTTGACCTGCTCTCGAGCACTGTGCGCGATGGTTTCCTCGACCTGGACGTGCGCGTGAACTGCGGATCCGGTACGTACATCCGTGCGCTGGCTCGAGACCTGGGGGTGATGCTCGGCGTCGGGGCCCACCTCACGGTCTTGCGTCGTACCCGCATCGGGCCGTTCCGCATCGAGGAGGCCGGAGTGCTCGACGATATCGATGTGGCCAGGGACCTGATCGCGCCGGCGGATGCCGCCACCCGGCTGCTGGATCGTCTCGACCTCACCGAACAACAAGCTATCGACCTGGGCCACGGCAAGCGCATCGACGTGGAATCGGAGGCGGTGAGCGCAGGCCCGATCGCCGCAATCGCCCCGGACGGACGTCTCGTCGGGCTCGTGGAATGTCGCGGCGGACGCGCAAAATCGATCCTCAACTTTCCGGCCGACGAACCGTCGGCACCGGTCGAACGTGCGGGGGAACCGTCATGATCGACTGGCTCACCTGGCTGCAACTGGCCGTCGCCGTTCCGGCCGGCCTGCTGTGCATCACCCTCGGCCTGATCGGCCGCAAGCCGTCGGACCTCACCATGGGCGTCACGGCCCTGGTGGAGTTGTTGCTGATCGTGCAATTCGTGGTGGCGCTCGTGGCTCCAGTGCTCGGCAACGAGGCGACCGGCAGCGTTCTGGAGTTCTACACCTACCTGATCAGCGCGATTCTGCTCCCCGTGGCAGCCGGATTCTGGGCGCTGATCGAGCGCAGCCGCTGGAGTACCGTCATTCTCGGGGTGGCCTGCTTGTCCGTGGCGGTCATGCTGTACCGGATGCTGCAGATCTGGACTGTGCAAGTGGCTTGATCGGTCCCGGTGCCCTTGAGAAGCTGCGATAATTGGGGAGCGATGAGTGAACAGCAGACCGGGGCAACGGCCCCGAACAGACGTGTGACCGGCATTGGCCGACTCCTGATAGCGGTATACGGCCTGCTTGCGCTGGCTGCCACTGGACGGTCCTTCGTCCAGATCGCCCAGACCTTCGACGAAGCGCCGCTGTCCTACTCTCTCTCCGCGCTGGCCGCAGTCGTGTACGTGGTCGCCACCGTCGCGCTCACCCGCCGCAGCCCGCTCTGGTATCGAGTGGCGTGGGTCACCATCAGCTTCGAACTGCTCGGTGTGCTCGCAGTCGGAGCACTCAGTCTCATCTACCCTGACCTTTTCCAGCACAAGACGGTGTGGTCGGTCTTCGGACGAGGTTACGGTTTCGTTCCCCTGGTGCTGCCGGTTCTGGGCATGTGGTGGTTGGCGCGGCATCCGGCACGCTCACCGGCTCTGCGCGTGCCGACAGCGTCGAGCCCCTGGTGAGGACCTTTTACGGCACTGATTCCGTTCCCGAGCAGTGGCCGGCTTCCGCGGTCTGCATCGGCAAGTTCGACGGGGTGCACGCCGGCCACCGGGCCGTGATCACTGAGCTGAAATCCTTGGCCACCGACAACGACCTCGCCGCTGTTGTCGTCACATTCGATCGGCATCCGCTCGCCCTACTGTCACCGAGGGATTGCCCGCTTGCGCTCGTGAGCACGGAGCAGAAGCTGGACCTGCTGGCCGAGACCGGTGTTGACGCAACGGTGGTGCTCGAATTCACCCGCGCGCTTGCGGCCCTGCCCCCCGAGGAATTCGCCTGGAAGATCCTGGTGCAGGCGCTGCATGCCCGCTTCGTTCTCGTCGGCCGGGACTTCCGATTCGGCGCCGGCGGCGCCGGCACGGTCGAGCTGCTCGAGCTGCTCGGTGCCCAATTCGGTTTTGAGGTTCGAATGATCGACGATGTGAAACCGCGGCAAGACCGGCGCGTGTCCTCCACATGGATTCGCGAACTGCTGTCAGTCGGCGATGTGAGTACGGCAGCAGAGTTGCTGGGCCATGTTCCCACGATGCGCGGGATGGTGGTGCACGGGGCGGCTCGCGGTCGCGAGCTGGGTTTTCCCACCGCCAACCTGGAAGCGGAGGCCGAGGGATTCACGCCGGCTGACGGCGTGTACGCCGGTTGGCTGACGGATGCCGGCACCCGGTATCCGGCGGCGATTTCCGTGGGCAACAATCCCACATTCGAAGGCATCGAGCGGCGTCAGGTCGAAGCGTATGTTCTCGATGAAACCGATCTCGACCTTTACGACCACATCGTGGACGTGTCGTTTGTGCGGCACATTCGCGGCATGGTGGCGTACGAGGGTATTGAGCCGCTGATCAGGCAGATCCGTGACGACGTTGAACGCACTCGCAGCATCCTGAAAGTACCGCTGCCCCAAGGCTAAAATGCTCGCGCGCTGGCACTCCAGCTGGCCGGACCCGGCGGATACGATACCGACCGTCTTGCTCTCGCCGCTCTTGCCTGCGTAGAGTGGGGCGAGTGCCGGGGTGGAGCACGGCGCAGCCTGCTGGGCACCGGTTCGTTTCACGCACGGGATGAAGAGCGAGCACGGGGGTAGTGAGCATGAACGACGACAACCTGTCGGTGCCGGGCCGAGGCCGGCGGTTCGGGGGAGCACTGGGGGCCTTGATCGGCCTGGTGGGCATGAGTTCCATCGCCGGTCTGCTGGTGACTGTGGCCGTCACTCCTGCCCTTGCCCTTTCGGGGATGACGGCCACGAACACCATGACCATGTTCGAGAACCTGCCCAGTTATCTGGCCATCGAGCAGTTGTCGCAAAAGAGCAACATCTACGCCCGCCAAAACGACGGCACGCCGGTGCTGATGGCATCGTTCTACGAGCAGAACCGCGTCGAGGTCGCATCCGAGGCGATCAGCCCGTTTGTCAAGGACGCCGTGGTGGCCAGCGAGGACCCCCGTTTTCTGGAGCATGGCGGTATCGACCTGCAGGGCACGGTAACCGGCGCCATCACCACCCTGGCCGGCGGTAAAACCCGAGGCGGCTCATCGATCACTCAGCAGTACGTGAAGAACGTGCGCGTGCAGACGTGTGAAGCGATGTCAGACGTGAAGGCGAGCCGCACCTGCTACCGGAGCGCCATCGAGATATCGGCCAACCGCAAGCTCACGGAAATGCGACTGGCCATCGGAATGGAGAAGGAATACTCCAAGGACGACATCCTGCGCGGGTACCTCAACATCACCGGCTTCGGCGGAACCGTTTATGGGATCGAAGCCGCGGCCAACTACTATTTCGCCGCGAGCGCCGCGACCCTGACCTTGTCGCAGGCGGCGAGCCTCGTCGCGATTGTGAACAACCCGGTGCGGTACCAGCTCGATCGGCCGGCCAGCGAAACCAACGGTGCCGCAAACGGCTATGCCGACAACAAGCAGCGTCGCGACTACATCCTGGATCGGATGCTGGAGTACGACAAAATCAGCCTCCCCGACCATGCTGCTGCCGTGGCCACCCTGATCGAACCGGTCATCACCCCGCCGAGCACCGGGTGCCAGACAGCCGGTGACAGTGCGTTCTTCTGCGACTATGTGACGCATATCCTCAAGTCGGAACCCACCTTCGGGGCTGACGAGGAGACCAGGCTGGCGAACTTCCGACTCGGCGGCTACAACGTGTACACGACACTCGATCTCGACCTCCAGGCCGCGGCGGTGGACACCATGAATCGCAACGTGCCCAAGACGTACTCCCGCGGTGACATCGGCGCTGTCATCTCGAGCGTGCAGGTCGGCACCGGACGGGTGCTGGCCATGACCCAGAACAAGGACTACAGCCAGGATCCCGACGTTCAGGAAACCGGGGCCAATTACACCGGTATCAACTACAACACTGATTTCGATGAGGGCGGATCACTCGGCTTCCAGCCGGGTTCCACGTACAAGGTCTTCACCCTCGCCGAATGGCTCACGCAGGGCCATGCGCTCGGCGAACGGGTCGACTCCCGGCGCAAGGCCACCTGGGGTAACTTCCGCGACAGCTGTCTCGGCACCCAGAACTACGACAACGACAGCCCTCCCTTCAATCCGCGCAACGACGCCAACGAGCCCGGCACGAACTACTCTGCGCTTGAATCCACACAGAGATCGATCAATACCGGCTTCATCGGCATGGCCAAGAAGCTGGATCTCTGCGGCATCAGGAAGATGGCGAACAACTTCGGTGTGCACCGGGCCAA
>JGI24770J26754_10003283_pt1 | contig 10846 bp, 9 predicted proteins | sample LakOneMetagenome_FD_26754 | JGI IMG/M metagenome (IMG submission 26754) | reverse complement strand
ATCCAGGCCGCCCAGAACCTCGTCCCGGCCATCAGCACCGACTGGCTGGCCGACCACGAGGACGTCAAGGACCCGCTCAACAAGCTGATGGCGGCCCTGACTACCGAGAAGCTCACCGAGCTCAACGGCCGCATCTCGGTCGACCGCGAGCAGCCCGACGCCGTAGCCCAGGACTTCCTCTCCTCCGAGGGCCTCATCTGACCCTCGCCGAGGTGGGAGTGATGGCCCCGCGAGGTGGGAGCCGTGGCCCCGCGAGGTGGGAGTGATGGCCCCGCGAGGTGGGCGTTTGGGCCGTTGTCAGTCCTATGCCCGGGCCCTTCCTCCCACTTCGGGGGGCCGGGAGTCCCATTTCGGGGGGCCGGGAGTCCCACTTCGGGGGGCCGGGAGTCCCACTTCGGGGGGCCGTCAGGTCTCGGAGGGGCGGAGGAGGAGGACCGCGCGGGGGACGGTGGCGGGGTCGAGGACCTCGGGTGGAAGGTCGAGCAACCGGTCGTCGCCGTCGACCAGGCGGGGCGGCGGTGAGGTGCGGGAGGCGACGTACTCCATGAGACGTACGGCGTCGGCGCGCCGGTCCTGCTGGACCAGCCAGGCCGCGAGCCGATGTACGGGAGGCAACCCGGTGTCGAGCAGTGCGGGGCCGTCCCAGAACTCCGAGACCAGGGCCTGGAGGCGTTCCCACCACTCGTCGGGGCAGCCGGGGATCTCCTTGAGGTAGCGCCATAGGTCGCCGGCGAGCACCCGGTGCACGAAGACCTGCTCCACCTCCGGCCCGCCGAGCTCGCGGACCGAGGCGAGCGCCATGCGCTTCGTGACGATCCGGTCCTCGAGGTCCTGCAGCGAGGCGCGCTGCTGGGTGATCGACGTGCCGTCGTCACGGATCCGCCAGTGATAGACGATGTCGGGGATCACGTCGAAGCGTCCGACCAGATAGGCGCGCGTGGTCGTGGGCTGGTCCTCATAGCGCAGCCCCTCTGGCCAGGTCAGCCCTGCGCGGTCCCAGAACTCGCGCCGGAACACCTTGTTCCATGCGAAGACGTCGCCCAGGATCTCGGGGTGCTCGACGGGTGTGATGCCGTGCCGCGGCGTCTCGTGCAGGCGCGTCATCCAGCGTGGCTCGACCAGCCGGCCGCCCTCCCACCGCACGATCGAACCGGTGACGAAGTCGGCACCGGACGTCTCCAGCGACCCCACCAGCGCGGCGTACGCCGTGGCAGGCACGACGTCGTCGGAGTCGGCGAACCCGACGAACGCCCCTTCGGCGTGCCGCAACCCCTCGTTCCGTGCCGCTCCGAGCCCGTGGTTGTCGGTGTGGATGACGCGGACCCGGCGGTCGCGGGCGGCGTACCGCTCGGCGATCTCGCCCGACGCATCGGGTGACCCGTCGTCCACGACGACGACCTCGAGGTCGCGCAGCTGTGAGCCCAGCACGCTGTCGAGGCAGGCCGGCAGCCAGGCCTCGACCCGATAGACGGGGACCACCACGCTGAGTCGCGGGGTGCGTCGCCGTCGCCACATGGCGGTCACCCTACGACCACGGCCAGGGTCGCGAGCCAGCCGAGGGTTATCTACGTCACGTGGCAGTCCGGTTCCGCAGGTGGATGGGTTTGCGTACCCTCAGCGTTACGCAAGTGACCGACACCACCGTCTGGTACCCACACCGGCCCGGTCCGCAGACGCGGACAGGGTGGTCGGAGGGACTGGAACGAAAGGTCCGACGAGATGACCAGCAGCGCTGAGCCGTTCGACGTGCCCTCGCAAGACCAGGCGACGCCCGCCCGCCGCATCGGCGTGATCGGCGTCGGCCGGGTCGGTGCCGTTCTGGCGCACGCCCTGCGCGAAGCAGGGTTCGAGATCACCGCCGTCTCGGGTGAGTCAGACGCCTCGCGCGCCCGCGCCGCCTCGCTGCTGCCCGGCGTCCCGATCGCCAAGCCCAGCGCGGTCGCGCGCTCCTGCGACATCCTGCTGCTCACCGTCCCCGACGACATGCTGCCCAACGTCGCCACGGTCCTCACCGACTCCGGCGCGCTGCGCGCCGGGCAGTACGTCGTCCACACCTCGGGCCGTCATGGCGTCGGGGTGCTGGCGCCCGTCACCCGGGTCGGCGCACGTCCTGTGGCGATCCACCCGGCGATGACCTTCACCGGCACCGACGTCGACCTCGACCGCCTCGACGGTTGTGTTTTCGGGGTGACGACGGAGCCGGCCGAGCGCACGATCGCCGACGAGCTGGTCGGGGCTCTGGGTGGCCGGCCGATGTGGATCCCCGAGGACAAGCGCACCCTCTACCACGCGTCGCTCGCCCACGGCGCCAACCACCTGGTCACCTTGGTGGCGCAGGCGATGGAGCTGCTCCGCGCGGCCGGCGTCGAGGACCAGGGCCTCTGCTCGGCCGACACCCTGCGCCCCCTGCTGACCGCGGCGCTCGACAACGCGCTCGCCGCGGGCGACGCCGCGCTCACGGGCCCCATCGTGCGCGGCGACGTCAACACCGTGCGCGCCCACGTGCGCGAGGTGGAGGCCAACGCGCCGCACACGCTGCCGTCGTACGTCGCCATGGCGCGGGCCACCTTGGACCGAGTCGTCACCGACGGCCGCGTGCTGCCGATCCGGGCCGCCGCCATCCGCCGTGTTCTCGACGACGCCATGCGGGCGCACCTCAAGGCGACCGACGGGTCGAGCCCGCTGACATGACCGATCGCCCGATCCTGGCCGGCACCCGCGAGGAGCTGGCCGACCTGGTGGCGTCGCGCCGGGGACCCGGCCGCCGCGTGGGTTTCGTGCCGACCATGGGTGCGCTCCACGACGGGCACGGAAGCCTGATGCGGGTCGCTCGCGAAGCGGTGGTCGACGGCCCGGTCGTGGTCTCGATCTTCGTCAACCCCTTGCAGTTCGGACCGCAGGAGGATCTGTCGCGCTATCCACGGACCCTGGAGGCGGACCTCGAGCTCTGTGCCAAGGAGGGCGTCGACGTGGTGTTCGCGCCGTCGGTCGAGCAGGTCTACCCCGGCGGCGAACCACAGGTGACGGTCGAACCGGGCCCACTCGCCGAGATCCTCGAAGGTGCCTCGCGGCCCGGTCACTTCCGGGGGGTGCTCACGGTCGTCGCGAAGCTGTTCGGCCTCGTCCAGCCCGACGTCGCGATCTTCGGTGAGAAGGACTACCAGCAGCTGGCGCTGATCCGCCGGATGGTGACCGACCTGTGCCTGCCGGTCGAGATCATCGGCGCCGAGACGCAGCGTGAGTCGGACGGTCTCGCGATGAGCTCGCGCAACCGCTACCTCGACCCCGAGCAGCGACTCACCGCGACGGCGTTGTCGCGGACGCTGCGGGCGGCGCAGGCCGCCGCATGCCATGGCGAGCAGGCCTCCCTCTCGGCGGCCCGGGCCGAGCTTCGCGAGTCGCCCGGCGTCGACCTCGACTACTTCGTCGTGACCGATGCCGACCTTGGGCCGCTCCCTGCGGACCCGCCGCCGGGCACCGTGGGCCGCGCCCTCATCGCCGCCAAGGTCGGAACCACCCGCCTGATCGACAACCTGCCCGTCGTCCTCGGCGTGCCAGCGCAGAGATAGCCTTCGCCAATGGCCGTGCCGCAGCGTCTGGCTGCCCCCGAACCCGGGTGGACCACCCGGGCCGACGTCGTCGTCATCGGTTCGGGGGTCGCCGGTCTCACCGCGGCCCTCCGGGTCCACGAGCGCCGGCCCGACCTCCGGCTCCTGGTGGTCACCAAGGACGTGCTCAATGCGGGGTCCACCCAGTGGGCGCAGGGCGGCATCGCCGCAGCTCTGGGGCCGGGTGACACCCCCGAGGAGCATCTGCGCGACACCCTCGTCGCGGGCGCCGGTGCCTGCGACGAGGCGGCGGTACGAATCCTGGTGACCGAGGGCCCCGACGCCGTACGCGAGCTGATCGCGTTGGGCACCAACTTCGACCACGACTCCAGCGGTGAGCTGAGCCTGACCCGCGAGGGTGGTCACCATCGCGACCGGATCGCCCACGCAGGTGGCGACGCCACCGGCGCCGAGATCCAGCGCGCGCTGATCGCCGCCGTCCAGCGGACCCCGGCCATCGGTGTCATCGAGCACGCCCTGGCGGTCGACCTGCTGCTCGATGCCGAGGGAGCCATCGCCGGGCTGACGCTGCACGTGATGGGGGAGGGACAGCACGACGGCGTCGGGGCCGTGCACTGCCGCGCCGTGATCGTCGCCAGCGGCGGGCTCGGCCAGGTCTTCTCCCAGACCACCAACCCCGCCGTCTCGACCGGTGACGGCATGGCCGTGGCCCTGCGGGCCGGAGCGGTGCTGCGCGACCTCGAGTTCGTCCAGTTCCACCCGACGGTGATGTACCTCGGCGCCGAGTCGCGAGGTCAGCAGCCGCTCATCTCCGAGGCCGTGCGCGGTGAGGGCGCCTTCCTGGTCGACTTCGAGGGCAACCGCTTCATGCAGGGCGTCCACGAGCTGGCGGACCTGGCGCCCCGCGACGTGGTCGCCAAGGCCATCACCCGGCGTATGCACGAGACCGGCCGCCCGCACATGTGGCTGGACGCCCGCCACCTAGGGTCCGCGTTCTGGGAGCGCCGCTTCCCCACGATCCTCGCCACCTGTCGGGCCCATGGCGTCGATCCGGCCACCGAGCTGATCCCGGTCGCCCCGGCCTGCCACTACGCCTCGGGCGGCATCCTCACCGACCTATGGGGGCGGTCGACCGTTCCCGGGCTCTATGCCACCGGGGAGGTGGCCTGCTCCGGCGTCCACGGCGCCAACCGGCTAGCGTCCAACTCGCTGCTCGAGGGGCTGGTCTTCTCGCGGCGCATCGCCGAGGTGCTGCCCGACGAGCTGCGACCCTGGGCCGAGCCGGTGGCTGACGAGCGCGTCCCCGGCATCGTGCCGGCCGGCGTACGACGAGCGCTGCAGGAGGTCATGACGGCACGGGTCGGCGTACTGCGCTCCGCGGTCGGTGTCGGTGCGGCCGAGGGTGAGCTCCGGGCCCTGGTGGACTCCGACGACGAGGTCCAGGTCGCCACCGCTGCCTGGGAGACCACCAACCTCGTGACCATCGCCCTGGCGCTGGCCGAGGCGGCGCGACAGCGCGAGGAGACCCGGGGGTCCCACTGGCGCGAGGACTTCCCGGAGCGGGACGACGCCCGCTGGGCGGGCCACTTCGACGCCACCATGGACCAGGGGTCGACCGTGCTGACCTTCCGGCCCTCCCCGGCCACCGACGAACCCACGACCACGGTCGGGGCCAGCGCGGGAGCAGGGTCATGACCCCGTTCGCCCAGCTTCCGCAGGGCCTGCTGGCCGAGCTAGCCATGGCGGGGCTCGACCCGGAGGCGATCTATCTCGACATCCTGCGTGCCCTCGAGGAGGACCTGCCCGGCGGGAGCGTCGACGTCACGAGCGCGGCGACCATTGCGGCCGACGCCCGGGGAGTCGCGGACTTCTCGGCCCGCGAGGCCGGCGTCGTGGCGGGTCTCGGGATCGCGGCTCTGGTCTTCGCCGTGGTCGTCGGCGAGGACGTGCAGGTCGCGGATCGTCTTGCGGACGGCACGGCCGTGGCGCCCGGCGACGTCGTCATGCGCGTGTCCGGTCCGACCCGCGGGCTGCTGACAGCAGAGCGCACGGCGCTCAACTTCGCCTCGCACCTGTCCGGGGTCGCGACCGCGACGGCTCACTGGGTGGCCGCCCTCGACGGCACCGGGGCCCGCGTCCTCGACACGCGCAAGACGCTGCCCGGCTATCGAGCCCTCCAGAAGTACGCCGTCCGCTGCGGCGGCGGCGTCAACCACCGGTTCAGCCTGTCGGACATGGCGATGGTCAAGGACAACCATGTGGTGGCCGCGGGTGGCGTGGTGCCGGCCCTCGAAGCCGTCCGCGCCGCGAACCCCGGTCTGCCCGTCGAGGTCGAGGTCACCGATCTCGACCAGCTGCGCGAGCTCCTCGCGGTGGGCTGCGACCGCATCCTGCTGGACAACATGGCGCCCGACGTGATGGCCGAGGCGGTCCGGATCACGGCCGGCCGGGCGACCCTCGAGGCGTCCGGTGGGCTGACGCTCGAACGCGCCCGCATCGTCGCCGAGACCGGCGTGGACTTCATCTCGGTCGGGGCCCTGACCCACTCGGTCACGGTGTTCGACCTCGGCATGGACCTCCAGGACCAGACGGGGGACTGAGCGATGGCGCTGCTGGCGGTCGACATCCGCAACGGTCACACGGCGTTGGGGCTGCTGCGCGGCGCGGAGGTCATGAGCACGTGGCGGGTATCTTCCGACCCGTCGCGGACCAGCGACGAGTGGGGGGTGCTCGTCGGTGGTCTGCTGGGGGAGGTGGCCGACGAGGTCGAGGGCGTCGCCCTGAGCGCCACCGTCCCCGCCGTGCTCCGCGAGTGGCGGTCGGTCCTGCTAGACCGCTTCCCGGGGGTGCCTCACGTCGTCGTCGAACCCGGCACTCGCACCGGCCTCCCGGTGTTGATGGACAACCCCCGCGAGGTGGGCGCCGACCGGATCTGCAATGCCGTCGCGGTGGCCACGGGCGGCGTGCCGGCCGTGGCGGTGGACTTCGGGCTGGCGACCACCTTCGACGTCGTCGACGGGGACGGCCGCTACGTCGGCGGCGTGATCGCTCCTGGGATCGAGACCTCCCTCGAAGTGCTCGGCGACCGCGCCGCGCAGCTGCGCCAGGTCGAGCTGGCGCGTCCGCGCAAGGTGATCGCCAAGAACACCGTCGAGGCGATGCAGTCCGGCCTCGTCTTCGGGTTCGCCAGCCAGGTCGAGGGCCTGGTCTCCCGCATCGTGGCGGAGCTCGGAGTCGACCCGGCGACCACCCGCGTCGTCGCCACGGGTCACCTGGCCCCGTTGGTCCTCGACGAATGCTCGTGCTTCACCGAGCACGAGCCCTGGTTGACGCTTCAGGGCCTGCGCCTGCTCTTCGACAGAAACGCCGACGGGTCTGCTGCACGGATAGGTGACAACCGATCTGTCTAACCCAAGGGGTTGGGCTGGAAGGATGTTCACCGTGACGAAGCCCTACCCCAAAGAGTTCCGCGACGACGTTGTCCGTGTCGCCAGGAACCGCGAGCCCGGTGTCGAGCTCTCCCAGATCGCGAAGGACTTCGGGATCCACTTCACGACGCTGTACACGTGGATGAAGAAGGCCGACGTCGAGGACGGCGACCGACCGGGCACCACGGCGGTCCAGTCGGCTGAACTGCGTGACGCCAAGCGGCGGATCAAGACCCTGGAGCAAGAAGTCGAGGTCCTGCGCAGGGCCGCTGCCTACTTCTCTCAGGCGCATCTGCCGGGAAAATGAGTTACCCGCTCGTCCGCGACCTTGCCGCCGATGGGATCCCCGTGACGGTGACGTGCCGGGTACTCAAACTCGCCCGCCAGCCCTACTACCGCTGGCTGACGAACCCGATCACAGGCGCCGAAATCGAGGAGGCCTACCGCGCCAACGCCCTGTTCGACGCCCACCGCGACGACCCGGAATTCGGCTACCGCTACCTACTCGATGAAGCCCGCGACGCCGGCGCGGACATGTCGGCGCGAACCGCATGGAAGATCTGCTCGGACAACGGCTGGTGGTCGGCGTTCGGGAAGAAGCGGGGCAAGAATGGGAAGAAGCCCGGGCCACCGGTGCACAACGACCTGTGCGCGGTCACCGACGACAAGGGGCGCGTCCGGCACGAGTTCACGGCCGACGACGCGAACGAACTGTGGATCGGCGACATCACCGAGCACTGGACCGACGAAGGGAAGCTCTACGTCTGCGCGTTCAAGGACGTCTACTCCAACCGGATCGTCGGGTACTCGATCGACTCACGGATGAAGTCCCGGCTCGCGGCCACCGCGCTGAACAACGCTGTCGCCCGGCGCGGCGACGTGGCCGGCTGCGTGGTCCATACCGATCGTGGATCTCAATTTCGAAGCAGGAAATTCGTCCGCGCTCTGGGCCGCCACGAGATGGTCGGATCGATGGGCCGCGTCGGCGCGGCCGGGGACAACGCGGCCATGGAGAGCTTCTTCTCACTGCTCCAGAAGAACGTCCTGGACCGCCGCACCTGGGCAACCCGAGAAGACCTCCGGATCGCCATCGTGACCTGGATCGAACGGACCTATCACCGACGCCGCCGGCAAGACCGCCTCGGCAGATTGACCCCAGTTGAGTTCGAGATAATCATGACCACGCCAGCCAGTCAGGCTGCGTGACTAACCACTGTCACCTGATCGTGCAGCAGACCCGACTGACTTCTCCGTCGACCGCTATTCCGATCGCCTGGTCGCGCAATAGCTAGGGAATCAAATCTTGCCTGTGCACTTGCCAAGCAATTCGAACTCCTGACAATTCCTCAACCATTTCCTCAAGCATGATTCGGCTGCTAGCGTATCGATGTTCATCCCCCACAAACGCGTCACCAAGGATTCCCCATGGCACAGAAGGTCAACATCGTTCTCGTCGATGACATCGACGGCTCCGAGGCCACCGAGACCATTTCTTTCGGTCTCGACGGCACCACCTATGAAATCGACCTCGGCGACAAGAACGCGGCCGCTCTGCGTGAGGCGCTCGCCCCCTACGTCGGTCACGGCCGCAAGGTCGGCGGTGCCACTCGACGCGGTCGTCGCTCCTCGGTCACGGCGCTCGGCCCGAGCAGCAAGGAGATCCGCGACTGGGCCCGCAGCAACGGCTACGAGGTCTCCGATCGTGGCCGCGTCTCGGCGGAGATCCGCCAGGCGTTCGACGCCGCTCGCTGAGCGGATCGGACTCCGGGCGGGGCTAGGGTCCGACAGCGACAGTCAACGTTGTCTTTACCAACGGACCAGGGGTCGCCGTCGTCGTCTGGAGCCCGCTAGTTTCCCGTCATGAAGTGGCTCGGGGCACGTCTAGACCACGTGACCCGTCTCCAGCGCCGTTGTGCGCCGCGACACACCGTCGCGGCGCTTGCGGTGTTTCCCAGCGCTGGGAGGCTGCTACCCCCGACAATGGCCGTGGCGACGGAGGTCGCCGAGGGCAGTCATGCCCTCCGCCAAGGACGGCGACTTCTCGGGTTCAGCAGTGATGACGGAAGCCGGTCGTGTCCGGGGATGGGGAGCATGCAGCGATGGCACTAGCCAGCCGCCTGTTCCGCCGTGTGCAGCGGAGCAGGGTCGTCGCGCTGCTCGAGACCCTCGGGCTGCTGGCCTTCACGCTTGTCGTGCTGAGCGTCAGCCCGGCCCAGGCCTACGAGTTCCCGACGGGCACGTGGTCGGCCTCGGTCGGCAACTCCTCCAACGTCACCTATCCCGGTGGGGTCCAGGTCACGGTCGCCTCCTCAGGGCTCACCGCCATCGATGGTGCGACCACGCTCGGTGCCCGCGGCTTCGACCAGACCCATTTCACCCCCACCAACATGGTGACCGGTGACACCGCGGTCGGGGTCACCGTCAACACGGGCGGCTGCGCCTCGACGGGAACCTGTGCGTCGCTCGGCACCGTCACCGTGTCGTTCAGCCAACCGGTGCGCAACCCGACCCTCCACCTGTCGGGCCTCGGCGGCGCCATCCGCAACGGCAACCGGCAGTCCGACCTGCACTCCATCTGGACCCTGACCTCCGCCGGGGCCACCTTGAGCAGGCGGGACGGCAATGCCCAGTTCTCGGTCCCCAGCACCACCGTGGTCACGGCCACCAACGACAGCACCTCGGCCTCCTGCACCACGGCCGTCAACGGCGGCAACCTCTTCAACGCGGCCGCGAGCGCGGCCTGCGGCAGCGTGCAGGTCACGGGGACGGTGACCCAGCTGACGTTCGCCATTAGTGCGCAATTCACTGCCAACCCGAATGCGACAAGCGGTCCCTACAACGCCAACTCGAGCGCCGATGGCGTTTCCCTTGCCGTCACCCTCCCTCAGGACTTCGGCGACGCCCCCGCGTCCTACGACCCCACCACCGCCGCTTCTCACACGTTGAGCGACCTGCAGCTGGGGTCCGGTGTCACCGAGGACAACCCCAACACCCGCAACGCCACGACCAGTCCCAATGCCGGGGCCTCCGCGACCGGCGACGCCGACGACGCGTTCACGACGCTTCCCAATGCACCCGGAGAGCCGGGTGCGGGCTATTCCCTGACAGTCCCGATATCCGGTCTGAGCAAAGCCGCACGTCTGTGCGGCTACATCGATTTCGACCGCAACGGGACCTTCGAGACCGACGAGCGCGCCTGCGCCAGCCCGGCCTCGGGAGCCACGTCCGCCACCTTGACCTGGACGGCCACCGCCGACGTGTCCTCGGGCAGCAGCTATGCCCGGCTGCGGCTCGGCTACACCAGTGCCCAGATCGAGTCCGCGACCGGGCGGGCCGACTCCGGTGAGGTCGAGGACTACGCCATCACGCTGGCCCCCCGCCCCACGATCGTGCTGCGCAAGACCACGGTGGGCGCCGCCGGCGGTCCGTTCGGGTTCACCCTGACCAACACCACCCAGGCGTCCGGCACTGTCACGACGAGCACGGCCGGGACCCCCACACAGGTCGACGGCAACACCGGAACCACCGGCATCCAGGCGTTCACAGTGACCACGGCCGGGCTCAACGCAACGATCAACGAGTCCTCGTTCCCGACCGGGTGGTCCTTCTCGACGGCCACCTGCACCAATGCCGGCGGCACGACCGTGGGCAGCCTCAGCGGGACGACCTACACCATCCCGGGCGCCCAGCTCGCGGCCGGCGCGGTGATCACCTGTACCTACACCAACGCCCAGCCGTCGATCTCCTTGACCAAGACGGCCGGCACGATCAACGACCTCGACAGCAACGGCCAGGACGCGGGCGACACGATCCCCTACTCCTTCGTCGTCACCAACACGGGCCAGGTGC
>JGI24770J26754_10003282_pt1 | contig 10851 bp, 9 predicted proteins | sample LakOneMetagenome_FD_26754 | JGI IMG/M metagenome (IMG submission 26754) | reverse complement strand
GCTATTCAATAACTTTGGTGATACCGCTTTAAGGCGATCAATCCACTGCGCATCACCTGCGGGAGGTGACATACTCCAAATCAGTGCATCCACCACTTTAATCGCTTGTTTCCAAGGCTCTGACTCAATTCCTTCCTTGAGTGCAGACAAATACAACACATGTCGCCAACCTTCTTGCAGCAAACGTACAATTGAGAACGGCAACTTCAAACCATTTAAACGCCGATTAAGCGCCTGTTGTACAACTGTTTTTGCCGCTTCTGCTCGCGCACGATTTTCTTCAGCTTCACGCGTACGGGCATCCATTGCCGCCAAACGGGCTTGTTGCTGTTGATAAAACTCATCAAAATCAGCTAACAAATCTTCAAACAAACGCAAATCATCACGGAATTCATTGAGTACCACAAAAACAACTTCTTCCACTTTCTTATAAAGTGCATCGCTGCTCTTGTTGTTCTCATCCCAACTCATCCCAGCTTTTGCCAGAAGATTGAGGAGTTTACGTGCCGGATGATCTTCACCACCAAAGAAGGTTTTNTTGGTTAATGCAACTTTCAGAATCGGAATTTGCAAACGGCCAATCAATGCCTTCATCTGCATCGGCAGTTCATTGTCATCCAAAATATAGTCAAACAAGGTGGAAACCAAATCAATGACATTGGTTTCGTCTTGCGCAATCACCTGNGTATTTTCTTCATCACTTTGCAGTTGATTACGAATACTGTCACGCATTGCCGCAACACTATTTTTAATGTCGCTCACATCCATCGGTTTGCTAGGCTGCGCAGACTGTAGCTGCTCAAGCATGCCCAACAACTCGGTTTGCGCTAGAATTTGTTCAGTCGCAAACGGGAAACGATTTTGTGGCATCAACGGCGCACTGGCAATACTTTGACTCATGGCAGCAAAATACTGCGCTTGTTGTGCCAGTAAATTTGGATCGACGACCAAACCACCATTAGGTGCAGCATGCAACACTGGCACACCATTTTCCATATCTGGAGGAGGCATCGCTTGCGAACCTCCCCCCGTCCCACCAGTAGAACCTGTCGACTTATCTGCAGGCGCGGTCGATGAAGGCTTCGGCTTATCTGCAGTTTCAGATGATTTGATCGGTTGGAACTTGCCTAACTCAGGAACATTGGCAATCACCAAAGATGGCAGAATCAATGCTCTCAGTTCAGTTAATGCCGTCAAATCTAAAAGCAGTGCAAACTTCTGTGCAAGCTCAATTTGTTGTTCTGATGACAATGATAATGCTGCCAAACCCTCAAGCAATACATTCAGCAAAGCACGAGGATGATAAGGCAGTTGAGCGATATTGGTTAATTTAGGCGAAACGGCTTTGAGGCGCTGAAAAGAATGCTCCAAATCAGGTTCTAAATTCCGAGCAAGACGACTAGCAAGGGTATCTAATGCCACTGAGACATCGTAATCTTCAGTACTGACTAAACCGATATCTTCTAAACTAATTCCATCTAAATCACTACCCGATTTAGTATTTTTTACATCACGGGCTTGATCTAGTTGAGTAAAGCGATGCAACAGTGTATCCATCGCGCTATTGGCTTCTTGCTCAATTTTCAGACGCTCGCGACGCAGTGCTGGAATAATTTCAACATAGCGTTGTTGCTGATGTGCAGGCAAAGCATCTGATCGTTCTACAACCCAATTCGGAATGTCATTTAAAAACAGATCAAATTTCAAGATGAAGAAATCGACTAACTGCTGGCGAATTGCAGCAGTTAAACTTGCAAATATTGGCTGAGTTTTGCCTTTAGGCATCACTTTCGAAGATACAGCGTTATCCAGCGTAGTCAAATCAATCTCATGGTTCATGGCGTCATGCACATTTTTTCATTCCTAGGATGCTAATATATACTGAATTTTAGTGACAGCACAGCCGATTTAGTGAATAAAAGTTAACTTTGCTGTCACGCTTTAGCAGTGTATGACATTAAATGTCATACAAAAAGCCAACTAGATCACACTTTGCAATCAAAACATTCGCTGCGTATTTATCGACCCACTGTTTAGGTAAGCAAAAGTAAAAATACGCTTTATACTATCACTTCAATATGAACAGGATTTTACCGCATGATTTCTGCCGAATTACTCCAAAAATCGATTCTGCGCAACATCAATATAGCACTTGATGAAGACATCGGCAGCAACCTCATGGCGGATAGCGGAGACATCACTGCTCAACTGATTCCTGAGACAGAACAAGCGCATGCACGCATATTAACACGTGAATCGATGGTGCTCGCAGGACGTCCTTGGGTGGATGCTTTGTTTGCGCAACTCGATCCATCCGTCAAAATCACATGGCTCGCTGAAGAGGGTCAGCTTTTAACCGCAAACACCGTTTTTTTAGAACTTTCTGGCGCAGCGCGAAGTTTATTAACTGGCGAACGTGCAGCATTAAACTTTATTCAAACCCTCTCAGGCGTCGCAACACGGGTTGCTGAACACGTCAAACACCTCGAGGGTTTACCCACCAAATTACTCGACACCCGCAAAACTTTGCCGGGTTTGCGCATCGCCGAAAAGTACGCCGTTGCAATCGGAGGTGGTCAAAATCATCGCCTCGGTTTATTCGATGCCTTCTTGATCAAAGAAAACCATATTCTCGCCTCAGGTGGCATTCAACAAGCCATCAACACCGCACGCCGCATTGCACCAAACAAACCCGTCGAAGTGGAAGTTGAAAATTTTGATGAGCTAAACCAAGCACTTGATGCAGGCGCGGACATTATTATGCTGGATAATTTCAGTAATGACGATATGCGGCGAGCGGTGACTCATACTGCTGGTCGCAGTAAATTAGAAGCGTCAGGCAATATTACTGATGTAAATTTACGTAGCGTCGCAGAAACTGGCGTGGACTATATTTCGATGGGTACATTGACTAAGGATATTAAAGCGATTGATTTATCGATGCGCTTGGTGAAGTAACCCCGAACGGATAGAGATTAAAAAAAAGACCTTCAGTCGATTCACTGAAGGTCTTTTTTATGCTTAAAAGTATTTACACCTTATTTGACATACTTGACTGATAGCCGATGAATTGGCTCTCAGCTCAGGTTGTTTTTGGAGCTTGTCCTGCATTTTAAGCAAGGCATCTTTGGTTGCACGTTAACCAGACAAAGAAAAATCTGATTTGAATTCACTGAATGTCGCATGCCCAGACCCAGCCGCACTTGGTTGAGCGGCTCATTTACCGGCCGGATCACTAATTTTACAAGTTAAGCCATCATTTTTTGACAGATGTCCATCCCCCATTTAGGGGATGGACTCGAAGTCGACACTCAAATATATTTAATCCTTCGAATTTAGATGATAAATCAATGCAAATTAAATCTTTAGCTTTTTAAAAAAATTACTAAACCTCACTATTTTTTAGCATTTAGAGATCTCCAAAAAAGAATAAAAGAAAACAAGAACAACATAAAAAAAAGCCAACATCAATGATGTTGGCTTTTTCTTTAATGATGGATGGATTACCAACCTAGCGCCTTTTGTTGCAATGCGATCAGCTCTTTAATCCCACCTTCCGCCAATGCCAACATATCATTACATTGCGTACGGCTAAACGGCTTACTTTCTGCCGTGCCTTGCAACTCAATGAATTCACCTGCTTGGGTCATCACGACATTCATATCGGTTTCACATTTAGAATCTTCTTCGTAGCAAAGATCCAGTAATGCTTGGTCTTTATACATTCCGACCGAAATCGCAGCAACAAGCCCTTTCAATGGATCAGCGCTCAATTTTTTCTGAGTCATTAATACGCCTAGCGCATCAACCAGCGCAACCGCACCGCCAGTAATCGCAGCAGTACGTGTACCGCCATCGGCTTGCAATACATCACAATCGATGGTGATGGTGTTTTCACCCATTTTTTTCAGATCAACCATTGAGCGCAAGCTACGACCAATCAAGCGCTGGATTTCTTGGGTGCGGCCTGATTGCTTGCCACGAGCAGCTTCACGATCATTACGGGTATGCGTTGCGCGCGGCAACATGCCGTATTCGGCAGTAATCCAACCTTGACCCGTGCCTTTCAGGAAACGAGGTACACCATGCTCAATACTGGCAGTACACAATACGCGTGTATCGCCGAACTCGATAAGAACCGAACCTTCTGCATGACGGGTAAAATTACGGGTAAAGGTAATCGTACGTAATTGGTCGTTGTTACGTTGGTCATGGCGCATGGTAAAAATCCCAATCTAAATAATAAAATATTGTAAGGCGAAAAAGATGATCGTTGTGCGGCATTATATAGTGTCAATCCGTTGCTTTATCGCCGTGATCTATCTATTTTACGTATTACAAACGAACGCGATGCCAACCCACACATTCACAGATTAGAAATCCGCATGAATAAAAACCGATTAGAAGCCTTCAGTGATGGCGTGATTGCCATTATTATTACCATCATGGTATTGGAAATTAAGGTGCCGCATGGTGAGACCATCTCAGCCCTGATTCCATTAATTCCTGTCATCATGAGCTATGTGCTAAGCTTTATTTATATTGGAATTTATTGGAATTTATTGGAATAATCATCATCATTTCATGCACATGGTGCATCATATTGATGGTCGTGTATTGTGGGCCAATTTGCACTTGTTGTTTTGGTTATCGCTCGTTCCGTTTGCAACGGATGGATTGGCGAAAATCATATTGCGCCACTGCCAGTCGCAGTCTATGGTTTTATATTACTCATGGCAGGCGTTGCCTATGGTATCTTGACCAAGATCGTACTGAACGTCAAAGATCAAAATCCACAACTTGCTCAAGCAGTTGGCAGCGGGATCAAGGAAAAATTATCAGTACTCATTTACCTCATCGCTATTCCGATCGCATTTATCAATCAATGGATCAGCTTAGTGCTTTACGTGCTGGTCGCGATCATGTGGCTGCAACCAGATCGACGAATTGAGAAACTATTAGATTAATTTTCCAGCTCAAAGACCCAGTTTCTCAGATTTCCCATTCAGCGGATTTGAATAAAAAGACTGAAAATAGGTGATATTTCGACTTTTTATAACTTTTTACTTTTGACTGCGCGTCAATTCTCTTGAAAAGAGTGGCGCGCGCCCCCACCAAGCCGTCATTGCCCTTATTCATTATCGATTATATTTTTGTGGAGTGTTACCGCTCATGGCGAAGCGTGATTATTACGAGATCCTTGGTGTAGCGAAAGGCTCAAGCGAAGACGAAATCAAAAAAGCCTACCGTAAATTGGCAATGAAATATCATCCTGATCGCAATCCTGATGACAGCACTGCTGAAGCAAAATTCAAAGAAGCTTCAGAAGCTTACGAAATTCTTTCTGATGCAGAAAAACGTTCAGCCTATGATCGCATGGGTCATGCAGCATTTGATGGCATGGGCGGTATGGGTGGCGGCGGTTTCCAAGGTGGTGGCAACTTCCAAGATATGTTTGGACAGTTCGGCGACATCTTCGGCGATATTTTCAGCGGTCGCGGCGGTCAAGGTGGTGGTCAACAACGACAACGTCGCGGTGCAGATTTACGCTACGTGATGGAACTATCGCTTGAAGAAGCTGTAAAAGGCGTTAAAAAGAACGTTACTTTTACTGCTCCAGCAGCATGTACCACATGTGATGGCAAAGGCGCAAAAAATCCAAACGACGTACAAACCTGCGGCATGTGTAAAGGTGCGGGTCAAGTCCGTATGCAACAAGGATTTTTTGCTGTTAATCAAACTTGCCCGACCTGTCATGGTCGCGGAAAAACGGTCAAAAACCCTTGTAATGTCTGTCATGGTAGCGGCGTCAAAGACAAGTCACGTACCCTTGAAGTCAGCATTCCTGCTGGTGTAGACAACGGTGATCGCGTCCGTCTAACAGGCGAAGGCGAAGCAGGCGGTGCAGGCGTTCAACCCGGTGATTTATACGTCGAAATCGTCGTCCGTGAACACAACATGTTCCAACGCGATGGCGCAGACCTCTATATGGAAGTGCCAATTAGCTTCACCGATGCGGCACTCGGTAAAGAAGTGGAAATTCCAACGTTGGATGGTCGCGTCAATCTTAAAATTCCAGAAGGCACGCAAACAGGTCGTTTGTTCCGTCTGCGCGGTAAAGGTGTTAAGCCAATTCGCACATCCATGACAGGTGACTTACTCTGCCGCGTCACTGTAGAGACGCCAGTGAATCTAACGAGTCATCAAAAAGATCTGCTGCGCGAGCTACAAGGCTCGATGGACAACGGTGCACAATCACCGAATAAGAAATCATTTTTTGATAAAATTACTGAGTTCTTTTCTTAATTCAATACTTTCGCCAAAACAACCAACAGTTCGCGATAATCTATCTCAGCTGGCGGTTGTTTTGTAGTTAATGATTCAAATTGGTGCTTTAGGTCAATATACTGTCGGACTCGGTTTACACCCTTGACTCATTTATCGGCTACAATCCAGCCAACCCTTTTTTTACAGATAAAATACAGACCTTCACCAAAAATCGATAGAAGCCTGTATTTGTAAGGATCCACATCATGACTTCAGCCACAGAAATAACCACAAGAATCGGCATTTTGGGTGCTGGCGGCCGCATGGGACGCACGCTCATTCAAGCAGTTTCTGAAGCAGGCGCGACACTTGCAGCGGCTGTTGAGCAACCAAATAGCTCACTGCTCGGCACCGACGCGGGTGAAATGGCTGGCATCGGTAAAAATGGCGTGTTGGTGGTGGGTGATTTAGCCAGTGTGATTGATCAGTGTGACGTAGTCATTGATTTCACAGCACCTTCAGCAACAGTCAATCATCTTGCCATTTGCCAAGCGGCGGGGAAAGCGATTGTCATCGGTACGACGGGACTCAATGACTCGCAATTTCAACAAATTGATCAGGCAGCGCAAAGCATTCCACTGGTCTACGCCCAGAACTATTCGGTAGGGGTCAATGTATCCCTCAAACTCCTTGAACTTGCGGCAAAAACATTTGGCGACACAGTCGATATCGAAATTATTGAAGCGCATCATCGTCATAAAGTGGATGCGCCCTCAGGCACGGCCTTTATGATGGGTCAAGCAGTTGCTGGCGCACTTGGACGCGATCTTAAAAAAGTCGCAGTCTATGGTCGTGAAGGCATCACGGGTCCAAGAGATCGTCAAACGATTGGTTTTGAAACCATTCGCGGTGGCGATATTGTCGGTGAACATACTGTGATGTTTATTGGTGATGGTGAGCGCGTTGAAATCAAGCATATGGCAACCAGTCGTATGAATTTTGCCAGCGGCGCGGTACGTGCAGCAATTTGGTCAGCACAAAAGACACCACATCGATACGATATGCAAGATGTGTTAGGTCTCAAATAAGGTTATTCTGCCANTCTTTAATCGGCACGCTGATCAAGAAATCCATGAATCTAGGGATGAACATGAAAAAAACACTATCCACCATCATACTTGCTGCGTCGACATTCGCTGCAGCAAGCGCATGGGCTGATACACAACCGCAAGCNCATCTCTCCATTGATCGTGATGGTGTGAAAGTCTGGACGTATAAACAATCNGGCAATCCAAGTGTGAATTATCGTGCAACGACTATCCTTGAGAGCTCACTCTCCAGTGCCGTAGCCATGGTGATGGATACTGATCATAGTGCGGAATGGGCGCCTTACACGGGTAAGGCATTGGTACTGGATCGTAGTAATCAGAATGGTATAGTGACATTACGCATGGATCTCAACTTCCCATTTCCTTTGAAAAATCGAGATGTGGTGTTGATCAGTCGCATCAATCAAAGTGCCGATGGCATTGTGACGATCAAAAGTGACTCAATTATCGATCCACGTCTACCCGTTCGCCCAGATTATATTCGTATTGATCATTTTCAAGGCCTATGGGAATTTAAGTCATTACCGAAAAACGCAGCTGGCAAACCTCAGGTTGAAGTTACTGCAAGTGGTTACGCTGCACCCAATGGATTACTTCCTATTGCGATCGTGAATCTATTTGTGCAACAACAGCCTTTTGAAATGTTGCGTAACATGAAAAGCTACGTNAAAAACGCCCGATATCAACAAGCTACAGTGCTAGGCGTCAAAGAAACACTCACCGTGAAAGGAACAAGTTGATCGCTATCGNAATTTACAGCACAACATGCAATCGTCTTCACGTGAGATTATTCACAAAAATTTCGTAGATGACGTCAATTCAAGCGCCATCTAAAACCACAATCAACATCTTCTATAACCCGTATTTTAAAGAAGATGTTGATTTTTTTGTTCAAGAAAAACGATATCTTCTGCTTTGAACATTAAAAAGTGATGTTAAAAATTAAAGCTACTAATACGCAGCAGTTGCTGTCACTCAAGAGATACCTTAGTCTAATCGTACTATCATTAGATTTATGACTGTAGGGATACCAATGAAAAGACCTGTGAGCACCATCTTATTTTTCGTCGCCACATTGTGCTCAATACAAGCTTGGGCAGAAGTACAGCCTCAAGAAAAATTGACTATTAATCGCGACGGAGTCAAAGTTTGGACATTTAAAAAACCAGGCAATGCCGTTGTCAACTACCGCGCTAGAACAGTCGTAGAGAGTACGCTCTCAGGTGCTGTGGGCGTGGTGATGGATACCGATCATATTGCTAAATGGGCAACTTACATCGGAAATATCCTCATACTTGATCGCATTAACCAAAACGGTGAATTTAAGATCCGTTTGGATGTCGACTTTCCTTTTCCCTTGAGCAATCGTGATGTTGTCTTAGCAGGGCGAATGAATCAAAATGCAGACGGTTCGGTCAGCATTATTGATCGAGTCGTTGAAGATCCTCGCGTACCCGTCCGCAAAAATTTTATTCGTCTGGATCGTTATGAAGGATCTGGACATTTAAAACCTTACCAAAAACCGCAGCAGGCAAGCCACAGGTTGAAGTGATTAATAGTGGATACGCCTACCCGAACGGACTTTTGCCGATTTTTGTCGTCAACCTATTTGTGCAAGAGCAACCATACCAGATGCTCAAAAATATGCAGTCCTATGTAAAATCATCCAAATATCAAAAAATGACCGTTGAAGGCGTGAAGGAACCGCAATAATCCGCCACGGCTTTAACCCTAGATTCGATTAAACTTGCGTGATCGCTATACGCAGTTCTTTAGGCATTGAAAACACGACGTTTTCCTCAGTTCCAGCCAATTCAATCGGGGTCAAACCACCCCACTCGCGTAAACGTGCAATCACTTGGCTAATCAAAATCTCAGGTGCAGACGCACCAGCGGTGACGCCGACATGTTCGACACCATCAAACCATGAGTGCTGCATTTGTTCGGCGTTGTCGACGAGATAAGCTTCTGCCCCTTCACGTTCTGCTAACTCACGCAGGCGGTTCGAGTTAGACGAATTCGGTGAACCGACGACTAAGATCACCTGAGCTTTTTTCGACAAATCACGCACAGCGTCTTGGCGATTCTGTGTGGCGTAACAAATATCATCTTTGCGCGGCCCTTGAATCTCAGGAAAACGCTGACGAAGTGCATCTATCACACGGGCAGTATCATCCATCGACAATGTCGTCTGTGTTACAAAGGCTAGTTTACGACCTTCACGAACCTGCAATGCCGCCACATCTTCTTCATCTTCGACTAAGAAAATCTTACCACCGTAACTCGTGTCGTACTGACCCATAGTCCCTTCAACTTCGGGATGACCTTCATGACCAATGAGAATCGCATCGACGCCTTCACGTGCATAACGCGTTACTTCAATATGCACTTTCGTCACCAATGGACAAGTTGCATCAAACACTTTGAGTCCACGGCGTGCAGCTTCAATTTGCACTGCTTTCGACACGCCATGCGCACTAAAAATCACAATTGCGTCGTCGGGTACTTGATGTAATTCTTCGACAAAAACTGCTCCACGGGCGCGCAAATCGTCAACTACGAATTTATTATGAACCACTTCATGTCGCACATAGATTGGCGCACCGAACACTTCCAGCGCACGATTCACAATCGCGATGGCACGGTCTACGCCGGCACAAAAACCACGCGGATTGGCTAATACGATGTCCATGACGGTCTCTCTTTTGGCAATGAAGGGGTTATAAATCAGTGATGTGAAAATCACTGCATCATTCTGCAATTGTTGTACTATATTAATCACAATGATCAGGTCTAATTTTAACACGGCGCTAAAATAGAAGACACACTTAACAAGTAACAGGTTTGGAGAACAATATGGCGGGTTTATTATTTGTGGTTGCAGCCGCATCAGGCACAGGGAAAACCTCCTTAGTCAAAGCCCTACTCGAGCGCACACCAGACCTTAGCTTATCCATATCACACACGACACGCTCCAGTCGACTAGGCGAAACTCATGGCGTACATTATCATTTCACGCCCACAGATCGTTTCATGGAAATGATTTGCGATGGTTATTTTGTGGAACATGCCGAAGTGTTTGGCAATTACTACGGCACCAGTCATACGGGGATTACTACCCAACTCGAACAAGGGCATGACGTGTTGCTCGAAATTGATTGGCAAGGTGCGGAACAAGTCCGTAAAATTTTCCCTGACTCGATTCAGATTTTTATCATTCCACCGAGTTTGGCGGCACTGCGCGAACGTCTTTCAGGTCGCGGACAAGACAGCGCGGAAGTGATTGAAACCCGCTTAAGTGGCGCGGTTGAAGAAATGCGTCAACATCTGAGTTTTGATTATTTGATTGTCAATGATAAGTTTGAAGATGCACTGATCGATCTGCAATCGATTGTTCGCGCGGCTCGTTTGACCGAACCACAGCAAGTAGTGCGTCAACAGGATGTATTAATGGGATTGCTGAATTAACGATAAG
>JGI24770J26754_10003278_pt1 | contig 10856 bp, 13 predicted proteins | sample LakOneMetagenome_FD_26754 | JGI IMG/M metagenome (IMG submission 26754) | reverse complement strand
CGGCGAGCGCTTCCAGCCGTTCCGTCCGGCGGGCGACGACGACGCACGCGACCCCGTGCTCGGCGAGGCGGCGCACGACGGCCTCCCCGATCCCCGAGGAGGCGCCGGTCACGAGCGCCGTCGCCCACGGGTACGCCCGACGGGCGTCGTTCGGTCGATTGGCGTCGGTCACCGCATGCTCCCTCGTCGGGTCCGGAGCGCTGCCACCCGGCCCATCAGTGAACGGCGAGTGTAGGTGGGGCAGACTTCCGCGGATGTTGGGCCTGGTGTCGCAGTGGGAGATGGCGGGCCGGGTCGCGCTCGCCGCCGGGCTCGGCATCGTCATGGGGATCGAGCGCGAGGTGCGGGGCAAGGCGGCCGGGATCCGGACCCATGCCCTCGTGTCGGTCGGGTCGGCGCTGTTCGCCCTCGTCGGCGCCTATGGCTTTGCCGACGTCGCCGTGCACTCCGACCCCACCCGGGTCGCCGCCCAGATCGCGAGTGGCATCGGATTCATCGGCGCCGGCGCCATCCTTCGCCACGGCCGGGCGATCGCCGGCCTGACCACGGCGGCGACGGTGTGGTTGTCGGCGGCACTGGGTGTCGGCGCCGCCGCCGGGTTGTACGTCCTGAGCACCCTGGCCGCAGTCCTCGGCCTCGCAGTGGTGTTCTTCGGACGCAAGTCGGAGGTCGCCGTGCGCCGACGGGGGCGTCGACGCCTGTCGCTCACCTACCGCATCGGCCACGGCACCCTCGGACCGGTGCTGACGGCCATCGAACACGTCGGCACCGTCGCCCGGGTGTCGGTCGTCGACCACGCCGACGGCACGGCCGAACCGATCCGCACCTTGGCCCTCGACGTCGACGGAGCCAAGCCGGGTTCACTCGAGCGGGTCGTCGAACAGCTGTTGGATCGACCGGAGCTGATCGACGTGCGCTGGGACGAGCAGGACCTCGGACTCGACGAGGCCTGAGGCGGTACGCGAGAACGGGCGCCCCGAGGGACGCCCGTTCTGGTGTTCTGTCGGTCCTGATCGGCTAGTGCTGGCGCGTACCGAGGCCACCGGCGGCGTTGATCCGGGCGTGCGCCCGGCGCAACGAGGCCTCGACCTCGGCGTCGTGCTCGTGGACGAGCGCTTCCTCGGCGCGGCCCAGCGCGACGCGAGCCCGCTCGACGTCGATCTGGTCCGACAGCTCGGCCAGGTCGGACAGGATCGAGACCTTCGTCCCGTCGACCTGTACGAACCCGCCGTGCACCGCCACGTCGAGCACGCCGCCCTCGGCGAGCGTGATCTTGGTGTGGCACTCGGTCAGGGCGGCCAGGAACGGGGCGTGGCCCGGCATGAAGGCGATGTCGCCACCACCCAGCGTCCGGGTGATGACCATCGTGGCCTCGCCGGTGAAGAGCACCCGCTCGGGTGACACCAGCTCGACCTGCATGGTCGCGGCAGCCATCTCAGCCGGCCGATTCCGACAGCTGCTTGGCCTTGGCGTGCACCTGGTCGATGCCGCCGACGTTCAAGAACGCCTGCTCGGGAACGTCGTCGAGCTCACCGCGAAGGATGGCCTCGAAGCTCTCGACCGTCTCGGCCACGGGCACCGTCTCACCGGGAACGCTGGTGAACACCTCGGCCACGTAGAACGGCTGCGACAGGAATCGCTGGATCTTGCGGGCCCGGGAGACCGTGAGGCGGTCTTCCTCGGAGAGCTCGTCGAGACCGAGGATGGCGATGATGTCCTGCAGCTCCTTGTAGCGCTGCAGGTTCTCCTGCACGCCACGGGCCACCGTGTAGTGCCGGTCGCCGACGACGTCGGGCTGGAGGATCGTCGAGGTCGAAGCCAGCGGGTCCACGGCCGGGTAGATGCCGAGGGCGGCCACCTGGCGAGAGAGCTCGGTGGTGGCATCGAGGTGGGTGAAGGTCGTGAACGGCGCCGGGTCGGTGTAGTCGTCGGCGGGCACGTACACGGCCTGCAGCGACGTGATCGAGCGACCGCGGGTCGAGGTGATCCGCTCCTGCAGCTGGCCCATCTCGTCGGCGAGCGTGGGCTGGTAACCCACGGCCGACGGCATGCGGCCGAGCAGGGTCGACACCTCGGAGCCGGCCTGGACGAACCGGAAGATGTTGTCGACGAACAACAACACGTCCTGGTTCTGCACGTCACGGAAGTACTCGGCCATGGTGAGGGCCGACAGGGCGACCCGCAGGCGCACGCCCGGCGGCTCGTCCATCTGGCCGAACACGAGGGCGGCCTTCTCGAACACGCCCGACTCTTCCATCTCGAGCATGAGGTCGGTGCCCTCACGGGTGCGCTCGCCGACACCGGCGAACACCGACACACCGCCGTGGTTCTGGGCGACACGGCGGATCATCTCGGTGATGAGCACGGTCTTGCCCACGCCGGCGCCGCCGAAGAGGCCGATCTTGCCACCGGCCACGTAGGGGGTCAGGAGGTCGATGACCTTGATGCCGGTCTCGAACAGCCGCTTCGAGGGCTCGAGGGCGTCGAAGTCGGGGGCGGGACGGTGGATGTCCCAGCGCTCGATGTCGTCGAAGTCGGCGTTGTCGGCGTCGAGGACCTCGCCCCACACGTTCCACACGTGGCCGAGGGTGCGGTCGCCGACCGGCACGCGGATGCCGTGGCCGGTGTTGCGCACCGGTGTGCCGCGCTTCAGGCCGTCAGTGGGCTTCATGCACACGGCGCGGATACGACCGTCGCCGAGCTGCTGCGCCACTTCGGCGAGGACCTGGATGTCCTTGCCGTCGACGGTGATCGTCATCTCGACGGCGTGGTTCAGCTCGGGCAACGACCCGCGCGGGAACTCGACGTCGATCACGGGGCCGGCGATGGCGACGACCCGGCCGTCCTTCAGCTGCGTGCTGCTGTCTGTCATGGTCATGGCTGCATGTGCTCCTGGTTACCGACCGGGTCTCAGATCGTCTCGCCGTACTTGACGGCATGGGCGCGCTTGGCCTGGCCGACCCAGTCCTCGCGCTCGATACGTCCTTTGAAATCCAACTCTTCGCCGATGCGCTCGATGTCCTCGGGAGTCCACGAGGCGACCTGACGGAAGGTGGTGATGCCCGCTGCTGCGAGCTTGCGCACGATGACCGGGCCGATGCCGTCGATCTCACCTTCGAGATCGTCGGCCGCGGCGGCCTCGAGCGTGGCGACCGAACCGCCCTGGGGGGCGGCCGAGGCCGCGACCGGCTGGCCCAGGAAGCCCTGGGATCCGCCGGTGCCGCTCGCCCGACCACCGTCGGCCTCGACGAGGTCGATGATGCGGACGTGCTTGTCCTTACCCGACCCGAGGGCCTCGGCCCCGCCGACGATCTCCATGATCTCGGTGGTGATCGAGTCCTGACGGGCCCGGTTCATGATGCGCGACAGCGTCTTGATGAGTTCCTCGGCGTTGTCGGTCGCCGACTTCATCGCCCGCTGGCGGAATGCGTGCTCCGATGCCGCGGCGTTGAGCAACGCGGCGTAGGTGCGGGCCTCGATGTAGCGAGGGATCAGGGTCTCGAGGATCGTGCCCGGATCGGGCTCGAACTCGTAGCTCCCCGACGCCCCACCGGTCTCGTGCCCCGCTTCGGCNTGGCCNGGCTTGCCGTCGCCGCCGGCGACGAGCTCGCGGTCGAGCGGCACGAGCGGCCGCTTGACGACTTCCTGCGATCCGGCCGAGATGAACCGGGTGTAGATGATCTCGACGGAGTCGACCTCGTCGTTCAGGAACATCTCGACCACCCGCTGGCCGATCTGACGAGCGTGCTCGTACGACGGGTTGTCGGTGAAGCCGGCGTAGGTCCCGGCGAGCTTGTACCCGCGGAAGCGGAAATAGCTCTCGGCCTTGCGCCCGACGGCGACGACCGCGTAGTCGTGACCCTCGGCGATGTCGGCCTTCAGCTCCGCCTCGGCCATGCGCAGCACGCCCGAGTTGTAGCCGCCGCACAGACCACGGTCGGCGGTCATCACCACGAGGCAGTTGCGCTTGGTGGCATTGCCCCGGCCGTTGAGCAGCGGGCTGCGGACGTCGCCGCCCGCCGCCGCGAGGTCCTTCACGACTTCGGTGATCTGATCGCTGTAGGGGACGGCTGCGGCGACCCGCTGCTGGGCCTTGACGATCCGCGACGCCGCGATGAGTTCCATGGCGCGCGTGATCTTCTTCGTGGCCTGGACGCTACGGATGCGTCCCTTCAGGATTCGTTCCTGGCCTCCGGCCATCTTCTACGACCTTTCTTCGGTCCCCGTCACGGAGCCCAGCTCGACCCTCACTCGGTGGCGAGCGTCTTGTGGCTGTGGGCGTCGCCGATGTGCGCGGCGTGGACGTCGGAGGTGCCGTGGACCTCGGGGGCGACGGCCGAGAACTGGTCCTTGAACGCCTGGACGGCGTCACCCAGCTCGGACGGCACACCCTTGGTGCGGAGCTCCTCGAGCAGGCCGGAGTGACGGCTGCGGAAGTGCTCGAGCAGTTCGGTCTCGAACCGCTTGACCTCGCTCACCGGGATGTCGTCGAGGTAGCCGCGGGTGCCGGCGAAGATCGAGACGACCTGCTCCTGCACCGGCATCGGGCTGTTGAGCGGCTGCTTGAGCAGCTCCACCAGCCGGTAGCCCCGCTCGAGCTGGGCCTTGGAGATCGCGTCCAGCTCGGAGCCGAACGTGGCGAACGCTTCGAGCTCACGGAACTGGGCGAGGTCGAGCTTCAGCGTGCCGGCGACCGACTTCATCGACTTGATCTGCGCTGCGCCACCCACCCGGGACACCGAGATGCCCACGTCGACGGCCGGACGGACGCCCGACTTGAACAGGTTCTCCTGCAGGTACACCTGGCCGTCGGTGATCGAGATCACGTTGGTCGGGATGTACGCCGAGACGTCGCCGGCCTTGGTCTCGATGACCGGGAGGGCGGTCAGCGAACCGGCGCCCTTCTCGTCGGAGAGCTTGGCGGCCCGCTCGAGCAGGCGGCTGTGGAGGTAGAACACGTCGCCGGGGTACGCCTCGCGGCCCGGCGGGCGGCGGAGCAGCAGCGACATCTGGCGGTAGGCCTCGGCCTGCTTGGAGAGGTCGTCGTANACCACGAGGGCGTGCTCGCCGTTCTCCATCCAGTGCTGGCCCATGGCGCAACCGGCGTACGGGGCGAGGTACTTGAAGGGCGCCGGGTCGGAGGCCGGAGCGGCCACGACGACGGTGTACTCCAGGGCGCCGGCCTGGCGCAGGGTCTCCACCGTCTGGGCGACGGTCGAGCCCTTCTGGCCGATCGCCACGTAGATGCACTTCACGCCCTGACCCTTCTGGTTCAGGATCGTGTCGATGGCGACGGTGGTCTTGCCGGTCTTGCGGTCGCCGATGATGAGCTCCCGCTGGCCGCGGCCGATCGGGGTCATGGCGTCGATCGCCTTGATGCCGGTCTGCATCGGCTCGTGCACGGGCTTGCGGCCCATGATGCCGGGCGCCTGGATCTCGACGCGGCGGGCATGCACGCCGGTGAGCGGGCCCTTGCCGTCGATCGGCTGGCCGAGGGCGTTCACCACTCGACCGAGCACGCCGTCGCCGGCGGGGATCGAGAGGATCTGGCCGGTGGCCTTCACCGGTTGGCCCTCCTCGATGTGCGACGACTCGCCGAGCACGACGGCGCCGATCGAGTCCTCGTCGAGGTTCAGGGCGAGGCCGATGGTGCCGTCGGCGAACTCGAGGAGTTCGTTCACGGCGCAGTCGGGCAGACCCGACACCCGGGCGATGCCGTCGCCGACCTCGGCGATGCGGCCGACCGTGCGGGCCTCGAGCGAGGGCTCGAAGCCCTCGAGGTTCTTCTGGAGTGCCGCCGCGATGTCAGCGGCGGAGAGCGTCAGCTCAGCCATCAGTGTTCGTCTCCTACAGCCGGGCCAAGAGGTGGTCGAGTCGGGTACGGACGCTGCCGTCGATGACGGTGTCGCCCACGGTCGCTACGAGGCCCCCGAGCACGGAGGGGTCGATCACGACTTTGAGGTTCACCTGCTTGCCGGTGGCGTTCGCGAGAGCGGCGGCCAGGCGGGTCTGCTGGTCGTCGCTGAGGGGCACCGCCGAGCGGACCTCGGCAACTTCGAGGCCCTTCGAGGTGGAGGCCCGCTGGACGAGCCGGTCGATGATGGCCGGGAGCTCACGGCCGCGGCCGGAGCCGACGACCATGGCGACCAGCTGCACCGTGGTGGGGGTGGCCTTGCCGCCGAGTAGGTCCTCGACGATGCCCTGGCGGCGCGCCGCCGGGATCTTCTCGTCGGTGAGGGCGTTGCGCAGGGATTCGGAGCCCTCGACGTTGCGGGCGAAGCGGAACAGCTCGTCCTCGACCTCGTCGATGGTGCCTTCGGCCCGGGCGATCTCGAACAGCGCTCGGGCGTAGCCGTCGATGCGTGCGTCGTTGCTCATGCTGCACCCACCTTCGCGATGAAGCTCTCGATCAGGTTGTCCTGCGTCGCGGCATCGAGATGCTTGACCACGAGCGCTTCGGAGGCTTCCGAGGAGAGCCGGGAGATCTCGACCCGCAGCTCGTCACCCGAGCGGGAGGCGATCTGCCCGATCTCGATGTCGGCCCGGGCCTCGAGCTCGGCGACTTCGGCCTCGAGCCGGGTCCGGCCCTCGGTGAGGACCTGACCGGCCTGGGCATCGGCGTCGGCGAGCAGGCGGGCCCGCTCCCCTTCGATGTCGCCCTTGGCCTGACGGATCTGGGCGGCCTCGGCGTCGGCGGCCGTCTTGGCGTTGGCCGAGTCGTCGAGTTCCTTCTGGATCTTCGCCGTGCGGGCCGCCATCGCCTTCTTCGCGACCGGCAGTCCCTTCCAGACCAGCAGACCGATGACGATCACCGATGCGGTGCCGCCGAAGACGATCTCGGAGGTCTCGGGGAGGAGCCACGAATGGGTCGTGATCCCTTCCGAGTCCTGGTGCGGCGCTTCCTCGGCGAGGCGGACGAGGGCGTTGAGGAGGAGGCTCATTGCGCCACCGCCCCGAGAACCCCGGCGACCACCTGGTCGACGCTCGCGGCATCGGGCTTGGCGCCGATGGCCAGCTCGGTGGCCCGACCGGCGACCGAGGCGACCGCAGCGGCCACCTGATCGCGGGCGGCGGCCCGAGCGGCGGCGGCTTGCTCGGCGGCAGCCGCACGCTTGACGGCGATGCCGGCGTTGACCTCGGCGAGCCGAGCGGCCCGCTCCGTCTCCAGCTGCTGACGAGCGGCATCGACGCGCTGAGCGGCCTCGGCCTTCAGCTCGGCGAGCTGCGACCGGTAGGCGGCCACTTCGGCCTGAGCCGATGCACGAGCCTTCTCCGCTCCGTCATGGCCGGACCGGATGAGTGCATAGCGGGCATCCATCCCGGCCTTGAGGCGCGGGAACAGGAAGAAGCGCATGAGGAGTGCGAAGACGATGAAGGACCCAGCGCCCCAGGCGAGCTCTTTGAGCTCGGGGGCGATGGGGCTCGGCCCATCTTTCACGGTCGAGGCTTCGGTGCCGGTCTCCTGGTGAGGGAGAACGACCCGGGCCTCGCCGAGCGCACCCGCGTGGGTGACGACGGCTGTCAGCACGTCAGCTCCTTGGTGGAGTCGAACGGAACGGGACGGTCAGGTTGATCTCAGAGACCGATGAGGATGAAGACCACGAAGCCGATGAGGGCAAGGGCCTCGGTGAAGGCGATGCCGAGGAACATCGTGGTGCGGACCATGCCGGCAGCTTCGGGCTGGCGGGCCATGGCCTCGACGGACTTGCCGACGATGTAACCGATGCCGATGCCCGGTCCGATGGCGGCGAGGCCATAGGCGTACCCGGCGGATCCGGCAGCAGCGGCCTTCTTGGCTTCATCACCGGTGAGTCCGGTGGCGGCGAGGCGAGCGAGCGCTTCCATGTCTGTTGGTTTCTCCTGTGCTCTTTGTTGTGGGAGATCGTTGAGATCGGTGAGATCAGTTGCGGATCAGATGATGTGGAACTGGTGCTGTCAGGCAGAGAACCGGCCTGATCCGCCAGCGTGTCAGTGGGCCTCGGCGTGGGCCATCGAGGTACCGATGAACACCGCCGTGAGGATGGTGATGATGTACGCCTGCAGGAACCCGACCAGCACTTCGAATGCGGTCAGGAAGATCAGCATGAAGTACGGCAGGATCCCCATCGGGCGGAGGAAGAACTGCTTCGTGTGCGCCGTGAACATGGCGTTCGACAACAGGGCGAAGGTGACGAGCAGGATGTGCCCGGCGAGCATGTTGGCGAAGAGTCGGACCGTCAGCGAGAAGGGCCGGATGAGCACGTTCGAGACGAACTCGATGATCCCCACGAGCGGCTTGAGCGCCACCGGCACTCCGGGGGGCCACAACATGTGGGTGAGGTAGCCGACGCCCTGGTGCTTGAAGCCCACGACGTTGTAGATGACCCACACCAGCAGCGACATGAACAGCGGGATCGCGATGCGGGCGGTGGCCGGCATCTGCAGGATCGGGATGATGCCGGGCAGGTTGCAGAGGTACACGAAGATGAACATGGCCAGGAGGAACGGCGTCCAGCCGAGCCCCTCTTTGCCCATGGTCTGCATCACGACGCCGTTCTCGATGAACTCGACGGTCGTCTCGGCGAGGTTGCGCACGCCCTTCGGAGCCTTCGTACCGTCCTGCCTGGCGGCCAGCAGGAACACGACGATCCCGATCACGGCGGCGAGCACGGCGATCAGCGCGATCTTGTTGAACGACGTGAACAGATCACGCCACCGCAGGATCTCGTTGATCTTGGGGAACTCGAGCGCGAACACGGTCATCTACCTCAGTTCGAGACGTTACGGGGCTTGAGGCCGGGGAAGGCCAACGATGCAGAGACGAAGCGGAGCTCCCACACGAGGAGCCCCAGATGGGTGACGATGATGGTCAACCCGAGGGCCGGAAGTGAAATCCACGAGGCGTGGCGCACGAGGAGCACGGCCAGCAGGATCAGCCCGAGGCGCATCAGGTAGCCGAAGAGGGTGGCGCCCATCATCAGTGCGAGCGAGATCCGGGCCGTCATGGTGATGAGCGCCGCCGACAGCAGGAAGTTCACGAGGACGAGGGCGAAGCCGTAGAGCGACGACCAGGTGCCGTGGAGTCCCCAGATGGCGGTGCACACACCGACGAGCACGGGGGCGATCATGAGGCCGCGCTTGGCGATGTCGCGGCTGATCTCGCGCTCGGGGCCGGGGCCGTCGAGCCGGGTCGTGAACTGGGCGCTCACCGGGTCCGTCCTTCGCGCATGCGCTCCTCGTGACCGCGCATCTCGGCGTCGTACGCGTACCAGACCCGGGCGAACTGGCCGATAACCCCGAGGGCGAGGAACACGATGCCGAGCAGCGGCCAGGTGCCGAAGATCGAGTCGAGCATCCAGCCGAGCCCGAAGAAGAACACGAGGACCAGCCCGAACTCCATGCCCTTGGCCGCGCCCGAACCGCCGTTGTCGGCGGCGCGCACGATCGGTCGTTTGGACGGGGAGAGCTGCACGGGTTCCCTACGGTGGGCTCGAGTGGACTCGGGCGCGTGGCGACGCACCGGAGCTTGTGAACGAAATCTCAATCTACGCGTCAGGCTACGCAACGAGCAACTCCGAGGTCGATGACCTCGGACGTCAACGACCCGGGCGGGGGGTCAGCGGGCGAGGGTCTCGGCGAAGAACGTGCGGTACTGGTCGGCGATCGTACGCCACGAGAACCGCTCGACGCCCCGTGCAACCTGCAACGACCGGTCCTGGCCGGTGTTGGCCAGGGCCTTGCCCAGCTCCTGCACCAACAGCTCGTGATCGCTCGCGTCGACGAGTTGGCCGTCGTCGCCGTAGATCCAACGGGTGAGCGGGTAGTCGTGGACCACGCACGGCANGCCGGTGACGAGGGCCTCGATGTACACGTTGCCGAACGACTCGTCGCGCGACAGGTGCAAGAAGGCGTCGGCACTCCGNTACAGGTTCGGCATCTGGCTCGAGGCGACGGTCATCCGGCGATAGCGCCCGGGCAGGAGCCCCTCGGCCAACGCATCGATCTCGTCGCGACGAATGCCGTCACCGGCGACGACGAGCATCGCGTCGGGCATCTCGGCGACCGCCCGGATGCCGTCGTCGACCCGTTTGGCGTTGATCAGCGCACTCACCATCAGCACGATCGGGACGTCCTCGGGGAGGCCGAACTCGGCCCGGGCCGACGGGCCCCGATGGAACCGCTCGGCGTCCACGCCGTTGGGGATCAGAGCGGTCGGGTAGCGGTGTCCGACCTGCTCGTAGTAGTCGGGGTTGATGCACACCAGGCCGTCGCAGCCGAACGCCTTGGTCTCGAGGTTCTCGATCACGGCCGGCCAGATCCCGTTCTCGCTGACCCAGACGTGGCGGGCGCCGGGGGTGGCGGCCCGCCACCGGCGAAGGGCGAGGTTCACGTACGGGAACGAGCACGTGACGACGACGTCGTAGTCGGAGCGACGGAACCGGCGCCGCAGTCCGGGGAGGAACGTGAGCTCCTCCCACATCTCGGGGTTGCGGAAGAACGGCACCTCGGGGAGGCGTTCGAATCGCTCCCGCGGGATCACCTTGACCTGCTCGTAGCGATAGGGCTCGCCGGCCCGCTGCGGACCCGAGCCGATGAGGGTCACCTCGTCGCCCTCGCCGTAGCGCGCGAGGTTCCTGGCGATGGCCTCGAACGCCACCTCGGCGCCGCGGTGCACCCGGTGAGCGCCCGGCAGGGCGAACAAGATCCTCAAGACGAGACTTGCTCGGTCCTGATCCGACGCAGGGCCTCGTCGAGCGTGTAGCGCGGCTTCCAGCCGAGGACCCGCTTCGCGGCGGCGTTCGGGTACCGCAGGGGGCGGTACTGCGACTCCATCTTGGCGGGCACCACGAAGGCGGGGAGCTTGGCCTTGCCGCCGT
>JGI24770J26754_10003277_pt1 | contig 10857 bp, 10 predicted proteins | sample LakOneMetagenome_FD_26754 | JGI IMG/M metagenome (IMG submission 26754) | reverse complement strand
AAGGCCTAAAGAATCTGAACGAATAAAACGGCCAACGTTGAATTGTTTGGTTTGTATAGTTCCCGAATACAGGGGCTCGCCATTTTTTGGAAATCCAAGTTTGAGGTTGGTAAAAAATGCGCCCAGCGCGGTACTGAAATTTCCTTTGACCGTAAAATCGTGAATCGTGCCTGCGTAATTTCCCTGGAAGCGCACATTTCCCAGCGATTCAAAATCGGGGTTTTTAAATTGTGAAAGGCCATTGTATAAAAATGAAATGCCCCGGCTATTTGTTTGAACAACGGCATTACTCAATTGGATATTTGTGCGGTCAATATCCGGGAGCCCTTTCATGGTAAGGTTTCCGCTGGCATATGTATTTTGATCGGTGCGTGCAAAAAAATCGCCTACCTGGAAGTCACTGATCTTGCCCCGAAATTTTCCACTGAGTGAAATATCTTTTTTCCAGTCATTTAATGCAGGCGCAAAATAGGCAATATCATTACTGCTAATCATTGCGTTTTTGAAGTTGGCCACTATGGAAATTTTATTTATAAAATCAGCCATATCTGCATTAAAGTGTTTGAAGCGCATGGCATAATAATCGCCGATGCGTGTATTAGCTGCACGCAGGTCCATATTCCTGAATTCCATGATCTGCGGATTGATCGTAAGATTCGCCTGCAATTTTTTCAAATCAAAACCACTGCGTTCTTTCGCGCTGAGATTCACTTTCGCACGAAGTGTATCATATTCCAAAACAAATTTTTCTATGGTCCCATTTAATGACGAAGCCTGGATGTTGGTACCGTCAAATTTTCCTTTTTCAGAATTCGCGCCGCGTTTTAAATTCCCAAAATAGCCATTCGTGATCTTAATAGAATTTATTTTTGCACTAATGCCGCCCGGGTTCAGCCGGGATATGCTGTCGGCTTCAAACACTTTGGGAGAAAGGCTATCCGGCCGCAGGCCATCAAAATTTTCTAAAATAAAATTGGGTTTGTCCAGTTCAATGGTATGTATCAGGAAAATATTTTTTGAAATATCTATTTTATCTGCATCCATTAAAAGGCTTCCCACTTTTGCACTCATTTTCTGGCCTACCCATTCATCGTCCTTAACATATAATACATTTTTAAGGTCTAATTTTTTAAAATTTAAACTGATCCCTGCCGTATCTTTTTTTGTTGTTGAAGTTTTGGAAAAATAATCAACCAGGAATTGAAAATTCCATACAGAATCTTTCCGGTTTTGAAAGATCACGGCATCTTCAAGGCCGATGTATTTCAACTCAATTTGTTTTTTAAAAATAAACCAATCTGTCACGCGGAGTTTTAATGCTCCGGCATATAAGATGGTATCGTTTCCGCGGTCGCGGACCAGGAATCCATCCAGGTCTACTTTATCCAGTAAAGAGAAACTAATCTTATCCAGGTGGACTTCTGTTTTCAATTCTTTGGATAAATAAGTGGTGGCTTTGGCTGCCAGGAAATTTTGCACCGGACTTGTTTGAATAAGCAAGTACACAAGGAAAATGAGTCCCAGCAAAACTAAAATAATACGAAGAAATATTTTTAAGGCCTTTTTTAAGATTTGCATTGGCTGTGAAAAAATAAAGATAAAACCAAAAGCCTAAAATAATGTGTAAAGTGTAAAAGATGTTGTAACAAAATTACCGCGAAGCCTTTTATCAAAAGGATTTTCCATGGGATTTACGGATAAAATATTTTACCAAAGGAGGAAAAGGTGTAAGAATTGTTATGAGAAAATCAGAAAGAATGCGGCTTCCAAAAAAAGCCTGTAATCGCCGGCCGGTTTTCAAACGTTTTGAAAATGCCTGCTGCCATTGGGCTTGATAGCTTTCTTCCATTTTTACCCGGCTTATTTTTTGTTCCAGGAATTCCAGGGCCAGGGTTGCGGAAATCCTGGCGCTATGCAATGCTATACTCATACCATTTCCACATAAAGGCGTGATCATGCCGGCCGCATCACCGGTTAATAATACATGATTTTCTACCTGAGTTTTTTTATCAAAACTTATTTGGGAAATGGCAACAGGTTTTTTATTTACAAATTGGCTGTTCTCGAAAATTGCTTTTAGATGAGGGTTCCGGCACAAAATATTTTTTTCCATAAGATGAATATCGCCTTTCCATTTTTGCAAATTTTCAGCAGTTGTCATATAACAAAGATTATAGAGGTCGCCTTCTATTTTTGTCAATCCGCAATACCCGTTTTCAAAATTGTGTAATGCAATAGTATCAAGGGGAAAATTGGTTTTGATATGGTATTTAATACCTATATAATTATTGATCTTATTTTTTTCTGCAAAACTAAAAGGCCTTTTCCATTGAATATCAATATTACTTTTTTTGCCAAAAGCGCCGATGGCAATTTTGGATTGTATTGTATTTCTGTTGGTTGTTTGTATCGTAAATTTTTCTTCAGAAAATTGTATATCTGTCACTTTCACCTGTTGTTGTACCGAAACGCCCGCGGCGACTGCTTCCTGCATTAATAAGTGATCGAGTCGATACCTGCTGATACCAATGCCGCCCGGGACCAAATCCTGTTGCAGCATTTTGCCATTGGGTGCACTTACTATTAAATGGCTGATCCTTGGTAATTGTAAGATATCCGCATCAATGCCTAAGGTTTTTAAAAATTCCAAAGATTCCAGGCTGATGTATTCACCACAGACTTTATTAAAAGGGTATTTTTCTTTTTCAAATAAAATAACAGAAAAACCCGCGCGTGCAAGCAGGATCGAAAAGGATAAACCCGCCAGGCCACCACCAATAACGGCTGCATCAAATTGAGGATCATGATTCATTTGCTGAACTTATTTATTACTGGTTACAAGCCAACGGAAAGCCCATCGCCATTGAATTGTATATGTTTTTATGCCAGCCATTGAAAATATTTTTATCCAATCCTGCCTGGTAAAACTGCGCGCCACAGAGAGGCAGGCATCATTTTTTACGAGGTAAGATTTGCTGAACATGGCAGTGATCCATTTGATGAGGTAAAAAGCGATTTTATTTCTTTGTAAATCATTTATAAAAAAACCGGCTTCGCTGTTTTGATGCATCCAATGAAGCATATCCACTAATTGTTCATCGGTGAAATGATGGCAAAATAATGAGTTGAAAATAACAGCAGGTTTTACTGTAAAATTAACTGCGGCATAATCCGAACAAATCCATTCACAGGGTATTTGCGGGTATTTATTCCGTGCATATTCAATGCAGGAACTATTCAAATCAATACCCAAAAAACGGGCATCAATATGTTTACGTTTACAATAATTATATATCGCATATAAATTGTCGCCGCCACCGCAACCGATTTCACAGATCGTCATTTTATGCCCCGAAACCAAGAAACGGGAAACCCCTTTTAAAGTGATCGAATGGCCGCCCAGCATGGTGTTGATCACATTAAGCTCTTCTAAAGTTTGCGCCATATCCGCAAAAGGGATATTGTCGCCATCCATTAATTCTTTTTGATAACTTCTTTTTTTTAAATTGATCATGCAGACAAAATAAATGTTTCCATGGTAAGGCCGGGGCCAAATGCAGCGCCAAAGATCTTTTCATTTTTAGTGAAAGAAATTTCTTTCATAATATTTTGTAAAACAAAAAGGATCGTGGGCGATGACATATTTCCATAATNTTTTAAAACTTCATAGCTATNCTTCAAATCNTTTTTTTCCAGTTGAAGGCATTGCTGAACAGCTTCCAGAATTTTTCTTCCGCCGGGATGAATACACCAATGTGTAATGTTTTCTTTATCCAATTTTGCTTCATATAATGCTGACTGCAATAATTCATCAAAATTATTTTTAATTAATGCGGGTACATAACTGCTTAGNGTCATCAGGAAACCTTTTGAGGAAAGTGACCAGGCCATATCTTTTTTNCCGGGGTGNAACACACTCGAATAAAAATGNTCAATGTATAAACCATCCTGCGAATCGTCGCCGGAAACCATNACTGCNGCTGCACCATCNGCGAATAACATACTNCTGGTCAAATTTTCCAGTGTATTTTCTTTTTGAAAATGTAGTGTACAAAGTTCCACGCAAACGATCATCACGCGGGCNTTTTTATCTGCCCTGCAAAATGCATCTGCAATTTTAAGGGCATGTATCGCCGCATAACATCCCATGAAATTNATNGATGTACGAAATGTNGTAGCNGGTAAATTTAATAGTTGCATTAATTCAAGATCCAATCCCGGTGCGCTCATGCCGGTGCAACTCACCGTGATCAAATGCGNGATATTTTTTTCTTTGGTGGATTCCAGGCANTTTTGAATTGCTGCCNGGGCAAGCGGGGCGGCTTTTTCAGCATACCAGCCCATTCTTTTTTCAAGATTGGGGAAAGGCTCCATACCTGGTGTGGCCGGNTAAAATTCCCATTCATTCTTTTCTACACTATAATCAGGTACTGCGGAATAGCGTGTATCGATACCGCCCTGGTGATAAAGGAATTTTAATTTACGTTTTTCCTCCGCTCCCAAATCATAAGCATCCTGCATAAAGCCAAGGATCTTATCCTGGCTATGTTTAAAAGCCGGCAATGCTGTGCCTGTAGAAATAATTTTACTCAATATGGTTCCAGGTTAAAAGTATGATGAAGGCAATATTTGTACAAATTGATGCGATCCAGTTCATACGCATCGTGTTTTTGAAGTTAGCTGCCTTATTATTTTTCAGTACCATCAAAAACCACTTCATAAAATAAACGATAATGGGAATAAAAAAGATGCTGACAACGAAAAATTTTACCAATTCATTTTGTAGAATAAATAACTGTGCCATGCATACAAAGGCAGCTGCATAAACAATGATGCAAAAAATAAAAGTACCCCTATAACCAAGCTTATAGCTTATTGTTTGAACACCATCTTCCAAATCCTGCCGGTGCTGGTAGATTTGTGTCAACGGATAAAAACCCCCGATGAGGAAAGCGCTCACCAGTAAACCGAGATATGGGAATGGCTGTGTGGAAGAATTGCTACAGCCATAATAGACAAGGGCAAATGTAAATGCGCCCTGGAAAATAATTACAGTGAGATAACCAATGACCGGAAATTTTTTTAAGCGAATTCCACGATAACTATATGCTTTGGAAGCGCCGATATAAAACAATAAAGAAAAAGCAAAAAGCACATGAATATATAATCCCAGGATGATCGCTAAGGCATCCATAAAAATAGTAATATAAAAAAGCCCGCGGGATGGGAGCGGAGGCTTTTCGAGTCCACCGATACTCTCTGTATCCCTGTCCATATAACTGTTGTAACCATTACTCGCAGGGTATATAAGAAGATGCAAAATAATAAAAACAAGAATGGCATTGGTAATATCTATTTCATGTACCTGTGATAGCGCAAAAAAATACAATGGTGAAAGAAAGATGGAAAATGGAATGCGTAATAATCGAATATTGCTGCGGGATAACATGGTAGAATAAATGAATCCCAAACTACACTTTTTTATTGTATCGTTCATGAACCGGGAAAAATAAATTTCATTTATTCAAAACAGGAAAGTAATTTTTTTATATCATCCATATCGTTGTATAAATGAGGAGAAACCCTTACCATCGGGCCCCTGTAACTTATGATGATTTTATTTTCCCCGAACCTTTCCTTTACTTTTTCCCGCTGATCATTATTCAATGGAATTCCTGAAATATGTGTAAGCGTTTTTTCTTTGGAATTTGCCCAGCCTTTACTTTGTTTAAAATTATTTATCGCCTGGCTAAAGGGCTGAATGGTGTTTTGAATATGGCCAGTGGTCCATTCAAGTACCTGCTGCAAACCAGCAATGGCAATGGGTAAGAGATGAAATTGTGTGTTCTCTCCCATGTCAAATTTCCTAGCGCCATCTTTAAATTCCCTGTTGTATTTGGTCAGGGCTGCGGAATCTTCACTTCCTTTTCTTGTAAGCCAGGAATATTCCAGGGGTTCGCCTTTTTCCTGCCAGCGCGGGGAAATATACATGTAGCCCAAACCGTAAGCGCCCATCAACCATTTATACCCAACCGAAACTGCAAAATCAGGATCAATTTTTTCTATATCTGTGGGCATCGCGCCTAATGACTGGCTAAGGTCCAGCACTAAAACAGCCGATACTTTTTTTACTGCATCGCTGATGACCTGCACATTTATATATTCACCATCCATCCAGTGACAATTGGGAATTGAAACGATCGCCGTGTTATCATCTATGGCTTCTAAAAGACTTTCTGTAAAAGTTTTACTTTCATTTTTAGAAATAGTAAACAGCGGCATACCGGTTCGCTCCGACATTTCCTGCCACACATAAAAATTGGAAGGGAATTGTCCTTCCAGTAAAATAATTTTTTTTCCTTTTCGTGGCGCTATATTTTTTGCAGCAAGTGCCAGTCCATAACTCGCTGATGGTATTAGTGCAATGTTGCCTGGGTTTGTACAAAATATTTTTGCTGCCAAAGCCCGAAGTGTTTCTGTATGATGAAACCAGTCTGCATTNGTAAAATTCCATGGGCTTGCTTTTTTTTCCAGCGCCTGCATACCTGCTTCTTTTACGGAATGCAGCATGGGCGCCATNTTTGCGCAATTNAGGTAAATGACGTCTTCATTAAAAATGAATTGGCTTTTATATTTATTTTTTTCATGCATATGCAAAACTAAAGTTTTTATACAGCATTTTCATTGCACAGATACGCAGTGCCCGGGTTTTTCATGTTAACAGCACTGGTTTTTTTAGTTTGCCTCTTGCCTTNGCAGGCTTTGTTGCATGTTCAATAACTTCTGCACTTTTAACGCGGGCAGCAAAGATTTAGATATTCTAAATTCGAACTGTTTATGAAAATAATTTTAATAAGCTAATTAGGTTTGAATTAAAAGTATGAACATTTTGTTATGAAGGTTATAAGGTTTGAATTTCCAGGTGCATGAAAAATTTATCAAATTAAAAATAATAAATTTTAAATGCAGAAAGAACGCAAGTACCAAGGAAAAATAATCTGTTTTTCTAAAACCTTATTACCTTAGTAATCCAGTAGAATAAGATTGAGAGCCCAAGATTATTAGCTTATTTAATTCAACACTGTAAAAAATTGTTGGAAACTTATTGTATGAATTTTTGAATCAATTGATTCATATTAAATATTTATTTTTTAAATTCCATCCCCTTTTCTTTTAATGCAGCCCGCAAAACAGGAATAGCAGTTTTACCAATTCCATGCAAAGCAAGAATTTCCTTTTCCGTGAAAGACGACATTTTTTTTAAAGAATGGATTCCTGCATTTTGCAAAGCGCGTTGAGCAGGTGCAGATATTTTAACCGAAAGAAAATTATTTTTTTCACTAACTATCTTCACCCTGAATTCTACGATCTTCCGGATTAAAGAAAGTGGGAAAGCCTCATCCAGCCTGAATTGTACAGAACCTTTTCCCTGTTTGTATTTCGATAATTCTTTTTCAAAAGCCGCATGACCGGAAGGCGTTGCATATAAACCAATATGATTTTTATAACCGGCAAAATAAATTAATACATTTCCGTTTAATTTATAGGCAGGCATTCCGTAGCTGATTATTTCATCAGCACCCGGGGCCGCCTTTTTGATGGTTTCCCGGATCGCCTGTAAATTATTTTGAACAGGTTTTGGAAATTGTTTGATATACATATCGACTTCTCCGGGCATGGATTAAAAATTATTTTTAATTTATGAATTTGCTGCTCTTTCCAATGCTGCGATATCTAATTTCTTCATTGACATAACTGCCTTCATTACCTTTTCTCTTTTTTCAGGTGTATCCATCAACCTGGATAAACTGGCCGGAACGATTTGCCAGCATACACCATACTTATCTTTCAGCCAGCCACATTCCACTTTACTTCCACCTTCNGATAGTTGTTCCCAGAAATAATCAATATCATCCTGTGTTTCGCAGGGTACAACAATAGATACCCCTTCATTGAACGAAAATGAATGTGCTGCGGAACTATCCATGCTACAAAATAATTGACCGTTCANCAAAAAACGTGCATGCTTGATGGTCCCTTCCACATCCGGTTCACCTTTTTCATACAGGCTTACGGATAGGATTTTATTATCACCACCATGTTCATTCCTGTGATTGAAAACCTGTGTATAAAATTGCATGGCTTCTTCCGCTTTGCCGGCTATGTCTTTTGTGAACATGAATGCCGGTGCAATTTTATGTGTTGCATTTTCTTCAAACATTAATTGCCAGTTCACACCATATTTATCCTGGCACCAGCCATATTTTTCATTCCAGGGATATTTGTCCAATGGCATCAAAACAGCGCCACCATTGGTTAAACCCTTCCATTTTTCTTCAACTTCAGCAGTCGTTTCGCAAAACACAAAAAAGGATATCGATGGATTGATTTGAAACATAGGCCCGCCATTCAGCGCCATAAACGGGTTGCCATTCAACTCAAAAAAAGCAACCAGCGGGTTTTCGCTTATTATATTAGATTGATTAAAAATGGTTGTATAAAAAGTTGCTGCTTCTTTGGCTTTTCCATCAAACCATAAACAGGGATACAATTTATTTTTCATATACATTTATTTTTTTGATGAACAATTAAACATCCATTGTACGCCGTATTTATCGGTACAGCTTCCGAAGTAATCACCCCAAAACATATCCTGCAATTCGTTGGATACTTTGCCGCCGGCGCTTAAAGCATCAAATAATTTTTTTGTTTCTTCTTTTGTATCCGGTTCCAGGTTGATATACATATTATTTCCATAATTTACTTTGAAGCCCATTTGTTCAGGTGCATCAGTACCCATTAATAAATGCCCGCCAAGAATGGGAAGTGCCACATGCATTACAAGTTGATTCATTCCAGGATCCATGGGTGGCTGGCCTTCCTGTGATGGTATGTCGCCAAATCGCATAATACCCTGGCCGGCGAATTCACCCCCAAAAATTGATTTGTAATAATTAAATGCTTCCTCGGTATTGTTTGGGAAGTTGAGATACGTGCTAACAGTTGCCATAAAATTTTGATTTAAATGTTTGATTGTAAAAACTATAATAAAAAATTTTCTACAGCAAAACTAAAATGAAGTAAATAAATATACAGGCGGTAAACAGGACATTTCAAGGGTGGTTTGTGACAGGTAATTGCGCCTGCTTATGACTGTTTATCTGTCCATGGATCATAAGAGCCAAAGTTCCATAAATGCCCTTCCAGATCATAGCAGGAATAATTTCTGCCGCCATAATCTTCTTCCTTTAATTCCATGATAATCTTTGCGCCTGCGGCTTTTGCCATTTTGTAATGCGCATCTAAATCCGAATCATCTAAAATTACATAAGGACTTTGTGTTTCTTTGCCACCATTTTCCGAAGGTGTATTGGTGCGATCTCTGTAAGGACTGTCGCGATTGGATGAAAATGTCATGATCATTGCGTCACCAAGCGTAAGTTGTGCATGGTCTATGGTATTATTTTTTCCTGGCACAATTAAATGTTTTTCAAAACCAAGTGCTTTACACAACCATTCAATAGCTGCCGGTGCATCTTTATAACCAATGCAGGGAATCATCGCTTTTGCTTTCATGATGTATTATTATTTTAAAAAATTATTTTTTTTCTTCCAGTATAGATTTGATTTTTTTTAAGACAGCTTTCCAGTTATTAGCACTTTGTTCTTTTGATTTTTCAGTAGGATTATTATTTTGGGTAAATATCAAAACTGTTTTATCATTTTTTGTTGAAATAGTACAAGTGACCGTTGCATAATTGGAAGGTATATCTTTTTTCCCTGACATTGAACTCCAGTAAGTGTACTGTAATTTTTTCTTAGGAATTACTTCCATCACTTTTCCTTTGTCCTCGTATTTTTTCCCTTCATATTCACCCTGCCAGCGAATGTCGCTGCCCGGCTTCCAGTCGGTTTCCACTTCTGTTCCAAACAAATATTTTTGTATGATCTTTGGATTGGTTAATGCATCCCAAACTTTAGCCGGGCTTGCATTTATTGAAATGGATGTCTTTGCTAAAAGATCTTTCTTATTTTCCATAATAATTAATTTTATTAAACAATATAACAAATATCTTTCCGAAGCACATTTCAGGCAGGTATTTTGTAATAAAATTAGTACATGCAGCCATTGATCAGTTTTACAGCGAAAGGTTTGTTTTGCGCGCAAGGTAATTTTTATATCGACCCCTGGGTGCCTGTCGGTTATGCCATTATCACGCATGCTCATGCAGACCATGCATATAGCGGCCATTCACATTATCTCTGCCATCATTTTACAAAACCTATTTTGCAATATAGGTTGGGGGAAAATAATTACCAGTCGGTTGGCTGGAATGAAACAATTATCATCAATGGAGTACATGTAACACTATTTCCCGCGGGGCATGTGATTGGTTCATCACAAATACGCGTTGAATATAAAGGTGAAATATGGGTTGCAAGCGGAGATTATAAAACTGAAAATGATGGCATCAGTGGCCAGTTTGAACCGGTTCGCTGCCATCATTTTATTACAGAATCTACATTTGGCCTGCCCATTTATTCCTGGCAACCGCAAGAGGAAATTTATACTGATATGATCGAATGGATCAATACAAATAAAGAGCATGGTAAAGCAAGTATATTACTGGCATATAGCCTTGGAAAAGCGCAGCGTGTAATCCAGGCGATCAAAGAAACTACGCAGGATATTTATGCGCATGGGGCAGTGTATAATATGCAACATGTACTTATTGAAAATGGCTGGAACCTGCACCCGGTCATTCCTGTTACAAGTGATTTGCCCAAAGAAAAATTGAAGGGTGCTGTAATTATTGCGCCACCTTCTGCAGATAGTTCAAGCTGGATAAAAAAATT
>JGI24770J26754_10003274_pt1 | contig 10859 bp, 8 predicted proteins | sample LakOneMetagenome_FD_26754 | JGI IMG/M metagenome (IMG submission 26754) | reverse complement strand
ACGGGGCTGCAATCAAACAAACGGAAACGTGCGATCCGGGCGGCCCAAGCATTTCCCAAGCTTTCCAAGCCAGCCCCAGCGCGGGCCTCAAGACCCGGGGCGCCACCGCTCGCGACCCTGACCGCACCGGAATCCACCGGCTCGCAGATCAGGGAGATCGCCATGCACGCCATCCGTAGCAAGACCCTCGTCCTCGCCGTCGCCGCGCTCGCGTCGGGCAGCGGCTTCGCCCATGGCGCACGCGACTTCGGCGCATGGTCGGACCCGCAACCGGTCGCGGCCATCGACACCACGGCGGCCGAAGGTTGCCCGATCGAATCGCGCGATGGATTGAGCCTGTATTTCGCATCGAGTCGCGCCGCCGACGGGGCGCAAGGCAAGCTCGACATCTATCGCGCGAGCCGCGACTCGCGACGCGGCGACTGGGGCGCGGCGGAAAACCTCGGCGCGCCGGTCAACACGCCCGAATTCGACTACTGCCCCACGCCCCTCGCAGGCGGGTGGCTGATGTACGTGACCTCGCAGCAGACCGCCGACGACTGCTATCCGGGCGACATCCCGCCGCCGCCGCCGACCGGCGGCCCCTCGGCGGGCGACATCTTCCTCACCCGCGAAACCCGCAGCGGCTGGATGGTGCCGCTGGATCTCGGTTGCACAGATGCCGATGGCCCCAACACCGCCGGGGCCGAATTCAGCCCGTCGATCGTGCAGACCGCCGAGGGTACGTTCCTGTACTTCTCGAGCAACGGCTACGCCGACAGCCAGGGCCAGGATATCTACGTCAGCCAGCAGCGGCCCGACGGAAGCTTCGGCCCGGGCACGCGCGTGGCCGAGCTGAGCACGGCCGCCGACGACCGCATGCCGAACGTGCGCAGGGACGGGCTCGAGATCGTGTTCAGCTCGAACCGCGACAAGGCCGACGCGTTCGACCAGGACATCTATGCCGCCACGCGCCCGGATACCGCCTCGCCGTGGTCGCCGCCGCAGCGCATCGACAATTCCGCGATCAACACCGCGGCGTCGGAAACGCGTGCCTCGCTGTCCGCGGACGGCAGGCGCCTGTACTTCGGCCGCAAGCTCAACACCGACGATCCGGGCGACGTGTTCACGAGCACGCGCAGGCCCGCGCGCTGAATCACGCCGGCAAGCGGAAGAACGCGGTCGCGGTCGCACTGGTCGCGGCCGCGGTCGCGACCAAATCCTCGCCGCGATCGCGCGCCAGTTCCTCGGCGATGTGCGCGAGGTACATCGGCTCGTTGCGACGGTGCGAAGGCGGCGGCTTCACCGTGCGCGGCAGCAGGTAGGGCGCGTCGGTCTCGATCATCAGCCGGTTCGCGGGAATCGATTTCACCAGCGCACGCAGGTGCAGGCCGCGGCGTTCGTCGCACAGCCAGCCGGTGATGCCGACATGCCAGTCGCGGTCGAGATAGTCGAACAGTTCCTCGCGGGTGCCGGTGAAGCAGTGCACGACGGCCGGGCCGAGCTTGCCATCGAAGCCGGCCATGATCGCGAGGAAATCGGCATGCGCGTCGCGCTGGTGCAGGAACAACGGCTTGCCGGTGTCCGCCGCGATCTGCAGCTGGCGCTCGAACGCGCGGCGCTGCGCCGGGCGCGGCGAGAAATCCCGGAAATAATCGAGCCCGCATTCGCCGACCGCAACGACTTCGTCGTGCGCCAGCAGCGCGCGCAATTCCGCGTCGCACTCGTCGGTGTATTCGCTCGCGTGGTGCGGATGCACGCCGGCGGTGGCGAACAGTTCGCCGGGATGGGCCTGTGCCAGTTGCAATGCCTTGGGCGAATGCTCGCGCGAGGCGCCGGTCACGATCATCCGCGCCACGCCGGCGCCGCGCGCGCGCTGCAGCACCGCGTCGCGGTCGTGGTCGAAGCTGTCGTGGGTCAGGTTGGCGCCGATGTCGATGAGTTGCATCGGCCTATTGTAGGAGCGCAACGAAGGGGGACGACGGCAAGACCCGTCCGTGCTTCGAAAGCCTCACCACCAATCGGGGAAGGGCGTCCTCCTACAATGACGCATGCCCGCTTCAATCCAGCATTTCCCGATCACCGAGCTGCTGCCGCGCGTCCTCGAATCGCTCGCCGCGCATCCGCGCCTGGTACTGGAAGCGCCGCCCGGGGCGGGCAAGACCACGCAGGTGCCGCTCGCGCTGCTCGATGCCGGCTGGCTCGGCGGCCGCAAGATCGTGATGCTGGAACCACGGCGCGTGGCCGCGCGCGCGGCCGCCGGTTTCATGGCGGAACAAATCGGCGAAAGCGTGGGTGGAACGGTCGGCTACCGCATCCGCTTCGAGAACAGGGTTTCGGCGAAGACCCGCATCGAGGTCGTCACCGAAGGCATCCTGACGCGGATGTTGCAGGACGATCCCGAACTTGGCGGGAGCGGGCCCGCCGGCATCGGCGCGTTGCTGTTCGACGAATTCCACGAGCGCCACCTCGCCGGCGACCTCGGCCTGGCCCTGGCGCTGGATGTCCAGTCCTCGCTGCGCCCGGACCTGCGCATCGTCGTCATGTCCGCCACGCTCGACGGCGAGAAGCCTCGCGCAGTTCCTCGATGCGCCGCGGCTGTCCAGCGCGGGGCGCAGCTTCCCGGTCGATATCGCGCACTTCCCGCCACGGCGCGAGGAAACACTGGAACACCAGGCGCGGCGCACGATCGAACATGCGCTCGCCACGCATCCGGGCGACGCGCTGGTGTTCCTGCCCGGGCAGCGCGAGATCGCGAAGGTCGATGCGGTGCTGGCGAACGCAAAGGTTGATGCCGAAGTGCTGGCCTTGCACGGCGAATTGCCGATCGAACGGCAATCGCACGTGCTGCGACCTTCGATGGACGGACACAGGCGCGTGGTGCTCGCCACCAATGTCGCCGAATCCAGCGTCACCCTGCCAGGCGTGCGCGTGGTGATCGACAGCGGCTTGGCGCGCGAGCCGCGTTTCGATCCGAACAGCGGTTTCTCGCGGCTCGACGTGGTTTCGATTTCACAAGCGAGCGCGGATCAACGCGCGGGGCGTGCCGGCCGCGTCGCCGAAGGGTGGGCGTATCGCTTGTGGCCGCAATCGCAGCGACTGGAAGCGCAACGCCGGCCGGAAATCGCGCAAGTCGACCTCGCGCCGCTGGCGCTGGAACTCGCGGCCTGGGGCAGCGATGCGCTGCGTTTCGTCGATCCGCCGCCGGCCGGCGCGATGGCGGCCGGCCGCGACCTGCTGCAACGCCTCGAAGCGCTGGATGCACACGGCGCGATCACCGCGCGCGGCAGGAAGATGCTCGCGCTGGGCACGCACCCGCGGCTGGCGGCGATGCTGCTGGCCGCGAACGATCCCCGCCGCGTCGCGCTGGCCTGCGACCTCGCTGCGTTGGTCGAAGCGCGCGATCCGTTGCGCAGCCGCGGCGACGCGATCGCCGAACGCTGGCAGGCGCTGGCTGCGTTCCGCGCCGGCCGCGCGGCGGCACATGCAAATCGTTCCGCGCTGGCCGCCATCGATGCGGCGGCGAGGCAATGGCGACGACGCCTGGGTTGCGATGCCGCGCCGCCGCTCGCCGCCGCGGCACACGAACTCGGAGACCTGCTCGCGCACGCATTTCCGGATCGCATCGCCAGGCAGCACCCGCAGGATGCGAAGCGCTACCAGCTCGCGAACGGGCGCATGCTGCGGCTGCTCGACGATTCCGCCCTGCATGGCGAACCGTGGATCGTCGCCAGCGAATTGCGCTTCGAAGCCAAGGACGCGTTGCTGCTGCGCGGCACGCCGGTGGACGAGGCCATGCTGCGCAAGGAGTTCGCCGCGCATTTCCGCGAAGGCGACGAAGTGCGCTGGGACGCAGGGCGGCGTGCGCTGGTGAGCGAACGCATCGAGCGCTACGACCGCATCGTGTTGTCGTCGAAACCCGCCGGCCGCGTGGATCCGCGGCAGGCGGCGCAGGCGCTCGTCGATGCCGTGCGCGAGCTCGGCCTCGGCGCCTTGCCGTGGAGCGAAGCGTTGTCGCAATGGTGCGTGCGCGTGCAATGCCTGCGTGCGTGGATGCCGGACCCCGCGTTGCCGGACCGCTCCGACGCAGCCTTGCTCGCCACGCTCGAGGCGTGGCTGAAGCCCGCGTTCGCCGGCAAGGCGCGACTGGATGCGTTGTCGACCGAGGACTTGGCCGAAGCGCTGAAATCCGGAATCGACTGGAACCTGCGCCAGCGCATCGACCAGCTCGCGCCGACCAGGGTCGTGGTGCCGTCGGGGATGGAGCGCCGCATCGAATACGCGCTCGACGACCACGGCGAACCGGCGCCGCCGGTGCTGGCGGTGAAGCTGCAGGAATTGTTCGGGCTGGCCGAGACGCCGCGCATCGCCGATGGCCGCATTCCGCTCACGCTCCACCTGCTGTCGCCAGCGGGACGTCCGCTGCAGGTCACCCGGGATCTGCGCGGTTTCTGGGAACGCACCTACCCGGAAGTCAGGAAGGAAATGAAGGGCCGCTATCCGAAGCACCCGTGGCCCGACGATCCCTGGAACGCCGCGGCCACGCATCGCGCGAAACCGCGGGGAACCTGATCCGGCGGTCGTGGGGGCGATGGAAGTCGCGACGCGCACATGCCGGAAACATGTCGTGGCTGCAGCCGCCCGCCCCTGATCCGCAGTTCGTTCAGTCGCGATTGCGCGAACGCTCACGCAACCGCAACGCCGGAGCTTCGACACTGCTTCGCATCGCTTCCGCCATCCGAGGATTCCACCATGAGCACGATCGAACGCCTGCCCGGCCGCGCAATGGAACTCGCCGCGCAAGTAGGCGAGGGCATCAAATCGCGCGTCCCGGATCGCGCGTTGAAATGGGTCGAAACCGGGGCCGCCCTCGGGGCGGCGAAGACCGGCGCGAGGGTGGCGACGAAATTCGTGCGCCGCAACCCGGCGATCGCGGTCGCCGCCGTCGCCGGCGCGGGCCTGCTCTGGTACGCCGCGCGCCGTCGCGCGAAGCAGGCCGAGGAAGGCGCGATCGAAGGCCAGTCCCGGCGCGTCGAGGCCAAGCGCGGCCAAGGCCCGAATGGCGGCGGCAAGGCGCGGCCCCGCCGCGGTGCGCAGACTGGCGCCAACTGACGCAGCGCGTCAGGTCGAGGCCGGCAACTCGACCACGAAACGCGCGCCACCGCCCTCGCGATCCTCGTACCACAGCGCGCCGCCGTGGTCGGCGAGGATCTGTTTGGCGAGCGACAGCCCCAATCCGCTGGACATGTCGTCCTCGGTCTCGGTCAGCCGCACGAAGGGCTGGAACAGTTCGCGCTGGCGCCCGGTGGGAATCCCGGGCCCCCGGTCTTCCACCAGGATTTGCCAGTAACCGGCGGCGCCACGGCGCGCCGAAAGCTCGACATCGCCGCCACCCGCGTACTTCATCGCATTGCCCAGCAGGTTCTCGCCGATCTGGCGCAGCACCAGCGGATCGATCGCGACCACGGCCTCGTCGCCAGGCGGCGAAGACAGCAGGCGCATGCCCCGGGTTTCGAATTGCAGTTCGTAGCGTTCGGCCAGCCAGGCGAAGGCTTCGCGCAGCGATGCCGAACCGCCCGACTGCACGCGCCGACCCGACTGCGTCTCGAGATAGCGGCGGATGTAGTCGAGTGCATCCCGGGCGCTGCCGTGGACCATCTCCAGGTAACGCGGCACGCGTTCGGGGCGGCAGCCGTCGTGCAGCAGCACTTCACTGGCGAACAACACGCTGGTCAGCGGGTTCTTGAGGTCGTGCGCGACCAGGTTGACCAGTTCCTGGCGCTCGCGCGCCACGCGCTCGAGCCGGTCGCGCGCGAGCTTGAGCCCGATGTGCGCATGCACGCGCGCCAGCAGTTCCTCGGACAGGAACGGCTTGGTCACGTAGTCGACGGCACCGCCATCGAAGGCGCGCAGGAGCAAGTCGCGGTCATGCGCCGCGGTCAGGAACACCACCGGCACGCCCTGAAGGGATGGCTGCTGCCGGATTTCGGCGAGCACCGCGAAGCCGTCCCTGCCTGGCATCATCATGTCCAGCAGGATCAGGTCCGGGGCGGATTCGCCGGCCAACGCCAGGGCGTCGTCGCCATTGGCCGCGGTCACGACTTCGTGTCCGACGCGCGACAGCAACGCAGCGAGCGTGCGCAGGTTCGCGGGCTGGTCGTCGACCACGAGGATGCGGCCGGCAACGGGGATCGTGTTCGGCATGCGCGGGGCGGTTCCTTCGAATGGCCATCCTTTGGCGCGAAAACCTTAACAGAGCCGGCGCACGAGGAACCGTCCGGAACCGCGTTGCGATGAACGGTTCAGCGAGGCGGGATCGGGCGCCATTGACCCGGGGCGAGGCCTTCCAGGCCGACCCCGCCGACGCCGGCGCGCACCAGCCGCAGCGTCGGCAGGCCGACCGCCGCGGTCATGCGCCGCACCTGCCGGTTGCGGCCTTCGCGGATGGTCAGCTCCAGCCAGGCGTCGGGGATGGCCTTGCGGAAACGCACCGGCGGGTCGCGGGGCCACAAGGCGGGCGCATCGATGCGGCGCGCTTGCGCGGGCAGGGTGGGGCCGTCGTTCAATTCCACGCCGCGGCGCAATGCTTCGAGTTGTTCTTCGCGGGCATCGCCTTCCACCTGCACCCAATAGGTCTTGGGCTGCTTGTGCCGTGGATCGGTCAACTTGTGCGCAAGGGCGCCGTCGTCGGTGAGCAGCAGCAGCCCTTCGGAATCGAAGTCGAGCCGCCCCGCCGCATACACCCCTGCAGGCAAGCCAAAGCCGGCCAGGGTAGGCCGCGGCGGAATGCTGCGGTCGGTGAATTGGCAGAGCACGCCATACGGTTTGTTGAAGGCGATCAGCATTGCGTCCCGATTGTGCGTGCAGGCTGGCTCAGGAGGCGCGAAGCAATCCCTATAAAGCGAGTAGGATAAATGGGTAGCGGTTGGCGCGCCCTAACATGAATGCGCGTATTCGTAGCCGATCTGCGCGTATCGGATGCGGTTAACAACATTTCCCGAGCATGGGTGTGTTGTGCGTCGCAAAAAAAACATGCCAGAATCGGAAGTTCGTCGCCCGATGTCAGGCGATGCGGTGCGCAGTTGCGACGCCGGTGCGACAGGGAATCGGGTTGCGCCAGGGCGTTAGGGTCGCAGGCGCCAGGGGGCGAGACGCGGCATGGGCAGGCTTGCACGAGGGGCGAGACGACCCTCGGGGCAGCGTGGCCGGCGCAGGGTTTGGAACGCGTTGTCTGTACCACGGCTTTCCGCGCACGGGCGGTCCAACCGCTCCGGCACGCTTTTTGCCTAGAACAATTTCGAAAGCGCCCGGGAAGGCAACTCAGGTAAGGAAAAGAAGCTCGTGGGTTGATTCGGTCGCTGGACTTTGGCGGGGGACACATGAAGCGGATGTCGGCAAGGTGGAAGGTGCTGGTGCTGCACGCGCTCTCGGTCGCGGGCATCGCCTTGGGCTTTGCCGGCAGCGTCGCGGCCGGCCCTTCTCCGGCGCGCATCAACAGCACGCCGACCTCGCTCCAGGGCAATTCCGAGGTGATGATCTCGCTGCGCCACCAGGACCACATGTGGGAGGCCGCCAACGGCGAGANCTACCTGGTGATCAACCGCGGGCTTTCGGCCAGCCAAGGNAGCCTCCAGCTCTATTCCAGCCCCGACCGGGGCCTGTCCTGGTTCCCCGGGCCGCGCCTGCCCGGCAGTAGCCGCAACTCCTTCTCCGACGGTTACCTCGACGGCAACATCCTCTACCTGACGTACACCAACACCGCTGGCGAAGTGGTGTTCACGGCGCTGCAGCGGCGCGCGGGTCCCGCCGTCGGGACGTGGAAGACGATCTGGTCCGAAACCGCGTTTTCTTCGCCGGATGTCTTCGCGGACAACCCGGCGGTGGCGGTGGATGCCGTCGGCACGATCTGGCTCGCGTTCGTCGCCGAGGACATCGCCACCGGCAATTACTCGATCAAGATGTTGCGCAATACTTCCCGCGAGGAAGGCTGGGTCGACACCGGCTTGACGTTCGGGGACATCGACAACCTCTCGATCGAACGCAGCGCCAAGCCGGTGCCCACGGCCACCGGCATGGGCCTGGTCTATGCGGTCCACAACCAGATCCTCTGGGCCTCGCGCGAAAACGACTGGCCCCTGGACCAGCCGTGGACCGGGCAAGTGGTGTTCACCAGCAGCTCCAGCGACAACGATCCGTATTCCAGCCACTTCAGCATCGCCGCCGATGCACAGCACAACATCCACATGTCGCTGTCCGACGGAAACCGCGTCGGCTACTCCCGCTACGATGCGGCGACGGGGGAGTGGAAGTCGAAGTGGCTCACCGGCAACATCAATGTTGCCTATATCCAGACCTCGATCGTGGCCGGCGACGTAGTCGTCACGGCCAACAACGGTTCGAGCCGGCTCATGGTCTACCGCAGCGTGGATGGAGGCAACAGCTTCACGTTGCCGTACACGCTGGAACACCCGACGCCCGGGAACGGCGTGAGCTACCTCTATGCACGCATGGAGACGGCAGCCACCACTGCCGGCCCGATGCTCGTGCTGCAGCAGTACATCGACAACAACACCCAGCGCCTTCTGCGCTTCAGCGTGCCGCTGCCATGAACGGGCCACGCAACACGGCACGAAAACCGCGACAGGAGTCGTAGCCATCATGACTGAATTCACCGTCCTGGCCTTCACTCCGGCGGGCCATTGCCGCCCCGACCTCGCCATCGCGGCCTGCCGTGCGGGCGGCGTCGGCGTGGTCAACGGCGAACTGTTGCCCGACAGTGCGCAGGCCCGCCACGCGCTGGACGCGCTCTCCGCCGCCACCGCAGCGCCCTATGGCGCGAAGTGCGATGCGATCGATGCGGAGATGGAAGCAGCTCTGCGTTCGCATGCACGGCGCGGCTTGCAGTGGTTGGTCGTCGATGCCGCGCTCGTGCCCGTGCATGCGGCATTGGTCCGCGAGCTGCGCGCGGCAGGCGTCAAGGTGCTCGCCGAAGTGACGACGCCGCAATGGCCGCAGGCGCCGCTCGAGGGCGAGGTCGACGGCCTGTTGCTGAAGGGCAACGAAGCCGGCGGTTTCGTCGGCGAGGACGCGAGCTTCATCCTGCTGCAGAAATGGCATGGACGCACCGCGCTGCCGCTGTATGTGCGCGGCGGCCTCACCCCGCACGTCGCGGCCGCGTGCAGCGCGATCGGCGTGGCCGGCGGCGTGCTCGAGTCGCAGCTGTTGATGCTCGACGAGGCGCGCCTGCCGAAGTCGCTGCATTCGGTGCTGGCCAACCTGTCGGGCAGCGAGACGGTCGCGGTGGGCGATGCCGAGCGCGGCGAATACTTCCGCGTGCTGGTGCGCCCGGGCTACGAAGGCGCGCGCGAATTCGTGGCCGACGGCGAAGGCCTCGGCGATGCCGCGTTGCGCGAACGCGTGGTCGGTCGCGCGGACTGGAACGATCCCAGGCAATCGCTGTTGCCGATCGGCCAGGACGTCGCGTTCGCCGCGTCGTGGCGCGCGCAATACCACCACCTCGGCGCGGTGCTCAAGGCGATCGCGACGGCGGTCGAGAACAACCTGAAACAGGCGGTCGAACACCAGCCGGTGGCCGAGGGCGGCCCGCTGGCACGGGCGCTTGGCCTGCGCTACCCGCTGGTGCAGGGCCCGATGACGCGCGTGTCCGACACCGCGGAATTCGCGATGTCGGTCGCACAGGGCGGCGCCCTGCCGATGGTCGCGTTCGCGCTGCTCAAGGGCGAGCCGCTCGACAAGCTGCTCGCGCGCACCAAGCAACTCCTCGGCGACCGCCACTGGGGCATCGGCCTGCTCGGCTTCGCGCCGCAGACGCTGCTCGACGAACAGCTTTCGATCGCGATCAAGTACAAGCCCGACTACGCGATCATCGCCGGCGGCCGTCCCGACCAGGCCGTGCACCTCGAGCAAGCGGGCGTGCCGACGTTCCTGCACGTGCCGGCGGCCAAGCTGATCCCGATGTTCCTGCGCGAGGGCGCGCGCCGCTTCATCTTCGAAGGCCGCGAATGCGGCGGCCACATCGGCCCGCTCAGCAGCTTCGTGCTGTGGAGCTCGATGGTCGACCAGCTGCTGGCCGAACTGGCGCCCGGCAAGATCGACGCGAGCGAGATCCAGCTGCTGTTCGCCGGCGGCGTGCACGACGCGGTGTCCTCGGCGATGGTGCAGGTGCTGGCCGCGCCGCTCGCCGCGCGCGGGGTCAAGGTCGGCGTGCTGATGGGCAGCGCCTACCTGTTCACCCGCGAGATCGTCGCCAGCGGTTCCATCGTTTCGCAGTTCCAGCGCGAAGTGCTCGACTGCGAACGCACCATCAANCTCGAGTCCGGCCCGGGCCACGCCAGCCGCTGCGCGTACACGCCGTTCGCCGAGGAATACATGAAGAAGCGCAAGGAATTGCGCGAACAGCAGGTGCCGGGAGACGAAGCGCGCCAGGTCCTCGACCAGTTGATCCTCGGCCGCCTGCGCATCGCCTCCAAGGGCCGCGTGCGCGATTCCGAAGGCGCGATCCAGCAGTTGTCGGTCGACGAACAGCGCGCCGAAGGCATGTACATGCTCGGCCAGGTCGCCACGCTGCGCGCGGACGTGACCGATATCGAAGTGCTCCACCGCGAGGTGACCGCCGACGCGGTCGCGCTGCTCGCCGAACGCCTGCGGCAGCGCACGGCCGAGGCCGTGGCGCCGGAAGCCGTCGCGAACAAGCCGGCCGACATCGCCATCGTCGGCATCGCCAGCGTGCTGCCCAAGGCCGCCGACAAGCGCGAATACTGGGAAAACATCCTGGCCAAGGTCGACGCGATCAGCGAGATCCCGTCGCACCGCTGGGACTGGCGCCTGTACTTCGACGCCGACCGCAATGCGCGCGACAA
>JGI24770J26754_10003272_pt1 | contig 10861 bp, 12 predicted proteins | sample LakOneMetagenome_FD_26754 | JGI IMG/M metagenome (IMG submission 26754) | reverse complement strand
CTACCTGGCCCCAAAGTGTTACGCCATCTTCCAGGGTAACAACACCTGCAATGCCAACCTGTGCTGCTATCAAACAATTCTTACCAATCACGGTATCGTGACCGATATGGATCATATTATCCATTTTGGTACCCCGCCCGATGATGGTATCGTGGCTTACACCCCTGTCGATGGTACAGCCTGCGCCAATTTCCACATCGTCTTCAATGATCACCCTTCCGCAACTCGGCATTTTTTTATACCATACATCCCGGTTCTTTTTAGTATTGTAATAAAATGCATCGCTGCCGATAACAGTGCCTGCCTGTATCACAACATTATCACCAATGATCGTATGATCCAGTATACTTACCTGCGGGTGAATGATCGTATTCTTTCCGATGCTTACATGGTTGCCGATAAATGCCGAAGGAAAAACAACGCTTCCTTCTCCGATCACAGCTGTGTCGCTTACCATTTTTGTTGCTGGCGTGAACGGCCTGAAATGAGCTACAATTTTACAATATGCTTCAAATGGATTTTCAACAATGAGCAATGCTTTGCCTTCCGGAACAGCTGTTTCTTTGTTGATGATTATAAAAGATGCCGCACTGTTTATACACTTGTCGTAATATTTAGGATGATCCACAAATACCAGGTCACCTGGTTCAACTTTGTGAAGTTCATTGATGCCGGTAGCGTTCCCGTTTTTATCGCCGGTTAATTTTGCATGGATGAGTTCAGCTATCCATTGTACTGGAACAGGTGTTGGAAATTGCATACTAATTCTGTTTTCGCAAAGGTAGGTTCGTTTGCTTTTATTTGCATTTTCCGAAAATCTTTCTTCCCGGGGCTTAAATGAATGAAAAAATTAAAAAAATATTTTCCCGCTTTTTTTCATAAAAACCCGGTTATTATGAACACATAAAAAGATGCCGGCTGATTTTAATTTTATGAAATCAAAAAAAACATTCTTNCGAAACGTTGCAGGATCAATAGTTTCAGCGGAATTTATTTTTTGAGGCATTCTGTTATAAAAAATTAAAGTTCTTTTTTTGATAGAACTGCTGCAGAAAAAACATCATCCTTATCCACAGGCCGAATAAAAATGTTAATAAAATAATTGCTGTTTTTTTTCTTGTTAGCGAAAATTATTTTTAATATTGTGTAAGGGATTTGTTTCCCTGTACTTACTAACCCATCCATATATTAAAAGCCTGGCTCACAATGTCGGGCTTTTTTATTTTACAGCAGTTTGATTTGCAGCCGGCCAGCTGTCCATATACTTTCCAATACAAAACAATAAACAATTATCTTGCATCAAATTAAAACAGCCGTATGTTAAAATCTATGACAGGGTTTGGAAGAGCAGAGCAAACTGTTGGCGACAAAACTTTTTTAGTGGAAGTGAAGGCCCTTAATGGAAAACAATTTGAACTGCAGTTAAAATTNCCGGCACTGCTGAGGCCTTACGAGTTTGATATCCGCAACCTCTTGCAGGAGCACCTGGTACGTGGTACAGTTGATTGTTATGTGAACATCAAACAGAACGGTACCACGAAACCTGTAACCATCAACACAGAACTGATAAAAGCTTATTACAACCAGATACAAACCCTGGCTGCTGATCTGAACATTGATACCAATTCTGTATTAAGTGCATTGCTTCGGTTGCCTGAAGTTGTAACGCCTACAAATGATGTGCTGGAGCAAAATGATTTTAAAGAATTCAGTATAGTGCTGGAAACAGCATTGAAAGAATTAAATGAACACCGGATCGAAGAAGGCAATTCGCTGGAAAAAGATCTTTTAACAAGGATCGCTAATATAAAAGAACAGGAAGAGCATATACTTGCCCTGGAACCAAACAGGAAGAAAAGGATCAAAGATGAGATCCACCAATTGCTGGATGAACATGTTGGCAAGGAGAATATCGACAACAACCGGATGGAACAGGAACTTATTTATTATATGGAGAAGATAGACATCCATGAAGAACAAATAAGGCTGCGCCAGCATTGTGAATATTTTAATGACATCATGAACAGCCCTGAAAACGGGAAGGGTAAAAAACTCTCTTTTGTTTTGCAGGAGATCGGCAGGGAGATCAACACTACCGGAAGCAAGGCCTATGATGCAGACATACAAAAATGCGTTGTAAAGATGAAGGACGAACTGGAAAAAGCAAAAGAGCAGGTGCTGAACGTATTGTAACCAAAGCAATATTTTTAATCATGATTTTTCGAGCCGGTAAAATTCATTCCTTTTTAGTACTATTTGCTGTTCCATTGCTATTAGCCTCCTGCAAGCAGGTGAATGTATATGAAAAGAACACGCCCATCCCTCATTATAAATGGCAACAGCATTTTGCTGCAAACGGAACCTTCCTCATCAGGGATACCTTGTCTGCATATAATATATATGTAGTGCTCCGGCATACAGATGCATACCAGTATAATAATATATGGCTGAACATAGGTTTACAGGCACCGGGCGATACCATGTTCTTTCAGCAGGTGAACCTTACCCTTGCAAATGATGCCAGTGGCTGGGAAGGTACGGGCATGAATGATATATGGGAAGTGAGGAAACTGCTCAATGGCCAGCCCCGCAGGTTCATCAAAAATGGAGAATACAAGTTCAGCATAACACAGATCATGCGTGACGATCCGCTGCCCGGCATCATGAGCGCAGGCTTAAGGGTACAAAAAGCCGAATAATGGCTGTTACAATAAAATTAACAACCCCGCCATGTTTAAAAACTCCTGAACGGCGTTTATACAAAACAATTCTTTATTTTGCAGCATAGTATGGCATCAATTTTTACCTTATTTTAGAAGACGCAATTTTTAACCGAACAATTTATACACGTGAACCGTAAAATCCTTGTAGCTTTTTTTGCAATTATTGTTTCCCTGTCTGCTAAAGCACAGTCTGCCGAGTATGTACAGAAAGGAGAATTTGGTATCAGCCTCGGTGCAGCTCATTATTTTGGCGACCTGAATACAAGGGCAGGACTTAACAGGGCAAAGCCAGCCGTTGGAATTTTCTTCCGTAAACAGTTTGGTAATTATGTAGGATTAAGGATCGCTGCCCATTATGCTCAGCTGGGTTATAGTGATACATATAGTAAGAATGAATATCAAAAAACAAGGAACCTGAGCTTTAATACGAATATCTGGGAACTGGCCCTGCAGGGTGATTTCAATTTCTTCAAATTTGTTCCCGGAGATCCTGATCATTTATTTACACCTTATATAACGCTTGGTGTGGGTGTATTCAGTTATGACCCTTATGCATACCTCGGTGGAAAGAAAGAATTCCTAAGGCCACTCGGCACAGAAGGACAGAATGTTGGGTACAAAGGAAGAAAGCCATACGGCACGATGGCAATGTGTATACCATTTGGTGTAGGCATCAAATACAATGTCACTCCCAAAGTAAATTTATCGGTAGAAGCCTGCTACCGTTTTACAACCACCGATTATATTGATGATGTAAGCACCACTTACGCCGGTACAGGAACTGGCACCGATGCCAACAGTTTCCCCGACGGGCCGGGTGGCGTACCATCTGTTGCCAAATTACTGCAGGACCGTTCTTATGAAATAGACCCCAACTTTATATTGGGGCGTGAGGGCCGCCAGCGTGGATGGAGCAAACAAAAGGATCAATATGTTATCCTGGAAGTTGGGTTCACTTTTAATATAAGCACCTACAGGTGCCCGTCGGCTAATTAATGATAACTTTTATTGTTCCTGCTTTTCAGTGACCTGGCAATTTATCCCTCTTCCGCCATCTTCATAGTGCCGGTCGGCAGGCTAATTAAATTATAAGTGCCCTGAATTCAGGTATTCAGGCAAAATTTGTTAGCTTTGCTGCCCAAAATCAGGTACTGAGCCTGGTCANACAGCACACAATCAATGACGCTAAAAGATAAGATAGACTTTGACCGGTTACCAAGCCATATCGCCATTATCATGGATGGCAACGGGCGCTGGGCGCAGGAAAAAGGGGAAGACCGGCTTTTTGGCCATCTTCATGGTGTTGAAAGTGTACGCAATATTGTAGAAGGTGCGGCAGAACTCGGCATCAAATACCTTACTTTATATGCCTTTAGTACAGAGAACTGGGACAGGCCCGAGTATGAAGTGACCGGTTTGATGGAACTGCTTGTTGATACCATCCGGAAAGAAGTTCCTACCCTCAATAAAAATAATATCAAGCTCCATGTAATTGGTGATATCAAAATGCTTCCCGAAAATGCCCGTAAAGAACTTACCGAAGCATTGGCAGAAACATCCGGTAATACAGGGCTGAACCTGGTAATGGCACTGAGTTACAGCAGCCGCTGGGAACTGGTGAATGCCATTAAAAACATAGCAAAAGATGTACAGGATGGCAAACTGGTTTCAAATGAGATCACACAACACACCCTTCAGCAATATTTAAGCACGCATGACTTCCCCGATCCTGAACTAATGATCAGGACCAGCGGCGAATTCAGGATCAGTAATTTCTTATTATACCAGCTGGCCTATGCCGAATTATATTTTACCGATACCAGGTGGCCGGATTTCAGGAAAGAAAATTTATACGAAGCCATATTGGATTTTCAGCAACGGGAAAGAAGGTTTGGAAAAACCGGGGAACAGCTAAAGACATAACAAATAAACCAGATAAAAGGAGTTGCTGTTTTGTAATTGCTGGCGGCAGATGACTTTCATTTAACAAATAGTTTTCATTAATGGGCTTAATTTGCCGCACGTAAAAAAACCAATTGATGCGCAGGATTTACCAGAACACATTTCTTATTGCAGTTTTATTTTTAATAACATGCGATCTTCATGCACAAGTTACACCCGATAGCAATGCTGTTTCAGTAAACCCGGCCTTACAGGATATCTTTAATTCCCGCACTCCAAAAGAATATACCATTGCAGGCATTACCGTTGTTGGCGCTAAATCATTCGACCAGAACCTGATCATTTCCATTTCGGGGTTGGCAGTGGGCGACAAGGTTTTGATCCCCGGTACAGATGCCTTCAGCAAAGCCATCGCCAAACTCTGGAAACAAAGCCTGGTAGCAGATGTACAGATCTATTTTACAAAACTTGTTGGAAACGATCTTTATTTGGAAATGCAGATCGTAGAACGGCCCAGGTTGCTTGATTTTAAATTCACGGGCGTAAAAAAAGGCGACCGGGATGATCTTGAAACAAAAGTTGGCCTGGCAAAAGACAGGGTACTTACTGAAAATATGAAACTGAGTGCAGTAGAAGTCATTAAAAAATTCTATAGCGACAAAGGTTTCAGGAACGTTTCTATTGATATGGTTGAACAACAGGTGCAGGGCGAACAAAACGGTGTTATCCTGTATTTCAACATCAAAAAAGGGAATAAGATAAAAATAAACTCCATCAATTTTACCGGCAACGAGATCGTTTCCGATATGAAATTGAAAAAGCAAATGAAGAGCACCAAGGAAATGACAAGGTTCACCTTATTTCCTGAAAAAGTTGTAAGCCCTTATGGAGATACATCGAAAGGCCTTACACTTAACCAATACCTGAAAGAATCCGGTTATCTCTCCATTACAAAAACACGTGATTACATAGATCCATACTTCAGGTTCAAAGGATTCAGCGGATCAAAATTCAATGATAAAAAATACGCCGAAGACAAACAATCCGTATTAGGATATTATAATTCACAGGGTTTCCGGGATGCAGAACTGCTTGCAGATACGGTAATGGTTGACAGTAACAGGAACCTCCTGAATATTGATATCAAATTAACAGAAGGAAGAAAATATTATTTCGGCAATATGGTATGGACAGGGAATACAAAATATTCTGATTCTGTTCTGAACCTTTTCCTCGGTATCGCTAAAGGGGATGTATATAATTTAGACCTGCTGAATAAGCGCCTTGGAAAACAACTTACCGCCGAAGGTGGTGATGTGGGTAGTTTGTACCAGGATGACGGTTATCTCTTCTTCCACGTAGAACCCATAGAGACCGCCGTATACAATGATACCATCGATTTTGAATTACGTATGTCGGAAGGGCCNCAGGCAACTTACGGACGCATCACCGTTTCCGGTAATGATAAAACAAAAGACTATGTTGTTTTACGTGAGCTGAGAACCATTCCCGGTGAAAAGTTCAGCCGTTCTGATATCATTCGTACGCAACGTGAATTATCACAGCTCGGTTTCTTCAATCCCGAAACGATCAATCCACAGGTAACACCCAATGCAGATAATGGAACGGTTGATATCAACTGGCAGGTAGAAGAGAAATCTGCAGACCAGCTTGAGCTTTCAGCAGGTTTTGGCGGGGGCATTGGTTTAACGGGCACACTCGGTGTTACATTCAATAATTTCTCTTTAAAGAATATCACTAAAAAATCTACCTGGGATCCATTGCCTTCCGGCGACGGGCAAAAGCTTAGTGCCAGGATACAATCCAATGGCAAGGCATACAGGTCTTATAATTTTTCATTCACTGAACCATGGCTTGGCGGTAAAAAAAGAAATTCATTTTCGATCAGCTATTTCAATACAAAATATGCAAACGCTTATGACAGCGCCGGAAGCTATTGTAAATCCTGTGGAAATAATTCTTATGTAAAGACCGTGGGCTTTGGTGTTTCATTGGGCAAGCAGTTGAAAAAACCGGATGATTTCTTCACCCTTATTTACTCGCTTAATTTCCAGCAATACAAACTGAAGAATTATCCCAATATCTTTAAGGGCATCAGCACAGGTACCTCAACGAATGTAAGTGCCAAGATCACTTTGTTGCGTAACTCTGCCGGGCCAAACCCGATCTTCCCTACAAGCGGTTCAAACTTTATGCTCAGCGGGCAGTTCACACTTCCTTATTCATTGATGGGCATCACATCAGGTGCAGCCAACCAATATAAATTACCGGAGTTCCATAAATGGCGTTTGAATGCAGAATGGTATGTTCCGATCGGCAGGGCAAAAGGTCCGGAGAAGAACAAGCAATTCATTTTAAANACAGCAGCCAAATATGGCTTTATCGGAAAATACAATCAACAGTTAGAGATATCTCCGTTNGAACGTTTCCAGTTGGGTGATGCAGGCTTAAGCAATACAACTGCTTTGTTGGGATATGATATCATTGCACACAGGGGTTACCCGGTTTACAGCAATTCTGATCCGAAAGTAAATCCTGACGGCATTACCCCATCAGAATTCTTCACCATCTTTAATAAGTATACAGTAGAGCTTCGTTATCCATTCAGCACAGGTGCAAGCAGTACTATTTACGGGCTTGTATTCTTTGAAGCGGCTAATGGATGGTATAGTTTCAAAGATTATAATCCTTTTAAACTCAGNCGCTCGGCCGGTATAGGAGCTCGCTTCTTCCTGCCCATGTTCGGATTGTTAGGGTTTGATTATGGNGTTGGTTTTGACAGGTATAATTCAACCAGCGGACTTAAGGGCGCAGCTAAATTTACCTTCCTATTAGGACAGGAACCCGAATAATTGTTTTTTCATTAACTTGATTAATGGTTTATTTGTAAATACTACTAATATGAAAAAGTTATTCTTTTTTGCTTTCAGTCTTTTACTGTTTGCATGTACAGCAAATGCCCAGCGTTATGCAGTGATCGACTCTAAATATATTTTAGAAAAAGTACCCGAATACAAAGAGGCACAAACCAAGCTCGACCAGTTCAGCCTTTTATGGCAACAGGAGATCGATCAGAAGCAGGCAGCTTTGGACAAGATGTTCAAAGATTATGATGCAGAGCAGGTTATGCTTCCAGATGCTTTGAAAAAGAAAAGAGAAGATGAATTGTACAACAAAGAAAAGGAACTGCGTGACCTGCAAAGGAAGCGTTTCGGTTTCGAGGGCGACCTGTTTAAAAAAAGACAGGAATTGATCAAACCGATACAGGATAAGGTTTACAACGCTGTGCAAAAACTGGCGGTGGAAAAACAATATGATTTCATACTTGATAAAAGTGAAGGAATTACCGTTATATTTGCCGACCCAAAATTGGACAAGAGTGAAGATGTGCTGAGGAACCTGGGTGTTAAATAAATTACAACTGTTGTTGCCTGTGCAGCTAATAAGTGANTTTGAATTACTAACTAATAATAAAAATCTAAATTAATAAACGTAAAAAAAGCAATGAAAAAATTAATTGTAGCAGCTGTGATGGCATTAGGAATTTTTAATGCATCTGCGCAAAACACAAAGATCGGGTATATCAGCCTGGATGAATTGATAGGTGTTATGCCTGAAGCAGAAAAAGCAGATGGTGAATTGAAAGAATACCAGGCATCACTTGCACAACAAGGGCAGGATATGATGAAAGAATTAGGTGATAAAGACAGTTTGTTTGTAAGGGATTCTGCAAAACTCTCACCAAGCATGAGGGAGATCAAGAGGAATGAACTGATCTCTTTATATCAAAAAGTACAGGGCTGGAACCAGCAGGCACAGGATATGTACCAGCAAAAATTACAGGAAAAAGTTGCCCCGCTTCGCGACAAGGCAATGCAAACTGTAAAAGCTGTTGCTAAAGAAAATGGCTACACGTATGTACTGGATGCAAATTCAGTGATGGTTGGCCCTCCGGGTGATGACCTGATCGAACTTGTAAAAAAGAAATTAGGCATTAAGGATACTCCTGCAGCTCCGGCTCAACAAAAACCTGCCGGAACAACTCCCAAGAAAGGATAATACCAGGCGATCTTAAAATATTCTAAAGCCATTCCATTAAACCGGGATGGCTTTATTATTTTTGACAAATGAACGATCAACTGCCTATCGGCGTTTTCGACAGTGGTTATGGCGGCCTCAGCATATTGAAAGAGATCAGCGCCAGGCTTCCCCAATACGATTATATATACCTCGGCGATAATGCCCGTGCGCCCTATGGCACCAGGGACTTCGATACCGTTTATGAATATACACTCCAGTGCGTAAGATGGTTTTTCTCACAGGGATGCCCCCTGGTTATTTTAGCCTGCAATACCGCATCTGCAAAAGCACTGCGAACCATACAGCAAAAAGACCTCCCGGGGATCGATCCTTCCAGGCGGGTGCTTGGCGTGATCAGGCCCACATCAGAAGTAATAGGAGCATATAGCAAAACAGGTCATGTAGGAGTAATGGCAACACCGGGCACTGTGCAATCAAATTCTTACCTGATAGAGATAGAGAAATTTTTCCCGGAGATCAAGGTCANCCAGGAAGCATGCCCTATCTGGGTTCCATTGGTTGAAACAAACGAGTACCAATCTCCCGGCGCTGATTATTTTGTAAAGAAACACATTGATCACTTATTAGGCCAGGATGCAGCGATTGATACCATTCTTCTTGCGTGTACACATTATCCCCTGTTGATNGATAAGATCATGAAGTATGTCCCAAAAGGAGTTTCAGTGATAGCACAGGGAGAAATTGTGGCCGCCAGTTTAGGGGATTACCTGGCCCGGCACCCCGAAATTGATGCAAAATGCAGTAAAAAAGCCGGGAGGAAATTCTATACCACGGGAGAAACCAGGGATTTCGACAANCATGCCAGCCTGTTTTTCGGNCATGATATCAGTTCAGAAAAGCTTCATTTAGCCTGATCAATGGATTTAACCGTAAAATCTTTCCCTTTCGCTTTATAATTCATCGTGAAACCCCTACCTTTGCCGTCCTTTCACAAGCAGCGGGGATGGTGCCCGGCTGACAGGAACAAACATTAACAACATTTGTAAAAGGAAAAACATACAACAATGCCAGGAAAAAAAAGAACCTATCAACCCCATACACGCCGCAGGAAATCTGTACACGGATTCCGCAAGCGCATGCAGGATGCCAACGGCCGCAAGGTTTTAGCAAGCCGCAGAGCAAAGGGACGTCATAAACTTACTGTTTCTGACGAACACGGTTCAAAAAAATAGACCACTAACCCTCATTGATCAATTCAATGAAGTTAAATGTATATTAGCCTTTGCTTTTGCAAGGGCTTTTTTAATTCATTGAATGAAGCTTATAGTTTCTAACTATTCAATAAATAATTCATCATTTGACAAATACCCCACGATACTTTTTCAGGAAAGCTGATAAACTCAAAAGCAGGAAAACGATCGATGCACTTTTTACAAAAGGCAACAGTTTCTCCAATTTTCCTTTTAAAGTGATCTGGCTTCCTCAAAATAAAGAAGCGGCATTGCAGGTTGCTGTTGGGGTAAGCAGCAGGAATTTTAAAAAAGCAACAGACCGCAACAGGATCAAAAGACTGATGAGGGAAGCCTATCGTTTGCAAAAAGAAAAATTAAATACCCATTTAAATGAAAAAGGCCGGCAGTTATCTGTCTTCATTTTATACGTGGGTAAAGAATTGCCTGAATATGAACTGGTATTTGAAAGAACGGGAACCATATTAAACAGGCTGATAAAATTTGCCGATGCAACAAATTAAATACATACTGAGTCTGCCCTTTATCTTCCTGATCAAATTATATCAATGGATCATTTCGCCGTTGCTTGGACCCAAGTGCAGGTTCACTCCTACCTGCTCTCAATATGGCATTGAGGCATTTAAGAAATACGGGCCGCTCAAAGGTTTTTGGCTTACCATTAAAAGAGTGAGTAAATGCCATCCCTGGGGCGGGCATGGCTATGATCCGGTTCCATAATTCAGAATATTGAACAAGGAACAAGGAATTTCCAATGATGATTAGAATGCAATACTTCTTAATTCGAAATTCCTTGTTCCTAGTTCGATATTAAACTTTATTTACCCGCTCCCTCGAACCTTTCCGCAACCTTGTTCCAGTTCACCACATTCCAGAATGCCGCTAAATAATCGGCACGTTTGTTTTGATATTTTAAATAATAAG
>JGI24770J26754_10003270_pt1 | contig 10870 bp, 12 predicted proteins | sample LakOneMetagenome_FD_26754 | JGI IMG/M metagenome (IMG submission 26754) | reverse complement strand
TCGCCCACGGGCAGATGCCCGAGCGCGAACTGGAACGCGTGATGCTCGACTTCCACAGGCAGCGCTTCAACGTGCTTCTGTGCACCACCATCATCGAATCGGGCATCGACATACCGAACGCGAACACGATCGTCATGAACCGCGCCGACCGGCTCGGGCTGGCGCAGATGCACCAATTGCGCGGCCGCGTCGGCCGCTCGCACCACCGGGCCTATGCCTACCTCGTCGTGCCGGACAAGCGCAGCATCACCGCCGATGCGCGCAAGCGGCTGGAGGCGATCGCTTCGATGGACGAGCTCGGCGCAGGATTCACCCTGGCGACGCACGACCTCGAGATCCGCGGGGCCGGCGAACTCCTGGGCGAGGACCAGAGCGGGCAGATGGCCGAAGTCGGATTCAGCCTCTACACCGAACTGCTGGAACGCGCGGTCAAGTCGATCAAGTCCGGCAAGCTGCCGGATTTCGACGCGACCGAACACCGCGGCAGCGAGGTGGAACTGCACGTGCCGGCGCTGATCCCCGAGGACTACCTGCCCGACGTGCACGCGCGGCTCACGCTGTACAAGCGCATCAGCAGCGCGCGCGATGCCGAGGAACTGCGCGAACTGCAGGTGGAGATGATCGACCGCTTCGGCCTGTTGCCGGATCCTGCCAAGCACCTGTTCGCGATCGCCGAACTGAAGTTGCAGGCGACGGCTCTGGGGATCCGCAAGCTGGTGCTCGGCGCGGAAGGCGGGCGATTGCAGTTCGAAGCCAAACCGGACGTCGACCCGATGACCGTGATCCGCCTGATCCAGGGCCAGCCCCGGCACTACCGGATGGACGGCCCCGACAAGCTGCGCATCACCCTCGACCTCCCGGACGCCGCGATCCGGTTCAACGCGGCGCGCGGATTGCTGGCGACGCTGCAGACATCGTAGGAGCGCCCGTCCCGGCGCGATTGCTTTTCTGAAAGAGCGACAACGCGTGCGGTGGGCCAAGGCCCACCCTATGATGGGCGAATGCGTGCATTCGCTGTCCTCATTCTCGCCTCGTTGCTCGCCGCCTGCGCGACCCAGCCGAGCGAGCCGTCGTCCCGCCCCCGCGATTCGTCGACACTCGAAGTCGTCGTCGTGCGGCATGCGGAAAAACTCGCCGACGGCGCCGATCCGGCCCTGTCCGATCCCGGCCGCGCCCGCGCGCAACGCCTCGCCGACCTGTTGCGCGATGCGCCGCTGGTCGCCGTCTATTCCACCGACACCCAACGCACCCGCCAGACCGCGAAGCCCGCGGCGGACGCGCATGGGCTTGCGGTGACGATCTACAACCCGCGCATGCCGCCCGCCGAGTTCGTCGCGTGGATGGAGCAGGCGCATCCCCGCGGAACGGTGCTCGTGGTCGGCCACAGCAACACCGCGCCGGCGATCGCCGCGGCCCTGTGCCGCTGCGATGTCGCGCCGATGGTGGAAGGCGAATTCGACAGGCTGATGCGCGTGCGCTTCGCAGAGGACGGCAGCGCGGAATTGAGTGTCGAGCGCTACTGAAGTGGCGAATCTCGCGATTCCGGCCTGGAACCACAACACCGCCGAATTGCGCACGCTGCAAACCGAACTCGCGGCGCAGGTGTCGCTGCGCGACGGATTCGCGAAGCCGCTGCGCACCGTCGCCGGCTTCGACGTCGGGTTCGAGGATGACGGCGCAACCACCCGCGCCGCCGCGGTGCTGATGGACGCCGACACGCACGCCGTTCTCGACCGGCAGGTCGCGTCCCTGCCGACCGCGATGCCATACATTCCCGGCCTCCTGGGCTTCCGTGAATTGCCGGCACTGTTGGGGGCGCTCGGCATGCTGGGGGCCACACCCGATCTCGCGTTCATCGACGGCCATGGCATCGCCCACCCGCGACGCTTCGGCAACGCCGCGCACTTCGGAATCGCGACCGGCATCCCCAGCATCGGCGTCGCCAAGAAGACCCTCGTCGGCGATTCGCGCATGGCCCTGCACGACATGCGTGGCGCGTTCACGCCCTTGCGCGACGAGGGCGAACAGATCGGCTGGCTGTTGCGCAGCAAGGTCGGCTGCCTGCCGCTGGTCGTTTCGCCGGGGCACAAGGTGGCGATGGCCTCCGCGCCGCAACTGGTGATGCGCTACGTCACCAACTATCGCTTGCCCGAACCCGTGCGACTGGCGGACCGGATCGCATCGCGGAAGGAGCGCTGATTGCACGGGGATGTCCATGCGACGGACCGCGCTCGCCGTCTTGACATCGCTTTACACGCGTCATGTAGCCTGAGCCTTCATTCGCGTCGGATCCCACCTATATGCGCCTGACGATCGCCATCGCCACCCTCGCCCTCGCCGCCTGCACCACCACCGGCGCGCAGCCCGCGAACACCGTCGCCGACGGCTCCAGCGTCATCCTCGCACCGGGCCAGTCCGCGACGCTGGCCGACAACAGCCGCGTCGATTACCTGAAGTTGCAGGGCGACTCGCGTTGCCGTCCCGACGTGCAGTGCGTCTGGGCCGGCGACGCCGCCATCGCCATGCGCTGGACCCCGGCGTCGGGTACCGCGCAGGATTTCGTCCTGCACACCACGCTCGACCCGAAATCCTTCGTCGCGGGCAGCCGCACCGTCAGCCTGGCCGGGCTCGAACGCGGCGACGCGCCGAAGGCGACGCTGCAGGTGCATTGATCCACTCCCCTCCGGGGAGCGGGTGGCGAACGGGAAGGCCGGACGCTCGTCGAATCAGCGCGCGACGCTGCGCGGCTTGATCGCGCGCGCGCGGCTGCGCCGGTACACCCAGACCGTCGCCGGAGGCACGTTGCGCAGCACGAAGGCGCCGTGGCGCGCCACCAGCCCGAGTTCGTCGCGCAATTCGTCGCGCACCGGCGACATCGGACCGTAGGTGAATTGCACGAAGGCGCCGTCCGGGCGCAGGCATTCGAACGCGGCGCGCAGGACCCGCGCCTGCGCTTCGCGCTCCATCGCCAGCAGCCCGAGCCCGGACACGATGGCGTCGGCCGGACCCGCGTCGAGGTAACCGGATTCGCGCGCCAGCCGCGGCAGTTCGGCGGCATCGCCCAGCACCACGCGCGCGCGCGGGAATTGCGACTGCAGCTGCGCCTGCAGCGCCGCGTTCAGTTCCACCACCAGCAATTCGGCATCCGGGATCCCGGATGCGAGCAGCGCGCGGGTGATCGCCCCCGTGCCACCGCCCAGTTCGATCACCCGGCGCGCGCCCTTCGGCAATTCATCGAGGATCGCGGCGACCAACTCCGCCCCGGACGGCGTGACCGCCGCGACCTGGCGCGGGTTGCGCAGCCATTGCGTGAAGAAGCGGAGGCGATCGCGGACATGCAGGGACATGGGGGTTCGCTTCCTGGCCAGCCGCGATCATGCCCACGGCGATGCAGGCGTACCGTGAAGCGCGGCGAGCCGCCATGCGCGGTGGATGCGCGGGTTGCGCGCGAAATCCGGCGGGATGGTCGAGGGGGAAATGTCCTCTACGGCCGCGAATGCGGAAATCGCGGCCTCGTCCAGCCTGAACCGCCGGAAGTTGTTGGAGAAGTACAGCACGCCCCCCGGCGCCAGCCGCGACACGATCGCGCGCAGCAGGCGGGCGTGGTCGCGCTGCACGTCGAAATCGGCGGCGCGCTTGGAATTGGAGAAGGTCGGCGGATCGCAGAACACCACGTCGTACTTGCCGCGGTCGGCTTCGACCCAGCGCATCGCGTCGGATTGGGCGATGCGATGCCGGGTGCCACCGACCGCATTCTCGCGGAGGTTGTCCGCCAGCCACTCGAGGTAGGTCGCGGACAGGTCCACGCTGGTCGTCTCCGCCGCGCCCTGCACCGCCGCCTGCACCGTGGCCGCGCCGGTGTAGCAGAAGAGATTGAGGAAGCGCTTGCCGCGCGCTTCCAGCGCCATGCGCGCACGCAGCGGGCGATGGTCGAGGAACAGGCCCGTGTCGAGGTGGTCGAACAGGTTCACCCGCAGCTTCGCCGCGCCTTCCTCGACCGTGAGGAATTCGCCGCGATGGTCGAAGCGCCCGTATTTGGAGCCGCCCTTGCCGGTGCTGCGGGTCTTGACCGCGACCCGCTCGCGCGGAACCGCGAATACCTCGCGCGTCGCGGACAGCAGGTCGTTGAGCCGCTTGCGCGTGGTCGCCTCGGGGATGTCGGCGGGCGCGGCGTACTCCTGCACGTGCAGCCAGCTGTCGCCGTCGATGGTGGTGTAGACGTCGACCGCGCAGGCGTATTCGGGAATGTCGGCGTCATAGGCACGGAAGCAGTCCACGCTTTCCTGCTCCCGCCAGCGCCTCAGCTTTTCGAGGTTCTTGCGGATGCGGTTGGCGACCATCTTCGCGCCATCCGACAGTTCGCGCGGCGCGGCGCGTTCGCGTTCCGGCGGCGCGATCGGATCGCACACGATCAGGCTGCATTCGATCGGCCCGTTGAACAGCTGGTAGCGCTTGTTCGCGCGCAGGCCGGTGGCGCGCGCCAGTTCGAAATCCCCGCACAGCAGACTCGCGCTCCAGGCCGGGGCGGCGCGCTTCAACGCATCGCCCAGCGCGCGGTACAAAGCCGGATCGGCGGCGAGGCGCGCGTCGTAGGGCGGGTTGCAGACGGCCACGCCGCGCGGATTCGCCATTGCCGGCAGGTCCGCGATGTCGCGGACGGTGAACTCGATGGCGGTTTCGATCCCCGCCGCGCGTGCGTTGGCCTGGGCGATGCGGATCGCGTGCGGATCGACGTCGCTGGCGTGGATGCAGGGCCGCAGCGCGGCGAGTCCCTGCGTGGCGCGATCGCGCGCTTCGGCGAGCAGTATCTTCCATCCATCGACATCGAAACCCGCCCAGCGCGTCGGCACCGCACGCTCGAAGCGTTGCAGGTTCGGCGCGACGTCCGCGGCCATCAGCGCGCCTTCGATCGGCAGCGTGCCGCTGCCGCACATGGGGTCCAGCAGGTCGCCGCCTTCGGCATGCGCCTGCGGCCAGCCGCCGCGCAGCAGCACGGCCGCGGCGAGGTTTTCCTTCAGCGGCGCCTCGCCCTGGGCCCCGCGCCAGCCTCGCCGGTGCAGCGGCCCGCCTCCCAGGTCGATGGACAGCGTCGCCCTGCCCTTGCGGACGACCAGGTTGAGGCGCACGTCCGGCGATTCGACATCGACATCGGGGCGCTCGCCGGTCGCATCGCGCAGGACATCGACCACCGCGTCCTTGGCCCGTTGCGCGGCGTACCGCGCGTGGGTGATCGCCGAACCGGAAACGTGCGCGTCGACCGCGATGGTGTGTCCGCTGCCGAGGTGCTTCGTCCAGTCGATCCCGGCGACGCCCGTGTACAGCGCGTGCTCGTCCACGCAGTCGAATTCGGAAATCGGCCACAGGATGCGGCTCGCCAGCCGCGACCACAGCACCGCGCGCTGGGCGTCGCGCAATTCGCCTTCGACGTTGGCGCCGGCGACGGTCGCCGTCGCGCGCGCGCAACCCAGCGCGACCAGCTCGTCGGCGAGCAGGTATTCCAGGCCCTTGCCGCAGGATGCGAAGAACTTCATCGGTCAGAGCGACGCGAGCAATTGCGCGAACGCCTCGGCGCTCGCCGCGACGTGGTCCGACAACCGATGTGAATCGTCGACCAGCAGCAGCCGCGCATCGCGCGCGCGCGCCCAGTCGACGACATCGGCGGCCGGGATCAATTCATCGTGCCAGCCGTGGACGATCGAGGTCGGCACGCACGCGGCGTCTAGCGGAAACGCTCCGTGCATGGCGATCGGCGGCGCCATCAGGAACAAGCCTTCGACCGGCAGCTGCAGCGAAGCCGCGCCCGAGATCCAAGCCCCGAGGCTGGAACCGGCCAGCACCAGCGGTCCCCGCGATGCGGCATCGCGCGCGAGTCCGATCAGGCGTTGCAGCCGCGCCGTGACATCGCCGAGCTCGCCGGCCTCACGCTTCGCATCGAGGTCGGTGTAATCCGGTCGTTCGTGGCTCCAGCCCAGGCGTTCGGCCGCCTCGGCCAGCGCGGTCACCTTGGTCGCGTCCGGCCCGCTTTCGAACCCGTGCGAGAGGATGCAGTGCCCCTTCATTCCGCCACCACCGCGTCGCCGACGCGCAGGACGCCGCCCTCGACGATCCGCGCGGTCAATCCACCGTGGCCGCGCATCGCGTTGTAGCCGCCGGGCCCGAGCGCCTCTTCCATGCGCGAACACGGATCGCAGGGGCCGGTGCCTTCCAGCAAGACGCCGCCGACGCGGAAACGCCGTCCCTTCAGCGCGACCAGCGGAATGCCCGAGACCACCAGGTTGCGGCGGAGGAGCGCGGGGGACACATCGACGTGCCCGCTCAGGGCCGCGATCGCCGGCAAGTGCTCGGCCTGCAACAGCGTGACGCCGCGCTTGCCGCTGCCGCCCCTGTAGCGGTCGCCGACCAGCCCGAGGCCGGTTTCGGCCCGCACGCTGTCGGTTTCGCGCATCGGCACGTCGCGGGCCGGGCGCAGGCCGATCCATTCCACCCGCCCCGCGCGCGGGAACTGCGCGAACAGGCGGGCGAGCGCGCTGTTTTCGGCGGGTCCTCGCATCCGCGGATGCTAGCATCGCCGCGTGCTTCCCGACCTGCCTCCGCCGCCCGTGCTGCTTGAACCACTGCCCTACGAAGAGCGGCTCGACCCGCGCCCGCTGTCGAAGATCGACCTGGTCGTCGTGCACTGCACCGAAGTGCCGACGCTGCAACTGTCGCGCGAATACGGCGAGCGCATCCTCTACGCCGGCAGCCAGACCGGCAACAGCGGGCACTACTACATCGACCGGGACGGCACCGTGGTGATGTACGTGCGCCCCGAGCGCATCGCCAACCACGTGCGCGGCTACAACACGCGTTCGGTCGGGATCGAACTGGTCAATACCGGCCGTTATCCCTACTGGCGCGATTCCGGGCACCAGGCGATGACCGATCCCTACCCGCAGGCGCAGATCGATGCGCTGGTCGCGTTGCTGAAGCGGTTGCAGCAGGAACTCCCCAACCTGCGTTTCATCGCCGGCCACGAAGACCTGGACCGCGAGCGGGAAACCGCCTTCGACGACCCGAACGTCCTGGTCGCGCGCAAACTCGATCCCGGCCCGCTGTTTCCGTGGCCGGAAGTGATGCGGCAGGTCACGCTGGAGCGGCTGGCGCCATAGAGGCGCAGGGCGGCGCGGTCAGGGCCGATCCGCTGCGATGCGGATGACCACACCCGCGCGATCGTCCGCGGTCCAGATCGCGCCATCGCGCGCGATGGCCAATCCCACCGGCGAGCCTTGCGGACGCTTGCCCGCGACCTTGTCCCATCCCGGCGTCAGTTCGAATGCGTCCGCCGACGGCATCGCCGCATACGCGCGCGGCGCGGCGCCGTACACGGCGTAGCGTGCACCTTGGGTGGCGAGCGGAACCCCGTCGCGGTCGGTCGCGAACGCGACGATGCGACCGCCGGTCGCGCGGAAACCGTGCAGCGACAGCAGCAGCTTGCCGCGCAACGAGGGGAACATCGCGCCCTCGTACCAGAGCATCGCCAGCGGCGCGGAATGCGGGGGGAAGCAGCAGCGCCGGCGGGGTGTGCGCGGACGACGCGCAACGGATCGTGCTGATCGCCTTCCAGCCGGGGGTCGGCGAGCTGGTGTCGTAGCAGTAGGGCCAGCCATAGGCCTTGCCGGGCTCGATCCGGTTCACCTCGTCGAAGGGATGCGACCGGTCGTCGAAGTCGTAGCTGTTCTCGCCCTGCAGCACCGTGCCGCCTGCGTGCACGGCGAGCGCGACCGAATTGCGCAGCCCGCGTGCGTACACGGTGTAGTCCCTGCTCCAGCCGCCATGGCCGTCGGCCGGGTAGCGCCGGATGCCCGCGGCGCGTTCGCCGCTTTCGCTTTGCGGGCACAGGTCCCCGGGACGCTTGCCATGCCGGTCGAGGCACTGGTCGGACGGCGCGCCGACATTGACCAGCAGCGCGCCATCGGACGCGAAGGCGAACGCGGACAACGGGTGCCGGTTCTCGTGCAGGCGGTTGTCGGGAAGGCCGGCGACCACGGTTTCGATGCTCGCCTGCGGATCGGCCGCACGCGGATCGAAGCGGAAGATCCGGCTCATTTCGCCGACGTAGACCTTGCCGTCAGCGCCGATGCGGATGGCGTGCGGCAGGTTGAGTCCACCCAGCACGCGGGACACCCGCGTCGTTTCGCCGCGCCTGGCTTCCAGTTTCCACACGGCGCCGCGCCTGGTGCCCCAGCCGCCGAGGTCGGTGACGAGCCAGGTGTCGTCGTCGAGTTGCACGAGCGAGCGCGGGAAAAGCATCGGTCGCGAACCGTCCGCCTGCGTCGGTCCCGCGACCAGCCCGGCGCAGAATCCCTTCGCCATGCCGATCGCGAGCCGCGGCCAGCCGTCGCAGGTTCCGGAGGGTGCGGCGTAGGTATCGCGCCGCTCCGCAGTCCGCGCGGCGGTCGCCATCGTCGCGGCGAGCAGCGCCGTAAATATCCAACCGATTGCCCGCGGCGCGGTCCGGCGTTCCATGCCCGAAGCATGCCACGCGCGCGTCACCAACAAGAAGCCCCGCACGAGGCGGGGCCGTCTTCGGCAGTCTCTCGCGAACCCGGATCAGCCGGGAACGGCTTCCTGCGTGCTGCCGTCGGCGGCGGCGTCGCCGGACGCACGCTCCTGCAGCACCTTTTCCGCCGCTGCATCGGCGGCGACCCTGTGCTGCAGGGATTTGCACAATTCCACCCCCGCCGGCGTCAGGCGCAGTCCCTGTTCGTCGTCTTCGATCAGGCCGCTGGCGGCCATGCGCTCGCGGATCTCGCTGTCGCCGTGCTTCAGTTCGATGCCCTGGTCGATCCTGTGCAACACGTCGAGCAGCGCAAGCTCTTCGAGCGAAATCGGATCCACTGGACTGCCCTCGCGACGAGGAGTGGTGCCGGAAATAGGATTCGAACCTACGACCTACGCATTACGAATGCGCCGCTCTACCAACTGAGCTATTCCGGCAAGGCCGGCAATTCTAGCGGTTGGGCGCCGCTCAATCCACCAGCCGGAGCCGCAGTTCCTTCGGCAGGGCGAAGACCATGCTTTCCGGCTCGCCGTGCAGTTCGCGGACCGAAGCGGCGCCGAGTTCGCGCAGCCGCTCCAGCACGCCCTGCACCAGCACGTCCGGGGCGGAGGCGCCGGCGGTGACGCCGACGTGCGCGCGACCCTCGATCCAGGCCGGGTCGATCTCGCCGGCGCCGTCGATCAGGTGCGCCTCGACGCCCTCGCGCTCGGCAAGCTCGCGCAGGCGGTTGGAATTGGAGCTGTTGGGCGAGCCGACCACCAGCACCAGGTCGCATTCCCGGGTGAGCTCCCGCACCGCATCCTGGCGGTTCTGCGTGGCGTAGCAGATGTCGTCGTTCTTCGGGCCCTGGATCTCGGGGAAGCGCGCCTTGAGCCCGGCGATGATCTCGCGGGTATCGTCGACCGAAAGCGTGGTCTGCGTCGTGTAGGCGACGTTGCCCGGCTGCTCGAGTTCGAGCGTGGCGACGTCGTCGAGGTCCTCGACCAGCTGGATCGTGCCGCTTCCGTTCTCCCGATTCCACTGGCCCATCGTGCCCTCGACCTCCGGATGCCCGGCGTGCCCGATCAGCACCATGTCGCGGCCGGCGCGGCACTGGCGCGCGACCTCGAGGTGCACCTTGGTGACCAGCGGGCATGTCGCGTCGAACACCTTGAGCCCGCGACGCGCGGCTTCGTTGCGCACCGCCTGCGACACGCCATGGGCGGAGAAGATGACCGTGGCGTTGTCCGGCACCTCGTCCAGCTCCTCGACGAACACCGCCCCGCGCTGGCGCAGGTCGTCGACCACGAACTTGTTGTGCACGACCTCGTGGCGCACGTAGATCGGTGCGCCGAGGCTCTCGATCGCGCGCTTCACGATCTCGATCGCGCGGTCGACGCCGGCGCAGAAACCGCGGGGATTGGCGAGCACGATGTCCATGCGCGGATTATCGCCCCCCGGGCTTCTTCCTGCCCGCGAGGATGCTGGACAGCGCGATCATCACCGCGCCGCAGACGATGGCCGAATCGGCGAGGTTGAACGCCGGGTAGTAGTAGGCGTCCTTCCAGTGCCACTGGATGAAATCGACCACGTGGCCGTGCTGCAGCCGGTCGATCACGTTGCCGATCGCGCCCCCGATCACCAGCGCGAACGGGAGCGCGGAACGCCAGTCGCCGCGCGGGGTGCGCGACAGCCAGAAGCCGAGGAGGCCACTGACCGCGAACGCGAGCGCGGTGAAGAACCAGGTCTGCCAGCCGCCGGCATCGGCGAGGAAGCTGAAGGCCGCGCCGGTGTTGTAGGTGCGGTACCAGTTCCAGAATCCGTCGATCACCGGCACCGCGGTGAATTCCGGCAGNGAGGCGAGNACCCAGTGCTTGCTCCACTGGTCCAGGGCGACGACCAGCGCGGAGAGGAGCAGCCACGGCATGGCATTCGGACGCACGCTCGACATCAGAACCACCTCCGGTCTTCGCCCGGTCCCTCGACGTTGGAGACGCAACGCGCGCACAGCTGCGGATGCCGCGGATCCGAACCGACGTCCGCGCGACGGTGCCAGCAGCGCCCGCATTTCGGTTTCCGCGTCGGGATCGCCGCGATGCCGATCCTGCCGGCCTCGCCGACAGCCTGCACGGTGACGTCGCCGCTGATGAACAGGAACCGCAGCTCCTCGGCGAGCGGCGCGAGCCAGGCGGCGTCTGCGGCATCCGCCTGCAGCGCGACCTCTGCATCGAGCGCGGCGCCGATCTCGCCGGCGGCGCGCATGGGTTCCAGCGTCTTCGCCACCTGGTCGCGCAACGCGAGCAGCCGATCCACGTCCGCGACGGACAGCGCCGCATCCTGCGGCAGCGGCTC
>JGI24770J26754_10003266_pt1 | contig 10876 bp, 9 predicted proteins | sample LakOneMetagenome_FD_26754 | JGI IMG/M metagenome (IMG submission 26754) | reverse complement strand
TTGCGCCGACATTCGCGCCTTGCGCTTGGACGAATGCAGCAGCGTCAGCAGTCGTAATGTGTTCAAGCACCATCCGCAGTTTCGGAAAGCGTTGTAATAAAGGTTCAAGGACGTCATCTAGAAAGCGCTTTTCCCGATCAAAAATATCGACATCGCTATGCGTCACTTCGCCGTGTAGCAAGAATGGCACGCCGTGTTCTTCCATTTGTGCGATGACATCGTAAACTTTCGATAAATCACTGACGCCTGAATGCGAATTGGTTGTTGCGCCAGCGGGGTAGAGTTTGACGGCTTGAACGAATTCGGATTGTTTAATCTTTGCAATTTCAGCCGGATTGGTATGATCTGTCAGATACAAAGCCATACGCGGATCAAATGGAACACCTTGTGGTACATGCGCCATGATACGAGCGCGATATTCATTTGCTTCATCGACTGTGGTGACAGGCGGCACAAGGTTCGGCATACAGATCACACGGTTAAAAACGCGTGCAATATCAGGTACTGTTCGTGCTAAAGCGAGTCCGTCGCGCAAATGAATATGCCAATCATCTGGCTGGGTAATAGTAAGCGTTTGGGCTGCGTTAGTCGTCACGATAAAATACTCTAAAAACAATCGGTAAATGATAGTCGAAATAGCAATGTAAAACACTGCAAAATCGTATGGCAATCTTTTACCGTAATGTTCTCGATCTTTAAATTAACTGTATATATGGTGCATGGTAGTGCTTAGATATCTATCAGATATCGAATTTTTTTGTTATGGTAGGAGAGTACGCACGAAGCGAATTATCTTTTTTAATTAAGATTAATATTCAGAGATGGACTTGAGCAAAAAACAGATTGTAACGACGACATTACAAGAAGATGTGCTGATTCGCGGGATATTGGCTGAGCGCGGTATACTTTTTCGTCGATTTCAACCCGAAATGGAAAAGATGTTTTGGAGCAATTTGGCAGAACGTACTGCGAATTTGATCAACGGTATCGTCGTCCCAGCAACAATTGCTTATTTGATATTAGGTTTAGTTAGTTTTCCAGTCGTTTACTTTCTGAGTTGGGATTCCTTTCGTACGCATGAATTATATAACTTGGCCTATATTTACGGCATAGGCATTCTCTGCTTAAGTGCATTGCCAATTTTATTAAAAAAATCATTTTCAGTAAAAAATTTCTACATCATTGTGGGTATTGTTTCATTTATTGGTGTTCTGTCTACATCCTATTTTTCTTTGCAGTTTAAAACGCCGCTCGTTGCGCAGATTGCAACCTATGACGTTATTTTAGTTTATATTCTGATTTATTTTGTGACTGGGATGAAGCCCAAATTTGTCTTGCTCATTGGTGGGATAGCAGGGCTATTGTCGATGTTGATCGCCTATTTACAGACGGTCAATTATGATTTTGTCTGGTATTCCAATGAGGAAATCACACGATACTTTTATTATTTAGGGCTCATTAATTTTATTGGCTTCATTGTAGCTCATGCCAATATCGCAAAAGAACGCGAGAATTTTCTACAGGCACGTCTGCTTTCATTAGATAAAGCGCAAGCTGAGCGCATGGGCAGAGAGCTTGAGCGTTTGTCACGTGAAGATCCAATGACAGGACTCGCGAATCGCCGTTTCTTTAATGAAAGAATGGATGATGAGTGGGAGCGTGCACAACGTTCAGGTGAGCCAATATCGTTGATTTTTATTGATATTGATCATTTTAAAGCATACAACGATTGCTATGGACATCTAAAAGGAGATGACACGCTGATTGCCGTTGCTCATACATTGCAGCACATATTGTCGCGGAGTACGGATGTTGCTTCGCGCTATGGTGGCGAAGAGTTTGTGGTGTTACTGCCCAATACTCCGATTGCTGGTGCGCGCGCTGTTGCCGAGCGTATATTAGCGGCAGTGGATGCGCTGAATATTGAGCATAAAAAATCTAAAACTGAGAAGTTCGTCACCGTCAGTATTGGCGTGTCTACCTATGCGATAACCGATGAAGAAATAACGATTGCACAGTTGATTCATCAAGCGGATGAGGCTGTCTATAAGGCTAAAACCGCAGGCCGTCACCGGATTCGTGAGTATCATTTGATGAAGCCTGAACCTGTTTAGGTTTTTTACTTAGATTTTTTGCTTCGATTTGGTTTTTTTATCATCTTTCGAATATTGCAATCGCAGCATTGAAGTTGCTGCGTCATAGATTGCTTTCATGTAGAATATCGCGACTTAAGAGTGCTCCTATTTTAGAGTGCCCCCATTTTTGATTTATTCTGTTTTATTCCTTTTAGTTTAATTTGCACTGGACAACATTCATGGCGGAAAAGCGTAAAGTTGTACTTGCCTACTCAGGCGGTCTAGATACCTCAGTCATTTTGACGTGGCTTCAAGAGAAATATGATGCTGAAGTCATTACCTTTACTGCTGATATTGGTCAGGGTGAAGAAGTTGAACCAGCACGTGCAAAAGCACAGCAAATGGGCGTTAAATCAATTCATATTGAAGATTTACGCGAAGAGTTTGCCCGTGATTACGTGTTCCCAATGTTCCGTGCGAATGCGATTTACGAAGGCGAGTACTTGCTCGGCACTTCAATTGCGCGTCCATTGATTGCTAAACGTTTGGTCGAACTTGCCAAAGAACATGGCGCTGAATACATCAGTCATGGCGCAACAGGTAAGGGTAATGATCAAGTGCGTTTTGAGCTGGGTGCGTTTGCACTTGCTCCGAATTTAAAAACCATTGCACCTTGGCGCGAGTGGGATTTGACATCACGTGAAACGCTGATGGAATATGCAAAAGAGCGTGGTATTCCAATTGATTACGCGAAAGCAGGTAAAAAATCGCCATATTCAATGGATGCGAACTTGCTGCATATTTCTTATGAAGGCGGCGGTTTGGAAGACCCAAATTGGGAGCCAGAAGAAGATATTTGGCGCTGGACTGTTAGCCCAGAAAAAGCTCCAGACGTACCGCAATATGTTGAACTCAGCTACAGAGCGGGTGATATCGTCGCAATCGATGGCGTAGCAATGACACCCGCTGAAGTGATGGTGACATTGAATGCGTTGGGCGGTAAGCATGGTATTGGTCGTTTGGACTTGGTTGAAAACCGTTATGTGGGCATGAAGTCACGCGGTTGCTACGAAACGCCAGCAGGTACCATTATGCTGCGTGCGCATCGCGCGATTGAATCAATTACTTTGGATCGTGAAGTTGCGCATCTGAAAGATGAGTTGATGCCACGTTACGCAAGCCTTGTGTACAACGGTTACTGGTGGAGCCCTGAGCGTAAAATGCTTCAGGTGATGATTGATGAGTCACAAGCGCCTGTAAACGGTGTTGTGCGTGTCAAACTGTACAAAGGTAATGTGATTGTTGCGGGTCGTAAATCGGATGACACGTTGTTTGATGCAAATATCGCAACGTTTGAAGACGATCGCGGCGCATACAATCAGAAAGATGCAGAAGGCTTTATTCGCCTGAATGGTCTACGTTTGCGTATTGCTGCAAGCAAAGGTCGCAAGATGGACTAAGCGGTACTGTAAATAAAAAAGCGAACCTCATGGTTCGCTTTTTTTATGAAAATTTAAAACGTCACGCTCGTTTAACGAGTCGTAAAATAAAGATGAGGATGATTGCACCAATCGTTGCAACGATGATACTTCCGATCATTCCACCTCCAGAAGAGACGCCAAGTTTTGTGAAAAGCACACCGCCAAGCAGTGCGCCAAGCACACCAACGACCATATCGCCGACGACACCGAATCCGCCGCCTTTGACCAGCATGCCTGCCAACCAACCTGCAATCAAACCAATAAGTAAGAACCAGAGTAAGCCCATAATATTCTTCCTTTTATTCGTGGTGATGAGTATCAGCTCAACTGATTCATCAATATGCTTAAAGTCTTACAAATCTATCATGGGTTAATTTTTTTTGAATGAACAGCAGGGTTCTGGGCGATTTCGGTAACAACGCGTGAGTTATGTAAGCTTCTCTCAATCAAGAAAAGCTTTACCAAATTTATTAAACTGTCTTAATAAACAGTGCAATCAACTTGCGTGTGAGGTTGGTGTAAGGAGGGTAGAACATCTTCGCCAAAATCAGCCAACTACGGACAACGCTGCGCTCATGCGAAAACGCGAGGAAGCCGTGATAGCCATGACCACTGCCGATACCTGAGTTATTCACGCCGCCAAATGGTAAGTTCCCATGCAGGAATTGCACAACACTGTGGTTGATACAGGCNCCACCTGAGGTTGTTTGTTGCATCACNTTTTGGATGTTCGCATTATTTTTACTCCAAACATACAGNGCTAATGGTTTNGGGTCAGCATTGATCTTGGCAATGACGCTATCAAGATTGGTGAAGCTAATGATTGGTAAAAGTGGGCCAAAAATTTCTTCACGCATAATTTCAGCATCTTCTGGAATACCATCCAAGAGTGTTGGTGCGATAAAGCGTTTGCTTTCATCGAATTGACCGCCAGTAATGATGCGCGCGCCGCGAGCAGTGGCGTCATCCAATAGCTTTTCACCCGTGTAACATGGCGTGGATTAACGATACGTGCGAGGTCAGGACTATCGATCTTCTGAGCGTCTTTGCCATAAATATTGTCCAGTGCAGTGACACAGTGTTGAATAAATGCATCTTTAACGTTGGCGTGGACATAGATATGGTCGGGTGCAATACATGTTTGACCATTGTTGGTGAATTTCGCCCAAAGGGTATTTTTTGCGGCGAGTTCTAAATCTGCCGTTTCGTCAATAATCGTTGGTGATTTACCGCCGAGTTCTAATGTGACGCTTGTTAGGTTCTTTGCAGCAGCAGCCATGACGACTTTGCCCACTGCGGGTGAACCAGTGAAAAATATATGGTCAAACGGCAGATCTAACAATGCTTGCGCTGTTGATGCATCCCCTTCAAACAGGGCGACTTCAGTATCTTCAAACGTTTCGCGCACGATGGTGGCGATCACTGTGGATAAGTGTGGTGTCATTTCTGAAGTTTTAATGATGGCGGTATTCCCAGCTGCGATGGCTGAAACCAGCGGGCCAAGCGTTAGATTGACTGGGTAGTTCCACGGAGAAATAATCAGAATACGACCTTTTGGCTCATATTGTGTATAGCCAAACGTGCCGAGCATCATGCGTGATGGCCAGACTTTATTCGGTTTCATCCAGCTATGGAGTTTACGAATCGCATCATTTGCTTCAGCCACGATTGGTAAAATTTCGGTCAACTCTACTTCAGCTGCAGGTTTACCAAAGTCAGCGAAACCTGCTGCAATAATATCGTCTGCATGGGCTAAGACAGTGGCTTTTAGTTTCTTAATTTTGGCAATGCGTTCAGCCGCAGTGGATTGACGCAATCGTATTGCTGTATTTGCTTGTGCTGCAAATGTACGCTGAATTGCGGATGGTTCTGCGGCCTGAGTGGCACCAGTTGGAGAGGGTATGGCGGTATTCATGGGGCTATCCTTCTGCCGATGTACGTAGTGATTGTTCGAGTATATCTTTATTCTAATCATAATAAGGCTGTTGTTACTCAATATTCACACGTGATTTGCACAATAATCTACATCGTATACCTGCCGTAGAAATACTTTTTGCCGTATGATCTGCCTATGAGTGCACGACAACTTTAGGGTTATAAAGCGTTGCACGTGAATGATTTGGAAATGGCAGGTGATATGCGAGTAATAGAAAGAGCGCGGTTAGATCAATTAAATACATTGCGCTTGCCGTGTGTCGCACGTTTTATGGCGGAAGTCAGTTCTATTGAAGATTTGGCTGCAATTTTAACATCAGTGACCGCAAAACGTTTTCCTCGCTTAGTATTGGGTGGTGGCAGTAATTTATTGTTGCCTGAAGTGCTAGATGCTTTTGTCATTCGTCCAATGCTACGCGGTATTCGAGTAATCAAAACCGAAGGTGATCAAGTAGTTGTTGAGGCAATGGCTGGGGAGCCTTGGCATGAGTTTGTGATGACAACGGTTGCACACGGCTGGTATGGCTTAGAAAATCTTGCGTTAATTCCTGGCACGGTAGGTGCTGCGCCAGTGCAGAACATTGGTGCTTATGGGGTAGAGTTGGTTGATCGTTTGCATTCGGTACAAGTGATGGATCGTGCTGGAAAATTGCATGAATTCAAACCAGATCAATGTCAGTTTTCTTACCGAGACAGTATTTTTAAACAACGCGATGGCGAATGGGTCATCGTGTCAGTTCGATTTTTACTCACGCTTACACCGAAGCTAGTCTTGGGTTATGGCGATGTGGTGAAAGCAGCGGGAACCTATCCGACTCCGTTATCTGTCGCACGTGCGATTTGCCAGATTCGTAGTCAAAAACTCCCAGATCCAGCAAAGATTGCGAATGCTGGGAGTTTCTTTAAAAATCCATGCGTTGCATTAGCGGATTATCAGCGCTTAAAGGCATTACATCCAAATATCGCTGGCTACCCACAAGCCGATGGTCAAATTAAATTGGCAGCAGGCTGGCTCATTGAGCAATCAGGTTGGCGTGGACGTCGCTTAGACAATCCATCTGGGAAAGTCGGCATGTATGAAAAACAAGCGTTGGTGTTGGTGAACTATGGTGGCGGTACAGCGCGTGATGTCTTAGCGCTATCTGAGGCGGTACAAGCGGATGTCTGGTCAGGTTTTGCAGTCAAATTAGAGCGTGAACCTGTGTGTCCGACTGGTGCATGCTATGGTTAAGAGCCGTTTTCCACGCACATTAGATGCTCAATATTATTCGTCTGGTTCGCAGGGTGGATGGGCTTTTCGTGGGTTCGGTCAAATTATTTTAGGTATTAGCTTCATTTCGGTTGTATTGTTTTTTTTAGCGTCTACTTCGTTTCTTTCAGACTTTATTCTGAAGAATATGATGAAATTCCCCGTCGTTGTGAATCCGATTGCTGCAGCGAGTCATCAAAATTCTCAGCATGAGTATGACTCTTCGGCCTCCGAAGTGTCCGAAACGAAAGTAGCGTCACATAAGCCGTCGATCGTACATAAAAAACATCACGCTAAAACCGAGCCGGCTAGTCAGGTGGATCTTTCATTCGTGCCAACTTCTGCGGCTGAAGCAGTTGCGATTGCGCGGGTTACTGATAATAAACCAGATAAAAAGCTCGATCTGGTTGCTCTCAGTCCTCGCTTNGTTTGGGATAGTTCTAATCAAGCAGGGGCACAAGCGATTGTTGTTTTGGGTGGCGGGCTGACTCGGGATAAGCAGGGGCGGATTACACCGAATTCATATACACGCTTACGGTTAATGCAGGCGATTAGTCAGCATCGTTCCACCAACTTGCCGATTTTTCTNACCGGTGTTGAATCTCGCTATATGCAAAAATTCTTGCAACAACATGGTGAATCCGCGCAATGGCTTGAGTCGCGCAGCATGAATACTTGTGAAAATGCACGGTTCAGCGCTTTGCTTTTNCAGCGATTGGGTGGTGCGCCGAAAGTCGAGTTAGTCACAGATAAATGGCATATTCCAAGAGCACGTTGGCTGTTTGCTATGAATGGCATTGAAACGGTGCCAATCCCAGCATTATTACCTGGCGATCCAGCACCTTGGTGGCCAGATAGTCGAAATCTCACTCATACGCGTCGCGCAGTATATGAACTGGTGGCTTTTACGCGNGATCGCTGGTTTGGTGTGGTTGGCTGTCGTGAAGTGCCTTGATATATATAGATGTTGTTATGCGCTATACTGAAATTGAAAGCTACTGATGTTGTGCAGCATGGAGGTTTGTAAGCAATGGAACGATATTATGACTGAATCCACCATTCTTGAATTACCAGAAGAGTCTTTGGCAACAACACAAAAGCCAATGACAACCCCAAGTGCATTTCGGACTAAATCCACAGCACTTTTGAGTCGATTGAAAATTAATGATAGTGAACTTATTCATAAAATAAAAAATATTAAGAATCTTACCAACCTTCAATCGAACCCCTTGATACCTGATTCGTTCACCAAATTGCAGCTTCCAGCTCCAGATTGTATAAAAACAGCGCGTGAATTACCGCAACTTTCCTTAGATGCGCCGAGTGATACATCGGAAGCCATGCAAGGCTATCGCGCTTTTTATGCACTTGATCAGCTTGAGGCTCGTCATTCACAAGGTTATTTACGCGCAGGTGATCATCGTATTCATGTTCAGATCTTTCAACCGCTGACGCAAGCTATCGGTACCGTCTGGGTGTTACACGGCTATTTAGAGCATAGTGCTTTATATCAGCCGATGATTGCGGAATTATTAGCGCAGAACTTTGCAGTATTCACCCTTGATTTGCCTGGTCATGGCTTATCTTCAGGTGAACAAACAGGCATTGCTGATTTTTCAGTATATCAAGACATGCTCAAAGATGTTCATGAGTGGGTTACGCATCAGCAAGAGGATGCCTTGCCTCATCCTTGGTTAGGCATCGGGCAGAGTACGGGTTGTGCGATCTGGATGGATCATGTGCTGACAACGAGTACCCGTAAACACAAGCCCATCGTTGAACGGTTATTTCTAATTTCGCCTTTGATTCGCCCTGCAAAAAGTGGATGGTGGCAAAATTCGATTGGTTTATCGTTGATTCGTCAAATAAAACATGACGTTCCTCGTAAATTTCGCCGTAATAACAGTAATCCTGAGTATCTGCGTTTTGTTCGTTTAGAAGATCCACTGCAATCACGCAAGATGGCGATGAGTTGGATTCTCGCTTTGAGTCGTTGGATGCCTTATATGGAAGGGCTTCCTGCGAGTCGTTTTCCTGTTTGGTTAGTGCAAGGCGAGCGCGACCAAACGGTTGATTGGCGTTATAACATGGCGTATGTAAAGCGCAAGTTTCGCTTGAAGGTCACATTACAACTTGAAGATGCTTCGCACCAGTTGATTAATGAATGTAAGGAAATTCGTGCGCCAATGACGGCATTGATTCCTGTGTTTTTGAAAGGTGAGTGAGTTATTTTATAAATAGATCATTGAGCTTGTTTGGCAATACTACCCCGAAAATAGCGGAAAATCATGTTATCAACGGTGAAATGACTTTTTGAATGATTGCTTAAATTTGATGATTGGTACGTGTCAGATATAAGGATTCTCTGCGAGGGACGTTGAGACCTACAGACTTAAAAGAGAATACTAGAATGTCTTTAAGTGAGAAGTTATTGGATTTCAAAGGAGCTATTTCTACTTCTGCAATAAATGCCCCAGATGAGTATCCTGAATGGAGCTATATCACCTATGAAAGTAATATGGCTGATATAAAAGAGCTATGGGTTTATATCCATCCTCAAATAAAGAAGAATATCGAACAAGTAGAATTTGTAGATGAAAAGCTTAATGATATGTTTATGGCTTTTGATCAGGGAGATAAAGAGGGGGTCAACAAGCAGCTTGGGATATTTATAATTCTGAGGTTGAGAAACTGCGGTAGAAGTTATAATAGTCTTTTTTCAAGATCTAAACAAAAAAGACTTCAATCATCGATCGAAGCCTTTTTTTACATCAAATCAATTGCCAATCTTAACGATTAAACGGTTCGTCGTCGAAAGACGGTTGATAGTCTTGTTCTAGATGCTGCAAATGCTCATGCATTGCGCGTTCGTGTTGAATACGTTGATAAATTTCTTCACGATGAACAGAAACTTCTTTCGGTGCGTTGACACCAATGCGTACTTGATTACCTTTTACACCTAATACGGTGATGCTGACTTCGTCGCCAACCATCAATGTCTCGCCCACACGGCGTGTCAGAATCAGCATGTTACTCTCCTTGTTCTTTGAGTCAGCCTTGTTTGGTGCTGAGTGCTTATGTGCAGTATGGCTTAAACCTGCGCGTCATAACAGACCCTAAAACCACTTTTTATAAAAAAATTATAGCGGATTCGACCTTAAGGCTGAATCCGCTATTGTTATGCATTTTCAATATAATAGTTCACATTGTGTCAGACAAAACGTGAACTACAGCACTTAAAATTAAGCTTGTGCGCGGCTTTCACCTGAAGCACGGTCTAGATCAAATGCAGTGTGCAATGAGCGGACAGCAAGTTCTAGATACTTTTCGTTCATCACAACTGAAATTTTGATTTCAGAAGTAGAGATCATTTGGATGTTAATACCCTCCGAACCCAAGGTGCGGAACATTTTNCTGGCAACACCTGCGTGTGAACGCATGCCAACACCAACGATCGATACTTTAACAATNGTGTCATCGCCTNTGACTTCACGTGCGCCAACATCTTTGCCAATTTTTTCCATCAATGTCAGTGTTTTGCTGTAATCGCTACGATTGACCGTGAAAGTGAAATCAGTTGTGCCATCAGCACCAATGTTTTGTACGATCATATCAATTTCGATATTCGCGTCACCAACAGGAGAGAGGATGCGTGATGCAATACCTGGTTGATCAGGGACACCACGTACAATCAATTTTGCTTCGTCGCGGTTAAAGGCGATACCAGAGATGATAGGTTGTTCCATAGTCGTATCCGATTCAGTCGTAATGAGTGTTCCGACGTTGTTTTTAAAGTCATCGTCGTATGCGCCGTCATTCTCGTTATCAAAACTTGATAAAACGCGCAGTGGCACATTGTATTTTCCTGCAAATTCAACCGAGCGAATTTGAAGTACTTTCGAGCCTAAACTTGCCATTTCCAGCATTTCTTCAAAAGTAATGCGGTCTAATTTCTTTGCTTTTGGTGCGACACGTGGGTCAGTGGTGTATACGCCATCAACGTCGGTGTAAATTTGGCATTCGTCAGCTTTGAGTGCCGCAGCCATTGCCACGCCAGTCGTGTCAGAACCACCGCGACCAAGTGTCGTCACGTTGCCGAAATCATCGATGCCTTGGAAACCAGCAACAATAACGAC
>JGI24770J26754_10003262_pt1 | contig 10883 bp, 5 predicted proteins | sample LakOneMetagenome_FD_26754 | JGI IMG/M metagenome (IMG submission 26754) | reverse complement strand
CCCCGGCCGTGATCGCGGCCTCCGTGGCGGCGCAGCTTCTCACCGTGTGGGAAGCTGCAGGCCGCCAAACAGAAGAATCAACGGAATAAGAAGATGTCCACCGCACCTCAGAATTTGCAAGCCTACCGAGCGAGCTTGCTGCATTTTCACGCCGACCCGGCCTTCGATAGCCAGGCCTATGCCTGGATCGAGGACGGGCTGCTGCTCGTCGAAGAAGGCAAGGTCAAGGCCGCCGGCGACTACGCCGCGCTGGCGCCCACGCTGCCGGCGAACGCCGCCGTGCAGGACCTGCGTGGCCAACTGATCACCCCGGGCTTCATCGACACCCACCTGCATTACCCGCAGACCGACATGATCGCCTCGCCGAGCCCCGGCCTGCTGCCCTGGCTCGAGACCTACACCTTCCCGACCGAACGCCGCTTCGAGGACCCGGCGCATGCGCGCGCGACCGCCGAGTTCTTCCTCGACGAGCTGCTGCGCGGCGGCACCACGACCGCCGTCGTCTACTGCACCGTGCACCCGCAATCGGTCGACGCCTTCTTCGAGGCCAGCGAAGCGCGCAATCTGCGCATGGTGGCCGGCAAGGTGCTGATGGACCGCCACTGCCCGGACTTCCTGCGCGACCTGGAGGGCGGGGTAGGCGACAGCGCGCTTCTCATCGACAAATGGCACAAGCGCGGCCGCCAGCTCTACGCGATCACGCCGCGCTTCGCCCCGACCTCGACCGACGCCCAGCTGCGCGCGACCGCCGAACTGGCCAAGGCCTATCCGGACACCTTCATCCAGACCCACGTCTCGGAAAACAGGGACGAGTGCCGCTGGGTGGGCGAGCTGCATCCGCAGGCGCGCAGCTACCTGGACGTCTACGAGCGCTTCGGCCTGATGCGCCCGCGCGCCCTGTTCGGCCACTGCATCTGGCTGGACGACGAGGACTTCGCGCGCATGGCGGCCACGGGGTCGGCGGCGGCGGTGTGCCCGACCTCCAACCTGTTCCTGGGCAGCGGCCTGTTCGACTTCGAGAAGGCCGACGGCGCGCGTACGCTCCTATCGCTCGGCACCGACGTCGGCGCCGGCACCTCGTTCTCGATGCTGCAGACCATGAACGAAGCCTACAAGGTGGCGCGCCTGAAGGGCAACTACCTGCCGGCGCTGCGCATGTTCTACCTGGCGACCCTGGGCGCGGCGCGCGCGATGGGCCTGGAAGGCACGATCGGCAGCTTCGCCGTCGGGGCGGAAGCGGACTTCGTGGTGCTCGACCCGAAGGCCACGCCGCTGATGGCGCGCCGCACGGCGCAGCTGGAATCGCTGGAAGAACTGCTGTTCGCGTTCGCCCTGCTGGGCGACGACCGCTCGGTCAAGGCGACCTATTCGGCCGGCAAGCAAGTCCACACCCGGTAGGGTGGACGGCTCCGCCGTCCGCGCGTCCAGCCACAGAATGCGTCGCCACAGTGCATCCGTGAGTTGAACGCGCGGACGGGAGACCCGTCCACCCTACATGCCATATTGCAAACGCTAACTCAAGCGGTTAGAGTTGCGCGGTCATGCAGGCGCCAAGCCTGCCATCAACCGCACCAGAAAGTACCGACCCATGCAGACCAAACTGACCGGCAGCCTCCTGCTCGCCCTGGCTTTCGCCACCGCCCCCCAGGCCCTGGCGAAAGGTCCGGCCTCGACCGCCAACGAAGCCGCCACCGCCCGCCACTACGCGAGCCTGATCGCCGGCGAGCCGAAGACTTCCGAGCTGACCCTGTTCTTCACCCAGATGCCCAAGGGCGGTGACCTGCACCACCATTATTCGGGCTCGGTGTATGCCGAGTCCTATGTCGACTTCCTCGACCTGCAGGGCTACTGCGTCGACAAGCGCACCTACCGCATCGAGACCAACAAGGACAACGTGGCCGCCGAAAAGGCCAAGCCGGCGAAAGAGCGCAACTGCCTGTCCACCGCCGAAGTCTACGCCGACGACCACACCTACCGCGAGCTGCTGCAGCGCTGGTCGAACAAGGACTTCGGCAACCACGGCGCCCTGAACCCGCCGCCGGACCGCCTGTTCTTCCAGACCTTCGGCTTCTTCGGCCCGGTCTCGAACGCCAACTTCCGCGAAGGCCTGCAGGAACTGAAAAAACGCGCGATCCTGGAAAACGTCTCCTACATCGAGACCATGTTCAAGATGTCGCCTTTCGTCGTGAACAAGGAGTTCGACAAGCAGGCCTGGGCCAACGTGGGTGACGACAAGGCTTTTGATGCCCAGATGGGCGCCTGGCTGGCGGTGCTGGAGCAGGATGCAGCCTTCGGCAAGCAGACCGAGGACTTCGTCACCAAGATCCACGAAGCCGCCGAAGGCATCGACGACGAGCGCTTCACCATGCGCTACCAGACCTATGTACTGCGCCTGCTCGACCCGTCCCAGGTGTTCTCGTCGATGGTCTCCGGCTTCAAGTCGGCGCAAATGAGCGACAAGATCGTGGGCGTGAACATCGTCGGCCAGGAGAGCACCATGGTCTCGATGCGCGACTACACCCTGCACATGAAGATGTTCCGCTTCCTGAAGTCGCGCTACCCGAACGTCAAGGTGGCGATGCACGCGGGCGAGCTGGCGCTGGGCGACGTGCCGCCGGAAAGCCTGAAGTTCCACATCGACCAGGCCCTGGTGATGGCGGGCGCCAACCGCATCGGCCACGGCATCGACCTGGCCCACGAGAGCAATGCCCCGGCCATCCTGGCGAAGATGCGCAAGGACGACATCCCGGTCGAGATCAACCTGACCTCGAACGCCTTCATCAGCGGCATCGAAGGCGCCAACCACCCGGTGACGATCTACCGTAAATACGGCGTGCCTTACGTGATCTCGACCGACGACGCCGGCGTCACCCGCCACACCCTGTCCAACGAGTACGTGCTGTTCGCCAGCCGCTACAAGCCGGACTACCTTGAGATGAAGAAGACCTCGTACAACAGCATCAAGTACGCTTTCCTCCCGGCGGCGGAAAAGGCGCGCCTGACGCGCCAGCTGGATGAGCGCTTCGCGCGCTTCGAGGCGGATGTCGCGGGCATGGCGGCCAAAGCTGTACGCAAATAAACAACAGCCGGCATCGAACGCAAAAATATTTTCACCCAAACGGCTGGCAAAAAAAACGCCAGCCGCTGTCATTACGCTGTCATGAGCGCCCTTGGAAAGTTAGCGCAACGCTAATTTTTGTGGCCAACTTGCCACAGATTTCCTTCCTCATCCCAAGCTTTTCGTAAAAAGCGAATTCGGATATTTCACCAAAGTATCCCTTCCGTATAATCGCGCCTTGTGAATTTGCCCGGAACCAACGTCCTTCAGCCCCTCGCCCCCCCTGTTTTTCGTCCATTTATAGGCTCAGCCTATAAATATGCATGGAAAAACGTATTTGTCGGGCTGAGGAGAGCTCCTGCACATTTATGGTTGTTAATAAATATGCTTGAAGTTCTTCTAAGGACGTGCGGTGTGCGTGTAACGGAGATGAAAGATTTCATATCTACAATCGGCCGGTTTCATCAGCACAGCCAACCACGCCGCTTCGGGCAGCCAGGGTTGCAGTACTTGTGAAGAGGGACGTGTCGCAGCGTCCAATAACTATTAAGTCTATTTTGGGGTTTTAACAATGATCACTCACAAACAGATCCGGCTCACCAAGCTGGCACTGGCCTTGTCGATTGTGCTGTCGGCCGCTCCGGCCATCGCACAGAACACCACCTCCGCCATCGGCGGCCGCGTCGCTGGCGCGGATGGCAAGCCGGTCGCGGGCGCGCAAGTCGTCATTCGCCACGCCGAGTCGGGTTCTGTCAGCACGGTCACGACCGATGCCGAAGGCCGCTACGTCGCACGCGGCCTGCGCGTCGGCGGTCCGTTCACGATCGTTATGTCGAAGGACGGCACGACCGAGACCATCAACAACGTCTTCACCACCCTTGCGGAAACCTCGGCCGTGGACGGCACCCTGGGCGCGAAAGTGGCGGTCGTGAACGTCACCGGCCAGGCCCGTGCGCAGACCTTCAACAGCGCCAACATGGGTGCTGGCACCAACCTGAACCGCGCCGACCTGGCAGCCCACGCATCGATCAACCGTAACCTGGCCGACTACGCGCGCCAGGATCCGCGCCTGTCACAGACCGACAAGGACCGCGGCGAGATCTCGGTCGGCGGCACCAACTCGCGCTTCAACTCGATCACCATCGACGGCGTGTCGATCAGCGACACCTTCGGCCTGGAATCGAACGGCCTGCCGACCAACAAGCAGCCGATCTCGATCGACTCGATCCAGTCGGTGCAGGTCAACGTCTCGAACTACGACGTGACCCAGAAGGGCTACACCGGCGCCAACATCAACGCCATCACCAAGTCGGGCACCAACGAGTGGCACGGCAGCGTGTATCACGTGTTCCGCAACGACAAGCTGGCCGGCGACCGCTACAACGCGACCGACAACAGCTACAGCGCGCCTGCGGCATTCAAGGAAAACACCACCGGCTTCACCCTGGGCGGCCCGCTGATCAAGGACAAGCTGTTCATCTTCGCCAGCGCCGAAAACCTCAAGAGCTCGCGTAACTCGCCGGAATACGGCCCGCTGGGCAGCGGCCTGACCAACGTCGGCATCACCCCGTCGGCGATCGCCAGCCTGCAGAACATCGCCAAGAGCCGCTACGGCTTCGAAGCAGGTTCGGGCGAAGTGCCGAGCGGTTTCGAACTCGACGTCGAAGACCGCCTGGTCAAGTTCGACTGGAACATCAGCGACAACCACCGCGCCAGCCTGCGCTACCAGAAGACCAAGCAGTCGGAGCCGCAATTCTCGGGCTATTCGGCAACCGGTATCGCCCTGGATTCCTACCTGTGGACCGAAGGCAAGAACATCGAATCGACCGTGGCCCAGGTGTTCAGCGACTGGACCCAGGACTTCTCGACCGAGTTCAAGATCTCCAAGCGCGAATCGGGCAAGAACAACGCCAACAACGCCGCACTGCCGTCGATCGCCCTGAGCTTCCCGGGTCCGCTGCCGGCCGGCACCCCGGCCTCGGTGCGCACCGGCAGCCGCTTCATCAACTTCGGTACCGAAGCGAGCCGCCAGTTCAACACCCTCGACACCACCACCTATGACGCCTACGCCGGCGCGACCTGGCTGAAGGGCGACCACGAGATCAAGTTCGGCGCGGACTACGTGCGCAACGAAATCTTCAACGCCTTCCTGCAGAACGTCAACGGTACCTACACCTTCGGCTGCACCAACTCGAGCGCGACCTTCACCTACACCTTCGGCGCCGTCAACTGCTCGACCTCGTCGGCCGACGTGATCGAACGCGCCGTGCTGGAGAACTTCTCGCGCGGCCGTCCTAGCCAGTACATCGCACAGGTCGCCGCCCGCGGCTTCACCCTGAACGACGCTGCCGCCAACTGGACCCTGGCCAACACCGGCCTGTTCCTGCAGGATAACTGGAAGGTCAACGACAACCTGACCCTGACCTACGGCGTCCGCTACGACAAGGCCAATACCAGCGACCGTCCGCTGCGCAACAACGCAGTCGCCGCGCCGCGCGTGGCAGGCCGCTACAGCGCCACCTCGACCGCGATCGTGCGTGAAACCGGCGGCTTCGGCATGGACAACACCGTCACCATCGACGGCGACGACCTGATCCAGCCGCGCTTCGGCTTCAACTACCGCCTCGACACCAAGCGTCCGACCCAGATCCGCGGCGGCGTCGGCCTGTTCGGCGGCGCAGCCCTGAACGTCTGGCTGGGCAATCCGTTCGCCAACGCCGGTATCGCGACCTACTCGGTCGGTTGCGGCCGCGACAGCTTCGCTTCGTGCGGCACCGCCGAAGGCATCTTCAGCGCCAACCCGGCTACCCAGCCTGCCATCGCCGGCGCCGCGCCGGCGGTCGCAGTCGACATCCTGGCGCCTGGCATCAGCCAGCCGTCGGTGTGGAAGGGCAACCTGGCAATCGAGCACGAGCTGCCATGGTACAACCTGGTCCTGAGCCTGGAATACCTGCGCACCAACGTCAACAAGGGCATCTACTTCGAGCACCTGAATCTGGGCGCCCCGACCCGTATCGGCCCGGACGGCCGTCAGCTGTTCTTCACGGAGCAGGGCTACACCGCGGCATGCGCCAACGGCACCGGCGGCTTCAACAGCACCGGCGCCTGCGTCGGCTACCGTACCCGCGCACTGTCGAATGCCGCGTACACCAACGTGATCGCCGTCCGCGAAACCAAGAAGGGTGGCGGCAACCTGGCCACCGTCTCGCTGAGCAACGGCCGTGCGCGCGGCCTGCGCTGGACCGCTGCGTACACCTACACCGACGCGACCGAAGTCAGCAACCTGAGCTCGTCGACCTCGAACTCGAACTGGAGTGGCCGCGCCATCTTCAATCCGAACGAAGAAGTCGCCGGCAAGTCGGCGTACCTGATCAAGGACCGCGTCACCCTGTCGCTGGCATGGGACAAGGCCTTCTTCGGCACCTACAAGACCAGCTTCGGCATGTTCTATGAAGGCCGCAGCGGCAAGCCATACAGCTGGACCTTCAACAACGACATGAACGGCGACGGCGTTGCTTCGAACGACCTGATGTACATCCCGACCGCCTTCGGTTCGGGCGAGGTCATCTTCCGTGGCGACACCGCGACCAGCAAAGCCAACGAACAGAAGTTCTGGAACATCGTCAACAAGGACGAAATGCTCAAGGGTTCGGCTGGCGGCGTGATCGGCCGTGCCGGTTCGCGCGCACCGTGGACCAACAGCTTCGACATGCGTCTGAGCCAGGAAGTCCCGGGCCTGTTCGCCGGTCATAAGGGCGCGCTGGTGTTCGACTTCATGAACGTCGGTAACATGATCAACAAGCGTTGGGGCCGTATCAACGAAGTCGGCTTCGCCAGCGCCGGCGGCAACTCGCGCAGCTTCGTGGACTACGCCGGTATGCAAGACGGCAAGTATGTCTACCAGGTGCGTGACCAGGTCGAAGACTACGTGACCAAGCAAGCCAAGGGCGAATCGCAGTGGGCCATCCAGGTGACCGCTCGCTACGAGTTCTAAGCTTGACCCGTCAAGGCGTTTGATGCGCTGAGATACAGGACGGCCGGTGGCGACACCGGCCGTTTTTCATTGGATAACAGGGACGTAAAGATGGCGGGGGCCCGAGGCTGATGCCATAATGCGGCTGGGCTCGACGAGCCTCCCCTCCAGAATTTCGAGAACACTCCATGACCGTTTCCCTGCGCGCCCCGGCGCGCCTTTCCTGCCTCGCGCTGGCGCTGGTCCTGGCCGGCTGCGCCACCGCGCCGTCCGCCCCGGTGACCATCAATATCGTCGCCATCAATGACTTCCACGGTAACCTCGAACCGAGCCGCTACGTGCCGACCAATGCCGACGGCAGCAAGGCCGAGCCGATCCGCGCCGGCGGCGCCGAGAACCTGGCGGCCGCGCTGCAGGCCTGGCGCCGGCAGGACAAGGACCTGCTGTTCGTCTCGAGCGGCGACCTGGTCGGCGCCAGCCCGGCGATGTCCTCGCTGTGGGCCGACGAGCCGACCATCGAGGCCATGAACATGCTCGACCTGCGCGTCTCCGCGGTCGGCAACCACGAATTCGACGCCGGCCGCAAGGAACTGCTGCGCCAGCAGCACGGCGGCTGCGATTCGCCGCGCCCGGCCAAGGCCTGCCAGATGGCCAAGGATTATCGCGGCGCGAAGTTCACCTACCTGGCCGGCAATGTGCTCGACAGCGCCACCGGCAAGCCATTCATTCCCGCCTTCCGCATCGAGACCGTCAAGGGCGTCAAGGTCGGCCTGGTCGGCGTGGTGCTGCAGGACACCCGCTCCGTGGTCATGGCCTCCGGCATCGCCGGCCTGAGTTTCGAGGACGAAGCCGCGGCGATCAACCGCGCGATTCCCGAGATGCGAAGCCAGGGCGCCGACGTCATCGTCGCGCTGGTGCACCAGGGCGGCACCACCGATGACCATCCGCTGCAGCCGGGCTGCGCGAATCTGAAAGGCCCGATCGTCGACGTGGTCAAGAAGCTCGACCCGGCGGTGCGCCTGGTGCTGTCGGGCCACACCCACCAGGGCTACCTGTGCACGGTCGACGGCCGCACCGTCACGCAAGGCGCCTCCTACGGCCACCTGGCCACGCGCGTTGCCATGACGGTGCAGAAGGGCGCCGGCGTGCCGACCGACATCAAGGTCGAAAACGTGCTGATGAAGGCGGGCGACTACCCGGCGGACGAGAAGATGGTGGCCTTCGTCGCCAAAGTGAAGGAAAGCAGCCGCGCCGCGCTCACCCGTCCGGTGGCGCGCCTGGCCTCCGCGCCGGTGCTGCGCAAGCAGAACGACGCCGGCGAAGCGCCGCTCGGCAACCTGATCGCGGACGCGGTCTTGAACGCCACCCGCCCCATGGGCGCGCGCATCGGCTTCATGAACGAAGGCGGCATCCGCAAGGACCTGGAAGCGGGCGACGACAACGTGGCGGCCTTCGGCCAGACTCAGGCCGTGCTGCCCTTCGGGAATACGCTGGTGGTGATGGACCTGAGCGGCGCGCAGATTCGCCGCATCCTGGAAAACCAGTGGAAGGAAGGCTCGGCGAACGGCTCGATGCTGCAGATCTCGAACGGCTTCAGCTACCGCTGGGATGCGTCGAAGCCGGTCTGCAGCCGCGTGCTGGGCATGACGCTCGATGGCCAGCCGATCGATGACGCAAAGACCTACCGCATCGTCGCCAACAACTTCCTGGCCGAGGGCGGCGACAACTTCCCCGACTTCGCCAAGGGCACGAACCGCCTCGAGACCGGCCTGCTGGACCTCGACGCCTTTACCGACTACCTGCGCGCCAACGAAGGGCAGGGCGCTTCGCTCGCGCCGGCCGCACCCCGCATCATCAAAGTCCAATGAATATGACCATGAAAAAAATTGCAGTCGTCCTCGCGCTGACCAGTGCCTTCGCTTCCTTCGACGCCGCGGCCTGGGGCCGCGACGGCCACAAGGCGGTCGGCGCCATCGCCGACAGGCTGCTCAAGGGCAGCCATGCGCAAAAGCAGATCGAGGCGCTCCTGCTGCCGGGCGAATCGCTCGCCTCAATCGCCAACTGGGCCGACTGCGTCAAGGGCACGTACTGCGGCCCGCAGACCCAGGAGATGCTCGACTACGTCAACGGCAACCCGAAGCACAGCGAGTACCACTACACCGACGTGCCGTTCCAGTTAGAAAAGTATCATGACCACGGCGTGGGCACGGCCGAGGTGGACATCGTGCAGACCCTGAAGCAGTGCATCGCGGTCCTGCAGGGGAAAACCGACCCGGCCCTGAACCCGCACAAGTTCACCAAGCGCCAGGCCCTGATCCTCCTGACCCACTTCGCGGGCGACATCCACCAGCCCCTGCACGTGGGCGCGGCCTTCGTCTCAAAAGAAGGCAAGTTCGTGGTGCCGACCACCCATGCGGAAGTCGACGAGACTGCGATTTTCGATTCGCGCGGCGGCAACAACCTGCTGCTGGACGACGCCAAGATCAGCGCGCTGGCCGATGGACTGATCGGCCCGGGCGAGCCGGCCGTCGTGCGCGAAGGCGTGCCCAAGGCCCTCACGAAACCCTTCCACTCCTACTGGGACGGCACCACGGTCGACTACGCCTTCCGCCGCATCAAGACCAGGACCCCGGAACAGTTCGCGGACACGGCCATCGCCGGCAACCCGCAGGTAGGGAAGGCATCGGGCGACCCGATCACCTGGCCCTACCAGTGGGCGGACGACGCCCTGGTCGCAGCCAAGCTGGCCTACGCGGACGTGGTGCCGGGCAAGCTGACCCAGCAGACCAGCAAGAAGGGCGACACCTACTACACCTTCGCGCTGGAAGTGCCGCAGAACTATCCAGTGCCGAGCTCGGCGGTTGCGAAGACCCAGCTGATCAAGGGCGGCTACAACCTGGCGGCCATCCTGCAGGCGATCTTCCCCGACAAGGCGTGATCGCCCGGACTCGCGCATGACCACCCCGCTTCGGCGGGGTTGTTATTTGTGCGTCGCCATTCCGGTCTTGGCATAGAATCGCGTTCACCTGAACCGAACGAGAAAACCATGACCGCTCTCGCCAAGGCCGCCTGCGCCGCCTGTCTCCTCGCCGCCTCCGCCGCCCACGCGCAGGGCAATCCCGAAGCCAATCTCCCGCTGTGGGAATTCGGCCTCGGCGCCGCCGGCCTCTCCACGCCGTCCTACCCGGGCGCGGACGAGCGCGAAAACCGCGTGCTGGTCTTCCCGAACATCGTCTACCGCGGCAAGATCCTGCGCGCCGACCGTTCCGGCATCAATGCGCGCCTGTTCAGCTCCGACCGCGCGGAATTCGACATCGGCTTCGCCGGCGCCTTGCCCTCGGATTCGGACGACGTCGACGAGCGCGCCGGCATGCCCGACCTGGGGCCGCTGCTGGAATTCGGCCCGCGCCTGAAGCTGCGCCTGGCGGACCTCGGCAACAATCGCCGCATCCGCGCCGAGCTGCCGCTGCGCGCCGTGATCGAAGCGCGGAGCGGCCTGCATGCGCGCGGTTATACCTTCGAGCCGCGCCTGGCCTACGAGATGGCGGGCGAACGCGGCGTGTGGACGCTGGAGACGAACCTGTCGGTGGTGTTGGGAGACCGCCGCATCAACCGCCATTTCTACGAAGTGGCGCCGCAGTATGCGACCGCGACCCGCGCTGCCTACACGGCGGATGCCGGCCTGATCGCGACGCGCCTGGGCCTGTTCGGCTCGCGCCGCATCAACGAGGACCTGCGCCTGTTCGGCTATGTGCGCTACGAGAGTTTCAAGGGAGCGGCGAACCGCGACAGCCCGCTGCATGTGAAGGACAGCGGCGTATCGGGTGGGGTGGGGGTGATGTGGACCTTCAA
>JGI24770J26754_10003261_pt1 | contig 10884 bp, 7 predicted proteins | sample LakOneMetagenome_FD_26754 | JGI IMG/M metagenome (IMG submission 26754) | reverse complement strand
CGCGACTTGTACAGGGCGCGCCCCGACCTGTTCGCCGACGCCAGCGAGCTGCCGCTGCAGGACGCGACGTTCGACACGGTCGTGCTGCTCGAGGTGCTGGAGCACCTGCAGCGGCCGTGCGAAGCCCTGCGCGAAGCCGCGCGCGTGGTGCGCCCGCAAGGCACGGTTTTGCTTAGCCTCCCGTTTCTCTATCCGGTGCACGACGCGCCGCACGACTACCAGCGACTGACGATCCATGGTTTGATCCGCGACGTCGAGGCGGCGGGCCTCCGGGTCGAGCGCGTGACGCCTACGCTCGGCTCGGCCGATACCGCGGGTTTGATGACAAGCCTGGCACTGGGCGGCGCCGCGGCGAAGATCATCGAGCAGGGTGATCTGCGCCTCGTGCTGTTGCCCTTGTTGGCGCTCGCCATACCGCTCGTCAACTGTACGGCGTGGATCGCTGCTCGCGTGCTGCCGTCGTGGGACGCCATGACCGCCGGCTATCGCCTGTCGGCAACGCGCCCCTGATCGCACGCGCGCACGACGACGGCAGCCATGAACCGCGGATATCAACCCGATTTCTCCACGATGTACGAGTCGATGCACTCGCTGGACGAGCGCCGCCGCAAGGCCGCGACCATGGTCGCGGTCCTCCGAGAAGCCCTTGGCCCGGCCCTCGCTCAGGCGCACGCGCTCAACCTTGGATGCTCCACCGGGATCATCGACGAGTACATCGCCGGCCACGTCCGCACGATGACCGGCGTGGACATCGACGAGCCCGCGATCGCGCTGGCGACGTCGCGGATTACCGCTCAAAACCTGCGATTCCAGCTTGGCGACGCAATGAATCTCGCGTTCGACGACGGGACGTTCGACATCGTCGTCTGCTCCCAGGTCTACGAACACGTGCCCGACGCGCGGCGAATGATGATGGAGATCCGTCGCGTGCTCCGTCCCGGCGGCGTGTGCTACTTCGCGGCGACGAATCGCTGGGCCCTGATCGAGAAGCACCACCGTCTGCCCTTTCTTTCCTGGCTGCCTGCGCGCGTGGCGGACCGCTACATGCGATGGGCAGGCAAGGGCGAGGCCTATTACGAACGCCACCTCGGGTATGGGGCGTTGCGTGATCTCGCCTCCGCATTTCGGATCGAGGACTACACCGGCAAGGTGCTGTCCGATCCCGAGCGCTACGAGGCCGCGTATCTGTTCCGCACGCGTTTCGCGCGCGTTGCCGCCCGGTCCATGTACGGCCTCCTGCGCAGGATGTTCCCTGGATACATCTGGCTGTTGTGGAAAGAGACTTGAGCCGTGGCGCTTCCGGCGACGGCGGCGCGCCCGTTGCGCCGCCGATGACCGGCCGTTCGCGCTGGTGGCGCGTCGTCGCAGCGATGCTCACCCTGCTGGCCGTCGCATGGGTGGTGCGCCTCCTCATGCAGGCGATGCCCGACATCGCCGCGCATTATCGCGAAATCGATCCGCAGCTCCTGCTCCTGGCGCTGTTGCTCGCGGGCGTGGCGTCCTGGTTCACGTTCCTCGCCTTCGCGAGACTGTTGCCGGCATTCCGCGTCGAGGGATATCGCCTGCGCGAACTCGCGCACCTGTATTTCACCGCGCAGCTGTTCAAGCATCTCCCGGGCCGCGTCTGGGGAATCGGTTACCAATGGATGGCGGGAGGACGAACCGCGTCCCTGGGCAGTTGGGTCCAGGCGAACCTGCTGCACACGTTGCTCGCCACCTACTTCGCACTCTGGAGTTCGGCGATAACGATCGCCTTCTTCGTTCGTCCCCCGGTCGGCGGCTTGGTGATTGTTGCTGGAATACTCGGCTGCGTACCGCTGTGGAGCGCCCCGAGCCTGCTCACGGCGCTGCCATGGATCGGTCCGAAGGTGAGGCGTCGCTTTGGAGACGACTCGCTGCGTGCATCCACGCTCGTCGCGCCGGCTGACAAGCTGCGCATCCTGCTTCTGTTCGCCGCGAGCTGGCTCGTCTGCTATGCGAGCTGGTACGTCATCGGCATGGCGTACGCTCCGCTTGGCGGCGCAGGCGGCATGCGCATGTGCGCCTACTACATGATTGCCTGGTTCGTCGGCTATGTTTCGCTGCTGACGCCTTCTGGTCTCGGGGTCCGTGAACTGGTCTTCGCGTGGTTCGCGCAGGACTTCCCGAGCGATGCGATCGTGCTGATGGCGATCGTCGGTCGCGTCAGTCTGTTGTTCGTCGACCTGCTGCTGGGATTGCTGTTCGCTCCGTTCGCTCCGCGAAAACCAGCTTCATGATGGTTTGGTGGCGGGTGCCGTGCATCGGAAGAACAGGTGCGAGGGCGCGAGGCGCATTCCGATCCACGGCACGACCGCAAGGGCGGGTGCAAGTACCTTGCATGGCAGGACGAGCCAGCGCAGCGACGCCACGCGGCGCAGTCTTCGTTCGAACAGCGCAGCGAGCTTGGCCACGATCTGCCGATAGGGCAGGGCGCCGGTCGTCGTGACGTCCACGTTCGTAAAGCCGGCACGCTCGAACAGGCGGACCAGNGCCGCGCGCGAAAACCACAGGAAGTGATGTGGTGGAAGNTCACCGTCGCCGAGNCTGCGATCGAATCGGGCGAGGAATCGATCCCGGTTCGGCACGCTGCCCGCAACGATTCCGCCGGGGCGGCACAACCGCTGCACCTGGGCGAGAAAGGCAAGCGGCGCGTCCTGGTGTTCGAGTACCTCGAAGAACGTCACCAGGTCGAATTGCTCGCCGCGCAGTCCGGACGCGTGCTCGAACGCATCCAGGGTCGATACGCTGACGTTCGCCAGGTGAAACTTTTCCCGGGCGACGGCGATGCTCTTTTCATCTAGGTCGATGCCGTGCGGTTCGTATCCGATTTGCGCAAGGCGATGCAGTACGGCGCCATCGCCGCAACCGATGTCCAGTGCGCGACCGCGATGTGGCGGCAACGCCGCGAACAATGGTTCCGCCCAACGCGGGAACGGTCGTTTTCCGGTGTGGTAATCGACGTAGGCTTCGAAGCCTTCGCCTTCGTACACGCTTGGATCCGCCTGCAAGGGCCACCAGAACTGCAGTTCGCAGTTCGGACATCGCTGCAGCGTGTAGGTGCGCTGGTTGTGCGGCGCCCGATGCACGTGCGCGGGAACATCGGCGCTGGCCTTGGCCGCGCAGCCCGCGCACGTCACTGAATCGTCGCTTTCCCGAATCTCGTTCATTGTCCGCTCAACCATTGCCAGGTGTGGACCACGCCGGCTTCCAACGGCGTGGCGGCCGTCCAGCCACAGCGTTCCCGGATCGCCCGCGTGTCGAGCACGATACGCTGGACGTCGATGCCGCGNGCGGCTTCATGACGTACGCACAGCCGCCGGCCGCTGGCGCGTTCGACGACGGAGACGAGATCGTTGAGGCTGTGGCCGACNCCGGCGCCGATATTGAACGTGCCGGTNGGCGCGCCGTCCGCAACGAAGCATTCCATGGCCGACACGACATCGTCGATGTAGACGAAATCCCGCACGGTCGACCCGTCACCCCAGATGCTCATGGTCGAGCCATCAAGCGCATGTTGCAGCATCGTGCGGATGACACCGAAGCCCTGGTAGCGCGGCTGCCCGGGTCCGTAGACGTTCGATGGGCGCAGGATCACGAGCGGATTGCCCTGTCGCTGCTGGAAGCAGCGCAGGAACGTTTCCACCGCGACCTTGCCGGCGCCGTAGAACGAAAGCGGCTTGAGTTCCGAGGATTCATCGGCCGTGCCGCTGCCCGGATCGCCGTAAACGGTTCCGCCGGAGGAAACATAGACGAGCCGAATGTGCGGATGGGCGATCAGCTCGCCAAGCAGACCAAGTGTCGGGGCGATGTTCAGATCCGCCTCGAGCGAAGGTGTGACGGCGGACAGGCCCGGGGTCGTTGCCGAGGCGAGATGGACGATCGTCCCCATGCGTGGCAGCAATCGCCGCAGCAGTTCGGTGTTTTCCATCCCGCCACCATGGACCGTGCAGCCTTCGGCGATATCGAGCGTGGTGCCTCGCGCAAGCACATGCACGTCGTAGCCACGCGCGCCCAGGCGTGCGCACAGCGCCCGACCCATGAAGCCGGCGCCTCCGAGCAGCAGGACGTTCTTGTTGCCTGGTTCGGTCACGACGCGGCGAGCTCCCGGTGGATGTGGGCATAGCGTGCCGCGCAATCATCCCATGTGCCAACCCTGGACCTGACGAATTCACGCGCGCGCAAACCAGTCTCGTGGTTGCGCACGTCGTCTTCCAACTCGTCGAGCGCCGCTGCAAACCCGTCGCGGCTGTCGCACAGCCAGCCGGTTGATCCATGCTGGAGCAGGTCGACGTGCGCCGGGATGCGCGAGGCGACGATCGGCAATGTCGCTGCCATGGCTTCGAGCATGACCTGTGGCAATCCCTCCGCATGCGCGCTGAGCGTCACCAGGCCACGTGCCGTCGGAAACCATTCGCTGCAAAGGGCTTCCGGGGTCGCTGGGCCGTGGTAGTGCACCCACTTGGGGACTGCCAATGGTTCCTGCATCGGGCCGAACAGATGCAGTTCGCGATCGGTCCCGGAAAATGCCGCTTCTGCCCAAGAGAACAGCATGCCGATCTTTGCCTTGGTGAGTCGCGACACGCACAGCCATCGCGACGGGTTCGCGGGCGTGCGTTCGACCGCATACCAGCGCGGATCGATTCCGAAAGGAACGTGCCGCACGCGAGCGAGATCACCGAAGCGGCGTTCGAGTTCGGGCACCATCCACGCCGCATTCGGGCAGATGAAGACGCCTCGCCCGCGAAATACGCGGCGGAGCGCCGCCGCCATACCGGGCAGGCGCAGCATGGCCATGTCCGTGCCGAGCACGGTGACCAGCAGCGGCGTCGCGCTGCGCGGCAGCGCGAGTGCGTTCTGCAACCAGTTGACATGCAGGACATCGATGTCGCGCTCGCGCCGGTACAGCGAACGCAGCATGCGCAAGAGTTGCAGCGGCGTACCCAGGCCGCGAATTCCGCGGGTCCGCATGAGATGGGCGATTCCGCCCGCTTGCATCAACTGCGCGAGCCACCTTTGTTCGTCGGGTGTTGCCGTATATGCGGCGTTGCCTGGCATCTCTCCCGGAGGACACCAGGCCCGCAGTCGGGTGTCATCGCGGCGCGCGAGCGCATCGGTGATGTGGCGGATGAACAAGCCCCTCCAGTCCCCGAGGTCGGCCGGATAGGAGGTGCTGACCATCAGGACCTGGAGCGCGCGGCTCGGCAACTCCGCCGTCGCCTGCGGACAAGGTGTCGGCTGCGGTTGCAGATCAGTTCCCGATCTGCCGCTTGAGCTCGTCGATGTCCTTGTCATGCAGACCTATCTTGTCGAGGCGTTGCGCGGCCTTCAGATGATCGGTGGCTGTCATCCGGTCGCCAGTGGCAAGGGCGATCTTGGCCAGATTGAGCTCGAAGTACGCGTTGGTGGGATCGGTGGCGGCCGCCTTCGTCGTGAGGCGGACTGCCTCCTGGTGATCGTGCACGACATTGAAAATGTACGCGCCATAGTCATTGAACATCATCGCCCGCACCTGCGGTCGCCAGCGCGGGTTGGCCAGCGCCGCGTCGAACAAGGTTGCCACGTCCGATGGGGTCAGTGCGAGTTGGCTGTCGGATGCGGCGACGAGCAGTTGAAGGAACGGATTGGCCTGCTCGTTCGAGGCTGCGTTTCGCAGGCGAACGGCGAGGTCGGCGACCTCCTCTGGTGGCACCGGGCCGGCGGTGCCACGCAACAGGATCATCGACACGCCCGGAAACACCTGGCGTGGATCCAGCTCCGCAGCGCGTTTCAGATAGGCGATGGCCGCGGGAGTGGCTGTCTTGAGTGTTCCGTCACGCGCAGCGGCCGCCGCTATTGCCCTTCCGGCTTCATATTGCGAGCGCGAGGACAGTGGGTGGTGCGCCACGTCGGCGAGCGCCAGCGAAAGAGCGCTCCCCCAATTGTCCGCGCGAACAGCCGTGATGCCGCCAAGCAGGACGATGGCGAATGCGGCAAATGCAGCGAGGCCCTTGCGCGAGGGCCAGAAGGGCGCGCGCGCCGACGCAAGCAGGCAAACCGCCGTCAGCAACGGGCCCGCCATGGGCAGGTAGTTGCGGTGCTCGAACACGAGCTCGAGCGGGAAGATCGTCGATTCGAGCGAATGGCCGATAAAGAACCAGGCGACGCCGAAGGCGAACACGGGAAGGCGCGTGCGCAGCAACCACGCGCTTGCACACAGTGCGGCAAGGAACGCGATCGACAGCGCGGTAGTGATGGGCGAGAACAGGCTCGCCGACACCGTAATGTCATCGTGATACATGCCCATGAACGACGGCATTGGCACGAAGATCCAGACGAGGTAGTCGCACAGCACGCGCGCTTCCGACAGTAGGCGCGTGTAAAGCGTGAAGCCGTTGCGTGCGTATGCGAGGGATTCCGGATGCATGGCGACGTAGGCCGCATACAGCACGAGTGGCAGCGCGACGCTCAGGCCAAAGAATGCGAGCAAGATCCTGCGCTTGCCGGCAGGAGCCGCAAAACGGAAGGCCAGGCATTCGATTGCGAACGCATACATCGCGATCAGGGCCCCGTTCTCCTTGCTGAAGACTGCGAGCAGGCCGAATACGCACAGGCCCGCGATCCCGACCAGCAGGCCCGGCTCGCCACGCAGCATGCGCAACCTGCCTTCGGCATAGCACAGCAGGCCCATCAGCGTGAACATCGTCGCGAGCAGGTTCATGCGCTGCACGATGTAGAGCACGCTGCTGACCTGTAGCGGATGCAACAGCCATGCACCAACCGCAATTGTNGCGAGCACTTCAGGACNAAAGGCGCCATCCTGCGGGAGTACCCGGTTTGCGATACGGTGGAATATCGCGTACAGCAGCACGCCGTTGAGCAGGTGGATCGCGAGATTCACCAGCTTGAACGCGAACGGATCCATGCCGAACCCATACACGTTGAGGCCGAACGACAGCATGCTGATCGGGCGGCGCAGCAAGCCGGAGCCGGTCAGGAACATGACCGAGAACCAGTTCGGCTTGTCGCCATTCTGGATCGACTGCAGTGCCGGATTGGCGACGATGTTCGGGAAATCATCGAACAGGAAGTCGCCGCCAAGTCCGCGCAAGTAGATGCAGGCACAGGCGGCGCACAGGGTGGCGAGCCAGAAGCGGGTATCGGCGAAGACGCGAAACATGCGGAGGGGGCGCCGGCTTCCGATGACGAAGCTGCGGATGATAGCGGGATCCCAAAAAAAAGGACGCCGCCCGAAGGCGGCGTCCATTCAAAGCACTTGCAGGTGGATCAACGGCAGATCGACGGCACGTACTTGGCCGGGATCGTCGTGCCAGCGGCCGCGTTGCAGGACCACTCAAGCACGTCCGGGCTCGCACCCGCCTTGGACAGCAGGACGTATGCCTTGCCGCCTGCACCGTACAGATCAGCCACGCCCGTCGTCGTGATCGTGATCTTGCCTGCCGCTGCAGCGCCGCTCACCACGGTGCTGGCGATGTACTTGGTCAGGTTGTTGTTGCAGCCCGCGCTCGAAATGTTCGGCGGCACGTGACCCTGCCCTTCGAAGAATTCGACCACGGAGTTCTTGCACGCGTCGCCGGCGACGACCACTTCGCTCAGCTTGGCACGGACCATGTAGTCCTGGTAGGCCGGCAGCGCAATCGCCGCCAGGATCGCGATGATCGCTACAACGATCATCAACTCGATCAGGGTAAAGCCCTTCTGGATCTTGTTCATGCTGAATCCTCTGGTATTGGTACAACGGTTTGCCCCTAGAGCCGCCAACCTTGCCAGGCGGGCCCGCTTCCGCGATCGCTTCATCGTCAGGCGATCGACGGCTCGCAGAGTAGGAGATAGCAGCTTCCGTGCCAAGGGCTCGACTGCCGACTGGCGCACGCATTTTTTTTTTGCAGTTCCGGTGATGAGATGTACGTCTCAACGTGGCGAAGGGCTGCGGCAGGAATTGTCCGAAAGTGACAAAACCTGCGTAACGTCTTGCCATCGATGGTGCCCAATTGCGCGTTGGCCGCCACCTATTTTGCCGGAACAGCGCGCCGGGCGATCGCCATCTGCCGCTCGGCATAGGCCAGCATGTAGGCACGATGCCTTAGCGTGAGCGTATTGCCCACCACGCGGCCCCCGAGGTCTTTGTCGATCGCGCCGACGGCAGCGTAGTCACCGCCTGCGATAGCACTCAGCATCGCCGCGCGTAGCAGCCAATCCTTCGTCATCGCCGACCAGTAGGGAGAGTCGTCGCGCAACAGAGCGACGGAGCCGCGTTGCACGGTCGGCCAGTCGTTGAGCGCCAAAGCCCCGATCACGCCCAGCAGCTGGCGCACCGGTTCGCTCTGCGCCTTGCAGGTGATCCACGCCGGATTACTCCAGGTTGCGCGCGACGTATCTGCATCGAGATAGGGGATGGTGCGACCTGCGAGGTATACGATGGTCTCAAGCGTCGAGCCGTTGAGCGCGTCGTCCGCATGGCAGCTGCCAACGGATTCGCGCAACAAGAGGACCCGCGCGAAAATCTCTGCATCAGCATCGCGGTCCGACCCGATGCCGTCGCGTAGTGCCGCGGCAATCCTTCCGGCGCCATGTATCTCATCCGAATAGTCATACGACGGGTTGACGGCAATGCTGCCGGGGCGGGGGGGCGGCAGCCCGGCCAGTACAGCGCGGTATGGCAGGTCCGTCCTCGCGAACCGAAAGATCCCCTGCGCCGCCTGCGCGACGAAGCGGGTCTTCGGTGCTTCGAGGGACAGGAACGGGTGGAAGTCGGACGTGGTCCGGATCGACAGTGCATCGAACAGCGGCTCCAGTGATCGGCGGTCGCCAATCTCGTGCACCGCGACGTCCTGCGCTGTCCCGAGGTCGACGCGTTCGATGCCCTCGCGAAGGTCCGGGGTGGAGAGAATTTCCGGATGGATGTCTCCGACCTCACCGTCGGCGCGCGCGACGATCAGCATGTCCGCGTTGTTCGTGAGATAGATGCGATAGTCCTGGAACGAGGACGACAGTGCATGCACCACTGCGGCCACGAGCTCTTCGTCGATCTCGTACAGCTGTATCCATTGCACGAACAAGCCGCCGGGTTGCAGATGGCGCGGCACGAAGTGGTAGAACTCTTGGCTGAAAAGGCTGGCAACGCCGGATACCCAAGGATTGGATGGCTCGGCGACGATGATGTCGTAGCGCAAACGATTGGCCGCGAAATAAGTCTTCGCATCCTCGATGTGAATGTGCGAGCGCGGGTCACTGTAGGCGCGCTCCACGCGACCTCCGAATACCCGGGCGCCCTGCACCATGGCCGGTTCAATCTCGATCGTGTCCACGCGTTCGAGGCCGGGATCGCCCAGCAGGGTATGGGTGGAGAGGCCGGAGCCGAAGCCGATGACAGCGGCCGTGCGCGCTTGCGGGTTGTACAAAAGGGGCAACAAACCGGCCATCACCATCGTGATTTCGTCGGCTGACGCTTTCTGGCCCGGGTTCATGTTGATGCCAGCATCGACCTTGCCGTTCGTGCTGATCGTCGCGACGCCGTTCTTGCCGAGGGCGGCGGCAACGCTCGCCGTCTTGCCATCGCGGTAATAGAGCACCTTGGTCCCCTGCGTCGAGAGGCGTGCAATGCCGGTGCGATAAACGCCCGCCGCCATCGCGTCCGGATCGAAACGCGCCAGCAAGAGAACTGCCATTAATGCTACGCCGGAGGCGACGAGCGCACCGATGTACGGGCTGTCGACGCGTTCGGTCGATGTGCCGGTGCGGCGTAGCAGCATCAGGCCCAGTATCAGATCGCCTGCCGCGCCAATGCACATCGCCAGTTTCAGGCCGAGCACCGGAATCAGGAAATGCACGGCAGCGAACACGCCCACAATCGCGCCGATTGTGTTGGCCGCGTAAATACGGCCGACGCTGGCTTCGCCGCCGCCGTTGCGCAGCAGTGCATAGGTGAACAGCGGCAGCGTCATGCCGGCGAAGAATGCGGCCGGGGCCATCAGCAGCACGGACACTGCCGCTGTGACGACGTTGTAGATGACGTAGCCGCCCTCCGAGCGTGAAACCGCCTTCATGAACCAGGCGACCCAGTCGAACGAGTGGTCATAGGCGAGCAAGCTGGTCAGTGCCGCCACGCCCATACCGATCTGCACCCAGCCGCCAACACGGATCGGCTGTCTGTACCCGTCGATGCGGCGACGAATCCAGAGTCCGCCGAAGGCGAGTCCGCCGATGAACGCGGCGAGCATCAGTTCGAACGCGTGGACGGTGCTGCCGAACGCGAGGCTGAGCATGCGCACCCAGCCGATCTCGTAGACGAACGAGGTGGCGCCGGTGACGAACGCAGCAACCAGCAGCACGCGCGCGATGCCGCCTTGCTCTTGCTGCGACATCTTCATTGCTGCTGGCGGTTGCGGCACTTCCGGTGAGCGCGCGAGCAGCCAAGCCAGGATCGCGACGATGAGATTCAGGGCGGCTCCAAAGCGCATCGCGCCTGGTAGCCCAACGGCAGGCAACAGAACGAATGTTGCGATCAGCGCGCCTACGGCAGCGCCGATGCTGTTCGAGAAATACAGGCCACCAAGAATTGCGCCATCGCCGCTGCGCAGCCGACGCATCAGGCCATTGCTCATCAGGGGAAAGGTCGTTCCGAGCAAGATCGCCTGCGGCAGGATCAGAAGCGTGCCGCTGCCCCACTTGAAGGCCTGCACGGCCCATCCGCCGGGCATGGCCGGGAATGCACTGTCGTAGGCGAAGCCGGTCACACCGAGATAGATCGGGTGGAACAGGGCGGCGGCGACGCCGATGACCAGTTCGATGGCCGCATACGCACGCAACAGGTTGCGCCATTGCAGGCTGCGCCGGCTCGCCCACCAGGCACCGATCGCCATGCCA